>Ga0114963_10002048_pt1 | contig 13751 bp, 11 predicted proteins | sample C_131016_EF_Meta_FD_87019 | JGI IMG/M metagenome (GOLD analysis project Ga0114963, IMG submission 87019) | Freshwater microbial communities from Lake Croche, Canada to study carbon cycling - C_131016_EF_MetaG | ecosystem: Environmental > Aquatic > Freshwater > Lake | place: Lake Croche, Canada...
CAGCCTTTTCCTTTACTTTCATATTCCTTGTTGTATTTTTATAGACCGTCGTTGACTTTACGCATCTTGGCTTTACAAAACGGTCTAAGACCGAAAAGTAAGACTTACGTTTATGATATCCATCAGGACATCCTTTCTTTTCATCATATGGTAGAGACATTTCTATACACTGTTAAGAATATTCAATCAAAACGAGATGGGTTCAGGTCAAACACATAAGTATGTACATCATTCGTGACATAATGTTCGCATGATATTCTGTCCGAATCAGATAGGGCGTGAATATCAAAGCCGTGCTTTTTGAGAAGCTCGTCCACAGACCGGTGTTCCTTTGTATCCTCATTTGATTTCTTCAACAGAGAAAGAAGCACGTTGCCGAATTGTTTGATTCGCTGTACACATTCTTCACTATCATCTGCATTGCTGTTTTCCAGCACTCGGCGTTTCACGTGATTTAGGATTTTCCGAAATAGGGCAATGTTTTCAGGAAGGTCCTCCATTTTCTGTCTTAATCAAATGATTATTCTTATTGCGGTTTACCGCTTCTTCTTATTTCTACAATACAGTATATGCCTCTTTCCGGAAACCGCACAAGACCGGGACCTCCTATGGTTGAACGGGAATCAATCCGCGATGCAATGGCGAGAGCACAAGGAGAGACCCACAAGTTTAGTGCCAAAGAGAGAGCCGATTATGTAAAAACTATGGTAGTCACCGTAAAGCGTTACAAGAACGAAGGGAAAACACAGGATGAAATAAAACAACTACTTCCTGAGTTTTTCGAACAATACCAAAATCTTTTCAAAGCGATCACTGATCCTGCCGGATATGACGAGGCAAATCTGACTACAATGCTGTCCATGTTGGAGCACATGGACAAGGGCAATCTCTCTCAACACGGGGCTTCGGTCATAGTTGGTAAACGCCTTTATGATAAATATGGTCGGCGTGATGGGGAAAACGCGTAAGCGTTGTGCTAACCTGTGAATTAATTGGTGTATATATTATCTTGAAATGCTCACACCATAGGTATGATTTCTTGAGAACATGTGGATACCAAGTTGACCACCAATCGTTTGGATTGCCCGCTAATTTAAGAGCAAGTTCTATCGATTGTATCTGCGCCCCCGTCATTTTTTCAATATGACTCTCCAAAAATGGCTGAACCGGTAATTCGATTAGAGGATACTTACTTTGTGCTACTTGTTCCTGAATAGAAACAAGTAACTCAATAATCGGCTTACTACTCGGGCGAAACCCTCGCCCTAAAAAGTAGCGCTCCGAATTACAGGGTCGTGTCATGGCCGGCTTGTACAAAGTCCAGCTCGTAAAACAATAAGAAAGTAGTTGAATAAAAACTTTCGTGTGGGACGAAGTACACTCAAAGATTTTCAGAACGAAACACCCGCCCTGCCTTAGAACCCGCAGACCCGTGGTAGCAGAACAAAGAAGGAGGTTGAATACCTGTTGCTCTTGGAGAGAGTAGTCCACACTGAAATCAAACCCGCCATCGGCTGTAAAAATGTGTATACCATTGATCGCCTTACATTGTTCTATATACGAAACCTGATTCTCAGGTTTATATATATCACCCGTTCCATCAGCTCCATAATGAACCGAGACCTGTTTGTGTTTCTGCAAAAATTGCGTGGCCTTCTTCCATCCTGGCACGTGGGGATTCATCGGCTTCAAGGTCATGGCAATAGATGCCCCAATAGTCTTTTTTTGTCTCTCTGAAACATTATAGAGTGCCTGTATGAAACCTCCTGGTCCCTCAGCAATATGTGCCGAGTTGAATTTGGCAGGAAGGTCCTTGAAAAAAGACATGACTTCCAGAATTTCCACCATCTTGAAAAACGATCTTGAAAGCGGGACAAAAATACTCAGCGACGGAGGAAGACGCTCATCATTGTGTGTGTAAACGAGTTCATACATATTGACCATCTTCTTTGCGAGTTCCCAGCGGTGCTCGTTATCAATGCCCTCTATTTGTTGCTTTATTTTCATAATTTCTGTATCATACTCTGTCAACCACGTATCCGTGTACCTTACTTCAGCCATAGGAAGCGTAGAAAATATCGGGCCTTGTATCCATTCTACAGTTTTCCAGGGGGGTGCCCCCTGTACAAGTGTCTCCATACTTTATATTTGCCTAGGCTCTTTAGTCCTCCTTGATGATCGCAACTTCTACATCAGGTTCCTCCAAAGCTGTCACCGCATTCGGCAGAGTCACATTCATGCGGAGACGCGCCGAAGAACAGATATCATTTTCATCCTCGTAGAGCGCCTGCTCCAGTTCTTCGCGTGAAGGCTCGGCATCCTCACCCTCTCCTTCGTAATCACCCTCCTCCAAAGGAGGCATGCCCTCCTGTAGGCGCATGAAAGCTGACTCATCCAGAAGCACATTGAAGAATCCCGTGCCTCCGCGAATCGGTTGACCCGTCATGATATTTGCCGAGACACCCGTAACAGGGTCCAGTTCACCGAAGAGGGCCGCATTCAACAGGATCTTTTCCGTCTCCTCGAACGATGCCTTAGCCAACGGCCCAATATCAGTCTTGTTGATTCCGTGACGGTCGGCAGACATGAGGCGCCCACCACGGGTCATTACATCGCATAGGAGACCCAGGTGGCGATTGTTCACGCCGGCTTCCTCGAACAGCGTCGTGATCTCATTGAGAAGCACCGCCCTCGTGGCCTCAATACCGAGAATCTCGTAAATATCATGTACGTGACTGCTCGATAGGCGCTTTGAATCGACATAGGGGTGGTTCATCACCTGAATGTAGTTGCTACCATCCGTGTCCAGAACATACTGCGTGACCTGCTTGTAAGAGCCATCCACAAGTTCCAGCATGTCCTTGTCCTCACGGAAGGTCACACTCTTGATTCCAGGCACTCCACGGAATACAATACCGTTCAGAATACGATTCTGGAACTTCTTCAGACTCGTCAGATCATCTAGGCCACTCTTCATCTGCTCGGGCAGACGCATACGCATAATGAGCTTATTACTATTGTAATCGCTATAGATCATGTCCAGCGAGTCGCCAAAACGAGTACGCAGAACGTAGGCCACATCGTCCATGCTGATGTTCTTACGGAACATCTTGTCGCGGTCCATCTCAAAACGGAGCATCCAGGCACTCCAGGGAGGAGTAGCCTCTTCTTGCTCGGTCTGCTCATCGCCCTTCTCAAAGAGTTTGGCGAACTTGATGAGATCGGTGTCCTCTTCCACAATGGTCTCAGAATCATCCGGGTCAAAGTAGACCGCCGTCTTGACTGTGATATCCTTGAGGAGCGTCAGTTCCAAGTCCTGGGCTACCTGGCGCGCCTTATCCTTGGAACCACGGTACTCTGGCTTCAGGTAGACCGTCAGAGAAATCGCCTTCGGATTGTGCGTGACCTTGAGAAGTTCCTTCAAGCGGGGCACGCCTCGGGTGACGTTGGACTTCGCAGCTACTCCTGCCAAGTGGAACGTATTGAGAGTCATCTGTGTCGACGGCTCACCAATACTCTGCGCTGCAATGATACCCACCTGCTCGCCAGGCTGTACCCAGCTCTGCCAGTTCTTCACTACAAGCATCTCACATGCCGTGTCAAACGCCTTCTTCGTGAACCGCTCCTTCACAATCAGCTTGTGCGGAGCAAGGTAGAAACGCAACAGGGCTGCCCAGAGCTTGTGATAGTTCTGCGTGCGCTGAATGAGACGCTCAATGCCAGCCAGAACGTAGAGAGGAGTCAGATCCGTCTTCTTGTCCTGGCCCAGGCGGAAACTGATGCTTACATTGTTGAGAACACGGTCAATGTTTACAGAGGCGAAGAGAGGAGCATCCTGCTTGTAGCGTTGAATGCCCTCAATCAACATGCCCTGGTCGGCCACAACTTGCTCAGCAAACTGCCGCATGGCACTGCCATCTTCGCCACGCTGTACACCCTCGTCCTGGACCTCCGTGGTATCCACACCGTCCATGCCATACTGCTTGAGAATCTCGGCCTCAGAAAGCTTCGCGAGGCCGAGGCCAACCGACTCAATCTTCGTAGCGTTGATGCCGTCCTCACCGTACTTGAACTGCAGAATGTTCATGCGGGAGTCGCGTACAGTCCCGTCATATTGAACCACGATATCCTCCATGGCTTTCACGAGCTGACGCTGTATATATCCTGTGTCGGCAGTTTTAACAGCCGTATCAATCAGACCCTCACGACCTGACATGGCGTGGAAGAAGAACTCCTGAGGCGTCAGACCCTCAATGAAACTGCTCTCCACGAAGCCACGCGCCTCGGCACCATCGTCATACTTCTTGTAGTGCGGTAACGTGCGATCCGTGAAACCATAGGGAATACGGCGACCCTCGGGCGCCTGCTGACCCACACAGGCCATCATCTGGGCAATATTGATGGTCGAGCCCTTGGAACCCGCGCGCACCATTGCCACCAGACGATTCTCATCTGAGAGGGAACCGAGACCTATCTTGCCCGCCTCCTCCGTGGCCTTGTTCAGCTCACCGTACACCTTGTCCTCGAACTCCTGGCGATTCGACTTGCCTGTGTTGTTGTCAAACAGGTCCATGTGAATCTGGAGGAGCGTGTCCTCAATGGCCGTCTTGCGCTTCTTGATGACTTCCTCCATCTGCTTGCGCGTGTCCTCGTCTGCAATCAGATCCGAGATGCCCACCGAGAAACCATTGTACACCAGGAACTGCTCAATAGTGTTCTGCATGGCATCAATGAAGTTGACCGTATCCGTCGGACCATAATCTTTGTAGGCCACATGGATAATGCCCTTAGACGGCTTGGAGAAGATGTCCTTGTCAAAGATGCCCTGCTGGATCCGTCCCTCACGAATCTTGACCAGATTATCCTGGCTCTTGTTGTCCTTGTAGAGACCATTGCCCATCTCCATGTTAATAGGGGGCAACAGCTGCGAAATAATCTGCTGACCCGACCAGCGCTGTTGACCCTCAACGTCCTTCTCGCCCTTCGGTACAACTCCCTCAAACCGGCGATTCCACATCATCATGTTCATGAACTCACGGCGATTGAAGTTCACATGAGCACGAGTGATACGGTAGGAGCCCACCAGCGTATCCTGTACAATGCCGATTACCGGCTTGGCGTGGCGGGGCGTCACAATCTGGTGCGGAACGGCAGCAATCTCAGCGAGTTCCGTGGCCGACTCGTACGACTGCGGAATGTGGGCGTTCATCTCGTCGCCGTCAAAATCGGCGTTATACGGGGCCGTAACGGATACGTTCAGGCGGAACGTATTGTAAGGGAGCACTCGGACACGGTGACCCATCATCGACATTCTGTGGAGCGTTGGCTGACGGTTGAAGAGCACCGTGTCGCCGTCCATGATGTGGCGATTCACCACGTCGCCCACATGGAGAACGATCTCCTTACGGTTGATGTGCTTGAGGCTGATCATGCGCCCGTCCGTGCGCACAATGGTCTTGGCTCCAGGATGCACGTCCTCGCCTCCAGGCCCCACATTCTGAATCAGCTTGTACATGAGATTGATGTTGTAGGGCGTCACCTTCTCAGGAAACGTTAGATTCATGGCAATCTTCACAGGTACACCCAGCTCGCCGATGGAGATGTTCGGGTCCGGCGTAATCACTGAACGGGCCGAGAACTCCACACGCTTGCCCTGAATGTTGTAGCGAATGCGACCCTCCTTGGAACCGAGACGCTGCTGAACTGACTTCAGGGGACGGCCCGAGCGCTGGGCTGAAGGAGCCACACCAGGAATCTGGTTGTCTACGAGGGTGGCCACGTGGTACTGGAGCACAGTATGCTCATCCTCAATGAGATTCTTGCCTACGTTGTTGGTAATCTTGTCCTGGAGGCGGTGGTTGGTCATGATGATTTCAAACAACTTGTGCGTCAAGTCGTCCTCGGAGCGTTGGTTATTGTCCTGGATAACGGAGGGGCGGACCTGGGGAGGAGGAATAGGCATGACGGAGCAAATCATCCAATCAGGACGGCACCAGAAGCGGTTCAGACCCATGAAATCCACATCCTCATCCGTAATACGGCGAAAGAGGCGCTGAACGTATTCCACCTCCAGGTACTGGCGCTGCTTTGTTGTAGGTGCTGTAGCGCCGGGACCTTCGATGTTGTTCCACTCAGCCACAATGCGAGCGATGCCCTCGCGAACATAGCGGTCGGGCTGCCGTGCTCCACAGCCGTCCTCGCCCTCCTGGCCACAACGACTGATGGACTTGCGAAGATTGAGAACGGCCTTCCAGCGTTGCTCGCCCTTTCTGCGGATGATATCCTTGTGTGCGGTCTTGTCAATGAGAAGTTTGGAACAACGTACACAGACGCAATTCAGAACATTCAGGATGGTAGGAAAGAACTGAATGAAATACACAGGGCGCGCAAGCTTGAAATGGCCAAAGTGGCCCGGGCAAGAATGATTCGTCTGACCGCAACTGCGACACGTTTTTCCGTTATCTAGAACCCCCATACGAGGGTCAAAGAGACCGCCAATACGAGGCTCATTGCCGTCGTAAGTTCCGGCATTTGTAATCTCCACTACTGAGCGACGTTCAATCTCATCGGGACTGAAGATTCCAAATTGAATGCCAACAATTGGCTCAATATCGGATGTTGGACGATTCAAACCAGCAGGCATTCACTCCCTCTCTAAAGTAAATGCGAATTTCTATAAGTGGTTATTTCATAAAAAGCCGGTTCAAATTTTAGAGGGTCGTATAGGCCGCCTAAAAAAATTGAGCCGGCCGCAGCCGGTCTGGGTCAGCATAACGCCCAGAATGTACACCCTTCATCTGAAGATTGAGAGTTCTAGTCCGATGGTTGCCGAGTATTATGAGAAGGTAGCAAAGGAACTGACTCTCGACAATGCCGGTGTAGACCTTATGACCTGCGAGAACTGGAATGAGAGCGCACCCCACCTTGTGAATCTCGGCGTGAGCGCAATGCTGGAAAAGACGGAGACGGGCGAGGTCGTTCATTATTGGCTTCTTCCTCGTTCCTCCATTTACAAGACGGGCTATATCATGGCGAACTCCGTCGGCGTCATTGACAAGACTTATCGCGGAATTCTGAAGGCGCCTGTAGTAAATGTAGGAGGATACGGCGCGGAAGGCTTTGTCCTAGGAGCGCGCCACTTCCAGATCGTGGCTCCTGACATGGGTCCTATCGGAAAGGTGCTGATCGTCGATTCTTTGCCTGAGACGGTTCGCGGAGCCGGCGGATTTGGTTCTACGGGTAAGTAGAGCATGTTTATAACCCTGTACCATGTAATCTCTTACGATATCTGGTTTTATATCTCTCATGTGCTATTACATCATAAACTTTTATATCCCTTACACAAAATACATCACAATACAGAATACAAGTTTCTGACATTTTTGAATACGGGTGACGGACACATTGTGGAAATTCCCCTACAGACCGTCGGAATTTTTGCCCCCCTCATTTTTTACAGTGTTTCAAGCGAATTGCTTTGGGCATTTGCTATCGTACTTTTGCGCGGATACATGCGCCATGATCACCGTTGCTCATGGCTCATTGGTAATCACCACCTACTTCATCATAAATACTCGTCATATAATTTCGGCGAATACTGGATTGACTCCCTGTGCGGAACATGTTATCCCTACAGGTCCGAATACGTCTATGGAATTCTCTACACGTAGGCTGGTAAAAATTGATTCTATTTTTCTAGCCCCTGTGTTTAGAAAAGATGTCGCTTGATTTGTATCTCGGCTCTATGTTTTCGGGAAAATCCTCGGCGGTCATCGCTGCCCTTCGCCGAAAGGCCGTGGTCGGTATTCACACTATGTGTATTACTCACAGTGCGGATACCAGATACAAAGAGAATGCGATTGCCAGTCACAGTGGTGAATCGTATCCTGCCACGGCGGTTTCCGAACTGATGCCACTGCTAAAATCAGACGAGTTTCGGTCGAGCATGTACATTATTATAGAGGAGGCGAATTTCTTCCCTGATCTGAAGCAATTCGCCCTCATTGCAGTGGAGGTCCTGAGAAAGCATGTACTCTGTGTTGGGCTAGATGGCGACTACGAGCGCAAGCCCTTTGGCCAACTTCTGGATCTCATTCCCTACGCCGACGAAATCAAGAAATTCAAGGCACTCTGTTCAGCTTGCAGGGATGGAACCGAGGCCTGTTTCACGGATCGGATTTCGGAAGCAACGGATCAACTTGTGGTGGGAGGGGCCGAAAAGTACCAGGCGCTCTGTCGTCTTCATTTCTGTCTAAAAATGAACGAGCGTAGGGATGAGGAGAAAATGAAGGGCTTTCTACGAGAGAATGTCTTACCCGTTGCCTGTAATCAATATGAGTACTTGAACATGATTCTGGAATATGTGCCTGTGAAAAATACGCATATTTATATGAAGGATGCTTATCCTGTTTGTGAGTAAAAAATTGATACGGCGCGTCCTCCATTTTTCATTACAAAAATGACGGAAGGCATTCTCAAGACAAAGGACTACAAGAAGTTTGAGGTAGCAGGGTTATCAATTACCGCGGCTAACAAGGCCCTTCCAGGTGATACTGTTCTAGTGGAAGGCGACCAAGTGACAAAAATCATAAAACGGTTAAGTCATAAAGGACTTGTTGGTATAATAGAGATTTCTTCCAAGACCCGTTACGGTTTCACTTCGCGGGGGACGCCCGTCTATCTCTTCCTGCCCTGGAGTGAGTCCTATCCGCCTTTCTACGTAGGTTCCAACCATGATCGATCGGAACCCATTCTCGCCGTCGTGGACTTTGAGAAGTGGGACGGAAACTGCCCCCGAGGGAATTGCCGGTTTGTGATTGGGCCTTCAGGCGATCTGGAGTCCGAGGAGAGAGCGCTCCTTCTAAATGCCTGTCCGAATCCATGGAAGAAGAGCGTCATTCCTCCCGAACTTGCTGGGCGCACCTGGGAGCCGACGTGTTTTGTAGATGGAGCCACCTTTCATGTGGACCCCGAGGGATGCCGAGACATTGATGATGCGCTGACGTTCGTGGAACTGGAGTCTGGTCTGACAGAAGTCTACATTCATATTGCCGATGTGGGAACCCTGTTGGCTCCGAATGAGACACTGTGGCGGGCAGCCGAACTCGGCCAGACACTTTACAGGGACGGTAGGGTGGCAGCCGGCCTCTTTCCCGAAGAAGTGGAGCGAAACTGTTCTCTACTGCCGTTTCAGACTCGTCCGACACTCACGCTGAAATTCTTCTGGAATCCTGTTACGGGAAAAATCTCAGGCCAGACGTGGCTACATGCTGCGATTGTGGTCAAAGAATCCCACACGTATGAAACGGTCTACGGCTCTCGGCATGCTCGGCTCCTTGGGAGCATCGCTTCGGCAATGGCTGGGAAGCAGGTCACCGATTCACATGATTGGATTGCCCTGTTCATGTTGTTTTACAATAAGGAGGCTGCTGGGATTCTGCGTTTGACAGGAAAGGGAGTTCTGCGTAAACATGGAGCACCAGACATGGAAATGCTGAAAGTTCTCGAGGGGCTCAAGGAAGTTCCCGAGTACCTGGCTTTTCAGGCTGGAAAGTACTGCGAGGCGACGGAACCCGATGTCTCGCACTGGGGTCTACAGGCCGGCTTTTACTGCCATGCTTCCAGTCCGATTCGGCGCTGGACCGATTGTGTGAACCAACTCTGTATTATGGAGTCGGTCTTTGCTTACAAGGGGGCTTCTATACCTGTGGCTATACAGGAACTGAACCGGCTTTCCCGAGTGGCTAAGCGTTATGAGAGCGACCTCTTCTTTGTTCGGAATCTGTTGTCGGCTACTATAAGCGACTCGTTTGAGGCCACGGTGCTAGAGTGTTCGGCCGAGAGGGCAAAGGTTTGGGTGGACCAGTGGAAAATGCTTCTCAAGGTTTCCAAGCCGGTCCAGGGTTGGACATTTGAGCCCGTTGTTGGCCAGCGAGTAGTTGCCCGAATCTTCATGGACCCGATGCAACGAAACTGGAAACGCCGCTTGGTCATTACTCTTTCCGCCCCTTAAAATCGGAGTAATTATGAGAAATGGCTGCGCGTAAAATGTCGAAGCGCTCCAAGCGCTCTAAGCGTCGTTTTTCACGTAAAATGCGCGGTGGTGCTAGTGCTAAAGTAAATGTTTATTTTTCTGTAGATAATCTTTTTAGACTAACTAATTTTAGTGCTTTTACTGATGATGCAAATGTTGCAGTTAAAACAAATGGCCCAACTCTTAAAATAGATATTTCAAAATACACCAGTGGTAATTTATCATCAATAACTGGTATGTGTATTCTTTCAACCCAAACAACAAGTTCAAGTTCAGTATTAAGTTTTACTCAGCCTGTTCTTTTTTATTCAAGTACTCATACTGCACAAAATGATTGTTTATTGGTTCGCAATCTTGGTAATAATCCTAATTCATCGGGTGATTTGACTAAAGCAGATAAATTAAATACAGCTACAAGTACAACAAGTAAAACAAATTTTATTAACGTAACGGGTTTTAATTCAGGTAATGGATCAAAAGCTTTTGGCGGTATTCCTGCTCAAAGTAAGTTGCCGACCATCTCTGGGTTGCCGTCAACTGCTTCAGCACCAAGTCCGGCTACGGCAAATGTAAAACTTACACTTACGTTTGTCTAGCTTGTTATTACATTTTCCGGTCAATAAAATCTGCCTACTTATGAGAAATGGCAGCGCGTAAAATGTCCAAGCGCTCCAAGCGTTCCAAGCGCCATAGCCGTCGTTCTTCTAGGAAGATGCGCAAGATGCGTGGCGGACAGATGACAACAACGATGGGTGGGTACACACCTTCTGGAAAAACGGTCTGTATATATGGGCTACTCAACAGCATGGGTAAACTCGATGTTTATACTTATTCATCTGATCCGGCGTTTACCGCCACTAGTTCGGGCTCAATACTTAGTATAAATATTCCTGCTAGTGCAGGAAATCTACAAACAGTATGCTTGGAAACAATACGGAATGGTACACAATCATTTTCAAATCCTACAGCCAACGCAGCTCGTGCCACAGACCTACAAAAAATCCAAGGGGCATTGTTTAGTGTAGGCCTGCAAGCCCAGACGGGCGCTGCAAATTATTTAACACTGTATAGTGGTTCAACCGTGTTAGATGCCGCTAAATACAGCCCCAAAGATGGAACTGTTAACAATACACTAGTATCACAACTGGTAATAAAATCTATAGATGGACAGGGGCGTTTAGGGGGAAATATACTTACAAATGGATTGAAGACGAAAGTGTCTGCCGACACATCGTCTGGCCCCACATCTCCTGTGAATTTTGCGTTCATACTCACCTTCTAAATCTGCGATTAAAATTCTTCATAAAACACAATTTATTTTTAATGAATCGTGTTGAATGAATGCTATTTTGTTTAATTAATATAAATAGGGATGAACTGTAGTCAGTTACTAGCATTACAATTATCAAATCAATTATTATGTCGTCCAATTTGCGGTAATGCCACTTGTACGGGTTATACAGGAGCCACCGGCGGAGGAGGTGGAGGTGGAGGTGGCACAGGCGATACGGGTGCTACGGGTGCTACTGGGTTTACTGGTTTTACTGGAGCTACAGGATACACGGGCTCTGCGGGAACTACAGGCTACACCGGTGCCGATGGCACGGCCACAAATACTGGAGCCACAGGATACACGGGCTCTGAGGGAATAACGGGTTACACCGGTTATACTGGTTCTGAGGGAATAACGGGTTACACCGGTTATACTGGTTCTGAGGGAACTACAGGTTACACTGGTGCAGCAGGATCAGGATCATCAAAGATGTTCACTATTTATCTCGATTACTCAAGCGGAACTGCTCTAAGTCGCATTTATCTTCCTCCTGGATTTTCCACAAGCCCCTCCATATCAGCAGGCGGAGTGTTTACTTCAGACCAGGGCACAGACCTAGTTTTTTTCGGAACCACAAATATTGCTATAGCAAATACAGTTTATGCCTTTCCTATTGGATTAACTGCTACAGGTTATTCCACATCAGCATATTGGACAGCAACAGCAGGGTCGAGTTTAGGAGGATCAAAAATCACATGGCAAAATACTTCCGACTTTAATTTAGCCATAAAAAATGCTACACCAAATAATATAAATGGAAATAATACGGCAACTAGACCAGTCACAGGTGTATTATCTGGATGGCTTGCGACAATAACAATTTACTATCTGTAGAAACTGTTACGGCGATTAAATTATACTTTATTAGAAAGGGATGGCTTATTTAGCACCACCGAAATCTTTAGATATTATCATGCATTATTTTGTACCAGGTTCTGGTGATACAGCTTTACCACCAAGTTTAACAACAATTATTAACAATCTTGCTTTTAACGAATATTTGATCCGCGGTAATTTAAATGGATCCTATACCTTTTCAGCTTATGTATATAATCCTGGAACAGGCCAAAGAGAACAGTATTATGATTGTTACAATGTAATTCCAGGTGACTGGTTAGCTGATGACCCTACAGGGTATACGTGGAAAGTTACCAAATTATTAAATGTAGCCGATGCTCCAAATCCGGGAAATAATACGGGTGGAGGCGTATTTTATGCTATAATGACTGATGTTGATAATTACAATGCAGGTTTAGATCCTGGTGGCACTTATTTTGGCTCTCCAGCGTTCGTAGACAGTGAAACAATTGTTTTTACACTCGACGAAGACGGATTTCCTATATTTACTCCTCAGAACACGGCAAATCTTAGTGCGAATTTCGCTGGAAGCGTGATTGGTCGTTTTCGTATTCTAAATGTAAATAATCAATACGTAAGTATTTTTCAGACAGATGTGTCTGGTACTATGGCAGTGGGCGACCCGGTCTACTACGACACTACGACAAGCTTGTTCAAACCGGTGTATGGATTGGGCGATATAAGTGGGGTTACCTACACCCTTGGTATCGTAACTAGTATTGGTGTGCCTACGAAAGATTATTTTATGTTCAATCCATTTGGTGATTATAGAACTTACAATAATACATCTGTATTGGGTATAACTGGTCCTCCAGGAACACTTTACTACGTGAATCCATCAGGCACACCGGCTTTTACAACCGTTCGCCCACCGAATTTTCCGTACCCATCTTACCAAATTATTGATTTGAGTGGAAATTCCGTTTTGTTGAAGGGGCAAGGATTTGGATCTAATGGCGGAGGTGGCGGTGGGGGTGGTGACACTGGTTATACTGGCTATACTGGTTATACGGGTGCCGCAGGTGATACTGGTGCCACAGGTGATACGGGTTCTGCGGGTGATACTGGTTATACGGGTTCTGCGGGTGATACTGGTTATACGGGTTCTGCGGGTGATACTGGTTATACGGGTGATACGGGTGATACTGGTAGCCCTGGACTTCCTGGTGACACTGGAGCAACTGGTGATACTGGTGCAACTGGTGATACTGGTAGCCCTGGACTTCCTGGTGACACTGGAGCAACTGGTGATACTGGAGCAACTGGTGACACTGGAGCAACTGGTGATACTGGACTTCCTGGTGACACTGGAGCAACTGGTGATACTGGTAGCCCTGGACTTCCTGGTGACACTGGAGCAACTGGTGATACTGGAGCAACTGGTGATACTGGTTACACTGGTGATACTGGTAGCCCTGGACTTCCTGGTGACACTGGAGCAACTGGTGATACTGGTAGCCCTGGACTTCCTGGTGACACTGGAGCAACTGGTGATACTGGTAGCCCTGGACTTCCTGGTGACACTGG
>Ga0114963_10002051_pt1 | contig 13730 bp, 16 predicted proteins | sample C_131016_EF_Meta_FD_87019 | JGI IMG/M metagenome (GOLD analysis project Ga0114963, IMG submission 87019) | Freshwater microbial communities from Lake Croche, Canada to study carbon cycling - C_131016_EF_MetaG | ecosystem: Environmental > Aquatic > Freshwater > Lake | place: Lake Croche, Canada...
ATTCTTTGGCTCAGCCATTAATAATTTTGGTGTACGTGAAATTCTCAATACCTTAGTTGAGCTTGCGCCATCACCAGGATCACGCAAAGCATTACAACGAGAAGTGAGTCCAGCAGAGAATAAATTCTCTGCAGTGGTCTTTAAGATTCAAGCAAACATGGATCCAGCCCATCGAGATCGCGTTGCTTTCTTGCGCATTTGCTCAGGGCATTTTCAGCGCGGGATGAAACTGAAGATATGTCGTAATGGCAAAGAGGTGCGTACTAATAATGCTCTATCCTTTTTGTCACAACGTCGAGATATCTTAGATGAGGCTTTCCCCGGCGATATTATTGGATTGCCAAACCATGGCCTACTCAGGTTGGGCGATACGCTCACTGAAGGCGAGCAATTGCAATTCACAGGCTTACCATTTTTTGCCCCAGAAATTTTCCGCATGGTTGAGTCCGCAGATCCATTGCGCTCCAAGCAGTTGCGTACAGGCTTAATGCAGCTTGGCGAAGAGGGTGCAATTCAAGTATTTCGTCCCATGACTGGTGGCACCATGTTGCTTGGGGCATTTGGACAGCTACAGTTTGAAGTGGTGAGTCATCGCCTACAAACTGAATACGGGGCGGAAGTGCGTTTACTACCGGCACGCTATAACTTGGCTCGCTGGGTAAGCTCGGAAGATCCTGTAGCACTCAAAAAATTCATACTAGAGAATATTCACCGCATGGCGGAGGATGTTGTGGGCGCTTCCGTATTTTTAGCTAGCCATAAATCCGAGCTAGATGTTGCTCAACAGCGCTGGGAATCAATTCAGTTCCATGCTCTAAGAGAGCATGCGGGCCTGATCTATCAATCAGACCTCGCTGGTTAAATCTAGCGTGGATTTGATTGTGGCCAATTGCAATCAAATATCGCAAGCAGCAGAGTATCGCTTTTTCTAAACGATGCAGTCTTCCCATATTGAGCGCAATAAGCATTAGCTTTTGGTGTTAGCGATGCAATTGACTCCCCATCGCTATTTAGAAAGGTTACATGATTTGAATCTGATGCGTCGGTATAAACCGCGGCGCAAGCACTCAAGCCCACTATGCTCAGTAATAAAATATATTTGAGATTCACCGTGAAGATCTTCTTAATCAATAAATACCTGGATGTGCCTATAGCTTAAGCCTATTGACCAGCTTTGAAGTAGTTTTATTTGCTCATAGTCAATAGATCGAAAGAAAATCTACTCACCGTCTGCAACACTTAACTGTTATTCTGATCTGTGATCACTATTCCGCGCCCTAAATAGGGGAGTCTACTGAGCAAGCTCAGAGGTTCATCATTCTAAGACTCTAGGAAAATATATGGCTGTTGGCCAAAATCAAAGAAATAGAAAAAACGACCCTATGGTGAGCAAAACTGGCAAAGCCAAATTGGGGCCACTTACCGTTACTCAACTCAGCAAATTGCTCGAATCGAGCACTAAGCCTAAAGAGAAAGCAAAGATTCAAAGGGCTCTTAATAAGCGCCCTCCGGTCGTGGCACCCACTGCAACTGCAGTCGTAGCCTAAGTACTAAGCCCCGAAATTACTGGGGCTTTTTTCTTATGTAATATGCTGTCACCATGAAAGCATCCCCTCAAATTCACTCAATTTATATTGCTGCTCGAGCGGGCGAGTTGATGGTACAGCTTGCACGAGCTGAAATTATTGCTGGTGAAGGTATTGTGGGGGATCGGTACGCACAAGGTCTGGGCGCATTCTCTAACACCAAGCCCAAAATACGCCATATTTCCCTTATTACCCTTTCAGGCATAGAAAATGCTAATGGCCAATTGCGCGCTAAACAGCAGACCCTTTTTAGTGAAGGCGATACCCGAAGAAATCTTGTGATTCAGGGAATTTCTGAGGAAGAGCTGAATGGTCTCGTTGGACAGATTTTCTATTTAGGAGGCATCGCATTCAAAGGCACTGAATTATGCGAGCCTTGTCAGCGACCGGCCAACTTACTGAAAAGACCCGACTTCATGAACGCTTTTGAGAATAGGGGTGGCCTCAGAGCAGAGGCACTAGACTCTGGAACCATTAGCAATGGCGATTTGCTCACACACTCATCAGCCCAAGAAAAATGATTACTTATAGCGAGCACGCAAGTATTAGCGCAGAACAGGCGATCGACCTCTATACCCGATCTACTCTCGGAGAGCGCCGCCCAATTGATAGCGTTGAAACTTTTAAAGCGATGCTTGCTAATGCAAACCTCACCATTTCCGCATGGGATGGTGAAAAGCTGGTTGGCATCAGTCGTAGCTTGACAGACTTTGCCTATGTGGCTTATTTAGCCGACCTTGCTGTAGATGAAGATTACCAGCGACAAGGAATAGGAAAGCAGCTCATTGAGGAAACTAAGGAGCGCCTAAGACCTGGCTGCATGATTGTGTTACTTGCAGCTCCAAAAGCAAATACCTACTATGAGTATCTGGGCTTTGAACACAACCCACGTGCTTGGGTCATGAAAAAATAATTCAACTTATTATTGCAATATGTCGACTACAAAACTCTGCCTTATTCGCCACGGTGAAACTACCTGGAATGCTGAAAGACGCCTTCAAGGACATACCGATATTCCCCTGAATGCAAAAGGCTTCCTACAGGCTCGCCAAATGGCACAAGCCCTCAAAAATACAAAGCGCTTATTCGATGTTTTATATACCAGCGACCTTAAAAGAGCGGCCGACACCGCAAATGCTATTGTTGAATTATTTGGGGTAGAGGCAAGGGTAGATGTCGCCTTACGAGAGCGTCATTTTGGCGCACTTCAGGGGCTCTCAATTCAAGAAGCGCCATTACTACAGCCAGCAATTTGGCAAGCTCATATTGCTCGTGATTTAGACCATGAGCTCGAAGGCGGTGAAAGTATTCAGCAATTTGCATTGCGTGTTCAAACTGTTTTAGACAAGATACAAGAACAGCATTCAGGCAAAACGGTTTTGCTTGTTAGTCATGGTGGTACGCTCGATATGATGTATCGAATTGCTAGCAGGCAAGCTTTAAGTACAGAGCGCGTAGCTTCAGTACCCAATGCTTCATTAAATTGGATTACCCATCAGCAAGGTGAAGGCTGGTCAATCAAGCAATGGGCTGACACTCGTCACCTTGAAGGTTCCGCATTAGACGGCGTTGACCTCTAAATAAAAAACCGCCCTTAGGTGATTTTTTGCTTTTGTAGAAAAGGTTTACTTTCTGATGTGAGCGTGGCGGGCCGCATCTTGTGACATGCCATCACCCTTAGGCTTGCCTTCAAGCGCCTCTTTTTCAGCGGTAATTTCTTTACGGCGCTCCTTACATGAACCAGCAATCTCTTGCAAAGCTTTACGAGCCCGCGCTGCAGAAGCTTTAACTCCTTTTCCGTGAAACTTTTCATTCTCTGATTGGTATACCTCAAATGCCGCTATTAGCTTGTCATGATGGGACATATTTTTCCTTATAAATGATTGAAATAATCGACTTAAGAAACACTTTAACCCAATATATTGAAATCACTTTATTTATTGTGTCCAGCGATCAATAATGGCTTTTAATTTTTCTGGTCCGAGCTCAGAAAGGTACAGGTTGAAGTCATCGCGCAGCTTAGAGTCTTTTTTAAAGGCAAACCCGAGATTATCAAACCCCACAACTTGGTAACTACTACTTACTGGGAGATTTAAGGTTTTTTGGTAATTAACCAGCATCACGTTATCAACAAATACCAAATCAACATTGCCGTTTTGCAATGCAATTAAGGCTTCGGTTGGGGATGGATAGAGTTTTACTTGCTCAACTGAGTAATAGCCTTTTGGCTGCAATACATTTTTCACATAATCATCAAATACGCTTCCTGTTGGATAGGCAATACTGTATTTACTGAGCTGTGATAAATCAGTTATTTTGATATTACGGTTTTTTAAACCAATTAACTGCCAGGTGCTGGTGAAGTATGGGTTGGAAAAATCCATTACTTCTTTGCGTTTGTCTGTAATAGAGATTCCAGAGAATGCAACATCAGCCTGGCCACTGCTTACCGCACCTAGCATTCCAAGCCAATCGTAGGCAGTGACTTTAAATGTACAGCCTCGCGACTTGCAGTAACCCTCAAAAATATCTAGGTCTATGCCTAAATATTTCCCATCTTTTTCAAAAAGCATTGGTGGGACTGCGGGGGATATGGCAACCTTAATCAGGTTGGATGAATCTTCTTTAGAGCATCCACCAAGAATAAGAAGGCTTACTAATAAGGCGGTAATATTGCGTGCAAATCTCATAGCGTTTTTAAGATTGATTTGAATAAATGATCTTATCAAGAATTGAATCTAAAAATACTATCAAAATATTATTTTTTAATTCTGCATATTCTTTGCATCCCGTTTTAGCAGTAATGTCAATAAAAAAACCCCGCATACACGGGGCTTTTACCTTACTGCGATCCGCTAATTACTTGGCGCGACTTTTTGCTTCTTTAGGAGTCTGGCTGAATTGACCCTGTGCACTTTTCATTGCGTTTTCTACATTTTTTTCAAAGTTTGCAAAAGCATCTTGGGTGCTTGAACGTACTTGGTCAAAGTTTATCATTGCCGTATTAAATGCGGAAGTAAAGGCACTGACATATGCCTCTGACCCAGCAGGTGCTTTTGATGTAGCTGCAGCCACAAAACTCTTCAGGTCATCCTGTGATAGATCGATAGCTGCTTCCACAGCCTCAACCAACTCCTGGTTTCCACGACGCAGTACTGCGGCAACTTTTTTCTGATATGCAGCGACTTCAGCAACGGCCTCTTGTACTTCTGGGCTTTGCAAGAGGTCTAATGCTGCTTTTGCATCTTTACCCTTCATTAAGTCAGCAGCCTTAACTTGTGCATTTGCCACGGCTTGCTGTGCAGCCTGGTAATTGATTTCAGCTAACTCTTGAGCATTTTCAAGGGCAGTTTGACCCAGTGCGCGTGCGCTTTCTACGGATTTTGTTTGATTTTCTGCAAATTGGTTGTTGAACATGATTTATTCCTTTAATGGGTTATTTGTTGCACTGCACCATATTAATATCTTATTTTGGGCTTTGCAAGGGAATTTTGCTGCAAAGCAACATTTTCTTTCCTGGAGCGCCTCCTATGGCCTCAATTAGCTACAAAGATCCGAGCATTCAGGCCAGATACGTACCTAGCTAGCAAAAATATAATCAGCCTAAATAAAAATTAAGCGGCTCTATTTTTTAAATAGTGGATTACCCAAGCTGGGTCACTGTCACTTGGAAAGATAGGGTAGTGAATAGCCTCGATCACACCATCATTTGCGATTAGAGTGATGCGCTTTAACAGCGTCATTCCAGCAGCAACAAAGGTTGGCAAGCGCAACGCTTGCTGAAATTGATAATGTTCGTCACTGAGCACTGGAAATGGCAAATGCAAACGATCAGCCATCTCTTGTTGATACTCAGTGGACTGCACGCTTAGCCCTACAATATCCGCACCAAGCGACTGAAGCTCTTGATAGTGATCCCTAAATGAGCAGCTTTGTGGGGTACATCCCCTAGCTCCCGGGATTTGGTCCCATCCATCCGGCAATGGAACGTTGGGCTGCCCCGTCATTGGATAGCAGTAAATCACCAAGCACCCCTTAATCTCGCCAAGATTAAATTTATCATGAGCCGTTGTTTCTAGGGAGATAGCTGGCAAGCTCATGCCCACCAAGTGATCAGCAGCTCCATCATCTAGAGGCATAGGTAAGTCGCCAGGCAATTGATTGAGATTTGTCATAAATCTAATCTTAGCCTACTAAACCATGCTCTATCTACAAGTCTTTGGCGGCGCTGACTTCTTCAGTGATGCGACCTCAGCCATTGATTCAAACTGTCGACGCAAAATATTTTTGATGAAGAATTCGATGACTGCTGCTGGCACCAAGGAGTTCGGCTCAATCTGAGCATCATATTTAAAGTTGGTGAGATCCCTCACGGAAAATAGCCGCCAACTTCCCAATTCTTCATCAAAAATATTTGTAATACTTTGTGTCTCCGCTTAATTGCTCAAAAAGTAATGCTTTGTTGGGGATCTCTACGTACTCCAACTCAGAACGCATCTCAAATGGAATGAACAGAATTCTTTCCTCAAGCAAGCGGGCGACCTTCACTTTATTTCCTGATCTAGAAAGCACTTTTGAGTCGACTATCCCGGGTAGATTTTTCGCGCCCTCATAGTCAGTAATAAATGCAAAGGCCTCACATAGAGTGATCGGCACCTCATAGCTTGCGTTCACCTGAAAGCGATCGCCAGTTCTTGTGACAGCGACTTTTAAGTCATACGCATTAGATGACTCTTGCGCTAAGGCAATGCCGCACGATGCAATCAGGAAAAAGTAAAGGAGCTGCTTCATGCTAGTAGTTTAGTGGTGTTAAGGTAGCCTACTTACGCATACCATCTAGTTTTTCACTTAAAGCCTCAACAGCCTTCGTTAAAGCGAATAACTCTTTTTCTTTCAATAGATCAATTTTCTGGTGCAGGAGTTCAATCTCTAACTCAGCCTTCACATTGACCTCAAAATCATTACTAGCCTGTTGACGATCTATTTCTGAAAGTCGATTCTGACTCATCATGATTGCTGGGGCGGTATATGCAGCCTGAAAAGAAAGCATTAAATTAAGCAAAATAAATGGGTAGGGATCCCATATACTCGTGTTGTTCATTGAGTTGTAACTAATCCAAGCAAAAATACATGTGCTTTGAATCAGAATAAACTTCCAAGAACCCACCATTTTTGCGACAGCATCAGAAATTTTCTGGCCAGTCGTTAACCCTGGAGCGTAACCGTCCACATGACTTGAGATTTTGCTGGGGAAGCCTTTGCGATGCTTTCGCCTATGGCTTCTAAGGGACTCTAGAATTTGTAGCTCTTCACTAGTGGGCGTAATAGCAGTCATAATCCCTCGCTTTCTGTATATAGCTACTTTACGCTTATCGCGAGAATGTATGGCTCGGCATCTAGGATGCCCACCTAAACTCAAAACCCCGAATTAAATGACTTCCAACACCTTACTTAAGGAGCTGCCCTCATAATTTGGCCTCTCGCCAATTTCTTCAAATGGATGCCCTAAGCGATTAACCCAAAAGACATCAAAGCCAAACCACTTCGCTGCTAGCGCATCCCATGCGTTACTAGATACAAACAGAATCTCTTCCCTCTTAACAGGAAATGCTTCTAGTAAAAGTCCATATGTTTGAGGGTCTGTTTTATATAGACGCACATCCTCAATCGTCACCACTTTATCTAGATAGGGCTTTAAGCCATTACTCTCGACTACAGTAGCGAGCATCTCTCTGCTGCCGTTAGATAATATGGCTGTAGATAAACCTTTTTCTTTAATGGTTTTTAGAACTGTCAAACTATCTTCAAAACCAGTGAGCTTGGCATATTGATCCATCAGCCTCTTTTCATATCCTGGTGTGAGATTCAAATTCATCCGCTTACAGACATAGTGTAAGGAACGAATCGTCAATTCCCAAAATGGCAGATAGTGCTTGCTACCACTTGGATTGGGATCACTCATTGTTACTAGGCGTGTGTATTCAATTTGGCGATCTCGCCACATCAAAGCAAATGCTTGGCCATGCCCTGGAAATAGCTCTTCTGCTAATTGACCCATGGAATAGACATCAAATAGTGTTCCATAAGCATCAAAAGCGATTAGCTTATACATATGCGTCCCTTACTTTTTTATAATTTTTTATTGTCGTTTAAAAAATATCTCTGAAGCACAGCATTAAACCTATAAATAAGAAAACCACCCGGAGGTGGTTTTAGTTTTTCTTGCTAACCCTTACAGTAACTGGCAGAGCGTACCCAATCTTACTTAATTAAGCCGCATGCAATTCTTGGGCCTGAGTTGCCTGCTGGTTGTGATTTGTAATCATCGGGGTCACGATGCACAACAACAGATTTTCCTAAAATACCAGTTGGCCCAGTATTAACAGCAAAGCCACTGAGCTTTGCAGAGTAAATGGCATTACCATTGGCATCCGATTTAATGTTTGGCATGTCTCCAGCATGATTTGCTCCACTTCCAGGCATTCCATGCGGTTTTGTATCTGGATTAAAGTGACCGCCAGCGCTAGTTGCGTCAGGGGCGGAGCAATCTCCTTTTTCATGAACATGAAATCCTTGCTCAGCATTTGGTTTTAGTCCGGAAAAGTTTCCAGTGACCAAAACATCAGGCCCTTGCCAGACAAAATTTACTGTGCCTTTTGTATTTGAGCCTGAGCGTGAATCTAAGCTAGCGGACGCTTTTTGACCAGTGCCCTGCTCCATTGATTGACAAGCTGCCAGCAACAAAACCGACGCAGCGCAGACTGATAGGGAAATTTTTTTAACCATGATTTGCCTCTTTCTATTTATGTAAACTCAGAATGGATCTTGTACTGACAACCTTCAAACAAAATAAAAACCATACTGCAAGTAGTCTAATTGACTTACCTTACATCTTAATAATGCGCCAAGCACCTTCTGAGCGGCCATCACCAATCTTATCGCCTGGCTTGACATCTTTGACATAGAAATACAAAGGCATGCCATTAAACGCTAACTGCTTTTTGCCATCATCGCGGGTAATCACTGAATAATCACCAGATATAGCCGGACTGCCTTCCAATAATAGTGGCGGCCAATTGCTTGCGCACATACCATTACAAACTGACTTACCTGAACCAACGACATCCTTGCTATAGGTGTACAAGGTCATGCCATTGTTTCCAGCTAATACACCATCGTTAGCCTGAGTAAATGGTGCCAATGCTACTCCGGTCATTGATACACAGGCAGCTAATGTAGCTGTAGCTACCAAAGCCATGAGTAATTTTTTTATTCGATTCATATTCACCTCTTTTTGGTTGATATAACACTTTAACTCTAATTTAAGTCTGTCGCTTTGAATAGCATCGGTTGCCAATCCCACAAATGAAAAACCACCCGAAGGTGGTTTTAGTGTTACTTAGTAGTACGGGGGACCAAACTACCGACATAAGGAATTATCGACCTTGGCAGGCAAGGGGCATCTCCCATAAAGGCTTGTCTTGGCTATAGTCACAATTAACGCCTACAGGCGATGTTGTGCTCGCAAGACAACCACTTAATGCCAAAATGAGTAGGGCTGAACCGAAAGCAATTAACAAATTTTTCATATGCATCACCAGTAATTAATATGTATAAATTCTAATGGTAAAGACTGCCCGAAGGAAGCTCTTGGCGGCTTGGGGCAGAATCCAGTCACTGAAATAAGGAGTGCGGTAGTTAATATGCAGGTCATGGGGGTTGACTGGCGCTGGGATAGAATATCCTTAGATTACTCGCCACCATTACATGAGGTATCGTTTAGAACGACACCTCATTGATGCTCACCTAAATTTCTATATTCAGTAAATTTTTCAAAAATTTTCTTCGAGCCAGCAACCGATAAGTAGCCCTTGTTTCGATAAAGTAGAGCATTTTCCATTCTTAATGGGCATGCATCATCAATGCAGATTTGCCGGTATGTATCGAATAATTTAATTTTGTAGTTCTCGGCCACCTTACTTAACTCAACCCTTGCAATAAAGTATTGCGAGTTTATGTCTTTAACGGGCTGTGTACATTCTTTGCTAATAATGGGTCTGAATGGTGGCATGCCGACGCACTCAATAGGCTCAAAAGATAGATTCGGCGGGGGGCTAATGAGTATTACTCGCTTGACGTTATATATTAAGAATGCAATAGTTTTTTCTAATTGGGCTTTTTCTAGATTATTCATAGCTAGTTCACGAAATCCCAAAATTACCGTCTTTACATTCTTATCGTGCGCCAAATCAACAATTAGTTGATTCATTTTATGCCCGGTCTCGAGCGAATAATTTTCTGCTTCGGGCTTTTTAAGAAACGGCTGAGTCCCTGGCCACCCTATCATGGCAAAACTCTTTCCAGTATTTGAATAGTAATGCTCAAGCCCTGAAAAGTGATTATGAGCGATGCTATCTCCAATTAATACCGTCTCTAAATTTTTGTCTATGTAAGATGATCTACAAAAAGTTGGCTGGTAGTCTGCGAACTCTTGTAAGCATGCTTTATCTGTATGCGGTGGCCTTCCTCCATGAAGATCTAATATATGTTTATGTCTAAAATCTAAGCCATCTCGAACATAAACACTCCACCCTTGATATCCAATCAATGTCATGAGGGCGATCAATAAAACAGCAACTTTTTTGCCCTTATGGCGAAACAGGCCCTCCCAATATCTATGCGTTAGATAAGCTAGTCCGATGGCGACTAGGATCAGAACAATTTTATGAAAATCAGATAATGTTCCGGCCGAGATAATGTGTCCGAAGCTTAGCAAAATCCAATGCCATAAATACAAAGGATAGCTAATGACTCCCAGCCAAACCATCGAATTATTAGAGAGGAATAATTTGTTTACACTTGCATTGCTATTGGCCGATATGAGAAGAACAGCTCCTACAGTCGGCAATAATGCCCACCAACCCGGAAATGAATTTTTACTACTAATCCAAAAAACGGCAATGGTAATAAGCAGAAGGCCAACCCAAGAAAACACATTCAAGACGGTCTGACTTAATTGATTTAGTTTTTGGCTATTTCTAAGAGAAATACAAGCCCAAAGTGCGCCAACCAATAACTCCCAAGAGCGACTAAGAGGTGAGTAGAAAATAGTGATTGGATCAAGTTTAATGTTATAAATATTTATAGAGAATGAAATTAACATTAAGATTAAAACTGCGCTCAATAAATTGATTCGAACTTTATACAAAATCCAAATAACTGCTGGCCAAAGCAAATAAAATTGTTCTTCGATAGATAATGACCACAAATGAACTAATGGTTTTGTATCTATACTTCTTTCAAAATAAGCAACTTCATTTAAAAGAATGAAGTTTTGAACAAAGCCGGCGCTGGAGGCAATATGCAATCCGACCCCCTTGAATTCTGAGGCATAGAGTGCGAACCAGCCAAATGCATAACATGTTATGAATATCAAAAATAATGCTGGAAAGATTCGCCTGATCCGACGGAAATAAAACTCTGCAAAGCTAAAAGTATTTGACTCTAAATTTTCTAAGATAATTTTTGTGATTAAAAAGCCAGAGATCACAAAAAAAATATCGACACCCACAAAACCACCGCTAACCAAATTTGGAAACGCATGGTAGGCAATGGTTGCGACCACGGCCAATGCCCTAAGCCCGTCAATATCCTTGCGATAAGTTATAGAGTGGTATTTCGAATACATAAAATGTTATTGGTAATGGGAGCGAGCTTAACGGCCTAAAAAATTTAATCCTGCTAATTTAACAGTATTAGACTAAGTGTGTACCGCTTTAAACAATATTGACCTGTACGGGATGTCTACTTGAATCGTCCTTTTAAAGGACACTTCTTAAGGGGGATATCCTAGACAAATGGTGTCTAACCCTGCCAAGCCCCAAAAGAAAATAGCCTAATAAGTAGGCTATTGAAATTCTTGGTGGCCCGGGGCGGAATTGAACCACCTACACCAGGGTTTTTAGATTTCACTATTAAGTGAACAAGTGGAGCCTATGGATAACGTCGATAGAGATAAATTAATCCTTATTGATATGCTTGTGGCAACATAATGATAAATCTAGCGCCACCCGCAATAGCATCCTCATATTGGATAGAGCCCCCATACCTAGTGACGATATGCTTACAAAGCCATAGTCCTAGACCCATGCCAGTCTGCTTGGTAGTGCTTAGCAATTCAAATAGATGGGGCTTAAATTCAACGGGCACGCCTTCGCCGTTATCGAAAATAGTTAATTGAATTGAATTGCCAACCTTAATAGCCTCCATAGCAATGCGACGCTGGAGCGTGCCTGAATTTGCCAATGCTTGAATCGAGTTATTGAGCAAATTTAAGATGACTTGTTCAATTTCAGCTGAATTAACCTTCACAAGCAAACCATCATCAACTCGAAGCTGAATTTGGATATTCTTACTCTTGAGTTCAGGCTTAACAATATCTAGAACTTTTCCTATCAAATCGCCCAACAGAACTTTTTGAGCATTTGATTCACCTTCTGTAAATATTGACCTAAGCGACCTAACAATCGTAGCAGCTCTTTTGTTATCTTGCTCTAAGGAATCTAAGATTTCTTTTCCCAACTCGGGATTGAGCACCCCTTTTTCTAGCTTCATTTTCAGAAACTGGATATTGAGATTAGATGCGCCAAGAGGCTGATTGAGTTCGTGGGCAATCGATGCAGATAAAGCGCCAGTTGCCGCAGTCTTATTAGCTTTCATCAAACCGTAGATGAGGCGCTCTTTTTCTTTTAGAAGCTCGCTAATCTTCTGATTTTCTTCTTTTATAGTCTTTAAGTCATTGGCAATTTGACTTTCTTTTTGAATCTGTTTTTCTAAATAGAAACTGCCAAGGGCTACATATACCAAGATCGTACTACCGTATCCAATCCATAAAAGGGTTAAGGCTAGAGCATCTTGAGCATATAAGAAGAAATTGGTTTGGGTGCTTCCAATCAATATCCAAAGTGTTCTGCAAGTTTCCCCAAGCAAAGTAAATGCTGTTAAAAAAATGAGCCACTTCACCACTATCGTTCGATCTACTTTGTAATACTGTCTCAACTCCCATATTTGCCATACCAAGAATAACTCTTGAGTAATTGTTATTAAAGCTACCCGATATTTAAAACTGTCTGGCATTGTCCTCAAGTAGTCATAGAGAAAGAAAATAAAGACTGGGATGAGCCATAAAACGATAGTCTGTATCTTAGTAAATGGGCGCTGATTCCAAGAGCGATATACAAATATGAGAACAAAAACCGAAACAATAAATGAGGTATTTGCTACTGTCAGGAAAAACTGATGTATCCATAAAGCAATGCCAAAGCTAAAGGAGGATAAGGAAAAGATCCCTACGCTTAAGGGCCAATAAATGCTGAAGCCACTTGCCCTATTAGCTCGATATTGATACAGAGAACTTAAAAACAATCCCAGACCAATTAATGAAAAAACAATAAAAAATATTTGGTTGGCTAGCTCCATGAACTACATATTACTAAAGAAGCTGAATAATGGCGTTAAAAGCGATAAATTCTATATAAAAGATCGTAAATTTAGATCTTTGTATTTAATTGCTGAGGTCGGGCTGAATGAGAAAAGACTCTAATCGATCATATCGAGATAGTGGGTTATTTGTTTTGTGCTCAATGGCAATTTAGTAAGCTCCAAATAATAGGCACTCGCTCCCGGCATGCTTTCAATAGAAGCGGGGGTTAATCTACCCATGGGCACCAAGTAGCTCCCGTGCAACTCTTTCATATGAGAGAAAAATAGCATGGGCGGAACCTTAAGTTCTATGGCTCGCAATACTAGCTCCTCACATAAAACATTGGGCGGCTCTATACGTTGCTTGTACAAGTTATTTTTTTCTTTTATGGCATGACTCATATAGCGCTCAATATGCACATCCTCATAAAGCCGTTTGTTGAAGTCATAGATATAGTCCGTGAGGGCTCTAGAGATCCAATAAGCTTCATTTTCACTGTATTCAGCTTGTAAATGCTGCCAAAGCTTTGCTTGATAAGCATCTTTGAATTTTTGACTCCGATGCTTATAGAAAGGGTGCGACTTGACTAGGCCAGATACTAATCCGCCAAGAAGTAATGCGCCTCCTATCAACAGGGTTTCACCCATAATTTGGGGGGAATG
>Ga0114963_10002052_pt1 | contig 13727 bp, 14 predicted proteins | sample C_131016_EF_Meta_FD_87019 | JGI IMG/M metagenome (GOLD analysis project Ga0114963, IMG submission 87019) | Freshwater microbial communities from Lake Croche, Canada to study carbon cycling - C_131016_EF_MetaG | ecosystem: Environmental > Aquatic > Freshwater > Lake | place: Lake Croche, Canada...
GATAGACGCGGTGCTCCCTCAAACCCAATGCACACGCTGCGAGTATCCTGCTTGCCGCCCCTATGCTGAGGCGGTTGCCAAGCAAGAAATCCCCTTGAACCGCTGTGAACCCGGAGGAGAGGAAGTCATCGCAAAAATTGCACATCTTTTAGATCAAACCTCTCTTCCACTGTTCCACCCCGCTCGCCCCACTCAAGTGGCTTTTATTCGCGAAGAAGACTGCATTGGGTGCGCGCGATGTCTTCCAGCCTGCCCTGTAGATGCCATTTTGGGTGGCCGCCGCTGGATGCATACCGTCATCACTGAAGACTGTACTGGCTGTGATTTATGCCTTAAAAGCTGCCCAGTGGATTGTATAGAAATGCGTGCGCCGCCCAGCCATTGGGTGCTTCCCGAACCCAACCTCAGCCGTCAGCGCTATCATGCACATCTCTCCCGCCAAATCGCTCGCCGTACCAACCGGGATCACGATCAGGATCGCGCGCAACGCAGGGCAACAATGATTCAAAATGCCCGAGCTGCGATGCAAGCCAGAAGAAATAAAGCCCCATGAATCTCGCTAAACGACAAGAAATTTTTACGCGCCTACGCACCCTCAATCCAAACCCAACAACGGAACTCCATTACAGCACACCCTTCGAATTACTTGCGGCCGTTCTCCTTTCGGCACAAGCTACCGATATCAGTGTCAATGCCGCCACGCGCAAGCTATTCCCCAAAGCCAATACCCCAGAGGCCATCTATGCATTGGGTGAAAAAGGGCTGATCCCCTTTATTCAAACCATTGGTTTATTTCGCTCTAAAGCCAAGCATTTAATCGAAACCTGTCGATTGCTCATCACGCATCACAACAGCACCGTTCCACACAATCGCGAAGCGCTCGAGGCTTTACCGGGCGTAGGAAGAAAAACCGCTAATGTGGTTTTAAATACTGCTTTTGGAGAACCCACCATTGCGGTAGATACGCATATTTTTCGGGTATCCAATCGCACCCATATTGCTACTGGCAAAACGCCCTTAGAGGTAGAACTGAAACTCCTCAAGCATGTACCGGATGAATTTAAGCGCGATGTACACCATTGGCTAATCCTGCATGGTCGCTATATTTGCAAGGCACGCAAACCCGATTGCCCCAATTGCCCGATCATCGATCTCTGCGAATATAAATCGAAAACACCAGACCTCAATCATGTTTAATCCCTCACGCGAGCAAGCACGCGATTTTTTCTTTGAAGTATGGCGCAAAGAAAACGAGCGATTGCCACGCACACCCTTGGAAGATCAGGCTTGGCAGATTATTGCACGGCACCCTGAGTATCACTCCATCTTGTCCAACCCTTCGCGGTACCGCGATAAAGACTGGACCCCCGAGCATGGAGAGACCAATCCCTTCCTGCATTTATCCTTGCATCTTGCAATCTTAGAACAATTGGGAATAGATCAACCACCGGGACTAAGGGCAGCTTATACATCACTCATCAACGAGGGACTAGAGGTGCACGATGCGGATCATCGCGTGATTGATGCGCTGGCGGAAACAATATGGGAAAGCCAGCGAACTGGTATACCGCCAGACGGCGCCGCCTATTTGCAGCGCGTCCGGGACAAAAAAGACTAGCTCCTTAATACTTGGTGTACAGACCCGCTTCTTGTGAGGAGAAGTACGCGGCTAAATCAGCCATGTCTTGCTCAGATAACGCGGCAGCCATTCCCATCATGATGGCATTTTTACGACGCACACCCCCTTTGTAATGCTTCAGGGCATGCTCCAGGTAATCTGCGGGTTGGCCAGCTAACTTAGGAAAATCTGGGCCAGCGCTTTCGCCGTGTGCACCGTGGCAGGCAGCACAGACTGCCTTGGCTTTTTCTTCGCCTTTAGCAGCATTTCCTGAAGCTTGAGCGGCAACAGCACCCAGCAGACCGAAAGCAAGAACGAGTGTTGAAAGAGTACGAGACATGAGGGCAGGCTCCTAAATTATTTCTTTTCAGCGTAGAAAGCAGCGAGGTCGGCCATGTCTTGCTCGGTCAATCCTGCAGCAATCGCTTGCATGGTGGAGTGGGCACGCTCACCGCTTTTGTATTCTTTCAGTGCGGCAACGATGTAATTGGGATTTTGACCGCCTAACTTAGGAACGGTGTAGACCTCAGGAAATGCAGTACGCCATCCTGGTTGGCCGTGGCAACCCTGACACATTGCATTTTTAGTTTTTCCGGCGGCGGGGGATCCGGCACCAGCATCAGCGAAGGCCACACCAGATAAGGCAGCAATCATGCCTAGGGTCAGCAGTTGTTTTTTCATTGGCTCTAGTCTCTTTTAAATGAGTCAACTCTCTCGAAAGAGAATTAAAAATTGAAACTCAAAATTCTTATATCTATACGATTATAACAATTTCCCGGCGAATGGGAATCCATCTCGCACAAGGATTTTTATCCATTGTGCTCAGGGGCATATTGATGCAACCAAATACACTCTCCCTTAGAGGCCTTTTCAATACCTGCCAATATCCTCGCATGCTCGGCTAATTCATCCACGCTCGCAGGCACCACCCGCAATGGAATAGACCGGCGAATACCTGCCGCATCTCCCGTTTCAAAGTTGGGTTGAGCGGGTTCCAGATCCATGACCAAGGATTCCTGACCTCTGGTCATGGCCAAATAGACATCGGCTAATAACTCAGCATCCAGTAAAGCACCGTGATAAGTTCGATGAGAATTGTCTACGCCATAGCGATCACATAACGCATCTAAGGAATTTTTTTTACCAGGATGCAGTTCGCGCGCCATCAACAAACTATCCAGCGGAGGAGGACAAAAGCTCGATAAAGCGGGCCGCTGACTCAAACCAAACTCATGGTTTAAAAAGCCCACATCAAAAGGCGCGTTATGAATAATCAATACCGCTCCGCGGATGAATTCTATTAATTCATCCGCCACCTCTTCAAAACGCGGTTTATCCGACAAAAATTCGGTGGTCAGCCCATGTTTTTCTAATGCGCCAGGTTCACTCTCCCTGCCAGGATTGAGATACGCATGAAAACGCGCTTCACTGATCCGCCTCCCTAAAACTTCAACACCCGCCACCTCAATGATTCTATTTCCCTGGCTGGGTTCTAGGCCCGTAGTCTCGGTGTCTAACACCACAAACCGTTGCGGTCCTTGCAAGTCTTGGGGATTAAGAGGAGGCATCAATACCTCTATTCGCGAGGGCATCCGCGCGCTCATTGCCAGGGTGACCCGCATGACCTTTCACCCAGTTCCAACTCACGTGATGGCGCGCTGCAGCGGTCTCAAGTTCACGCCATAAATCTTCGTTTTTCACAGGCTTACGATCAGCCGTTTTCCAACCGCGCGCCTTCCATCCCACTATCCATTCCGACATACCCTTTTGTACATATTGAGAATCGGTAAAAACATGGACTTGGCAGGGTCGTTTGAGCGCCTGTAAGCCTTCAATCACTGCCCGCAATTCCATACGGTTATTCGTGGTCAGCGCTTCGCCACCGAACAATTCACGTTCGTTCGCCCCATGTTGCAGCAAGGCGCCCCATCCACCAGGCCCGGGATTTCCTTTGCAAGCACCATCCGCATATAAAATCACAGCACCTGGCCCTGCTTCTAGCGACAGGCTGTCAGCAGCGGAGGAATCCTGTAGATGAGGTGCTTGAGAAACGTTCATGACTTAGCTATGCGGAACAGGTAGACCGGGCATTCTAAATGCAGCCGCGTTTTTACGAGAAAGTCTTTGCACCAATCGCATTCCTGCAACACGTTTTACGGCCTCAAGCATATATACACCGCCCGCCATCCCCCACCAACGATCGCCCATTTTTTCAAGGAATTCAAATCTACGCCGCCAAGCAGGGCTGTGCACCGGCAAACCATAGCCCCATAAGCGCCCAGCATTCACTTCCAAATCGAGCAAACGCAACCAATCTTTTAACCTTGGAAGGGAAATAAAGTCCCCATCCCAAGGATGGTTTTCACGATACAAATCTAGGGCTTGTCTGAGGCCCCATAAGCTCCAAGGGTTAAAGCCTGTAATGATCACATGTCCCTCAGGAACCAGGATACGATCAACCTCTCGCAACACCGCATGCGGGTTGTCCGCAAACTCCAGAACATGCGCTAACACCACCAAATCCACACTTTGGCTAGCGATCGGCATTTCGTGAGGCAATGCAATCACACTGGCCGGCGAAAAACTTGCCAGCGTCATTTGATGGGACATACGACTTGCGCGCAGCAAATCTATATCTGGCAAACCTATCTGGAGGGCTTGAAATCCAAAAATGTCCGCCAAAACACGATCCAGAACGGCTTGCTCATGAATGAGCGTGTCCGAACCAAGCGGGGTTTGAAACCAATCTGTCAGCGTATCTGGATGCATAGCCTGCAGTTTAACCGCTTCATGTTAATGTGCGAAAAGACACGTTATTTTAAGGCTATTCCAAACCATGCCCCATCCCTCATTCCCAAGCCCCTGGACTGTTCTCACCGTCCCCGCCTTTCAAGACAACTATCTATGGGTGATTCAAAATGGGGAAGAAGCCATCGTAGTTGACCCAGGGGATGCCGCCCCCATCAAAGCCTGCCTGGAAGCGCATCAATTAAGACTCAGCGCGATTCTCTGCACCCATCATCATGCAGACCATGTAGGCGGCGTAAAGGCCTTGCTCGAAGCCTTTGGGCCCATCGAAGTATACGGCCCTCCCGATGAAACAATCCCAGGCAGAACCCAGGCAGTGTATGACGGAAACACGCTCTCGCTGGCAGCAGGCGATTTCTTAGTGATGTCCGTTCCAGGCCATACCTCGGGTCATGTGGCTTACGTCTGGCAAAATCGCTTGTTTTGCGGAGATACATTATTTGCCATGGGTTGCGGCCGACTCTTTGAAGGCACTCCAGCTCAGATGCTTGAATCACTGCATCGCTTCGCTCAACTACCCGGTGAATTTCATGTGCATTGTGCGCATGAATACACCTTATCGAACCTTGCTTTTGCCTTGGCCGTTGACCCAGAAAATCCTGCACTCATCGAACGCGGGGTTCGTGAGCAAGCGCGACGCGCACGAGGCGAAGCCACCATCCCCGCATTGCTCAGCGAAGAACGCGCCACCAACCCCTTTCTCCGCGCCAGCCAAACCGCCCTCAAAGCCAGTGCCGAACGTTGGAAACACGCCCCCCTGCAGAGTGAACTCGAAGTCTTCACGGCCCTCCGCGAATGGAAGAACAGCTTCAAGGCTTAAAACAGCTTCTTAATCCTCGTTGACTTGCGTAGCAAATATCGGGGGGATCTTACCAAGCCTTCCGGCCTGAACATTGAGAACAAAGGGTTTTATGCCCCAGGCACTAAGAGCGCTGCGTAATGCAACCGTAACTTCGCCACTTTCGGGGCAATCACGCCAGCACAATACCCCGTATGCCCATGCGTCTCAAAGTAACGCTGATGGTAATCTTCAGCTCCGTAAAACGTCGCTAACGGCTCCATGCTTGTCACCCATTTTTTTGGCCAAACGCCTTCAGCCTCAAGCCGCGCCATGATCTCTTTAATGACTGATCGATGCGTTTCATCTTGGAAAAAAATCACAGAGCGATATTGCGTTCCAATATCGTTACCCTGCCGGTTAAGACTAGTAGGGTCATGAAACGCAAAAAATACGCCGAGTACTGTTTCTAAACTCAGGATCTGCGGATCAAAGCGTAATCGTAAAACCTCTGCATGTCCCGTCGTTCCCTCGCAAACCTGCTTATAAGTGGGGTTAAGCACATGCCCGCCGCAGTAACCCGACTCGACGTGCAACATCCCCTTAAGACGATGAAAAATGGGATCCAGGCACCAGAAACAGCCTCCGCCCACAATTAATTCTTGCGAAGTGGTCATGTCCATCCAATGAATCGCCTTCTTTAATGGGTTTACTTATGAGTGACTCGCAGAAGACTTCGCCCACTTCGGAGCGGGTGCTGGCTTAGGGGCTTTAGAAACGCGGGTCATAGGAGGTTTAGCGGGGGGCTTACTGGGAGCAGAGCGCGCTGTTGAAGGAGCAGAGACAGAATTACTTACCGGCGAAGAGCTCGAAATAATAGAGGCATCGGAAAGGCCTTCTTTCAAAGAAGGCTCACCCACTTCAGCACTTCTATGCATCACCAACAGTTGGCCCACGTGGGCGCCTTGGGTAGGACTAATTCGGTTCCAAGTCCGCAGGCTGCCAATACTGATATTGAAACGACGCGCAATACTCGCCAAGCTTTCTCCGCGCTTCACCCGGTAACTAAACGTGATCGTTTCCATCAATGGAGGCGTTTCCGCTTCCATCGAGGCAGCAGCGTCCAGATCACCTTCATCTGCATGCGCATCGCGCACCAAAATCGCCCCACCCCCCGCCACACGACGGCTGGCAGAAATTCCATTCACCCGCTTCAGTTCATCGCTACTCATCCCAAACTGGCTCGCCACAGTTGCAAAGTTTTCTCCGCGCTTTAAGTGATGCGTGCGCCATGAAACCAGTTTTGCTTCTGGGTCATTGAGTCGTGCTCGGAAGGTTTCTGCATTTGCCACAGGAACCAAAATGGTTTTCTCCCCCTGCGCCAAAATCAACGGGCGGTTATAGCCAGGGTTTAATGCCAAAAAATCCGCTTCAGAAATATTGGCAAAGCGCGCAGCCACAGCCAGATCAACGTGTTTGGTCGTGGTCACGGCGGCAAAATAGGGGGAGTCAGAGATAGGCAACAAACTCAAGCCATGTGCAATGGGGTCCGCAACAATCTGTTTTGCTGCTAACAGCTTAGGAACATAATTGCGCGTTTCCTCAGGTAAGTTCAAGCTGGCATAATCCGTTGGCAGCCCTAAACGTTGATTGCGCTCAATGGCTCTTGCCAATCCGCCTTCGCCGCAGTTGTAGGCCGCCAAGGCCAAATCCCATGCTCCAAACTGGCCATGCAATTTCTCAAGATAATCCAGCGCACCATTGGTCGCCGCCACAATATCTCTTCGCCCGTCGTACCACCAGTTCTGTCGTAAACCGAAGTTCTTGCCCGTGGAGGGAATGAATTGCCACATGCCCGAGGCATTGGCCGACGACAAGGCATGAGGATCGAATGCACTCTCAATAATTGGGAGCAGCGCAATTTCACTGGGAATGCCGCGCTTCTGCACTTCTTCCACGATAAAAAATAAGTATTTTCTGCTGCGGTCCACCACCCGGTACATGTAGTCTGGATGGGATTCAAACCACTCCACTTGACGCACTACGCGCGGACCTTCCATATTTTGCATCCGGAAGCCATCGCGAATGCGATCCCATAAATCAGCATAAGGCCCAAGTGGCTCGGCAGCCCGAACACTCTCTACCAGATCAGATGCAATGCCCCCAGATAGCATATTTGCTGGCTGTCGATCCCCGGCTCTCACCGTGATATCGCGGTTGAGATCCAAAGGAAAAACCTCTGCCCGACTCGTTGAGGCAATAGCATCAGAGGGGCGAACATTACTCACCTCGCTCACCACGAGGGGACGTTGATATTGTTCAATAGGGGAAAGACTGGGCAGAGTAGCCGGAGAAGACCATGACTCAGCAGCGGAGGCTGAAACTGCAATCGCAAGCGGTAGCGCCAAAACTAACGCTAGAAATTTGATGCGTTTGCCCATGAAACACTCTGATTTTACTTGTAATTCCTTCAATGTTACCTTTGTAATAAAGCCCGGGTCAAGGATTGATTTCCCTCACAAAAAGCAGACTTTTGAAGCCAGAACTGAAACCTCGCTGCCCTCCTCCTGCTCATCCCTACCTGATTACATTACTGATCAAATTGGATTGCCTTGAATCCTAAGATGTTGGCCCGGGATAGAAGCCAGAAGCCGCTCGGTATACCGATGGTGTTTTCCACCATCAAATAAGGCATCCGCGGCCCCTTCCTCGACCACTTCTCCCCCATTCATCACCAAAATACGATCCGAGAGATACCGCACCACCGCTAAATCATGCGAAATGAACAGATAGGCCATCCCCAGCGTAGATTGCAGATCTTTCAGCAGATTCAGCACCTGCGCCTGAACCGACACATCCAATGCTGAAACAGATTCATCCAAAATCAGCAGTTCAGGTTCTAATGCCAAACAACGCGCAATGGCAATACGTTGACGTTGTCCCCCAGAAAACTCATGGGGATAGCGATTGAGGGAATCAACGGGCAATCCCACTTGCGACATCAACCCAATCGCTCTATCCAAGCGCTCCCTCTCATTGCGCCCTATTCCATGAATATGCATGGGCTCCATCAGGATTTGCGCCACCGTAAATCGCGGATTGAGCGAGGCATAGGGATTCTGAAAAACAATCTGAATACGCCTTCTCATGGCTTGCCATTGGGTTTCTGAAAGCGCAGCAAGATCAATCCCATCAAATAAAACCTTTCCACCCGATGGGGCTTGCAGCCGCATGAGGCTCAACCCTAAGGTCGTTTTACCGCAACCTGATTCCCCAACCACTCCAAGCGTTTCACCCCGCTTGAGGGAGAAAGTCACCTTTTTCAGTGCCTCAAATGACCTAAAGCCAAATAGCCCTTGGCGGATCTGAAAGGTTTTGCTAAGCCCCAATACTTGCAACAAGGGGGCCTGAACGAAGGGTTCACCATGTTGGTGGCCTGCGCTCAGGGGCTCTTCCTGTAAAGAGACAGTCTCGCGCTGATGCGTTGTCTGAACATCCTGTTTTTCTGAAGCTTTACCCCCAGTAAAATCTGCCCCATTCGCTGCGCCCAAGAAATCTTCTACCTGCGGCAAACGCGAAGGCCGCCCCTGCAAGGGCGGTCTACATGCCAACAGCGCTTGGGTATACGCATCTTTAGGCGCACTTAAAACCTCAGAAGCCGGCCCCTGCTCCCGAACCTGCCCATCACGCATCACCACTATATGTTCGGCAATATCGCTCACCACGCCCAAATCATGGGTAATGAATAGCAAGGCCATTTGATAGCGCGAACGCAAGTCGGCCAAAAGATCCAGAATTTGGCGTTGAATCGTGACATCCAGCGCCGTGGTAGGTTCATCCGCAATAAGTAGCTTGGGCTTGCAAGCAATCGCCATGGCAATCATCACGCGCTGCTGCTGGCCCCCTGAGAGCATGTGCGGATAGCTGCGTAGTTTTTGCCCAGGGTCAGGCAAGCCCACTTCCTCAAATAATTCTCGAGTGCGTTCCAAGGCCTGAGACCGCGTCATCCCTTCATGCAAGCGCAGCATTTCGGCTACTTGGTCACCCGCTCGAAAAACCGGATTCAAGCTACTCATGGGCTCTTGAAATACCATTGAGATATCGGCGCCACATAGTTGGCGGCGCTGACTAGGCGTCATCGCGAGCATATCTTGCCCTGCAAAGCGAATTAAACTGCCCGCTTCAATACGACTGCCGCGGGGGGGCAACAAGCCCATCACTGCCAATGAACTGACTGATTTTCCGCTGCCCGATTCGCCGACTAACGCCACCACCCCTGATTCAGGAACCGTGAACGAAACACCCCTCACCGCCTCGCGCCATGCGCCCTCTTCTTGGCGAAAGCTCACACGCAACTGGGAGATTTCAAGCAGCGTTTTCATTATTTCAATCTCGGATCTAGCGCATCGCGCAATGCGTCAGTCAGCATGGCAAAGGCTGTCACCAAGGTCGCCATCGCTAAGCCACAAGTCATCAATTGCCAACCATAGCCCAGAATCAACTCGTTGGGCGTCTCATTCAGAATAGATCCCCATGACACCACGTCCACCGGCACACCAAAACCTAAAAAACTTAAGATGACTTCTGCTTTGATGAAATTCACCACTTGCTGCGAAAGCTGTACCAAAATCACATGAGAAACATTCGGCAAAATATGCACAAACATTCTTCTAGCATGGGAAGCGCCGATCGCCTCAGCAGCCAAAACATATTCTCTGACTTTATGTTTCAAGTACTCCGCGCGAATGAGGCGATACACCCCTGTCCAGCCGGTTAAACCCAAAATCAAAATGATGGTGAACACGCCCTTCTGCTGCAACACTGCTGCAATGGCGAACACCAGCAGCAGATAGGGAATGGCCGTGAATACACCATACAGCCACTCAATCAGGGCATCCACCCAGCCCCCCCAATAACCCGCAAATGCCCCTAGAACAGTGCCAATGAACGTAGCCAACAAAGCTGCAGCAATCCCCACTAATACTGAGGTTTCAGCCCCTTTCATCACCTTCAAAGCAATACTGCGACCCCACTTGTCTGCACCCAAAAAAAGCGTTGCAGCACGCATGGGTGTCTCCGCGCTTAAACCAATTAGAGGATCTGAATCATGCCCCGTATGCGAGTTCAATTGATCTAACACTGGCTGTAAAGGGTCTTGCAAGCCATACATCTCCAGCTGAGTCCCTGAAGCCTGGGTCAAAGCCGGGGGCAAACTTGGGCTCACCCCATCCTCTTGGGATGTCTCTTGGCTTGATCCCATAAAAGTCGGCGGAGCAAAACTCAAGGCATATTGCCTATCCCAATCTTGTGCAATCAAGCCCAAGGCTGACGCCACAATGGCGATTAAAAAAACAGCAACGATCCCCAGAGAAAACATACCAACCGGATTACGGCGCAAGCGCCCCCAGGCGATGGCTGACAAGCTTTTTGCTGTATCCCTTTTTACGGGTTCAATGTGTTTTGAATGAACAGGAGAATGCCTCAGCGCACTCATGATAATTTCACCCTTGGGTCTACCCATTGATACGCCAAGTCCGCCAAAAGATTAAACACCATGGTCGCCATCGCCACCGAAACCGTAATCGCCTTAATCACCGGAAAATCACTACGCTCTACCGCCATGATCACCTCTCGTCCAATACCGGGTATCGAGAAGAATCGTTCTAACAAAAAGGCTCCAATCAAAAGTCCAGGCAAACTGCCTAGCACAGTGGTAATGATGGGAATCGAAGCATTACGCAGCACGTGCACCAACATCACTCGCATTTCGCTTAAACCTTTGGCACGGGCCGTACGCACATAGTCCTGACCCATTTCTTCGAGCACAAACGTGCGATAAAGACGAATGGCGGGAGCAATACTGACCGCAAGCCCCAGTAAAATCGGCAGAACCGCATAGCGCACCCAACTCTCACCATGATTCGCCCAACCCTGAACCGGAAACCATCCTAATACGAAGGCAAAAAAGTATTGCCCGACAATAATGTAAATCAGTAGGCTGATCGACATCGCAGCCGTTGTCGTGAGGGTCAGTGAGCGGTCTATCCACGAGTCACGCACATACGCCACGGCGAGTGCAATCGCTACCCCGATCAAAGTTTCTAAAATCAGCATCGGTAGCAATAAGGCGATAGAAGGCCCCAAGCGCGTTAAAAAGATATGCGACACAGGCTCTTGGGTAGACCAACTCAAACCATAATCAAAGGTCAGCACCTGACGCAGAAAAATTCCAAATTGAATGAATAAGGGCTGATCCACGCCCAACTGGCGGCGAATATTGGCAATGTCTTGGGGATTGCTGAATTTGCCGGCCAAAACATAAGCGGGATCGCCTCCCACCCAGTTAAACAGCAAGAAAACCAATAAGATCACCCCTAATAAAGTGGGGATCATTTGCAAAAGACGTTTGATCAAATAGGCGGCCATCTATGATTATCTCAAATCTAAAAAAGGCCATTCCGCCAAGGAAGCGATGGTTGAAATATGAAAACCCATCACCTTCGGCTGCAAAAGCTCATGATGCAAACGGGCATGAGAAATTTTCATCACCCCATACATTTCAATCATTCTCGCCATTTTTTGATAGAGCTGGTCACGCTTTTCACCAGGCCCTAAGGCCACCGTTTCTTGATACAAACGATCCCATTGAGCATCCTGAAAACAAAACACATTATTGGCATGGATATTGGGGCCATAGAATAACTGCATAAAGTCATCCCCATCTGGATAGTCGGCAATCCAAGCAAATTGCCGCATCATCACCTGACAGCTGCGCTCGGCCTTCAGGAGTTCAGGAAAAGGCACCGCATGGCCTTCAAACCGAATATGCAGTCGATCAATCCCCCGCTTAGCCAATTCCTCCATATCGCGACTTTCACCTTCATTGGTCCGCCAGTAGCGCACCACTAGAGGACTTCCATCAGGCTGCCTGCGGAGTCCGTCTGAAGCCTTCTTAAATCCATACGCATCCAGCAAGGCGTTGGCCGCTAAAGGATCGTAAGGCAACATGGATTTGTACTTCGAGTCATAACCCAATACCCCCGGAGGGACAGGATAGGACAAGCGCACCGCTTGCCCTTTTCGGATCACTCGGATCATCGCCTCATCATCAGAGGACATCAAAATCGCCCTGCGTAAAGCAATATGAGCAGGATCCATCCCCCCCACCATAGGATCCTGCACATTAAGGTAATTGCCAATAATCTCTGGCTCGACAGCAATCAGATGCTGTATGCCTTGATTAAGCAAATCTGCATTCAGATGACCATGATTCAATGCCACGGGAGAAAGCTTGCTCGGTAGATCAATCAAATCTGTTTCCCCGCGCCGAAAGGCCAACCACGCAGATTGCGCCTCAGGAATGATTTTGATTTCAATACGTGGAATCGCAGGAATCATTTTTCCGCGCATCTCATTCGCCACCTTCTGACTAGCAAGGTCATGAGTAGCAGCAAAAGCCCATGGACGCGCGCGGTAATGAGGATTGCGATCGAGGGTCATCGAAGCACCACGCATCCAACGCTTCACAAAATAGGGACCTGTTCCGACTGGGTGCGATCCAATTTGATCGCCGTAAAACTGCACGACTTCAGGGGCCATCACACCCAAATTAGGTTGGGCTAAGGAATGGCCAAAATTGGCATCCGGCGCGTTGAGCCTCAAGCGCAGCGTCCACGCATCAATCACCTCTATGCCGGGAATCTTAGCCTTGTAGTCATAAGGCATCTTTCCCTCTCTCGCTTTTTTAACGAGATCATCGAGACCAACCAATTTGCCTTCAAGCAAAAAGCTAAAGGGCGAATGCAAAGCAGGATCCAGCAAGCGATAGAGGGTAAACGCCAAATCTGAGGCTTGAACAGTACGTTCATTCCCCTTAAAAGCCGCATCAGGAGCGAATCGAACATTCTTTTTGAGGTGAATCGTCCAGGTCTTGCCACCGTCGCTGATCTCAGGCATTCCGTCTGCAAGTAAAGGAACCAACTTTGCAGGACTGGCCAAATAGTCATAGGTCAGCGCCCCCTCAAACAGCACACTAGCCAATTTGGCCGAATATAAGTCTTGAATCCCAACGGGGTCTAAAGTGGTCTCTGCCGTTGAGGATGCAATATGGAGAACCCGATTGGCTGGGGGCTCAATTTCCTCAGCATGCGCAGTCATGCCAGAGCCCAAACGCCATTCCAAGCCAAGTTCCTCAGTCAAATCCAGGGCAAGAATCATGCTCACGCCCCAGACGAGCACACTGCAAGCGCGCAAGACAGAGCGTAAATCCAATATTGCCAGCCAAAATCGAGGTTGGCGGGCTACCGAAATAAGCGAAGGCATCTGCCGTAAAGAGGGATCGGTTATCATGCGGGGCTGAATATGTAAAAAAGTGCTTCCAGAAGGAGATAGAGCAATGACCATCATGCAGGGTAAAAAGATCCTGATCACAGGATTATTAAGCAATCGTTCTATAGCGTATGGCATTGCGCAAGCCATGCATAGAGAGGGGGCCGAATTAGCCTTCACCTATCAGGGCGAAGC
>Ga0114963_10002054_pt1 | contig 13721 bp, 12 predicted proteins | sample C_131016_EF_Meta_FD_87019 | JGI IMG/M metagenome (GOLD analysis project Ga0114963, IMG submission 87019) | Freshwater microbial communities from Lake Croche, Canada to study carbon cycling - C_131016_EF_MetaG | ecosystem: Environmental > Aquatic > Freshwater > Lake | place: Lake Croche, Canada...
CTTCGAACACTGAATATGAAAGCGGTTTTAGAGATTCCAGTATGGAAAGGAAATCGACATATTGATTTGGACCGTGTAGAGCTTCTTACAAAAGAAATAAACGGTAATGTTCAGTATTTAGATTCTGGCTATCATGTGATTATTCAAGAAGAAGATATGGATGGAGGATCACTTTATCAAACCTATTTAATTAATGGACAGCATCGACGAGAAGTATTACGTCGATATTATAGTTCAGGACTTTGTTTACCCGATTTTCCGATGACATATACTGAAATGATTGTACATACGGAATCCGATGCAATTGCATATTTCAATAAAATTAACAATATGAAACCATTTCATATAGATGAGGATCCACGCTGTGTTGCCAATCGCTTTGTAGCTGCGTTAGAGAAAGGATTTGCAAAAGGCTTGCTCCGATCAAAAACCACACGACGCCCGTATCTCTCTGCAGAAACGCTCCGTGAAGAATTAGAAAAATACAGTAAAATATTACAAACAATTTGTGTTGATATTTTTGTTAAAAAAGTGCATGAATATAATACAAAGCGATTATCAGAAATGGAACTAGAAAAAGCCCTTGGAAAAATAATTCCTGATAGTTATAAAGAAAAAAGTTTTACATTAGCAGAAAATTTTAAATGGATATCAATCGTATTATCTACAATAGATAGAGAGCTATGAACGCATCGACATCGAGTGTCATACCCGGTTCCACGGGAGCAAAACTAGCTGTAGCTGGTATATGCCTTGTTGTTGCACTCATTCTTATATTTGGATTAAATGCAAAATACCATTTTTTACCAAGAAAATGGGATCTATTGAGAATATATGGAATTATTCAAACTTCTGATGCAACATATTGGACAACTCCCTCCTCTGTATCTATGTTAGAAATTACTAATTCAAAACTTCCTGTTAATTTTCCAGCTCGATTTGGATATACATTAATGTTTGATACAATGATTTTTAATACACGTGCATCCTTTTCAACCACACAGGGAGGAACACTACCATATCGACACCTCTTACATAGAGGATCCTCTGACTTGGGTACTGAATACAGTAGTAATAGTTCTACAGACTTGAAAGGTCTTCCTAAATATATGAATCCTGGATTTATTGGAGATCCTACTACAAATGATATTCATGTGTTTATTGATACAAGTGCAGGACGTGAATCCACACGTATTTCAAATCTTCAATTAACAACTCCTTATCGAATTGGAATTATTGTCTACGAAGGATTTTTTGAATTATATCTTGGATGTAAGTTATTAATATCACAAGTTCTGAAAGGAATGCCCATCGCCATTAATCCATCCGGAGTTTATGGATTAGCTGGATCGTATGCACTTCGTGCAAAAATACAGAACCTACGTCTCTGGAATACACCGTTACCAATTCAAGAAATTGTCCATGAATGCAATCTTCCTATCCAATCCTTTGGAGGTGCACCTTCTTGTAGTTCCGTTCCTACAAATCTTGCAACACCTTCCCCTGCTACATCACCAGCAGCAGATGTAATTGCAAATATAACCGATATACAATATCATAACACTAGTTAGAAGATGGAATATGCGTATATAATTGCAATTATTGTGGTCGTAGTTTATTATTATATACGTTCAAAACAGACTTCAGCACCAAGTAGCCTTCTAAATTCCAAGGTATATACAACGGGTGGAAAGGGAGACGATTCTGCGACAAATATTCCAATGATTACGCCTGAGGAAGCAAATACTTTTTTAACTGAAAATTTTACCCTCAGTTATTATATTACAATTACAAATCTTGGAGGCGGGACTCCTGATAAAAATGGACAAGCAATGGCACCTCTTATATGGATTCAAGGAGTAGGTGCCTTAGTTGTGGATATGATTTCGGGAAATGTCTATATGATTATTACTTCTGCACCATATGATCCTACCAATCCTGTTCCATCCACCCAAATAATTCTCTTAAATGGTACAAATGCAGGATTATTTGTAAATAAATGGAATCAAGTCACCTTAACAATTGGCGGATCAAATGCATGTGTTTATTTAAATGGTAATATGATTGGAAATTGTATTTCCTTGGCAAATGTATCATATACATCACCATCAGGAGTTTACTTTTTAAAGGGACAAGGACCTGCTGCAGTGATATCCTCTCTTCAAATCTTTCCGACTGTTCTTTCTTCCGCAAATATAGCAATAAATTATAAACAAACATCAGATACATCTAGAAGTCCTATAAATTATGAAAAAGCAGATGTAACATTATCTGATATTCAAAACACAATTATTAGTCTTTTCTGTCAAACAGGTCTTTGTCCCTCCAATGGATCTGATGATGTAACATTTGGACCCTTTATCAAAATTAATTATGAATATTCATAAATAGAGAATGAACAGTGCCCGAACGTACTATTCACAGAATAGTGGAATGGTCAATACTGGAATATATTTGATCATTACTGGATTAATTATTTACTATATTTATGGATGGTATACGGCTCCTACATCTGATATTTTATTATTAAATGCAAAAATAGCGGCAAATCAGGTAACAACAGCAACGATCAGTACCGGCTCTCTTCCGGCCATTCGAAGTGGAGGAACATATACCCTCAGTCTATGGATGTATATTAACTCCTATGAATATCGTCCAGGAAAGCCACGCAGTGTATTTACAATTTCAGATGCACAATATGCACCTTCCTCAAAGAACTCATCTGGACGATATTTAGCCGTTGGTATTTTATATCCAAATGAACCTAAAATGATGATCCGATTTGCAACTGCAAATCCCCCTTCTACAGATTATACCAATATGGATACGTACAATCAATATATGAATGGTAGTTCTTATCAAAGAAATGCTGATTCAAATCCGATTGAACTTCCTTCCTGTGATGTTATGGAAGTTGATTTGCAACGCTGGATTAATCTTACAATTTCTGTGAATGGACGCATTGTAGATGTCTATATGGATGGAAAACTAACACGCTCCTGTGTATTATCCGATCTTCCGATTGCCAGTCAAGATAAGGCGCAGGCAATTACGTTAGGCGGTCCTCTTGGATTCAGTGGTTATTTTGGAACCACGCAATTTAGTGGATCTGCTCTTTCTCCGGATAAGATTTACAGTATATATCAAGCAGGACCATATCCTGGTATTGATACTGGATTTCTAGGATTTTTAGCAAATAAAATTGGAATCAAACTTCAATTTGGAGGATCCACACCTTCCAATTCTAACCTATAAATAGAATGGAAGCAGCAGGACCTCCTAGTATATTGCTTCAATTAGCAGTTACAATTATTGCACTTTTAATTGTATATGGTTTGATGACCTTTATTGATAAAAGTATGCAAGCATACAGCACTGCCAGTAAAACAATGGCAGTTCTTGTGGAAGATACAACAGGAGATACTGTAACAATTCCTCAAAGTCTTCAAAGTAATTCACCAATTCTTTACCCTAGTTCAAATCAATCAAGTGGAATAGAATTTACATATTCTTGTTTTCTAAACATTTCTGCGGATACTTTTTCAAATCCATCTAGATCATTAAAACATGTTTTTAGCAAAGGAACTACCAAATCATTTCCGCTAATGGCACCCGGTGTATTCTGTCGTTCCGATAAAAATACACTTCGCGTCTATATGAATACTGTTGATACATGGGATAATTTTGTAGAAGTGGACAATATTCCGATTGCAAAATGGTTTCATCTTGTAATTATCTTGAAGGGAAATTATATGGATGTGTACATAAATGGAAATGTTGCTCAACGAACACAATTTCGTACTGTTCCTAAGATTAATTACGGACCTGTATATGTATTTAATAATCGTCATTTTCCAGATGGAACAAGTGTTTCACAAAAAGACTTTGTAGTTGATGGAGCTGCAAAAGGAATGATTAGTCGATTACAATATTTTGCATATGCATTAAATTATTCGTATATTGATAGTTTATACCGAAAGGGACCTAGTGCTAAAATGTCTGGCGCAAATGTAACAGAACTAGTTCCATATATGACTGATACATGGTGGACAAATCAAATCTCTGGTGATGCATCCCCTACTATTGCAGTCGGTGCATAAATATATATATATAATTCTATGTGTGTAAAACATTCATAAAATTATTCATCATTAAATCTGCAGGAATCTTCAAAAAGTTTGAAGATATTTATTCTACTTAGATAGCATATTTCAATCCAGCCATACCGCTACGAAACTCTATAAAATTATATGTTTCCGCAAAGATTACCATTTGATACTGGTAAAAGGATCCCGTTGGAATTGATTCTACATCAATATCCAGTTGAAAGGTTGTAAAACGACTGGTATTAATTGTTCCACTAGGTTGGAATGCATCACTTCCATTAATAGCAAAGGAATATGCATAAACAGGCCAGAGAGACGTTTGTGTTTTTATACCATTTAATTGATACGGACTAGCACCGCCTTGTTGACTTCTCCAAATCTGATATTCTGAGAAATAAGGTTCGTGTTGAATTCCAAATATTTCATTACCATTTCCTAAAATTCTAGCTTGTGTCATAATGCGACGTTGCAATCCTGACAGATAGAGACCGGATCGACCAACTCCTGCTGGAACAGATTGACCTGTTAAAGGAATAGGAATCGGTCTGTCAGTTCCAATAGGATACATCCAATTTGTGAGATTGGTCCAATCATTGCGTAATGGGGTTGCATCATCGCGACGAATCAACCAGACAAGACGACTCACCAAATTATGAACATCTAATTCATATAAATCTCTAGAAGAAATTGAATCAAAACGGAAGGGTTGAATCTGTCGCACTAAGTATTGTAGGGGAGATCCTGCTACCCGTCGACGTTCTTCCTCCGTCAAATAAATATAAGTAGTTTCTAATGTTGCATTCAACGGCCAACCATCAAAGGGAGGTGGGCTTGTTCCAAAATCGGTTAAGAAATAACGAAGTGATCCACTTGGATCCGTGTAAGATCCTGTCAAGTTATTGAGGGTATTTGGAAGCGGTCCATACAATGTTTGATTCCAAATACCCGTATATTGGTCAGATGGTACATAAGGCAACGATTGCAATCCATAGCGAAGACGCACACCGCTAGGATCCAAAATGGTATATAAATCTCGAATTGGTCGCAAGGTAATTTGTACTTCTACTTCATGATATTGCAGTGCTATCATAGGAAGCGCTTCACTAATATGATCACTAAACCAGAGTCCTAGTGGAACTCGCAATTCACGTCCAGGAATGGAGGGTGCATTGGTTTGTTGACCGTTAGGTGCGGTCGTCCACTGGACAACATTGGGATATCCTGCGACTGGATCAGCATAGACTCCATTGGCAGGATCAAAGAGTTCGGGCACGTCTCCCACCATCCAACTCCATTTATCATATTGTGTATTGGTTTGATCCAAAAGAGCTCGTGTTGCAATCCATTCATCCGTAAACTCTTGAATCTTGGATCCACCAATCGTGACCACCAAGGATTGAATCATACGAACTCCCACTTGTCGCACCCACTGAAACTCATAAGGAGTTCGAACAAGGCTTCCATCTAAATTTTGATATATTTTGCTATAAATGTCTGGCAAGGTAATACGGAGTACCATATCTCGAATTAAATCTGCATTACGAGGTAGCTTTGCAGTTAGAAGAATCGGTGCATCCATTTGAAGACTGTTTGGACCGGTCAAGGCAACTTGAATGGGTTCGGAACTGAAATGCGTATGGCGTAAAAATGCTTTTGCAAAGTAACTCATTTGTGGATTTCCATTGACCACCACATTTTGGGATCCATAAGCAACAAGGGGTAATAATCCGCCCGGCATTCTATTTACACACAAGGAAGATTTCTTTCAGAAATCTTCCTTGGTTATAGTTAGAATCTGAGCCTATGATTTGCGACAAAGTCGCAAATCATAGGCGGCATAACTCTATTTATGGTTAAGGTAAATTACAGAGGGATTTACCTTAACTATGTGATCAAAGTAGATATGAACAACTCTCTCTTTCAAAATAATTCCACTACTACCAATTGGACTCCCATATTAATTGGTGTAAGTGTTATACTCGTTGCACTCTTTATCCTATGGATAATATGGGGATATTTGAAAGAATGGTTAAAGAGTCAGCTACAAGGTGCTGTTGCTGCAAATGCATCTACTAAAAACCCTGAAGACTTTATACGTGGGCAGTGGTGTTTTGTAGGAGAAGATATGACCGGTCGATGGTGTGTAAAAACGCCCGAAGAAGGACTCTGTCCCAAACAACGAGTCTTTCAAAGTCGCAGCGAATGTGAAATGAAAACCGCCTCTGCTAGTCCTCTTGGAATCAATCAGAATCATGATACAACAATGATTCCTATTGCAGGATTGTCTATTGCGTAAGTATGCTTTTTAATACAATTGTAAGAATAGGGATAGTATGAGCTTTTCATGGGGATCCAAACCAACTCCCGAAGAAAGAGACGCTGATCGAGCTGATCGAGCCGCAAGCCGTGATGCAATTAATAATGCTCGAAATGCCATTCAATCCGCCCTACAAAATCTTAAAGAAGAATCTGCCAAAGAGGATTATCCTGTGTTACAAAAAATGTTTAAAGATATGCTAGATTGGTTGAAAGCACATCCTACAACAAATCAATATGATATTAATGATTATTTTGATAATAATATTAAATTAAATCCACTGTATCAATCCGTGCAAGTTCGAAAACAATGGTCGAATCTGTTTGCAACATTTCAAACAACGACAGATGCACGTATGACTGACTTGAAAAAAAATCATCCAGAACTTCTTGCATCTGCCCAAGAATTATTAACTCCTATGGTTGCATATCGTGATCAACTTTTTGCATGGTTTATGAAGGGTCAAATGACCCTTCTTCCACAAGATTATGAAGATAAAGCAACGGACGTTCGTGAAGCAATTTTAGGAAATGATGGAAAAGGAGATGTATTTAAAACAAATATATTCAGGGACGATAAACAATTGCGAGTGGAAGTGGTAACAAAACAAGTGGAAGATAATCAAATTAATATTACACGATTAATTGGAAAAATTATCACATATATTGGAATTGCATTATGTATACTATTATTCTTTTGGGGTGGATTTCTAGGAGCTTCTTATTCTACAAACTTAAATATTTACCGATCATTTGAATTTCGTTTTTTTTATGCTATATATGGAGCATTATTTTGGATCATTGTTGTTCCTTATGAATTATTGTACAAACAATGGTGGTTAGGGGAAGCTGTTTTGCCAATGCATGGATACATCCCCTTATTTGATGGACCTATGAGCCGTTGGAGTTGGATTGGTCAAACATTTTGTTTCGTTTTTGAAAAGAAAGTAACTCCATAAGTTATTTTTTAGACATATAATATACACATGCAGAAATTCCAATTCCAATTCCAATTCCAGTAATTATAGGAAGAATTGTAGAAGATTCGTATGAAAGAGATTCCATGTGATCCATAAAGGCATCATATGAAATCTCAGCTTTTCCAAGTTCTTTATTCACTTGATTATGAATGGTAAAGACCCATTTGACTAATGCATCTTTTGATTCTGTAGCAGGAGGAATGGCTTGAATCAGTTTGGAGTAGTGTGTACGACAGATCGGGCATGGAATCAATAACGAGAGTGACCGATAAAACGAACCAGCTGCTTGCCGCGTTGCTTCATCAGGTTCTTCCGGATATCCTAAACTTATAATATGCATAGTATTCCATAAAATAGGTCCCCATACTGCAGGTCGCATACCACGCATATTCTATACTATCTACATAAAAAGAGGAACTATCTTAACCCTATAGAATGGAGTGTATAAATTGTGGGGTTATTGGGCATTCATTTCGGGACTGTCATGAACCAGTGAGTTCCTTTGGAATTATAGCATTACGAACATATACAGAAGTAAAACAAGTGTTAATGATTCGACGCCGTGATAGTCTTGGCTATGTCGAGTTTCTACGCGGTCGATACACCTTGAGTACAACCGAATTTATACAACGATTAATTGATCAAATGACAGCGGATGAACATCGTCGGTTATTAACGATTCCGTTTGATGATTTATGGAATATTTTATGGAATTATCAACATACGCGACAATATCGAAATGAATATGAACATGCCAAACATTTATTTGAACGATTAAAAAGTACAGGAGATACAACAGGACGAACCTTAGAGCAATATATTACAGCCTGTCCAACACATTGGATGGAACCGGAATGGGGCTTTCCAAAAGGACGTCGATCTCAAAATGAAACCGAGTTTTCATGTGCTGTCCGAGAGTTTCGAGAAGAGACAGGATGGCATCATACATTTCCTGTATGTAGTACGGATATTACACCTCTTACAGAAATATATACAGGTTCCAATGGTATTACATATCGTCAAGTCTATTATATTGGAATGTGTCCTAGTGATGATAGTGATGTTGAAATGGACGCAATGAATCATGTTCAAGTGCGAGAAGTAAGTGCGGTCCGGTGGTGCTCCTTTGATGAAGCAATTGCTAACATACGAGGAACAAGTCCTGAAAAACGAGCCTTAGTGGATACAATCCGTGCACAATGGGATCGTATATGCGAGGTGCACGCCCGCAGTACGATCTCTCTGCGTGAAACAGAGGATGGGCGACGTCGACATTCCCATCGTGGTAGAGGAACGGGAGCGTCCGTATGATGAAGAAGCTGTGGAAGTCTATATGAAAAAGTCTCCAGAACAATTATACGATTGGTGGAAGACATGGGATCTGAAGAAACCATTGATTGAACGAGATAGTCTTGTAGAAGCTATGAAACGATCTGGACTCTATCCCTCCGAACCAATGGAAGGAGTCTATCCCGATGTACTTGATCCCAAGTTTACAACCTATCTGCTTGAAAAAAAAGAATTTGCTGATCTACGCTCCAAAGCAAGTGAAGAAGATCTTTGTGGATCCAGTACTGAATTTGATACAACTGCTGTACAACGATTGATTGCTCGTTTTATGAATCCATCCACTCCTTACACAAGTGCATTATTGTATCATGGAGTTGGTGTTGGAAAAACATGTACAGCAATTACTGTTGCAGAATCATTTTTGAAGATTCTTCCTGATAAAAAAGTATTTATTTTAGCCCCTCCATCTGTTGCTGATAACTTTTATAGAACTATTTTTAATATTCGTAAACTTGTATCCTTACCAAAACATGAACGATCTGTACTGGGACGTCGATGGAATTCTCTTCAATGCACAGGTCTCTTATATCTTTCTATGACGGATATGTTGCATGAGAAAGATATATCTAAAATTGCAAAAGAGGTGGAAGGAATGATTAAAAAACGATATACCATTATGGGATATGGTGCATTTGCAAATTATATAAAAAAACAAATTTTAGGACGTATTCCTGCTCATATTATTGGAGAAGAACGAATCCGATTAGAAAATGAAGAGTTATACAATCTATTTTCAGATCATTTATTAATTATTGATGAGGCGCATAACTTACGAATTGATGATACAAAAGCAAAATATGAAGTGAATAAACAAGCAGTAGAAGATGCTGCACAAGGAAAACTAGTACGAACAATGTTAGAACGAATTCTTCCTGTTGCAGAAGGACTTCGTCTTCTTCTTATGACAGCCACACCAATGTACAATCTTGCACCTGAGATTATTGGACTCTTTAATTTATTAATCTTAAACGATACAAAAAATCCACGTGCATTATTAAATCGTGATACCTTTTTTACAAAAAAAGGAAAGGATTTTGAATTTATCAAAGAAATGGAACCAACAATTCAATCAATTGCTGGACGATATGTAAGTTATATGCGGGGAGAAAATCCATATTCCTTTCCACTACGATTAAGCCCTCCTAACATGATAGGAGATCGTATTCGGACAGAATATCCTTCCATTTCATTATTAAAGAAAGAAGCCACGCTCATAATGGAACCTCATTTACAAAATATTCTAAAATCTCTTCCTCTTGTGGTGACCTCCTTTGATTCTTCTACACGTGCTGGTACCATGTTACATACTATTCTAGATCGATATCATAAAAGTGCCGAAGAGATTGAGGAAGAGGATGGTATTAACAGAAAAGTATTTTCACAACTTACAAGTGCAACAAATATTTTATATCCTGATGGATCCTCTGGAAATGAAGGATGGCGTCATTATTTTATAAGTGAAGAGTTTGGAGAACTTCCGCGATTATTACGCTATCGGTGGGATACTGCTCGCAATCCAGATACAACAGTTGATACAGTATTTGGAACAAGTATTCTTCATGAGTATGCACCAAAACTAGCAACAATTGTTCGTTCTTTAAAAACCTGTAAAGGGATATCATTTGTATATTCACAGTTTTTAGCAGGTGGAATTATTCCCTTTGCAATTGCACTGGAACGAGCAGGCTGGACACGTGTCTTAGCCAATGGGCATGCAGAGTCTTTACTCGTAGATCCACCATCTTTACCATATGGACGCCAATGCGCCCTTTGTGAACATCATGAACATAGTCATACAGGAGATCATTCCTTTTCTCCAGCAAATTTTATTCTATTAACAGGTGTAGATAAACATACACCTAGTGTGGATGCTGCAGTTCAATATGCAACCACCTTTCCAAAAGAGGATTCATATGCACCGTACGGATCTCGTGTGAAAGCTATATTAGGAAGCAGTGTTACCTCTGAAGGGCTTGATTTTAAATGTATTCGAGAGATTCATATTATAGATCCGTGGTGGCATTTGAATGAAATTGAACAAATTATTGGACGTGGTGTTCGATATTGTAGTCACGCACGCCTTCCCTTAGAAGAACGAACCTGTACAATTTATCTTCATGTTGCAAAACTTGCATCTGAATATGAAACACCAGATCTATATACATATCGTATTGCTGCTAAAAAATCAATTCAAATTGGAACGCTACAACGAGCGATAAAAATAGGAGCCTTTGATTGTAATATTCACCATGATGTATTATTTATTGGTCCTGGAAAAACACGAACAATTCGCGATGGACAGGGAAAAACAATACATGACTATCCACTGATGGATAAACAATATTCTAGTTTTTGTGATTTTATGGAAACATGTAAATACACATGTTCTACATCAATTGATCCTTCCATTATTGGATCAGATCTTACAACATTTACTGCAAATGATTTAATGCGTTATTTGGATATTCAATTTAATAAACTCAAATTATATTATCAATCATCAAGTATTCTATATCTTCCATTACAATATATAAAAGAAGAATTTTTTAAAGATATTCCATCAGAACTTGTTGCACTTGGATTACGTTCAAGATTAAAAAATACATCCTTTATTATTGAACAAGCAGATGGAACAAGAGGGGTATTAGAATTACAAAATGGATATTTAGTATTCAAACCATTAGAAATAACAGATCCTGAAATTCCACTGGCATTACGCCACGGATATGCATATGGACGATTACCAACACGTATGATCTCTCCTCTTTTATTAACAAAATCAAAAACTATTACAAGTGTAAGTGGAGAAGAAGGAACTGAATTTCGTCTCACAAAATCAGTTGAAGAAAAAGCATTTTTACGCTTAGAAGAATGGTCAAAAGAGATTCGTGCACTTATGAATCCAACTCATGCTCTAGATGTGCGCCGGCGTGTACCAGAAGGAATTCCTGAATCAATCTACAGACTTCTTCAATGGATGCCACATCGATTTCGTAATTTTCTTTATATTGAAAAGATTTTAATGCAATTTTATATGGATCGCATTTGGTCGATCGAAGAGCGACAATCTGTGTTTGCAGCAATTACAGAACGACGTGGAACAGGAACTGTCACTCCGATGGATGATACAATTCTTTCCTATGTTACAAATCCAGAAGTATTTAATACACCCGAAGGCATTTATGGATTTATATCTATTCATTCAAATGGACAAGATGTTCGATACTGTAAAATAGGTACAAATCCAGTCGCAGTAGCACCTCCAAGTATAAATTCCTTGATTGATCCTGTATTAGAACCTCCTCTTAATGGACTTACTGGATGTTCACCCTTGTATGGATTTCATGTGTTTTATAAAACAATGCCAATGTTTAAAATATTAAATACAGAAAAATTAAATCCTCGTAATCGAGTCTTTACTGGATCAAATTGCACCATTACATCCAATCTAGATCGTATGTTAGAAGATATTATGCAATTATACAAGTACCAAAAAGATCCAAAGTATATCTTATTAGAACCCTTAATTTTACAACAACGAACCACAAAAGAGAAAGCAGATCCATATATGTATATAAATCAATTACGATCTCCTGAATTGTGTATGTACACGGAAATATTGCTACGTGCCTTTCAATCCGTAGAACCAACTTCTATGCGATGGATTCTATCTATAGTGGATGCAAAACGAGCAGTTGAAACACGAATTGTAAAAGGAAAACCTGTAAAAAAATTTATTTTTGAAAATAGTTTTATGTGGAAACAATAAAGGTCTTAAAAAAATGAAGATAAGATAAGTAGGAATCTATCAGCAAAGATGCAGACTATTTACATAGATGAACAAGTTGCATTAACGCCAACTGATTTGAATGTAGTTGGATCTCCCGAGGAAATTCGTCATTTATTACAACAAAAATTAAGAGATCGTCACGAAGGACTGTGTAATGCAACAGGGTATATTCAGCGTGGATCTCTCATACTTCTTACAAAAAGTATGGGAATCTTTGAACATGGTCGTTATACAGGAAATGTACTCTATCATTGTCGTGCAAGTTGTAAGATTTATATTCCAGTTGCAAATACAGTTTTACACGTGAAGATAACCATGTTAAATAAAGCTGGTGCATATGGTGTATTAGCAACAGAAGGAGAAGAACAAGCAATGCAAATTCAGATTCCACGTGATTTACATATAGGAGATTTACGATTTGATGCAATTGAGATAGGACAAGTTATTTCTGTTGAACTATTAATAAGTCGATTTCAGACAAAAGATCCATATATTCAAGCAGTTGCTAAACTATATACAGAAGAAGCTACGGAATGAGGAAGAGATTTACAAAGCAAACCTCCTTCTCGTATAGAATATGTCAAATCGTTTATCTCCAGAAGAATATGATAGGCGAAAACAATTCGTACAGGATGTCTCCTCTCTTACAAATGCAGAACTGATTGAAATTGTTCGTATTTTACGAGTTCATAAATTTATATATAGTGAAAATTCAAATGGTGTATTTTTTAATGCAGCTGCTCTTCCAGCAACTCTCTTTGACGAATTACAAACATTTATTCAATTTACAAAAACAAATCGCACTGCCATTGAAGATCGTACCTCTATCTTTACAACCTTAGGAGTGGAACCTCTCTCTGAAAAAGAGAAAGCAGATATGAATGCCACACTTGAAGAACATCCGGACTTTCTAAAAGGAGTACGACGATAATAGATTTAAAGTAGTCATCTATAATTCTATATAAGATGGTATCTTTTACAGAATTATATTCACTCATCCAAACAAATAAAACAAAGGAGGAAACTCTTCCTGTGTGGACGGTTGTTGAACCGGTGCGAGTATGGAGGCTTCCACCTACTCTTCGCGTAGATCCACCTACTCTTCGCGTAGATCCACCTACTCTTCGCGTAGATCCACCTACTCTTCGCGTAGATCCACCTACTCTTCGCGTAGATCCA
>Ga0114963_10002055_pt1 | contig 13719 bp, 9 predicted proteins | sample C_131016_EF_Meta_FD_87019 | JGI IMG/M metagenome (GOLD analysis project Ga0114963, IMG submission 87019) | Freshwater microbial communities from Lake Croche, Canada to study carbon cycling - C_131016_EF_MetaG | ecosystem: Environmental > Aquatic > Freshwater > Lake | place: Lake Croche, Canada...
GCAGTTAGAAGTTGAGGTTAGTTCTCTGAAAGCATCTTGAGTTGGAACCCAAGCTTCAATGTCATATTTTCTTGCAGCAGATGAACCTAGATCTCCAGCAGCAGTGTCGATCACTCTGTAAGGCAGTTCACACTTTTTCAACATCTCTTCTTGCCATGCAAGAAGTCTCTGGTGTTCTGCTTCAGCTTCTTCTGGATTGCAGTAGCTAAACATTTCTAGTTTGTTGAACTGGTGAACTCGAAGAATACCTCGGGTATCTTTACCGTGGCTTCCAGCTTCGCGTCTGTAACAAGTTGACCAACCGGCATATCTCTTTGGGCCTTTAGTGATGTCAATAATTTCATCACTGTGATAACCAGCAAGAGCAACTTCACTGGTTCCAGTTAAATACAAATCATCTGCAGGTAAGTAATAGATCTCGTCTGCGTGTGAACCCAGGAAACCAGTTCCAGCCATAACTTCAGGCTTCACAAGTGTTGGAGTAATCAAAGCCGTAAAGCCTGCATTAGCTGCCTGATCTAAAGCAAGGTTCATGAGAGCAAGTTCTAGTCTTGCTCCCCAACCTTTGAGGAAATAAAAACGTGAACCAGATATCTTGGCACCACGTTCGATATCAATTACATCCAGTAATTCACCAAGTGCAACGTGGTCTTTAGGCTCAAATGAGAAGTTAGGTTTTGAACCTTCTTCGCGAATAACAACAAAGTCATCTTCGCCACCAACTGGAACACCATCGATAACAACGTTTTCAATCTGCCAAATGATTTTTTGTAATTCGGCTTCTTTTTCAGAAGCCACTGTCTCTGCCTGCTTCACAGAAGCAGCTAGTTCTTGACTCTCAGCAATAAGTGCTGGTCTTTCCTCTTTAGAAGCAGAAGCAACAAGTTTTGACTTAGCATTCTGATTTGCTCTTAGGCTTTCGAATTCGGCTAGAGCCTTACGCCAAGCAAGATCAGCAGCAACGGCCTGGTCAACCAGTTCAGCACTGGCTCCACGAGCAAGCTGGCTTGCCTTAATGGCTTCTGGGTTTTCCCTAAGCAGGTTGGCGTCAATCATGGTTAAAGGTTACCTTTAGCGACCCTTGCGAAGCTGTTTTAGCCAGTTTTCAGCGGTATCAAACTCTTTGTTTGAGTTATTACCGTTGTGCTCACTCTTACCTTTATCGGCTCTTGGATATGAACCTAGGAAGATGATGTTTGGGCTGAATCGGTGAAGTCCTTTGAGTGCTTCAGCGATTGCTTCATCATCGATGTGACCTTGGGCATCAATGTTGAATCTGTAACGACCCAGTTGATCGCCAACCGGTCTCGATTCAATTCGAGATAGGTTCACACCGCGAGCTGCGAATTGTTCCAACATCTCTAGAAGTGCACCAGGTCTATCTTCAGGCAGTTCAACAATGATTGATGTCTTATCTTTACCGGAACGCTTAGTTGGAGTGTCTGCTAAACCAATTTCAATGAATCTGGTTTGAGCATTCTTGTTATCCCCGATGTTCTTAGCCAGAACAACAAGTTTGTAGTGATTGGTGATGCTGTTTGCGGCAATAGCAGCATCAGCAATTGAGTTCTTCTCAAGAAGTGAAACTGCTGCTTGAGCAGTTGATGTTGCTGGAATATGTGAATGAGAAGGAAGTTTCTCTTGCAACCAACCTCGGCATTGGGCATAAGCAGTTGGATGAGTTGAAACGATCTTGACTTCGCTTAGCTTGATACCAGGTTTCGCAACCAGGTTGAAAGTGACCGGCACAAGATACTCCCCGAAGATACGAATGCCTTTGGTGTTAGCTAGTGCATCAAGAGTGGCTGAGACTCCGCCTTCAATTGAATTCTCAACCGGGATGATTGCTCTGAAAGCTTTCTTTGTGACAACCGCCTCAATAGCTTCTTGAACTGTTGAAACAGGAAGCTTGTTCGCAGTCTTAGATTCTTTTACTTGAGCCAAGGCAAGTTCAGTGAAGGTCCCGACTGGACCTAGGAATGCATAAGTGTTTTTACTTGCCATAAATAAAGGGTAGTGGAGTTATCAATACTTTGGTGCGGCTGGAAGTTTGAAGTATTTCTCCAGAACGTGTACTTTCTTCTTCTTCATCTTGGTTGCTAAGAATTTGCCTATGTATCTCATGTGCCAAGGTTCGTATTGGTAACCGGTCATCGGAGTTGAACCTTCCGGGTAGCGAATAATGAAACCGTATTTATACGCATTTTTAGCTAGCCAAATACCAGCTTTGGTTTGACCAAAACAAACCCTGATTCGACAACCCTGACCTCTGGCCGAAACATCCATAGCCAAACCAGTTTGATGTTCTGAGAAGCCTGCCCTGGCAGCAACCGCTTCACCCTTTTTTAGTCCATAGTTCTTGACCATCTTGTCGTGAACCGCAACCTGCTCTGAATAAGAGCGGTAAGCACTCTGAATTAGGAGCACTCCTTTTCCTGCAGAGTGCATAGCCTTGGCTAACTTGGTTGCGGCAACCGCTGCCTCTTTACGAAGCTTTCTTCCATAAGGATTGAAGGACAGTCCTGGAGATTTAGGTGAAATGAGGTTTGCTGGCTTGTAGTTGATTGGGTTTAGGGGCCTTTGCTTATTCACCACGATCCAAAGCGAGTCAGCTGTGGATATCGTTCGCTTGGTCGCCTGATTGGCTTGGGCGGGTGTAAAATTAGTTACCGAGGGAAATAAAACACAAAGGCTCAGTATTAGAGCTCCTATAGATTTCAGGGTTTTATTTCCGGGCATTTATAAAGTCTAACTTTCACATAAGAGAAAAGAGGATGCTTTGGCGCGTGCAGACCGCAAAGCAGCAGCAGCTGAATCAGCTAAAACCGGTGTTATGACTCACAGACAGATCATGTTTGTGTTAGTCGGATTGATGGCAGGTATGTTCCTGTCCGCTCTAGATCAGAGCGTCGTCGGAACAGCTATGAGAACAATCGCAGATGATCTTCATGGTCTATCTGCTCAAGCCTGGGTTACCACCGCTTACCTAATCACATCAACCATTGCAACACCTATATATGGAAAGCTAGGAGACATCTTCGGACGTCGTTACCTTTTCATCACTGCTATCTCAATCTTCATTCTTGGTTCCGTGATTTCAGCATTCGCTAACACAATGTATGAGTTGGCTGCCTACCGTGCAATCCAAGGTGTTGGTGCCGGTGGTCTTTTCGCACTAGCGCTGACCATCTTGGCCGATATCGTTCCACCGAAGGACCGTGCAAAGTATCAAGGTATGTTCCTTGCAGTGTTTGGAACTTCATCTGTGCTTGGGCCACTAATCGGTGGACTACTTGCAGGTGTTGATAGCTTCCTAGGTATTACCGGATGGCGCTGGATCTTCTTGATGAATCTTCCACTAGGTGCTCTAGCACTTCTCATGGTTGTTTCATTCCTTCACCTTCCACACACCGAACACAAGAGCCGTCGTATCGACTGGTTCGGTGTTCTAACCATCATCGTCGGTGTTGTTCCATTGTTGATTGTTGCCGAGCAGGGTCGCGAATGGGGTTGGACTTCAACTAACTCAATCACCGCTTACGTTCTTGGTGGATTAGGTATTGCCGCATTCATTTATGTTGAAAACAAAATGAAAGAAGATGCACTTCTACCTCTTCATCTATTCAAATCAAGCACCTTCACATTAACAACAGTTCTTGGTGTAATCATCGGTGTTGGAATGTTTGGTGGAATGATTTCACTTCCATTGGTATTGCAAATTGTTTATGGTGCAACACCAACTGAAGCTGGCTACCTAATGATCCCAATGGTTATGGGTCTGATGGTTTCATCTATTGTTAGCGGTCGCATCACCTCCAAAACTGGCAAATACAAGATCTTCATGGTGCTTGGAACAGCCATGATGGCGATTTCTTACTTCTACCTATCAACCCTTAGCTACTCTTGGCCAATCTGGTTCATCTCAGTCGGAATGATTGTTATGGGTCTGGGTCTAGGTCAGATGATGCAAACACTAACTATTGCTTCGCAGAACGCTGTGGCAGCTAAAGACATTGGTGTTGCAACATCATCAGCAACCTTCTTCAGACAAATGGGTGGAACTCTAGGTGTTGCTGTCTTCCTATCTATCTTGTTCAACACCCTTGCAGATAAAGGCCCTCAGATGGGTCGCCAAATTGCTGCCGCCCTCGTGAAGAACCCTGGTCTTCTTAACGACCCGAAGAACGCTGCATTCGCCCCAGGAGCAAATCTTGGCGAGATGATCAAGACCGATTCATCGTTCTTGAAGACTGCAAGCCCAGAGCTAGCTAACCCAATCAAGGATGCCTTTGCGCAGTCAGCTACTACCGTATTCATGGTTGCAACGCTTGTTGTGATTGCTGCTTTCGGTATCTCTTTGTTTATCAAGGAAATCGCTCTACGCACGAAGTCTGGTTTCCAGGAACGTGCTGAAGACGCTGCAGCAAGCATGCACTAAAGCTAATAAAGATAAAGGCCTCGGGATTAGTTCTCGAGGCCTTATTCTTTTAATACACGGGAGTTCGGATGACCGAACTGAGAAGAAGCTACTGCCTAAAACCGTCAAACCTGATCTGGGTAATGCCAGCGTAGGAAGGAAACTATGAAACGCTTTGTCGTTGCTTTATCACTTTTAGCTCTGGCCGTAACCGGCTGCACACAATCCGCTCCACCTAAAACTGTCACTCTAGTTGCTCATGATTCATTTGCTATTAGCGATGAACTGATAAAGAAATTTGAAAATCAATCTGGTTATACATTACAAATTGTTCGTGCCGGTGATGTTGGTGCAATGACTTCGAAGCTTGTGTTAACAAAAGATGCACCAATTGGTGATGTTGTCTATGGGATAGATAACACCTTTACTCCGGTTGCTTTCAAGAACAACATTCTCAGTAGTGAGATAACACCAATTGACTACGCTGATGTTTGCTTCAATGTCGACTTGGCTTATTTCAAATCACATAATCTTGTAATTCCTAAACACTGGAAAGATTTGATTCAACCGAAATACAAAAACCTAACAGTTATTGAAAACCCAAACACTTCATCAACCGGTTTAGCTTTTCTTGCTTTGACTGAAAGCTATTTCAAGAATCCAGCATCCGATATTCCACCAAACCTAAACTGGTGGTTAGCCTTCAGAGATAACGGCGTGAAGGTCGCTGCTGGTTGGGAAGATGCCTATTACACATACTTCTCAGGTTCTGCCGGTCACGGTAAATATCCAATCGTGCTCTCCTATTCTTCTTCTCCTGCAGATGAGATAGGAGCTGACGGTCTTTCCAGAACAAAGTCACTCAGCACTGATTGTTTCAGACAAACCGAATACGCTGCAGTTCTAAGAAATGCAGGTAACCCTGAAGGTGCTAAAGCTTTGATTAAATTCTTCGAAGCTAAAGATTTCCAAAAAGCACTTCCAGAGAGCATGTATGTCTATCCGATTGATCCGAGTGTGACTATACCTAAGTCATGGTTGCTATTCGGCGCTCCCGCAACAACTGTTCTAGGTGAAGATTTAGACATCGCTAACAAGCGTGAGCAGTGGCTATCTGATTTCAATTGGGTCTTTGAAGTTGCGCCTTAACCGCAAGTTCCTCTGGATAATCCCATTAGTTTTTATTGGGATCGCCTTTTACTACCCAGTTATTGCAGTACTTGACCTTGGTGTTGGTTCACACTTTCTCTCAACTAACCCAACCGAGATTGGCGTATGGCCAGTTCTTTGGTTCACTATCTGGCAAGCACTTTTATCAACAGCTATCTGCCTAGTGCTTGGCATCCCTGGGGCATATGTTCTCTATCGAAAGAGTTTCCCTGGAGCGAACCTAATTAGAGCGCTAATCACAGTTCCCTTTATGCTTCCCAGTCTCGTTGTTGCCATTGCAATAACTGAGTTCGGAAACCTATTTGGGGGTTTATCACCAATAACGGCAATCATCCTTGCTAACGTATTTGCCAACTATTCGGTGGTGGTCAGAACAGTTGGTTCACAATGGCAAAATCTGAATCACCAAGCGGACGAAGAGGCAGAGCTTGCTGGTGCTGGAAGATTCCTAACCGCATATAAAGTCGTCCTCCCGCAGCTACGAAGCTCAATCAGATCCTCATCTGCGCTAATAGTGCTGTATTGCGCTAGCAGCTATGGCCTGGTGCTCTCACTTGGTGGTGGAAAGGTGAATACCCTCGAAACAGCAATCAGTGTTTCAGTTCTTCAGAGACTGGACCTGCAACATGGATCTGCGTTAGCCATTCTTCAAATCCTGTTCTCAGTTGCAGCCTTCACTGCTAGCAGATGGGGCGGCACTAACCCACTTAGTTTTGAACCAGAACACGGTAGAGCTATACGCATCGACAAACGAGACTGGCCAGCCGCAGTTTTTTCATTTCTTGTAATTTTTATTCTGTTATTAGTCCCAATGGTTCTGGTTTTCGGAAAAGCGTTCGTTTCAGAAGCTGGGCTTACTTTCGATAACTTCCTATTATTAGATACCCATGGTTACCGTGATTTGCTAAACATAACTTTTGTTGAAGCTGCTTTCAACTCAATACGAAACCTGACTATCGCAACGGTCTTGGCAATCCTGATTGGTGGATTAGTTAGTTATCTTCTAGCGGAGCGTTCACGCGAAGTCACAAGACTCGACAAAAGAACTGATCCGGTTGAAATCTTCCTCGATGCCGTTTTCTTGATGCCAATAGGTGTTTCATCAGTTGTTCTTGGTTTGGGTTACCTAATCTCACTGAGCTGGCTTCGATCTTCATGGTTTGTTTTACCATTAGTTCAAGCAGTGATAGCAATACCTATGGTCATCCGAGTTATTTATCCAGCACTTCTATCAATCGAGAACGCTCCTCGAGAACAAGCCATGACTGATGGTGCTAAAGCACGACAGGTCTTCTTTCAAATCGACCTGAAGATAATTAGACCTGCACTTAAAACTGCGATCGCTTTTAGTGCACTTGTTTCTCTTGGTGAATTTGGTGCTGCTAGTTTGCTTAGCTACGGGGATCAGTCAACAGTTCCAATGTTGCTATTTCAATTGATTTCAAGACCGGGGGAACAGAACTACGGGATGGCTTTAGCTGTTTCAGCAATACTTTCTTTTGTTACAATGTTTATTGTGATGCTGGTTAGCTATGAACGAAAATCACTCAAAACTAACAGGAAGTGAACTGAAGCGTTCCTTCATCACTTGAATAGCTTCAGGATTCTGGTCAACCAAAATAAAACTTCTATTTAGTGATGCAGCGGCATCGCCGGTTGTTCCACTACCCGCAAAGAAATCTAAAACGACATCGCCTTCTTGTGAGCTGGCTTGAATGATTCGACGAAGCACACCTAAAGGTTTTTGAGTTGGGTAACCAGTCTTTTCATTACCGGTAGGGGAAACGATGGTGTGCCACCAAACATCGGTAGGTAGCTTTCCTCGTTCAACTTTTTCTGGTGTCACTAAACCGGGTGCCATATATGGTTCACGATCGACTGTTTCATTGTTGAAGAAGTATTTAGTTGGATCTTTAACATAAACCAAGATTGTGTCATGTTTAGCTGGCCAACGAGATTTAGCCTTGCCTCCGTAGTCATAGGCCCAGATGATTTCATTCAAGAAGCACTCTCTGCCAAATAGGGCATCAAGTAATACTTTGGCGTAGTGGGCTTCTCTGTAATCAAGGTGAACATACAGGGTGCCGGTTTCCTTGAGAATACGCCAAGCCTCTTCAAGCCTTGGTTCTAGGAAACCCCAATAGTCAGCGAACTCATCGTCATAGCTCAAAATGGTTTCTTTGACTATCTCATAACGCTGACCTTTGAAGCCCATGCGGTTACCGGTCTCAGTTCTAGTGGTGCTAGAAGTTCCCCTGGTTTGTGTTCTACCGGTATTAAAAGGTGGATCAACATATATCAATTGAACGCTTTGCTCAGGCATAGACTTCAAAGCAGATAGGTTATCGCCTTGAATGACCCTAAAGTTCAATTTGTTGTTCACAGAAAGAGATTAACATCATGGAACCGCATGTTTTACACAATTCCGCTTTGACCCGCTATGAAATCTGGTTGGGTGAGGAAAAGATTGGCCATGCCGACTATCAAGACATTAATGGGGAACTGCACTTCACTCACACCGAAGTAGATCCAGCTCACCAAGGAAAGAACTATGCAGCTATCTTGATGCGTGAAGCATTCAAAGACATTCAAGAAAATGATTTAGGTAAAGTGTGGCCAGTGTGCCCATACGTCGTTACCTATATGAAGCGTCACCCAGAAACTCAGGTGCTTTTAGCAAGAGAGCTTAACTAGCCAACGTTCGCCTTGATGAAGTTCAACAGGTCTTTAATAACTTCATCTTTGTTAATCTCGTTATACATCTCGTGACGACCCTCGTGATAAATAATCGCTGTCACGTTATCTAAACCACACTTGTTTCGATAGGTGTTAGCTAGCATCTCATTACCTTTAGTTCCACCAATTGGGTCATCAGATCCAGCTTGGATAAGTAGTGGTAGATCTTCTCTAATTCCTTTTTTAGGTGTGAAGAATAATTGCAAACCATTAGGAATACCAAACACCTTTGCAGCAGCTGCATAGAAGGTGTATTGATCTGCAACAAAGTCTTTACCAACCTGAGGATCTCTTGATAACCACTCGTAACCGGTAGCACCAGGTTCTTTATCCCACTTCTTGTTGAAGGCACCAGCACCTAGAACACCAGGAACTAGTAATGACGAACCAGAAAGAATGACTGCTTCATATTCACTCGAATACTGGTTCACAAGTTTCTGAGCAATGAAAGAACCGTAGCTGTGACCAAGAAGCACAACTGGTAGTCCAGGGTTTTCTGCCTTGATTAAGTTAGTGAATTCATGAACCTGCTCAAAAGCAGCTTTGATTCCACCGGGACCTAAATTACCCATAGTCTTGGTTTGACCTGAGGCCACCTGCTTGGTTCCGGTAACACCGTGACCACGGTGATCGTCAGCATAAACGCTATAGCCACTCTTATTAAGAGCTGCTGCCACATGGTCATATCTTCTAGCGTGGTCCCCTAGACCGTGTGAGATCTGGATGATGGCTTTAGGTTTTTCAACCGGCCAAACATAGAAAGTAATCTCAACGCCGTGAGCATCTGCAAAGGTTCTGGTTAATGGTAGGTCAGTCATGGATTTACCTTACTTCAGTTAAAGATGTTTACCACTTCGGATTGCAGTGCTCCAAAGCGATGTTGCGTAATTGAGATGGACTGCTCACGATAGAAAGCCAAAAGCGTAGCTCGACCAGACTTAGTGATAGGAGTGTCAATCACGAACAGGTCGGGGTTAGCCTGCAAACTATCAATCATTGGCTCCTTTGAGCCAACCAGGATCAGCTTGGTGCCGGCCCTGATTTCGGTCATGAATTCTACGAAGTGCTGTTCTGTTTCAACAGCAAATCTCGACCAATCCCTGCCAACCAGAGCATGCAGCTTATCCTCAGTTAGACCGTGAGCAGATTTGAAGCCGGGATCTACCGAGATAACAGTGCCATGCTTCATAGCAACCACCAACCTAGCAAGCTGTGCTTTGGTGGCACTCTGGCTAACGCGAATTACAACATTTCCATCATCAGGAACATAGCGATGATAGTTAGCTTCAACCTCTATGTCTCCAACATCTAATTTTTCTGTCGCATACAGGGTTCTATTCCAATAGTCATCACTTCTGATTGCTTGATGAACCCAATCCAGCTTGTCTGGTTCAACATGAGCAAGTGTCGCAGCCCATCGATCTAGATTTGTCGAAATTTCTCCGGATGCATTTTTTGTTTCTATGAAGTGCCCGAATTGGAAGAGATAGTTTCTTCCACCTGCTTTGAGGCCGTAACCAACAGATGATCTCTTGAAGCCACCAAAAGGTTGTCTTTCAACAATCGCTCCCGTGATCCCTCGGTTCACATAAAGATTTCCCGCGTCGATACGTTCAAGCCAAGCTGCAATTTCAGAAGTATTTAATGAATGAATACCTGCGGTTAGTCCAAACTCAGTTCCGTTTTGTATTTCTAATGCTTGATCTAAATCTTTAGCTTCAATCAAACCCAAGACCGGCCCGAATACTTCAGTCAGGTGGAAGAAAGAACCTGGTTGAACACCGATCTTGATTCCCGGTCTCCAAAGTCGTCCGCTCTCATCAAGTTGTTTAGGCTCAAGAAGCCAACGCTCACCTTTATCGAGTTGTGTGAGAGCCCTTAGAAGTTTTGGATTAGGTTTTTCAATCAAAGGACCAACAGTCGCATCTGCTTGTGAGCCGTAACCAACTTTCATTGACTCAACTGCATCAACTAATTGTTTCAAGAACTGTTTATTTGAATAAACCGAACCAATCAAAATACCTAAGCTAGCTGCAGAACATTTCTGCCCAGCATGGCCAAATGCGCTCTTAGCCAAATCTGAAGCAGCTAAATCAAGATCCGCAAATGGTGAAATTACGATTGCGTTCTTTCCACTTGTTTCAGCAAACAACTTCATTCTTGGACGATAGTTTTTGAACAGCTGTGCTGTTTCAAAAGAACCAGTGAGAATTACCGAATCAACTTCTTGATGTCCGACCAGCTGAAGTCCAAGTTCGTTATCTGGCACTAGGGCTAGCTGTAAAACATCTTTAGGAATACCTGATCGCCAAAGCGTTTCAACTAAGGCCATCACACAGTTAACAGCTTGCGGTGATGGCTTGATGATGACCGATGCCCCAGCAGCTAACGCTGCCAATACTCCGCCGGCTGCGATAGCAACAGGGAAATTCCAAGGTGGGGTGACAACGACGACTTTATGAGGGATAAAGGTAACCCCATCAAGTTTCTCTGTCGTGGTTATTTCTTGGATTGAGTGAGCATAGAAGTTAGCGAAGTCAATGGCTTCACTCAGCTCTGAGTCTGCTTCACCAAAGGTCTTACCGCCCTCAGCAATCATTAGCTGGAGTAGTTCACCTCTGGCTTTGGCTAGCTCAACTCCGGCATTGAGAATAAGTGACTTACGTCGCTCAGGGTCTTTAGCCCAGTCATTACTTGCTGCTTTTGCTCTGGCCACCATCTGCTCAACCTCTAAAGCCTCGATGTTGGCTTTAGCTAATAGCGACTCATGGGTTGGCAGGTTGTTCTCTAAAGTTTTAGCTTTAGCTAAAACACCTCTGATCCAATCTCTGTTGTTTGGAAGTGCTGGATCTGTGTCAGGAACATTTGTGAAAATCTCTTGGCTTACCGGGTTTTCTATTAATCTGTTTTGGGTTCTATTAGGAGCAGAAGTTAGTTTTTCCATTCGACTGATGGAAAGTTCAAACCTAGTCTTTTCACGATCAAAGACTTCTTTGGAATTTGTGATGTCAAAAACTCCCGACATAAAATTCTCTGGACTACCGTTTTCTTCAAGTCTTCTAGTTAGATAGGCAACTGCAACTTGGAACTCACTTGGTCGCACTACTGGCGTATAAAGAAGAAGACCGCCAACACTTCGCTTCACCTGTTTACTCAAGTGCTTCGCCATGCCCTGCAGCATCTCGTATTCAACTTTGTTTTCAACTCCACGCTTGATTGAAAGCTTGTGAGCGAAGGCTAGATCAAAGAGATTATGTCCTGCAATACCAACTCGAAGACTGTTGACAGTTTTTGGATTTAGTGAATATTCAATTAGACGCTTGTAGTTTGCATCACTGTCAGGTTTAGTTGAATAGGTTGCCAACTCCCAACCATGCCATTTTGAATCAACAAGTTCCATGGCTAGGTTTGCGCCTTTAACGATTCGAACTTTGATTCCAGCTCCACCGTTAGCAGTGCGCTCTGTTGCAAATGCGGTTAATTCTTTAAGTGCTTCAAAAGAATCTGGAAGATAGGCTTGCAGAACAATTCCTGCTTCAAGTTTTTGTAATTCTGGTTTAGATAGAAGTTTCTTGAAAACCAAAATAGTTAAACCTAGATCGCGATACTCTTCCATGTCTAGGTTTATGAATTTCGGTGTTGATTGTTTTGCAGCGTACTCATATACCGGAGTGAGTTTTTCAACTAACCGGTTGACTGTTGTTTCAAATCCCCACATCGATAACTGTGAAGCAACAGCTGAAAGTTTGATTGACACATAGTCAACATCCTTACGCTGAAGAAGTTTGAAAGTCTCTTCAAAGCGGTAGTTTGCTTCACCTTCACCAAGAACAGCTTCACCAAGTAGATTGAGATTCAATCTGATGCCATCAGATTTACTCTTTTTTATGTGCTGAGTGAGTTTCTGTGGCCTTGCATCTGCAATTAGATGTCCAACTAGTTGTCTAAGTCTGGCTTTGGCTGTTGGAATCACAATAAAGCTGAATGGTTTAGCTAATAGCCCGCCGAGTCGAATAGTAAACCTGTCTAGAAAACTCAGGCTTTTAGGAAGACCTTTGGAAAGTTTAGAGAGTTCAATTGCAGCGACTCTTCTGTCCGTTGGTCTGATTACCCGGTCAACAAACTTCAAGGTCCAATCCAGGCCTTGTGGATCTTTGAGTATTTTGGCTAACCGCTTCTCGGCTGGTGATCTAGCCCCTTCTTTGGTGGCCTCAGATAGCCATTGTTCAACTAGTTCGACAGCTTCTTTAGCTATCAAATCGAGCTCTTCGCGTTTCACCCAAACACTCCAAATTCATGCAAACTTCTTTGTTTTCACTGGATAGTTCCATCATCCCAGAGTCTCGGGTTAGTAGCCTACATTCAGGCGGTTCTCAGGAATCATGCAGGTTAGGAAACCAAGATTTAGGTATGACAACTTTCGACAGCCAACAAGGAACAGCCCTTGCGGAATACCCGCTAGTTGAGCCAAATCCTAAGACTGCCCTTAGCCCTAAGCGCTGGATCAAACTAAACCGTAGCCAAGACTTCGTTGAAGGGCTTGGGTACCTAAGCATTCTCTGGGTTATCTTCACATTCCTTATTGATGGCGGCGCTAACCAGATCACCGATCTGCACTCAGCTCTTGGTGTTGTTGATCGACTAACTGCTTTGGTTGCAACCGATTTGCTTTTGATTCAGCTTCTACTGATTGCTCGTGTCCCTTGGTTGGACAAGCTTTACGGCCATGACCGTGCAACTTTGACTCACAAGAAGCTGGGTAAGCCAGTTCTATATATGATCATCGCTCACTTCCTTGCAGTTGTTTGGGGATATGCGATTGCTGAAGGCAAGAACGTCATTGACGAATACCTTTCACTTTTGAATGTGATTCCAGATCTAATCACCGCAAGCATTGCTTTTGCGTTGATGATTTTAGTTGTTGTCACATCAATCAAAATCGCAAGAAAGAAACTCAGCTACGAAGCTTGGTATTTAGTTCACCTATTTGGTTACGGTTCAGTGATGTTTGCTATCCCTCACCAGATTTCAACCGGTATTGATATTGCTGGTAAGCCACTTGCCCAAACTTTCTGGATCTCTGCTTATCTTTTTGTTGGTTTGAATATTCTTTGGTTCAGATTACTTAGTCCAATAGTTTTTTCGGCTGGTCACAAACTCCAAGTTGGCAAGGTTGTTAGAGAATCTTCTGATTCTGTTTCGGTTTATGTGAATGGAAAGAATCTAAAGAACTTCAACACTCAATCAGGTCAATTCTTCATTTTGCGATTGGTGACACCAACCCAGTGGTGGAGAGCTCACCCATTTAGTATTTCTGCAGCACCAACCGATAGCCAAATACGTTTCACGATTGGTAATCGCGGTGATGACACTGAACTGATGCAACACATCAAACC
>Ga0114963_10002057_pt1 | contig 13712 bp, 9 predicted proteins | sample C_131016_EF_Meta_FD_87019 | JGI IMG/M metagenome (GOLD analysis project Ga0114963, IMG submission 87019) | Freshwater microbial communities from Lake Croche, Canada to study carbon cycling - C_131016_EF_MetaG | ecosystem: Environmental > Aquatic > Freshwater > Lake | place: Lake Croche, Canada...
AGTACCAATTCCACTATAATTTAAATTAGTACCATTAATGTTGGGCAAAGTACCAATAGTACCAATTCCAGTTACATTTAAATTAGATGTAGTGGTGACACCAGTTATATTTAAATTAGTACCTCTAATGTTGGCAATAGTACCAACACCAGTTACATTTAAATCAGAAATTACTGTCCGAGTAATTGTAAGAGATCCAGAAACTCCTAAATCACCATAAACATAAAGAGCAGTGTTTCCTGTAGAAACAGGAGAACGAATATCGAGCAAATATGCAGGTAGTGCAGTTCCAATACCAACAGAGCCACCAACACCTAAAGCAGTAAAAACAGCATTTCCACTACTCTTTACATAAAAAGTAGATTCTACAGTAGAAATTCCACTAATATAAGAATCTGTAGCAATAAATTTTCCTCTAACATCCAATTCTGCTCTTGGTGCAGTACTACCAACACCAACTTTTTTTGTTGTAGAATTTGCAACTATAAGATTTGTTGCTACTTCCAGTCCATTTTTGACTGAAAAATTCTTATTAACAGACACGGTTCACTATCCCCGTTAGATTTTAAGTATTTATTAAATAACTAATTCAAATTTTGCATATGCTTCGGTGATTACATTTCCACCGAGTCTAGTAGTTATAATATTTACTTCACCATTAGAATACCCACTTCCGCCCCCGCCACCAGATCCACTTCCAGTTCCAGCATTTCCTCCGGCAGCACCAGATCCACCACCACCGTTATCACCACTCGCATTTCCTCCATTATTTCGATATCCAGTTCCGTCCTTATATCCCCTTAAAATAAAAGCAGATGAACTTGCAACTTGTCCAGCAGTACCTCTAAATTGAACATTTCCAATATCATTACAAGGAGCGATTCCTTGTTGTGCCCAATAGTCGCCAATGCTACAAGATGATACTCTTCCTCCTGTTGTTGCGGAATAATTTACACCACCTGATGTTGCTCCTCCAGCAAAAAATCCCTGTACTGGCAGTGAACCAACTGAGTATAAAGTTCCTCCAGATCCAGAATTTCTACCGACTCCATTTTCTCCTCCAACAGAAACTCCACCACCATCTCCACCCCTACCTTGACTGCCTGCGCCGCCACCGCCTCCCAAAGCAACAAGAAGTTGTCCCTTTCGATAAAGGAAAGCTCCTCCTCCACCACCATTTGATCCACCAGACGGCAGCGTTTGTGCCCCAAGTTTAAGAACATATTCTTGATTTTGTCTTAAAATAAAAGTAAATACAGAAATCCCTCCTTCACCCCCCCTATTACCATTTCTAGATGCGCCTGCGGCGGCCGCCATTGTCATTTTTACAGTAATATCTTTTTCTGGTGGATATATTATTAGTGTTCTTGTCCAAGTAGAAGGATTTGCTGTAAAAGTAACTGGTTGATCAAATAAATTAGAGGATCCAAATCCATATTGATTCGCACTTCCATCAAGAAGTTCATAATTTATTATAGATCTTGCAGATACAATTTTATAAATTACTGAATTCGAATATATTGGACTATTACATGCTGTAGGATGAGATATCACACAATTTAGAGCATTTGAACCAACAGTCGTGTTAGAAATTTTGAGATTTGGTGTGGTTGAACCAGATATTGTTGCAGTATTAATTACCTGTGCAGTAGATCCACCCAAAGAAGAACCTGGAGTATTATACGATATTGTAATATAACCAGTAAGATTATTTAATGCCTCAGTATTTGTTAGCAATGTAGCTACAGAAGAATTGTAAGCACTTCCACCAGAAATAGAAGATCCACCACCGGTGCCACCACTTCCAGCATTTTGATAATACCCCTCATCTCCGCCGGGACAACTTTCAAATGTAAGTGCGCCATTACTTCCATTATCACCACTAACAAGAGTTCCAATTAAAGTGCTCCAAGCACTAGCATTGCTACCAGAATATACTGGTGTCACTGAACGATATGTTGCCAATAATGGATTTCCGCTGCATGATGCAGCAACACTGCCAACTCCACCGCCACCTCCTCCTGCAATAATAATCCAAGAATTCAATCCAACATCAAATACTGCGGAAGCTGATCCACCACTTCCACCTGCTGGACTTCCCCCAGAACCACCTTTTCCAGTAGAACTTGTATTGACTGTCAAATTCAAAGTTCTGCCACCATCCGGCAAAGTAAAGACTCCATATCTTCCAGCACCAGGAATAGAACCAGCAGACCCTGCAATAATTATTTGAACTCCATACGCATTACTTGGAATAGTAACAGTGGTATCACTTGTATAAGTGTTATTGAGTGTAGTATATGAAGTAGTACTTGACGAATATCCATCACTTAAATCATTTCCGTTCAATTGCCATTGATAACGAAGATTTTCTGTTGTCAATTCTGTTGTTGTGGCAAAAATATTAAATTCTGCTACAACACCTTGAGCAACTGTAGATGAAGAAGGTTGAGCAGAAATACCAATAATTGGATTAATATTCAAAATAATAATGTCAGAATTAATTGGCTCATTAATAGCGTTTGCAGTAGATTTCCCAATACCGTATGCAGATGGTATATAAGATGCCTCAATATAAAATTGTCGTCCATTATCTTCAGGAGAACGTAATGATGTAATGGTTAATGAATTGCTATTCACACCAAAAACAGTAGTTGATTGTGTTAATGGTCCAACACCAACTTCATACCAACGATATGTAACAATTCCAGTATTTTTAGCTGGATTTGCTGGAGATTGAATTGGAAATTGTGCAGTGGCAATACCAGTAAAAGTTGCAATGCCGCCGCCACAAAAAGATAATGATTGTGGTTGACTCGTAAATGATAAAATTGGACCATTAATTTCAAGAGGAGTTGGAATGCTACGAAAAAAGTTAAGTCCTATCATAATGCGAAGTTTTGTCCTCCAATGATTCCATGGAATGATGCACCACCATCAAATGTCTTAAATGAGTAAATATCAGTTTTATTTGGACTTGCAGTTACAATTGGTTTAAGTCCTCCACCACCCCAATAAACATTAATGTTGCTTCCAGTTCCACCAGAACCATTTTTAAAATATGTAGAAATGCCAAGAACAGAATATCCCGAAGAATTTTGAGTGATTTTAAGAGTAAATGCAGTTGCTCCTGAAGGAGGATTTAAAATTGAGAATGAATTAACTATAGAAGTTACAGTTAAAGTAAATGTTTGTGCTTTAGAAAGATCTATGTCAACATTATTATTAGAAATTGTTAGAGGTTCTACATTCTCAGAATAAGTCTTAAATTTAACAGATCCTTCAAAATCAACCTTTGCTCTGGGAGATGCTGTTCCAAACCCAACATTTGCACCAGATGTAGAAAATGCGGTTCCAACGACAAGAGTTGTTGCAGTTACAATTCCTGCTCGAAGATTGCTTGTAGAACTATCAAGTCTATAAGATGTTGCTGTAAGTGCTCCACCAACTGTTAAATCAGCAGTTGTTGTAAATCCTACAAGAATTGTTTTATTGTTTACGTAAAGACCCGTTGTTGCAGTTCCAGGTGCGCCGATTTCCAAATTATATCTTGGAACTGTAGTTCCAATTCCAACGCGCATCAAATCATTTGGGTACATTCCTGTCCCAAGTCCAGAAGAAACTGAACTCCACAAACTATCGTTTGCAAGATTTGTTAATCCCGAACCGTCTCCGGCAAAAGATGATGCAGTTACAACACCCACTACATTTACATTTCGCCCAAGATTTGTATCTCCATTTACATTCAATTTAAACTTATTTGCTGTGGTTCCAATTCCAACTCCTGTTCCATCAACTGCAAATAAAGAAGAAGCAACACCAACTCTAAGAGTCGAATCTCCAAGAAATGAAGTTGCAATTCCAACTTTATCAAACAATTGAATGTTTGAATCCTTGGAAAGACTTACATTTCCAAAACGATACCATCCATTATCAGTTGTATACACCCATCCAAGATTTCCACCCTTAACAGGATCAGAAAAGAAAGACACATCTCCAGGATTTCCGGCAAGAATGGGGGTTGCAATTCCAACAGTATATTTTCTCGAAACTGTTGCATCACCTTGCAAGAATAATGAATATGCCTCAATACCTTTAGTTGAGTTTGAAGTTATTTTATTATTAAAGATAACTGGACCATCAAATTGTGAAATAACATTATTATCTGCTCCACCCTCAACTCTTATAGAACGATTAACTGATATTTGTAATGGAGTTAAGAAATTAAGTCCAACATTACTACTACCAAACCTAGAATCTTCTCCGGTGACTGAAGGAATTGGAGAATCAAAAACTTGTTCTTGTCCTGTTGCAGAATTTACTCTCTTATTGCCAACATAAAAATCACCCCTATCATTCATTCCAGTATAGACATTAATACCACCATCTTTTTTCGTTGATTGTGCAAGATATACTTCTTGAGCAGAAAGATTACGATTCTGTCTATCTGGGAATGCCGTAGAATAATTACCAGGACCATATCCAAGATACTCAAAAGTATGTCCGGATGCACGAATAATCGAATGTCTTCTAAATTCTATTGGACGACAATTAATTCTTCTTACAACAGTACCAATTGTATGAGTTGATGATCTTGTCCCAAGAATTCCTCTAAATACTGAAATTGTTGTTCCCGCAACAACAGTTTGATTAATTCTAACAATTTCTTCATCAATCAACAAATAATCACCAATTTGAAAATCAAGATTATTCAGATTAGCAATATTAATCGAAGAAGTTGATGTTGTTAAAATATCAGAATCTAGTGTGGTTGTAATTCCTGCATATTCTGCAACCAGTCTTCCACTAATATTTTCATTATCATTAGTAATATTGCCTCCCGCAGAAGCAAACCCATAACGATAAACATAAATCGTTCCCGTTGTTGCAGGAGTAGTAGTTCCCGCCCCAATTTTAATAGAGAATGATTTAAGTCCTAAATTTTGTTTAACAATAAAATCGCCACTGTAAAGAGAACTATTAGCTCCTCCAAGTTTTATTTTATTATCAACTGCCAATCCATGAGACTGGGCAGTTGTAACAATACCAATTCCAGTAGTTGCATTATAATTGAATGCAGTTACATTTAAAGACTGCCCAGTAAGTATAAAAGAAGATTTCTCAGAATTTGTTACGCCAATACCTAAAGTTGTTGCTGCTCCAATTGTAGCAGAAGATTGAACTATAATTTCTTTAGTTTTTCCAGTTCCAATTCCCGTAATTGTATAAAGAGTATTAAACTCACTATTAGATTCTGGAATAATACCAGTAATACTTATTGTATCTCCAATATTGTCATAGATTTTAGTAACAGTTACAATACCAACACTATACCCGGTTGTTGTTGCAACACCAACTACATTTAGATAGTCTCCTATTTTATAGGCACTACCACCATCCATAATATTAACTTCTTGAATATTTCCAGCTGGATTTACACTAATTCTTGCAGTTGCATATTGTCCTGTTGTATATCCAGAACCAACAAGTTTGGCATTATAGAAATATGCAGTGCTTCCACTTCCAACTCCATATCCTGCACCACTACTTGCAATAGAAACTTTTACAACTCTATTCAACCCATGATCTATAGATGTAAATATTGTATGAGCAGTTCCCACACTATTAGAAGTAATTTGAGTAATGCCAATACCAATACCAAAATCGAGAATGGATTTTTCAATAGTTTCTTTTGTAATACTATTCTGAGGATCATCAATTACAACCTCCCCTATTGGACTCGGAAGAGCAAAAGATTTTGTAGATTTTGTATCTGAATTTGGATTATCTCTGTTCGTTTGCGGATATAGATATTGAATTGGTTGAGAATATCTTTCAGTCGAAAATGGTGCAACTGATGGAGAATTTGAACTGTTAATTATCAGTAAATGATAGACGCCATCTTTTGCGCCTGGAACATATTGTTGAATCTCTGTAGATTTATACACATAATAAGTTCCGGGATATTTTTTTTGTGAAAAGTGCGGAAGACTAGTATTTCTTGCAGAAGTATTATTTGTAAATGAACCAGGTCCAGAAACACTTGGGATACTTACAACAAATTCTTTAGAACTTGTAATTCCAATAACCGTATATGTGCCATTAAATCCAGAATTTGCAGTTCCTACTGGATTATTACTACTAGTAATATTTTGAAGTTGAACTTCTGCACCAACACTTAAATTATGAGGAAGTTCGGATAAAATATATGCAGCATTAGTGCCCCAACGTGCATTAGCAATAAACTTAAAGTTTCTTTGTTGATTAACGTTATTTAATGTCGCTATAGAAGTGCTATAATAAGTTTGAATTTCACCATCAATTGCTCCAGTTGTTGAACCAGATTCTTGAATAATATATCCATCAATTGGTGGACGAGCAGATGTAATACCTGTTCCCGCAGGAATCACATATCTTATGCGATATATAGTGTCAATAATACTTCTTGTATCTGGTTTACGATTAATATATGTTCTTGGAGTTGCTTGACCAAGTGCAGTTGTTCCTAATCCAACGAGATTTGAATAAATGGTATTATCAGTGGCAGCAGTTCCTACTGTAATATACCACTGACTTTTTGTATTGTCATATTGAATTGGGTGCCCAATATCACCAGATACTTTATCAGAAACTTTACTTAGAATATGAAGTATTCCACCTTTAGTATTAATATCAACTGCTTTTGTTGGACTTGAAATCGCATCGTTTAAAGTTTGTGCAATTTTAACTTGATTTGTTCCAATTCCCGATGTAATTGCATAATAAATTCTATTGTTGTCCAAACCATCAGGAAGATGTCCGTCTTCAGCAATGATACGAATACTTTCTCCAGATAAGAAAGAATGTGGTTTAGTTAAAGTAAGCGTATTTGAACTAATGCTATTTGAAGTTCCAACTCTAGCAACTTCATAATCCTTTTGATAACTTAATTGGTTTGAATTAAGTTCAGTATTTGGCATTACAATTCTTGCCGAATACTGATTTGTAACTCCATTTTGAGAAATTAGAACGTTCAAAGTGTCATTTTTTCTTGCGCCAATTCTATATCCCTCAATAGCACTATCGGGAACATTATCAAGATTAGTTTGATTATAAAGATAAAGACGACTAGTTGATGCAACACCAACAACTGTTTGATAAACATCAATGGCGGAGAATTCAATACCAGTTTCTTCAGATTCAAGTTGTTTTGGTGGAATAATGTGAGTGATATATCCGACATCATCTCTTGAAAATGCTTGCCTCTTAAATCCAGAAGCAACTAATGACTTTGCACCAAAGTTTGAGTTGGAGTTATTGATGGACTGATCTCCACCAGTTTCTGTGGAAAAGTGTTCGGCATATCCAATTGCAAATACAGAAACATTCTGAATGTATGCATCATTAATTGTTTTGATATGAAAATTTTTATATGATGGTTTAAAAATTGCTAAAGAGTCTGTATTAATATTTGTATTTTCTGGGGAAGTTGCATCTAGATATTCACCACTACTCAAATTATATTTTATAAATGCATTTTTATCTTTTTGAAGTCCTATGCCAGTAAACTGGGAAATAACCATCGACTTAAATCCTGCTGCCTTATCGCCATCAGCAAGAACACCACACATCCCATAAACAGAACGTAGAGAAATATTGAAGATGTATGGTGAAGCAGAACTCACAGTATCTACTTGAAGATTGAGTATTGCTGCAGTTACATCTGGAAGTGGATTTGTTGGTACAATAGAAACATTATATTGTATTTTTGTAGAACTTATTACATTAGAAACTACAAAAGAACCATTGTATCTAGAATCTCCAACATTATTAATTTCAAATGCAGTGTCAACATTCAATCCAGATAATGGAGTTACTAAATCAACAGTAATTGTCTTATTTGCGCCGAGTGTGGTTCCGTCTCCAGACTTAATGCTCGAAATTCCTACAGATCCTCCAGTTGGGCCTACAATACGATATTCATCAACAACTGGTTGAATATCAATTCCTGTGGTTGGATAATCTGGTTCAATTTCTCTTCCAGAAGAAGGACCATAGGCAAGTCCAACTTTTGCATAATACATTTCCAAATCTGTACGATCTGAAGTAAAAGTAACAAAGCTATCAGAAATATTGACAGGATTTACTCCATCCGCATATTCAAAACATGAAAGTTTATGGTGAGAAAAATTGGGAACAAAAATATTTGTTGTATAATCTTTATAGACATTTCCTGTTGGATTTCCATCGAAAATACTAAATTGCCATAAGTAACAAGATCCAGTCAATTTGAAAATAGAAGATCTTTCAATATTATCATTTTCAGGGTTTGGAACATATAGTGGACGAATTTTTGTTTTTCTTAAATCTAATCCAACAATAGAAGTGCCACGAGGAAGAATTACTCCACCACTAACACTATTCAGCTTATATAAAGCATTATCAAATGTTGTTAAATCAAAATTTGTTGCCAAACCCCAAGAAGAAAAATCACTTGATGTTATTCCATCTCTACGCAAATATTCATTAGCAGTTGTGGTAGGAATCCATCCTGGACGATTATCTACAACATGTTCTCCTGGATAAAGAAGAATCGTTGTTTTACCAAATCTATCATTATCCAAACCTTTTTGATAAGAAAATCTTGCCGCTTCAATCAGTGCCCTTTGAATTGTCTTAAAGGGACGAGTTAGAGAATTGCCCTGATTCTCAATACTATCTGTAGAGTCTAAATCATTTGGATTTACGTAGAGAATATTACCACGTACATTCTTGAGAAAATTATCTAATCTGGAGAGACCCATCTTATTAATACTTATAGTTTCCGTTATGGATTATTTATCATACAACAAAACCTCCCAAAAAGGAGGTTCTGAAGCACACGGAAGGAGTTTGATTGTATCGCTTTTTATATTATACACTACTTATCAGAATATGTCGCTACTTTTATAATCAATCCCGAAGCAAGTGCCGAAAAAAATAAAAGAAAAAAGTGAAAATAATCCACAATTAAAGTTCTTTTTACATTTCTATGTAGAAATACTAAGGTATTAAATCCATAGTTTATTCTGAAATGCTAATAAGATACTCCACAGTAGTGGCAACATCATTCATTGCATCACATAAATCTGGTCTCTGTCCAGATTCCATTTTAATTACCGGAATAGAATTATCAGTAAGAGTCCACCTCCACTGATTCATAGTTTCACAATACCAGAGATTAATTTTCATTTTTTGTTATTTTAAGTATTTAATCCTCCCAACTAGATTTAAAATTATTTAAATTAAATATTCTGGGATTGAAATATTATTTGCTGCCCAATCAACTAATTGCATAATCTCAGAATCATGCAAACATACTGCGTCTTCAATTATACCATAAGAAGGATATGTTGTTCGCATATTTTCCATATTTAATTCAACTTTTGAAAGTTCAATTTCATTGTGATTTAACCCCACACTTTTAACATTATAATTTTCATGCGAAAAATCTTCAACTTTTTCCAAGTCAAAAAATTCACAAACTTGATTTAAAGTATTTTTTTTATCTGCAAGAAATACATTAGTATTTACTGCAAGCACATTTTTGCTGTCCAATAACCAAAAAATTCTATTAGCCCAAAGAAAAACATGTTTTTTCCCAAAATTATCAAATTCGATATTTTTTAAATTTGGATGAATATTTTTTAAAAAATATTCATAATAAGAATCTATATAAAAATAATTATTTTTACTCAATCTCAAAAGTTTAAATAAATGATTTTTTAAATTTTGATAAAGAAATATTTTTTTATCTTCAATTTTAGGTGCAAAATGACAAAATGCACTCGGCAATTTTATTACACAATTTTCATATTTTTTTATTTCATCATAAAAATTTATATTTTCACCATGAATAATTTTATGACACCAAGAAGGTTCTGAATATGAAGCAGAAACTGTGCTAAGTAGAGATATCAATAATGTAGATCCGCAGTGAGATGTATGATAAATTTGCATTTTAATTATTTTTGAATATTTTTAGTAAATTGAGTAATACAATATCTTCCATTACCAGTTAAGAAAGATTTTTCTTCTAAAATTATTTTTTTTACACCATGTTGAACATACGTTGGGAATATTATCATTGAATTATTTTTACAATCAAACTCATAATTATATTCTGGAAAAAATAATTCACCCCCATTAAAAAATTTTGGTTCTTTATAGAAATAATTACATGCCATGTACTCAAATTTTATATCCCAATGCGAAGAATATTCATCACCATTTTCATAATAACGAACTTTGGTAATATCATAATTTCCATATGGAGCATTTTTACAATGTGCGGCTATTTGCGAAAATATATTTAAATATCCACCGTCAAATAATTTTCTACTAATAGTTAATATATTAGATAATTCTCTTTTATTATAATGCTCATCAAGAATCAATCCTTTTGACTTTGTGGCAGCAGTAGCCCCGAAATAATTTTTAGGCTCCAACAATTTATTGGGTTTAGTTAGAAAAGTTAATTCTTCCCAAATTAATTTCAATTCTTCTTCATTATACATATTTTCCACAATTAAATGTGGAAATGGTTCGGACAATTTTTGAATTATTTGTTTCATTTTATTGAAGTTATGTAATAAAATAAAGTTATCAACTTAAGTATTTAAGCCCCCGACTAGATTCGAACTAGCAACCTTCTCATTACAAGTGAGATGCACTACCATTGTGCTACAGAGGCAATACCCGTGAGTGGATTCGAACCACCGCTGGAAGGATTTTAAGTCCTCTGTCTCTTCCGCTGGACTACACGGGCACAAAAAACTCAAAAAAGATTGAGTTGATTATTAGACTCTACAATATAAGTAGGTGGATGAAAATTACAGTATTCGTTAAAAGTAATCTTCATTTCCTTATTAGTTAGGTTGGCGTGTTTTGCTGCTTTGGGTAAGTTCCACTTAGCAGAAAACAGCATTTCCATAGATTTTCTTGTTTCTGGTCTCATAGAGGATTTGCGTATGATAGAGTGTCTTCGTCAAGTGTTTTACGAACAAATTCCAATACATTCATAAACTCTTCAACAGTATCGCATACCACTTGCTTTTCTGAACCGCCATAAGAATAAAGATACACTGTTCGCCTCAAAGGATCCACCACGCAACGGGAAAGGTAGTCATCGTTCATTTGAGTCGTCTAGTGATTACCTATGCATTATAGGGCACCCTGGGGGGGTTTGTCAAGGACTTTGCCAAAAATCAAATAATAGCAGTCTACTGGCAATCCATTTGTTTGTAAATGAACTTCCAATCCTTGTGTTCTTTTTATAATTAAATTTTGATTTGCGCCAATTGGAGTAAGATGAATCGAAATGGTGGTTAAATCGACAAATTCTTTCCATTCTTCTGGAAGTTTAATTAAAGGATTCTTTACTCTTCCCCTAACAAATACACAATTTTCAGGTGTTCCTGGATAAGAATATTTTAATTCTTTATTTTTTAATTTAATGTTCATTTTATCCATTTATTAGTTTAGAGATGTAATCTTGTCCAAAAATTGCAACTCTTTCATTATATGTATTAACATTAGAAGATGCTTTGTCAATTTGTCCACGATATGCCCAAATTCGAATATTAATTTCATTTAAATCACTTCTAATTTCATTTGCAATACTAATCTTAGTATTAAATGTTGAAATTCCAGAAGTAAATTCTGCTTTTTTAGAATCTCTTATCGATTCTGTAGTTGTAATATCAGTATTAATTGTAGATGAGCACGAAGGAAGCGCAGATACTGTTGCCTGATCAGAATACTCATCATTTGGATAATTATATGCAATATCACCTACAACAGCCGGAGAACCATTTTTTAATGGTTTATCTGCAAATCCCAAGGTATAATATATTTTACCAGCTCCAACACTAGGTTCTGTTACAATTTTTCCACTTCGAAGATCATCAGGATCCTGAAATCCATTTAAAAATTGATTCCAAGATCTAGAGGCAGATGAAATACCAGAATTATCAAGAAATATTGAAACCCCAGTTCCAACACTTTCTGTTGTCATCATTTTAATTGTTTGAGGAACATAAGGAGATGATCCAAAAGGTATTCCCACATTTATTATTTCATCAGGATCTATTAAAACTGTAAAAGTTACAAAAGAACCATTTGATTCTGGAGCTGTTGCTCCAAGAATTGTTGGATTTTTGAGAATTAAAGTACTTACCACACTTCGAGTCGTGCTAATGCCAGAATCTATTACACTTAAATTTACAATAGATGTTCCAATTCCAATAATTTCATTTGATTCTCCAGAAAATACATACTGCTTATCACAAACAACAATTTGCCCCACTTTTAATCCAGATAATCCTCCAGAATTCAATGGATTCATCACCGCTAATACAGTTGATGCAGTACCAACCGTTCCAATAAAAGAACCAACATAAGAATTTAAAATGTCTTGAGAATATGGTTCATCATAAATTTTAAGTCCATAAAGATTATCACTCTGAAGTCCGGGAATAGAAGAATAAGCTATGCCCGTAGAAGTCAAAAAGAATACTGCTGTTGTTCCCAATCCAACAGTAGGATTAATTTTTGTGCAAACATAACGTTCATATTGTATATTAGGAGCTCCAGTACTAATTCCAACGGTAGTTCCAATACCAGATCTTGCCCATATCAAATCCGTTCTACAACCAGAATTAATTCTATTCTGATATTTGGTTTGAACATCAGTCAATGTTAAATTGACTGGTTCAATTTCAGAAAAAAGTTTTGCATCTATAGTATAAAGTGCCTGAACATATGGATCTCTTGCATTATCCAATATATCAATTTGTTTTCTGGCAAATTTGAGATTGTGATTTTCAGTTTCAATTTTTGTGTTCAGAATTTTTATGATTTCTTGCTGTCTACTAGTATACATAATTCACTTAATATAAGGTTAAAATTTCAGTTTTTTCTTGTGATTATATTTATGTGTTATTGCCGAATCTCCAGTTGCATATTGACTATTATCTCCAGGATAGTCATCATAGGTTCCCTCATATTCTGGAATGTTCTTATCAGTGTCTGCTCTTTCACCATAAACAGTATAATAACAATTTACAGAAGAACCCAAATTATTCTTAATTATAATTCTTGTTCCCCACTCAATTTTTTCTACAAACAATTCTTGATGCGAACCTATAGGTGTTAAATTTACTACTATCGTTTCTGGATGCACCAATTTTCTCCAATATTCTGGAAGTTCAATTATATTTGAGTTAATAAGTTTTCCCTTTATATACACATCTGCAGTAGGTCCTTCAACACAAACATATCTCAATCTCCATCCATCTTTTGTTGGATGTGGTATATCAAAAGGTTTTTTGGCAACAGCAATTGAAAAAGTTGTATTTAATGTTGTAATAGCACTAGCAAAATCCGGTGTTACAAAAGGCGCATCTCCAATAATTGGAGCAGAATTAAATGCGGCTGATAGATTCCAATCAACGCCCGCCTCACTTTTTGCACCGGCAAAAGCTTTAATACCAAAATCTTCTGATGCACCAATCTCGACTCTATTTGGAGCAATTAAATTATAATCTAGGGTAATTAAATCAATTAAAGAGGATTGAACCGTAAATGGTTGCATACCACAAAAACAAGTAATTCCAACAGGTCCTGTTGGATCCCCAAGCATTACGTCAATTGGTGTTCCAACAGGAGTAATTGATGCTCTTGAACTAACTTTA
>Ga0114963_10002059_pt1 | contig 13708 bp, 3 predicted proteins | sample C_131016_EF_Meta_FD_87019 | JGI IMG/M metagenome (GOLD analysis project Ga0114963, IMG submission 87019) | Freshwater microbial communities from Lake Croche, Canada to study carbon cycling - C_131016_EF_MetaG | ecosystem: Environmental > Aquatic > Freshwater > Lake | place: Lake Croche, Canada...
CATCCAAAGGTATATGATTTAACGATTCCATCTACACTTAACTTTGGATTAGCAAATGGTCTTCAAGTAAGAGACACGTCTACAACCGGTTATATTCAAAGAAGACTTATTAAAGGTCTTGAGGATTTAATGGTGAATTATGATGGAACAGTAAGAACAAATAAAAATAAGATTGTCCAGTTTATTTATGGTGACGACGGCATTGATACGACCAAGGTAGAAAATCAATTCATACCCATTGTTTCAATGACCGTCCAAGACATTTACGCACACTTTAACGTACCTGATGAAAATGGTAAATCCAAGATATTATCGAATATCTTTTTGAAACCTACTATGGCCCGTTTCAAAAAACAATTACCAAAAATGAATGATTATTGTATAAAATATTCGGATATGATGATTGAGATGAGAAATGAGATTATCAAAAATGTCTTTAAAAATAAGGGTGATAGTGTAGTCAATTGCCCAGTTGGGTTTCAGTATATTATCAATAATATTCAAGGACAGTGTAGTATAAACAGCACATCATTGGTCGATTTAACGATTTTAGAAGCATTTGAATTAATTGAACAAACTTATGAAAATTTGGAAAAAATTTATTATACACCTCCAACAGTTTTATTCAAAACTTTATATTACTATTATTTATCACCTAAAGATTTACTAATTGTTAAACGTTTCAACAAAGATGCTCTCACATTATTATTAAGCACCATTGTTTTGTCATATAAAAGAGCGATTGTCGCGCCAGGAGAAATGGTTGGCATCATTGCTGGTCAAAGTATTGGCGAAGTTTCAACACAAATGTCGGTTTGTTACGATACTCGTCACAAAATAATTTGTTGTAATAAGAAGACAAAAGAAATTTCCATGAAATCGATTGTTGTGGGTGAATTTTGTGATGATTTGATTGAAAATAACAAAGAATTTACATTCAATACAGGACATGAAAATAGTGTTGAAACTCTGTTAGATCATATGGATAATGAATATTATATTGTTGGTGTATCGAAAGATGAAAAAACGAGCTGGAATAAAATTTCACATATTAGTAGACATCCTGTAAATGGACAAATGATGAAAGTAACCACAAAGAGTGGAAGAACTGTTGAAACCACGACTAGTCATTCTCATTTAATTCGTGGTGAAAACCATGAAGTCGTTCCTATTGTAGGTGCTGATATGAAAGAAGGCATGAGAATACCAGTCAGTAAACACATAGATAGTTCTTTTGAAAAAGATACGATTGAAATCAATAATAAGTTTTACAAATTGGATCATTTATTTGGTTGGTTTGTAGGTGCTTATTTAGCAGAAGGTAATTTAAATAGCAATTCAATATCAATAACTAATATTTCAGAACATTATATTGAAAATACCAAGAAATTTGCTAGTCGTTTTGGTAAAGATTGTAATGTAAATAAACGACAATGCGAATATAGGCCATCGACAACAACAAAATTCAATTCACGTGAATTAGCTACACTCTTATTAAACACATGTGGAAATGGAAGTTTTGTAAAACGCGTTCCAGATTTCGCTTTTACTGCGCCAATCGAATTCAAAGCAGGATTATTTCAGGGTTATTTTGATGGCGATGGAAACTTTCAATGTGATCAAACCCACCATCAAATACGTTGCTGTAATAGAAGTGAACAATTAATTAAAGATTTAGCACTTATTTTAAATTACTTTGATATTTTTGGAAATATAAAAACAGAAAATAAACACAATAAACCGATTTATCATTTGAATATTAGTCCAAAATATTCCAGGATTTACAGAGAAAAAATAGGAAGTGTTTTACATGAAGAAAAATTAAATAAATTAGTTGAATATGTTGAAAGAAATGATGCTGTATTTGTCTCAGAACAAGTTGATAAAATAAATGGTCTATCAGATGTAATAGCATATTGTGGAAAAACTTTACAACTTCCAGGACAAAGTAGAATTTATGGTCATTACAAAAGAAAAAACATAGAAAGTATTGGTCGTAGAACTCTGGAAAAATATTATCAGACATTCAAGTGTCATGAAAAATCAGATTTAATTCAAAATGAACTAAAAATTATTAGACAAGCAATATCATCAAATGTCGTTTGGGATGAAATCGTTAAAATTGAATATTATACACCTGATCAACAAAATTTCGTTTATGATTTCACTGTTCCAGGTAACCAAACTTTCATGACTGATTATGGTGTCATTATTCATAACACATTAAACTCTGTAACATTTGAGACACCTATTATCGTAAGAAATAAATCAGGAGAAATTAGAAAAGTTCAGATTGGAGAATTTATTGAAAATAAAATAAATATTGCTAAAAAAATGGAATATTACCAAGAAAAAGATACTACTTATGCTGAATTAGACGATTATTATGAAATACCATCTTGTGATGAAGATGGAAATATATTATGGAAACAAATTGAAGCAGTTACTAGGCATCCAGTTATTAATAAAGATGGAACAAATACTATGTTAAAGATTACAACAAAGGAGGAACGTGAAGTAATTGCTACAAAAGCAAAATCGTTCTTGAAATTAATAAATGATAAAGTACAAGCAGTTGAAGGAGATACATTAAAAGTAGGCGATTATTTACCTGTATCAATAAAACAAATTGATTTTACCGAAAAAAGAGAATTAGAATTGCGTGATGAAATTTTGCCTACTACAGAATATATATATACAAGTGAAGTAGATAAAGCAAAATCCGTTATGCACGAACATCATTGGTGGTCAAAACATCAAGGTAAAACTTTTACACTACCATATAATAGAAGTGATAGTTTTGTTGCAAAAGTTAGCGAAAAATTAAGAAACGGATGCAAAACAAAAACAGGATTTACTGATAATTGTGTTTATACAAAACAAACAAATATGAACAATTACACTATTCCCGAAGTAATTACATTAGATTATAACTTTGGATATTTAATTGGCGCATATTGTGCTGAAGGATGTATGACAAAAACACAAATATCGATTGCTAATAATGATATTGAATATTTTAAACCTATACTAGAATTATGTGAAAAGTGGAATGTTACCACAAAAATTTACAAAACCGAAAATAAAAATAAAGAAGGTTGGACTAGTCAAGACATAAGAATATATAATACAATTTTGTGTCGTATTTTAGAAAATCTTTGCGGAAAATTAAGTCATAATAAATTCATAAGTGATAAAATAATCTTTTCAAATAAGGAATGTTTATTAGGATTTTTAGATGCGTATATAGGAGGAGATGGAACTGTTGATAAAAAAGATAAAGGTATTAGTATGTCTTCTGTGTCAAAAGAATTATTAATTGATGTTCAGCAAATATTGAATATTCTCAATATTTATAGTTTTATTGTAAAACCAAATAAGCAAGAAACAAATAATAGAGGAAGTCAAAATATAAAACAGTTATATAGATTATATGTAAGAAATAATCAAGCAAAAAATCTAGCTTCGCTATTGAATATTAAAATAAAATATAAACAAGAAAATTTACAAATTATTTTAAAACATAATTATAATTATGAAATTCATAAAAATGCAACAGTATTACCAAATGAAATAGACGGTGAACTTGTATTACAAAATAGAGAATGGTCCGAATATAAATTTAATGCTTATTCAGGTATATTATTTGATAAAATTAAAAGTATTGAAGAAGTATCTAATACAACAAATTATGCGTATGACCTAACTGTCGCAGACACAAGAAATTTTAACACCTATAATGGTCTCGCGGTTAGGGATACATTTCATTTTGCCGGTGTCGCGTCAAAGTCCAACGTAACTCGTGGTGTACCCAGAATTGAAGAAATATTATCTTTATCGTCAGAACCTAAAAATCCATCTCTTACTATTTATTTAAAAGAAGATGACGAAACTCAAAAGGACAAAGCACACACAATTATGTACATGATTGAACATACAAAATTAGAAGAGGTTGTAAAATCAATTGAAATTTGTTTCGATCCTGATGATTTAAATACGTTGATTACTGAAGACAAAGATACTATACAACAATACAGAGCATTCGAAAATATGGTCGCTACATGTGCTCAAGTTAGTTTATCAAATGATGAAAATGAAAAGTCAAAATGGGTTATTCGTATGATTATGGATCCAGAAGTCATGTTAGAAAAAAACATTACTATGGACGATATTAACTTTACATTGAATAACTGCTATGATAACCAAATAGAATGTGTTTATTCGGATTACAATTCTGACAAACTGATCTTCAGAATTAGAATGAATGAGGTCATCAAAAATAATTCAACAAAATCGAGCGCATCAAAAAAAGCAAAGTTGCCATTGGATCAATCTGATCAAATATATATATTAAAGAATTTCCAAGAACAATTATTACAAAATATTGTGCTCCGTGGAATTAAAGGTATTAACAAGGTGATTTTAAGAAAAATAAAAGATAATGTTGTTGAAATGAATGGTTTGTATAAAAGACAAGATATATGGGTATTAGATACAATTGGTACCAATTTATTAGAAGTTCTCGGATTAGATTATATTGATAGCAGTAGAACTTTTAGTAATGATATTGTAGAAATTTATAATATTTTAGGCATAGAAGCAGCTAGACAATCAATATATAATGAATTGGTAGATGTTGTTGAATTTGATGGTACATACATTAATTATCATAACTACAGTGTTTTGGTAGATAGAATGACATTTACAAATAAAATGATTTCCATATTCAGACATGGTATTAATAATGATAATATTGGACCTATCGCAAAAGCTTCTTTTGAAGAAACACCTGAAATGTTTTTAAAAGCTGCTAGACATGCTGAATTAGATACAATGAAAGGAATTTCTGCGAATGTAATGTGTGGTCAAGAAGGGTTCTACGGTACAAGTGCTTTCCAAGTTGTTTTAGATATAGATGAGATGATGAAATTAGAAGCCACAATGGAATACAAAAATCTAGATGTAGTAGATGAAATAGATAAATTCTTTGGAGATATTGATAATCCAAATGATTCATGTTCAACAAATAAAATAGCTATTCAAAATAATGTCATTAGTATAAAGCCGAAGGATATGGGAGATGATAATGATTACAATCCTGGGTTTTAGGATCCTGTGTTTTAGGTTTTACATGACGATACAATGAAAGTATGTAAATAAAATATATAAAATATAAATACATAAATATATAATTTTATGTATTTATATATAAAACCAAATCTTTAATGAATACAATTCATATCATAATAAAAAAAATATTGAATATTAAAGATGATAAGAATTCATTTATAAAAATAGATGGTGACTACTACAAAAATGAAACAAATATTAATTATCACAATTTATTATCATCATTGATTTTTATGATGGAATCTTATTCTATTGAAAATAAATTTAGATTTTTTTATAATAAAATAAATAATATTTTTACAAATGATGAAATAAGAGAAAATTTTATATATTTTTTTTACAAAATACAAAAAACATATAACGCTTTTTCTAGATTCGCATATTTATATAAAGTAAAAAAAGCAAAAATTATTATTGATACTGATTTATGTTTGAACAAACTTGGAGAGAGTGATAAAACAACATATTGTTTGATTCAAGATAGCAATAAGTATCTTTTCAATATTCATGATTTAATTAAAATAATTCATAATGCTATATCAAACACCAACTATTTTTTCAATAGTCCTTTACCTATAAAAAATCCATATAATAATGTATACCTGAATAAATCTACTTTATATAATATTTATTTTTTTATAAGAGCAAAGACATATTTAAATCCAGATTTATTATTTTATTTTTTTAAAACCAATTTTAATATTACTTTATTTACAGAAAAGTATCAATATTTGATAAGAGATTATTCTATTAATAATTATTTGAATAACACACATGTTGATAAATTATTGGAAGATATATCAGTCATGTTAGATGTTTTCAATACATTTTTTTCAAAAAAAAATTCAATAATTATTCACGAATATTTTCCAAAAGACGTATTATTAAAAGTAATGAAACCTTATTTGTATCTATATTATTTATCTGAATATTCATTATTACATATTAGTAAAAGAATGAGATATAAGAAAATTTTAAGATCAAAACTATATAAATTTCAAAATTTTAACCCATGTTTCGGAAGAAAATTTATTAAAATTCATAAAAAATTTTCAAACGGTCAAATTAAAAACATAACTAAAATTGAATTTAACACTCTACATATTGCGTTCAACGATAAAAAAAAAGAAAAACAAGAATTTTTAGAGAATCATAATTCAAAATATGAGGATTCTTATGATAATGATGATGATGATGATGATGATGATGATGATGATGATGATGATGATGACGCAGAGGACGTTGCTAACAGTAATGAATTAGATGAATTAACAATTTATGATCATGCTGCGTTAGGAGTAGAAAATGATTTGAATTCTGAAGAAGACGAAGACGAAGACGAAGACGAAGACGAAGACGAAGATCTCGAAATTCATAGTCGTATAACATCTTTACTGAATGACATAAGTGACAATGAATATGAACAAGACCGCGAAACCGATTCAGTTAGCTAGTAATAGTATAAATCACGCGCGATTATTTTTTTTGGTTTTAGTATTTGTTTTCACATTCATTCCTTTACCCTTCAAAATTATTTGCTTATTTTTCTTTGTTTGTTCTTTTTCAGATTCAATTATTAACTTCTTCTTAAGTTTTTTCATTGGTTTTTCTGGTTGAATGATTTTTTGTTGTTGTTTTTCTGTATCTTCTCCAACCTGTCCAACCTGTCCAACCTGTATATCTTGGCCAACCTTATCTGTTTCCTCTACAATCAATTTGATTTTATTTTTTGGCTTATTAAGTTTTTTTTGTTTATTTTTTTGAAATCTTTGTAAATAATCACTTATAATTATTTTATTTTCAATCGCATATTTAATGTTATTAATACATTCTTCGTTCATATTAGACGTTATCAAGTGATTCAAAGAAGTAAAGATTTCTTTTTTGTTATTTTCAATAATCCTATAACCAGGAATATTTTCATTTCGTAAATTAGGTATTATTATAAAACAAAAATTTTCAGCCAAGTCAACACTTGAATGATCGCTATAAGCTACAAATATATTTTTTTCAAAATTAGTTTGAGGTAAATTTTTCGATGATATGAATATAGTGGATATTTTATATTTATTTACTAATAACCATAAATCAAAAGGTGTTAAGAAATAATTATCATTATATATTAAATTATCAATTGTAGTTATTTCATTTTTAACCAATTCTCCTAATGTTTTTTTCCCTTCGTCAATCAAAATATCAATTATTTTATCATAATAATTCGTTAAATATAATTTATACTCTTCAAACAATGTATTTTTAAGCTCAGATAAAGTCAACCTTTTGCTTGTTTTTTTTTCTATAATATCAGTTATACAATCAAATGTACATACAATACTTTTAGAATATTCGATTTCTTTGAAGTCATGAGAAAAACAATTCTGCCAAAACAAAGATGATATTTTATTATGTTTTTTCTTAATACATTTAACATCGTTCATGTCTGTAACATTTGTTTTGTCGTCAGTAATTTTCACGGTATTATCATATGATTGTGAAATAATTGGTTCCGCTTCATCATATGAATTATATTGTACATATTTATTAATAATGGCTGGGACCAGTGATTCAAAGTAATCTTGGGTCAACAATGATTGTAACATAATTATTTCGTCATTTCGTAAATTATAACCAATATTTCCAAATGATAAAAATGTTTGCGGTTGTAAGATAAACGAGTTTATTCTATTATATCTAATTAATTCATCTGCCATTTTACCAAAATAAATAACATCGTTTTCTTTATGTGTTATTAAATTTTGTTTAGGTAATATAAGTGAGCATAATTCATCTGCTTCGGTAAACATACACAAATTGTTCTTTTTTACACAAGAATCCTTTGTTTTTACTAAGCATGTACTGATTTCATTTATCAACTTATAATAATTTTCATCGCCTATAAATTTAATTTTGTTTTTAACCAAATCTTTCAATAATAAATTAATATTATTTAATTTTTGAGTATAAATTAAATAGTCTTTCAAAATTTCGCTTTCTATTTTTTCCCTTATTTTAATATTTTGATAGTCGTTCAATAGAATACGAATTGTATTTCTGAAAATATTATAAAATTGTGTTTCAAATTTTATTTTTTTAATGTATTCAACTCGTTCGGTATCAACAGTATCAGTTATTGTTATTATAGTATCGACATTTTCGTGGTTTTTATGAATAAGATAATTATTATTTTCTAAAGAAGGTAAATTGACTTCTTGTTTAATATCTATTTCAGGTATAGGTTGTGATAATTGAATAAATTGATTTGTTTCGGTGATAATCCCAACAACTAGATTATCTTCAATTACTTTCAACATTGGTTTACAAGGTATTTCAGATTTTATATTAATTTTACTGGATAATTTATGTAATTTCATTAAAAAAGTATAGGTTTCATCGTATGTTCTCCATAATGATAAATCTGTCATAAATACAAAATCAATATTTTTGTTGGATACTTCATTGTATGACGAAGGAAAACAAGGTACAAAACAACTATCTTTATTTATAGTAGGACTTTCAGCCATAACACCAATTATTTTATTATTGAAATTCATAACCATTTTAATAACCTTATAATCATATTTATCCAATTTTTTAATCAGATTCATAAGCAACGGAGCACGTGGGCTTTTATAAACATTTGGCATACTATCGAGCGGTTTACACATTACAGAAATAAACGGTTTAATCACATTTTTGAAAAATATTCGCATTGTTTTCGATAGATGTGGATCTTGTTCTTTGAATTCTTTCGCAACCTGAATAGCATTGTTATTATTTGTATAAGAATAAATCGGTTCATAATAATTATCTTCTTTCATCAAAACGACAGTAGGTTTTCTTGGATCATAGAACTCGTTTGAATAATGATTCGTTGGACACACTAATTCAACATTACTTGTAATGTCATCATTTGGTATTTTTAAAATAATTAAGTTTATTCCAATTGAAAATAAATATTTATTTGGTCTAGATATTAAATCCCATAAATATGTGTGATCAATAATAGCATCATCATCACTTAAATAGTTTATAAAATTCTCAAAAGCACTTATTACTTTTTTTAAATATAATAATTCGGATTCATTCGATTTATTTATTTTTGAATATATTTTTGTTGTATTATATTTTTCTATGTTTAATTCTAGAGTATTATTTTTTTCATAATCACTCATTTTAAAATCATTTACAAGATTACCGTTCTGAAAATAAATAAATTCGTCCAATTCCAATGATTTTATAATTCGATTTTTCATTTCTTTTATCGATAATATTTTTGCTATTTTAGTTGTAGTTTTATCATTATCAATAATACGTTTACCAAAAAAAAGCATATCAGAAATACAAGCAACGAAAGATTGTTTATCATTTATTTCTACTCCATGTCTTAATAAACATGGGTGATTTTGTTTAATATTTGTATTTGTTTTGCTTATCTGACAATCTGCGTTTACTACTTTTAGTATATTTTGTATTTGTGGAGGTAAAAACCCCCATTTGCCTGGTAAAAGAGGAAATTTATCGGGTCCTTTTACATACTCGTCTTCTTTCAATTCTTTTTCAGTAATTTTCTTGTTCGAGTCATCTATTGTATCCTTTGTTTGATTACATTTTTTGTTCGCTTCTATCCGCCCAATCGTATTGTATTTTTCGAAACAGCATGGTAAACAAAAGCCTTTGGGATGTTTGTCTACTTGAAAACCAGGATACTTTTTGTAATTTGGTTTCCCAGGTTTCGGTTTATAAAATTCGTATACATAATAACCAGGTTCAACTCTCTTAGCATTATCAGGTAAAACATATCCACAATCTGGACTTTTTAATTCTTTTTTACCATTAACTATTACTTCTTTTAGATCTTTTGGGTCAACTATTGTATTATTTTTTAAGCACCAATATCTAGGACAAATATAATTAAATTTTTTATCAGGATTAGAACCATATTGAATAACATCTTCTTCGCGTAAAAATCCAGGATGTTGTTTATTAATTTTTTCCAATTCTTTATCTGTTAAAATAACGGGTTGCCGTTTTTCAGAAGAACTACAAACTCTTGAATACGAATTAAATTCCTTGCTGTCTTCTTTTATAATTAAAACAGGGTCTAATTTTTCAATTCTTGTTTCAAAATAAGGTTCTTTTTTTTTTAAGCTCAAATAATCAATATTAATATTTTGATTTTCAACGTCGGCGTCTTCGGCTTCTTCTGCTTCTGGTTCTGGTTCTTCTTCCGGTTCGGCTTCTTCTTCTTCCGGTTCGGGTTCGGGTTCTGCTTCTTCTTCTGGATCGGGTTCTTCTTCTTCCGGTTCGGGTTCTTGTTCATTTACGTATTCTATAGATGGGATAGATGACGATGAAGATTTTATCGCATTTGTAATATCATTATTTCCATTATTTTCACTAACAACCGCGCTAGCAATGGATGGTTCACTTAAAGAGTCCGAAGAGTTTTCTCCTCCTTTGAAGTCACCTTCACTTGAAGCATCAGAATCATCCATATCTTCCAATTCATTTTCATCGTAAAATAAATCAAACGCATTCTTATCTCTTATTTCATCATCACTACTTTTAACATCATTATCTGACAATTTTGTATATTGAATAACTTCATCGTCCATCTCCTTAATAGAAGGTATTTCGAAATCAGATATTTCACTTTCAACCGGAGAAATGATATCCATCATAACAATGTCTTTTTTCTCGATATTACTATTACAAATTTTATTAATTTCAGTTGTAGAGAATTTTGTGCTTGTTTTGTCCTGTGTAATACGAATCATACTGTCTAAATAAATAGGTATTGTAGATAAATATTGAATATTATTAATATTCTCCACATTTATCGTTATAATCCCAGTTATTTTATCTAACAAAATCTCAGTCTTGAACCCAGGATTATCTTTTATCTTAATTTCTGTTCTTTTAATACCTCTTTCAAGTTCGATTTCATTCGCAACTTTTTTAACTAATTCTTCTGCTTGACTTCTATTTAAATCATCTGGGAAATTTTCCAACAACGCATCAATTATCTCGTGGCCTCTATATCCTTGTTCACTTTTCTCCAAAATAAATGCTTCTTGACTGGTTACTTTATTAAAATTAGAAACTCGTTTAAATCGTAGATGTATATTTTTCTTAAATGAACTAGATTCATTATTAAAAATACTGGATACACAACCTTTATACGAATCCAAATTAATAGTTTTTTTTACTTTAATTTGACTTTGATATGTCATTTGTTTAATTTCAATATCATTATTTTGTAAACTTTCAAAAAATTTCAATTTATAGCCACTTTGCTCTAATAAATTACTTATTTCTTGTATAATAGGGTTAATATGGCGAATAAATATATCACTGATCTCTGATTCACTAATCGGATTTTCAAAATCGGCGTATATAGTTATAAAGCCATATTCATCAAATTCACAAATTAAAAGGGTAATGTTTGAGTTCGATAAAATATCAAGATAAACCGAAACAGATTTGGTTTTACCCATATTTTTTATTAATTTAAATATAATTGCTTTTTTCAAATAAGGTATTTTTCTACCATCTGTTGCTATTTTATCTGTAAATAATCTATAAATATTTTCTTGTCTAGACGAAGAATTGAATTTAATGAAAGGATTTTCTTTTGTAGCATGTAATGTTTTAAATATAATTTCCAAAGGTATATTGAAATTATATATTGGTCGAATTGTTGCTTTTAAAAATTTGATCCCTTTATTCACATAATTCAATTCATTATTTCTTAAATTATAAATTTGATAAAACATATTGATCGTCTTAAAATAATCCAACGCATTTTCATTTAATATCTCATCATTTTTTTTTATAAATTCATCATTTTTTGCTCTCAAATCATCGATGTTATTAATATTTTTATCATAAAGAAAGGGATAATAAATCTTCAAGGATAAATTTTGTGGAATAGAGTTTTTATCGTCAAAACTTAAAACATTATCTGCTAAACATAAAAAAATATTATTGTTAATAATTTCACCTGTGTTTAATAGTAAATGACTGTTTAAAGTAGTCAATGATTTTCGCGAATTTCTTTCTAAAAAAGAATCGTACTGATGTACGTCGTATGGATTACAAACAAAAGGATATTCGTTTTCTACCATAAAAAATTTTTGCCCAAGAACTTTGTTAACAATAAATTTTTTGTTCTCAAGATTCAACTCTACTATATCGTCATAATCATAAACCTCTTTTTCTACAGGTTTTTTTAATTTTTCACCCTTTTCATCACTTATTATATTTGATATAAATTGGTCCAATCTAACTTTTGTTAAAGTTATTTTTTTATTCTGTGTCAACGACTGATAAATAAAAGTAGAATTGAAGGTTTCCAATTTTTGACAAAATAAATAGATTTGATCTATTGAAATAGTTTTTTTATATCCAGGAATATTCAAAATTTTTAATTTAATTGTTCCAATGCTATCATCATAATGTATAAATTGATCACAATACACGATTTTTGTTTTATTCTCATTTATTTCACGCAACTCATTTTCAGTAAAATAGACATTCAATTCACCAACTAATTTATTCTTTTTATTTTTTTTACCGTTGAATATATAAATTGTATCAATATTTCCATTTATTATGTGATTTATTTTATAAATATTATTGTTCATATATAAACTATGTAAATTATTTTTAGATATTTACTAAATATAATTCTTACACCGTTACACTCAAAAATTGCTCACATGTGAGTATTTTGAATGTAGAAATGTCTAAACAAGGTCAAAATAAGGATTATCATTGATAGTCATCCCACAATATTCCTTCGGATTTTTTTTATAATCAACCGGATCATAAATATTCGCTTCTTTCGCATTTGTAAGTAAAAATTTAAAATTCTCCCAGAAGTCTTGTTTGTGACCAATAGATTCCGTCATTATATGGGATAATTCATGAAGAGCAACAAACATAAGTGTGTTAATATCAATTAGTTTGTTACCGTCTTTCGTCGTATTTAAACAGAATGCTATTTTTTCACCTTTATTTTCACTGTAAGCAGTTAATTCGCTAGTTGGCAATGTTTCGCTTATTTTTTTTGGGTTGAACCCTTTTACCAAACGCACAACACGTGGATCGTCGGGATGTTTTTGGTTCATGTATTGTACCATTGATTTACATTTCCCGGTTACACTTGCTAACAAATCCGCAGCTAATTCTAATTTTTCGCGTTCTCTAACACAGTAACGATTACCATCTTTCGATGCGATTATACATTTTAGATTATACGCATCAGAGTCATAATATATTCGTAAACATATTATTAATATAAATGCTAAAAATATATAAAAAAACCAACTGTGGTTGTTGCTCATTATATACTTCAATATAAAATTATTTTTACAAAATAACAAACATTAAATACCGTCACAAAATTCCCTAAAGTATATATTATTTTGAACATGTATTGGGTTTATTATTACACCATTTTTCATTTACACCCAATACAGTTTATAAAATAACTTAAAAATACTTGGATAATTGTACTATATTATAATGTCAAAATTTATAAAATTAACAAATTTTATAATAAATATAAATTATA
>Ga0114963_10002061_pt1 | contig 13702 bp, 9 predicted proteins | sample C_131016_EF_Meta_FD_87019 | JGI IMG/M metagenome (GOLD analysis project Ga0114963, IMG submission 87019) | Freshwater microbial communities from Lake Croche, Canada to study carbon cycling - C_131016_EF_MetaG | ecosystem: Environmental > Aquatic > Freshwater > Lake | place: Lake Croche, Canada...
GCGGTTATCGGGCGATCGAATCGTTGCGGTTGGAGAAAGGGTATGTAGCTTGGGGAGTTGAGGTTTCTACTGAAACAACACCGGCCGAAGCAGGATTAGATTTTGCCGTTTCGAAAAAGAAGATTGATTTCATTGGAAGAAGTGCGATCATTGGCGCAAAGCCGGTGACGAGAAAACTTGCTGTTATTACTTTTGATGACATTACTACCGTTCCGCTAGGAAATGAACCGATAAGAATCGCGGGGAAAATCGTAGGTAGAGTGAAAAGCGGAGGCCAGGGGTACACAATCGGTAAAGCAATCGGTAACGCATATCTGCCGATTGAGCATCTGGTTGAAGGTTCTCAGGTTGAGGTCGAGTTTTTTGGTGAATGGAAAACTGGAACCATAGGTAAATCACCGTTATTTGATCCACAGGGTATCCGAATCAAGGCGTAGCCCCTTTCGATTTACGGATTCTTAGAGTAATTTCATTCTCATGGAAACAATCCTTGACTACATAGGCAATACCCCGCTTATCAATATCGAGGGCATCTTTGTGAAGATGGAATTTATGAATCCTTCGGGATCGATCAAAGCGAGAATCGCAAAATATATGATCGAACGAGCCGAGGACGAGGGTCTACTCCGTCCCGGTGACACCATTGTTGAAGCAAGTAGCGGAAATACCGGTAATGCAATGAGCATGGTTGCCGCAGTCAAAGGTTACAAAATGATTGTGGTGATGCCAGAAGGTTTAACTCAAGAAAGGACCGCTATTTCTCGCGGGTTTGGTGCAGAAGTTCGCACTGTCGGAGATTTTCATGTAAATGAAGCCTTAGCAGAGGTTCGACGGTTGGCTGAGCTACCCGGATTTTTTGCACCAGGACAATTTGATAACGAATGGAACGTAACCGAAAATCAGGAATGGCTAGGAGCGGAATTGATAAAGCAATTACCGGCAAAACCCGACCTCGTGATCAACGGTGTTGGTACTGGGGGAACTTTGATTGGTGTTGGTCGAGCTTTTAAAGATATTAACCCGAAGTGCAAAAGTTACGCTCTAGAACCTTCAGAATCATGCACCATCGCTTGCGGTGAAGTAGCCAAGCATTTGATTGAAGGAATCTCCGATGGTTTTATACCAGGCATTATTGAACGCCACAGCAAAGAGATCGATGGCTTTGTTCATGTTCATTCAGCCGATGCAATCTCTGAAATGCGCAGACTGGCCCGCGTCCATGGACTCTTTGTCGGCCCATCCTCCGGGGCTCATATGATTGCCGCAAAACGACTTAAGGAAGAGTTAGGAGTAGAAACAGTCGTTACCTTCTTCTGTGACGAGGGCGAAAAGTACATCAATGATTTTTGGTCAAACTAGCTTCTACGCTGATTCGACCAAGTCGTCTCGAGTGGCCTTACCCATTGCATAAAAAATTACACCGACCACCAAAGTAGCCCCGATCGCCACAAAGGCATACGTTGTAAATTGCGTCCGATGTACGCCATCAGGTAACGCGCTATCGTCGAGTAATTTTCCATTTGAGAGCAGTCCAGGAAAGATTCCGGTAGTGGTTGCAAGCACTGCCCAAAAAGTTGTGACTATTGAACAGATCCATACGCCCACGATGCCACCAGGAACCTTGTATGGTCGGTGAACATCTGGATGACTCTTACGCAATTTAATTAAAGCCGGGAAGGTGACAATGTAGTTAACCGTCGTAAAGAGAAGCACGATACCGATCATGATGTTAAATGCATTGGCCGCGCTACCACTTCCGATATTTGTTGCAAGTAGAAATGCAATCGTTCCAACTATGCCAGAGACTATATTTGCATTGACTGGTGTCCCAAACTTGGATGAAAAAGTACCGAGCCATCGTGGGCCAGTGCCGTCGATGGATGCCATAGCTTGAATTCGATCTGCTCCCATCAGCCAAGAAACCCCACCTGCAAACATGGCCAGGATAAAGACGATTGCAGCAATTTTGAGCATCACGGTGCCGGCAGAGCCATACACGGAGAAAACAGTTCCAACTGCATCGAGAAACGAAGAGACGCCCTTTCCTTTTATTTGATCGGCTGGTACGACGCAGACGATTGCCAGAACAGGAAGGCCATAGAGAAGAGTAGATGTGATAATTGCGCGGAGCACCGTAAAAGGCACGTCCCGTTTTGGATTTTTCATCTCTTCGCCAGCAGAGTTAGGAAGTTCGAATCCAACCAGATTGTAAAAAAGTACTGGAGTCAACGCTATAAAACTTGCCCAGGATGGAGAAAATTCATCTGCCTTGGGTAGGTGAATACCCTCTTTAGCGGCATAAATAAAAGTAGTCACTGCAAATAAGCCGATGAGCACGATTCTTAAACCCGCACCAATAGTGGGAATCCATTTACCGATTCCAAACGAAATAATTGCCATACCTGTTGTTATCCAAATAAAGGCTAGACCAATGAGATAAAACCAGAAACTGTTATCTGCAAAATGAAATAGATAATTCTGAATTGCAGCGATTGCCAACAGTGCGAGTGTAGCTCCGACCCAGACTGGATTAGCAAACCAATAAAAAATTGAGTTCATCCCAGCGATTCGTCGTCCCCAGGCCATTCGATTCCAGACATATGGACCGCCTTCTTCGGTAAAGGCAGATCCCAGCTCCGCAACCAATAATCCATACGGAGCGAAGAAAAATATTGCCAAGAAGATTAACCATAAGAAGCCTTGGGGTCCTGCCGCGGCTACCTGCCCCAATGTGTCCACACCGACTATTGCACAGATCAAAAATGCGAACATATCGAAGCGACCAAAATGTTTTCGAAGCTTTAGCTTTTCTAACTGTGATGCTTTGGTAATCAAATTAGAAGGTGACATGCTTCTGATAGCCACATTTTTCTCCATCCACGTCGAAGTGCAGGATTCAATTTACGAACCTTACGCACAGTCTGGACCGATAATCAATAGTGATAGGAGGCATTCGACAAAAAGGCAATACCGATACAATTTCGAACATGCAACATCCTCTAGATCCATTAAGCGCTCCAGAGCAAGAGCAGATTGTGGCTCATGCGCAAACCGTTTGGAATTTGCAGCCATTCCACGTTTTCTCCTCTGTGCAGCTTGAAGAACCAACCAAAGAAGAGATTCGACGTTGGGAATCTGGATTGGAGATAGATGGAAACGATCAGAAAAATTCGATTGATCGTACTGCGCGCGTAACAATCTGGAATCCCCAGACCGCACTGGTAAGTGAGGGTTTGATTACAGTAGGTGGCGCAGTTAAAGGCTGGAAAGAAATACCTGGCGTTAAGGCTCTCGTCACAAATATGGAATCAGACGCCGCGATTAAAGTGGCTTCAAGCGATCCAGGAGTGCTTGCTGCGCTAAAGCGTAGGGGGATCGATTCTGCCGCCTCTGTACACATGGAGGCATGGCCAATTGGCGCCAGCATCCCGGAACATTTAGATGATGGTAGACGTTTAATCTGGACGCCGATGTGGCAGAAAATGACTCCAGATGACAATTTTTATGCTCACCCGATTAGTGGTTTGCATGCAATCGTAGATATCGATGCCCTGGAAGTCGTTGGATTAGAAGATCAAGGTGATATTCCAATCCCACAAAAACCAGGTCCGTATCGCGCGGACCAGACTGGTGGCGAAATTAAGTTAAAACCACTTGCTATTCACCAACCGGATGGCCCTTCCTTTACCGTCGAAGGCTGGAAGGTTAGTTGGGAACGCTGGCAATTCCGAATCGGTTTTGACCAGAGAGAAGGTTTAGTGATCCATGACGTTCGTTTTGAGGACACGAACGGCTTGCGGAAAATTGCACATCGGTTATCTATCTCCGAATTGGTAATCCCATATGGCGATCCCAGTCAAGGAACCTACCGAAAAAATGCATTTGATACGGGTGAATATGGATTAGGCAACTTTACTAATTCATTGATCTTGGGTTGTGATTGCTTGGGCGAAATCCATTATCTAGATGTAGCAGTTACTGAGAGCGATGGAACTGTTCGCACCATCAAAAACGGAATCTGCATGCATGAAGAAGATTTTGGGATTTTGTGGAAACACGTAGATGTCGACGGTCACACAGAAGTTCGCAGAGCGCGTCGGTTTGTGGCCTCATCAATCGTGACGGTAAACAATTATGAGTACGGCTATTTTTGGTATTTTTACCAAGATGGCTCAATCGAATTTGAAGCCAAATTAACAGGCATTGTGTTAACAGTTGCTGATTATCCGGGAGCTGATCATCCATCTGCAACAGAGATCGAACCGGGGCTCTTTGCTCCGTACCATCAACATATTTTGTGTGCGCGATTGGATCTAGATATCGATGGCTCCAATAACAGTGTCCTAGAAGTGGATTCCTTTGCCCATCCTCGGGGAGAGAAAAATCCGCACGGCGGCGCCTTTGAAACTGTGGAGACTTTAGTGAAGAGCGAAGCGGAATCCGGTCGGTTATTAGATGTCATGAAGAGCCGGTATTGGAAAATAGTTAATCCGAACCGTAAAAACCATGTGAACCAGCCGGTTGGGTACAAACTTGTCCCGGGTCATAACACCTATCCATTAACTCTGCCGGAATCCGTGTTAGGCAAGCGCGCCGGATTTATGTACAAGCATCTCTGGGTTACCAAGCAGAGGATTGAGGAGCGGTACCCGGCTGGGGATTACCCATTCGCCCACGCTGGTGGAGCTGGAATCCCGGAGTGGGTGAGCGCCAACCGAAATTTAGAGGATGAGGATCTCGTGCTCTGGTATGTCTTCGGGACTCATCACATACCGAGAACCGAAGATTGGCCGGTCATGCCGGTCGAGCGAGTTGGCTTCCACCTCAAGCCCAGTGGCTTCTTCGCTCGAAGTCCGGCCATGGATGTAGCTCCCAGTTTGTAGTCTTGGAGAGCTTTTCTCGCAGCTTGGGCATAAATCGAGCAACTCGGTTGTTACAGGTAGGCTAGTCCGATACAGGAACATCCGGAGTTGTAGCCCAGCCCCGATTTTGATTTGCGAAAGAGGTGTCACATGTTCGAGCGGTTTACAGATCGAGCTCGTCGCGTCGTAGTTTTGGCGCAAGAAGAAGCTCGTATGCTCAATCACAATTACATTGGTACCGAACACATTCTTCTGGGTCTGATCCACGAAGGTGAAGGAGTAGCCGCGAAAGCGCTGGAAGCGTTAGGCATATCGCTGGAAGCCGTGCGCTCGCAGGTAGAAGAGATTATTGGGCAAGGCCAGCAGGCCCCCGCTGGACATATTCCTTTTACTCCTCGTGCGAAAAAAGTTCTCGAGCTATCACTTCGCGAAGCCTTGCAATTAGGACATAACTACATCGGAACTGAACATATTTTGCTCGGACTTATCCGTGAAGGTGAGGGCGTGGCAGCTCAAGTGCTGGTCAAGCTAGGCGCTGATCTCAATCGCGTTCGCCAACAAGTCATTCAATTGCTCTCTGGTTATCAGGGCAAGGAAGCTAGCGCGTCAAATGGGCCTCAAGAAGGAACTCCAACGACATCACTCGTTCTCGATCAATTCGGTCGCAACTTAACCCAAGCAGCCCGAGAGGGAAAATTGGATCCAGTAATTGGTCGCGAAAAAGAGATCGAACGCGTAATGCAGGTTCTCTCTCGCCGCACCAAGAATAATCCAGTTCTCATTGGCGAGCCCGGCGTAGGAAAGACCGCCATCGTCGAGGGTCTAGCCCAGGCCATTGTCAAAGGTGACATTCCAGAGACGCTGCGAGATAAGCAACTTTATTCACTCGACTTAGGCGCGCTGGTTGCCGGTAGTCGTTACCGGGGCGATTTCGAAGAGCGCCTAAAAAAGGTTTTGAAAGAGATCCGCACGCGCGGTGACATCATTCTCTTCATCGATGAAATTCATACCCTGGTTGGTGCAGGTGCTGCCGAGGGAGCGATTGATGCTGCAAGTATTTTGAAGCCAATGCTCGCCCGTGGAGAGTTACAGACGATCGGCGCGACTACTTTGGACGAATATAGAAAGCACCTGGAAAAAGATGCGGCGTTAGAACGTCGTTTTCAGCCGATTCAGGTAGCCGAACCAACACTGACTCACACCATCGAAATTCTCAAAGGACTTCGTGATCGATATGAATCACACCATAAGGTATCGATCTCTGATGGTGCACTCGTCTCTGCTGCGACCTTAGCGGATCGCTACATAGCTGATCGTTTCTTGCCAGATAAAGCAATCGATTTGATCGATGAGGCAGGTTCACGGCTACGGATTCGTAGAATGACTGCGCCACCAGAGTTGCGTGCCTTTGACGAGAGGATTGCAAGTACCCGACGCGAAAAGGAGTCGGCGATTGATAGTCAAGACTTCGAAAAAGCAGCAGCGCTCCGGGATGACGAAAAAAATCTCATCGCCGAAAAACTAGAGCGTGAGAAAACGTGGAAGGCCGGAGACTTGGATGTCGTGGCAGAGGTCAACGAAGAGTTGATCGCCGAAGTCCTCTCTCACTCAACCGGTATTCCAGTATTCAAATTAACCGAGGAGGAGACTGCTCGGTTGCTGCGGATGGAAGACGAGCTGCACCGTCGTGTCATTGGGCAGGATCAAGCAATTAAAGCCCTCTCTCAGGCGATTAGACGTACCCGCGCCGGTCTCAAGGATCCAAAGCGTCCGGGTGGATCGTTTATCTTCGCTGGACCTTCTGGTGTTGGTAAAACGGAACTCTCACGTACCTTGGCAGCCTTTTTGTTTGGAGACCAAGATGCGTTGATCCAGCTAGATATGTCGGAATATTCGGAGAAACACACAGCCTCTCGGCTCTTCGGCGCACCTCCAGGGTATGTTGGCTATGACGAAGGTGGACAGTTGACGGAGAAAGTCCGCCGCAAGCCATTCTCTGTCGTGCTCTTTGACGAAGTTGAAAAAGCTCATCCAGATATCTTCAATTCACTATTGCAGGTATTGGAGGATGGTCGATTGACGGATTCTCAAGGGCGCGTTGTTGATTTCAAGAATACTGTCATCATCATGACCACGAATCTAGGAACGAGAGATATCTCTAAATCATTAGGTTTGGGCTTCCATAACTCTGATGATCTTCTAGGAAATTACGAAAGAATGAAGGCAAAGGTAAGTGATGAACTGAAAACTCACTTCCGCCCAGAGTTCCTCAATCGTATCGATGACATCATTGTCTTCCACCAGCTATCTGAAGAAGAGATCATCCAGATCGTTGATCTGATGATTACCAATTTGGATGAGCGTCTACGCGCGAAAGATATGGGCATCGAGCTCACCTCCGCCGCAAAGCTCCTCTTAGCTAAACGTGGCTATGACCCATTGTTGGGAGCTCGTCCGCTTCGACGAACCATTCAACGAGAGATCGAGGATGTTCTTTCCGAGAAGATTCTCTTTGGTGCGGTCAAAGCTGGAGAGATTAGTTTGGTAGATGTCGAAACCGTAGATGAGAAGGAGCAGTTCACCTTTACATCGGTGGTTAAATCAACGATGCCTGATACTCCAGGTGATTTAGAGAGCGCGACTCCAACATCCAATTAGTCAGCTAACGTAAAACTCTTGCCGGTTGCCTGAATCAGGCCATCGGCAAGAAGCGTTTTTAGCGCTAATTCAACTTGTGAATCGAGTGACCAGAGCGCTCTTAGCTCTGATGCGCTCGCGCTAGAGCGTTCTCGGAGAGTTTGTAGGATCAGGCCTCGACATTGCCTATCCGTCCCTTCCCATTTCTGACCTTTGCGAGCCAATGGGCTTTTGGGATATCCGGCAGCTCGCCAGGCGCAACGAACCTTCAGTGGGCAATCATCACAGGTGGGGTTTCGAGATTTGCAGAGCAGCGCTCCTAGCTCCATTGTCGCTGCCGCCCAGCTTGCACCGTCACGTGGAATCATCTGCGCACGCAGGGCTCGCTCAGCTTTCGTCATCGAGCCGGTGGGATATTCGTGACCATCGATTGCGCGGGCAAATAACCGACGGATATTGATATCTAAGACCAAGGTTGATTCATCAAAGGCAAAGGCCGCAATCGCCGCCGCCGTATATTCACCAACTCCCGGAAGCTTGATGAGCTCCTCGATTTTCTGGGGCACCTGGTTTTCATACTCGCGGGCAATGATGCCAGCGGCTTCATACAATCTGGTTGCTCGCCGTGGATAGCCCAATCGACCCCAAGCGCCAATCGCCTCCGATTTTTTGCTCTTTGCTAGGTCGGCTGGAGTTGGCCAGCGTTCGATCCATTGCATCCACACTGGTAGCACTCGGATTACTGGTGTTTGCTGCAACATAAACTCACTGATCATGACGCCCCATGGGCTGGTTTCCCGCCAAGGCAGGTCGCGCTTATTTCTACCGTACCAATCGATAACATCCGATACGGCGGCTACCTCGAGAATTTCTGGGATTGCCATAATTCAACGTCGATTCACTTAATTGATTTTGACCTTTGCGATCGCTTGTTCAATCCGCGAAACTTCCATGATCTCGATCCCAGCGATTTTTAATTCCGAACCGACCGGCACCATGGCGCGCTTAAAACCTAGTCGCGCCGCTTCGGCTATTCGTTGTTGAGCTCCGGTTATTTTACGTATCTCACCGGCCAAACCTACCTCGCCAATAGCGACCAGGTCAGAGGGGAGTGCCAGTCCTTTTGCTGCCGATGCCACGGCTAGCGCCACAGCCAAATCCGCAGATGGCTCGGCGATCTTCATGCCGCCAACTGTCGCCACATAAATATCTCGACCCGAGAGGCGAATATTGGCCCGAAGTTCCAAAACTGCCAATGTCATCGCGGTTCGAGGATTATCTAGCCCTGATGTCACGCGCCTGGCATTTCCAAAATCTCTTCCCTCGGCAACCGGAGTACCAACTAACGCTTGAATTTCCGCCAGGAGTGGTCGTCGGCCTTCAAGTGCGACGGTTACGCAAGTTCCGGGAACTGGTTCGGTATGGCGAGTAGTGAACAACCCGGTGGGGTCAGAGAGTCCCACGATTCCAGCTTCGGACATATCAAAACACCCAACTTCATCCGCCGCACCAAAGCGATTTTTCATCGCCCTGATAAGCCGAAGACGGGAGTGGCGCTCACCTTCAAAATTGAGGACAACATCTACTAAATGCTCTAGTAGGCGGGGCCCAGCAATGGATCCATCTTTGGTGACGTGTCCAACAAGAATCAAGGTGATGTTACGTTCCTTGGCAATTCTGATAAGTGCGGCTGCAATTTCGCGAACTTGTGTGACCCCACCTGGCGATCCCTCCACCGCTGAACTGGCTAGGGTCTGAATTGAATCGATGATCAGCAAATCAGGAGCGACAGCATCGATGTGACCAATTACTGCACCTAGATCATTCTCTGCGGCTAACCATAACTGTGGATCGATTGCTTTGAGTCGTTCCGCGCGAAGCCTGACCTGAGATGCAGATTCTTCACCGCTTATGTAGAGCGATCGAACGCTCCGCTTCGCAGATTCTGCCGCAACTGATAATAACAAGGTAGATTTTCCAACGCCGGGTTCGCCCGCTAACAAAATCGCGGCGCCAGGTATGAGGCCACCACCCAAAACTCGATCTAATTCACTCACGCCACTTGTTCGCGCTTGAGCAATCTCTAGACTGACATCACCGATGGGCGTTGCGGCTTGCGAAACCGGCCCGGCAACCAGTGAAAGTTTTTTTGGTGCCGCTACTTCTTCTACCGATCCCCAGGCTTGGCATTCCCCGCAGCGACCAACCCACTTGGTTGATGTCCAACCGCATTCTGAGCAGCGAAAGGGATCTTTAACAGGTGCTTTTGCCATCACTGCGCCAACATTACGGTCATACTATTTTTTCTGCGCAACAAGGGTCGCTGGATGGATAATAAATAACGGGAGTTCACGCTTTTTGTTGATTCGATCCGATTCGGCGATTGCTGCGACGCGAGCATCGCAATGCTTAACGAGTTCTTCATAAGCATACTTGCCCATTAGCGTGATGAGTTCATAGCTATTTGATTTATACACTGGTTCGCGACCAACGTGCGCTTCAGAGTTTGACGTGCAATACCAGGAGAATTCGGCTCCACCATCGCCCCATGCTAACCGTTCATATTCACCAATAACGGTGACAGAGATTTCTCGGTCACCGAACTCACGAGTTTCAAAAGATCGCCTTATCGGTAACTGCCAGCAGACATCTGGCTTGGTTTCCACGAAATGAATATCTTCTTTTTGAGCTAAATGATGGAGAACGCATCCAAATGTTCCAGTAAATCCCTCTGCCTCATACCCTTTGCGATTTAAAAAAATACAGGAACCATCGACCATCTTGGTTTTACGATCGCCATCTAACCCAACCTCAGATACCCGGAGCGAACCACTCTTCTTTTTTGGTTGGGCTTCATCAAAAAACTGCCACATATCTGGTGTTAAACGCTCGGCCACTTTTACGGTTCGAGCTTCGTCTTCTGCATCCGAATAATATGCACCGTCCGAACAACAACCAGCATCTGGTTTATCTTGATCGATGCCACAACAGCCATCGCCATAAATACAGCTCCAAAAAGAGGTTAGCCAGGTCAGGTCACATCGGAAAATTTCTTCGGGAGAAGATGGGTCTGCGAACTCGACAAAGTCTCGAGCAAATCCAGGTTTCATCTCGGGCATAGTCCGAAAGCCTACTAGCCCCGAGGGAGTTGGGCTTTAATTAATTCTTTGAGGCCCTTCTTCTCCCCAATGCATCCGAAGCTTAAGGCTCATTGGATACGCTAACGACATGAGCAATGATCTACCGTCACTACCAGCCGAGCCGACGATTGGTTTTATCGGAGTCGGAAATATGGGGGAAGCGCTGTTGCATGCTCTCCTCAAATCCGGCACACCGCCCGCATCAATCACTTTTGCAGTGAGACGCAGTGAGAGAAGTGCAGAAATCAGCGATCGCTATCAGATCGCACCGGCGACACTCGCCGATATGGCTGCCCGGTCTGACATTCTGTTGATCATGGTAAAACCCCAAGATCTCAACACCATCATGGATGCGATTGCGCCAACGTTAAAGTCAGATTCATTGATCATCTCGTTCTTGGCCGGAAAAAGGATCGCCACCATTGAAGCAGGATTGGGCGGGGATAGGGCGGTGGTTCGCATCATGCCGAACACGCCAACTCTCGTTGGTGCCGGCATCTCGATTGTCTCCTACGGAAGTGCGGTTTCTCCATCTCATAAAGAGTTTGTTGGCAGATTTATGAACGCCTGCGGAAAGTACGTGGAGTTAGAAGAGTCATTACAAGATGCCGCTGCTGCTACGAGCGGTTCGGGACCAGCATATTTCTTTGCCTTTATCGAGGCGATGATTGCGGGAGCAATGGAGATGGGTATTTCGGAGGAAATAGCCAACGAACTTGTTATTCAAACTTTTGTAGGTGCAGCAAAAATGTTGCAAGAGACGGGGAAAAGCCCAAGCACTCTGCGAGAAAATGTTACTAGCCCCAAAGGGATGACCTACGAGGGCCTTAAAGTATTTGCGGCTTCAGATCTCGAGAGGATAGTGGCCAAGGCTATGGCAGCAGCAGCCCAAAGATCTCGTGAATTAGCGTGAAAATTTCTTTTCTCAAAGCGATCGTGATCGCTTTGGTAATAACGGTAGCGCCGACGGCGGTTGCTTCGACACAAACAACTGCGAAGGCTGCGCCCAAACCTATTGTTGTTAAACCGCTTACTCCGACGTTGGATACCACGATAAAGGGCGGAAATGATCTCGCTGGTATCTTGCTCGGGGCTCATACTATAAATTTTGTAGGAACGCTTGAGACCTCAACCGCGACAATCGTTAGCTCTGCGCCGTTAGGCGGTGCTGACGGCTATTTAGTAAATGTAAATTCCACGGGAAGAAGGAACTGGGACATTCGACTGGGCACTCCCAACGATGATGTCGCCATGGCTCTCAGCTCTGATACCAAAGGGAACATCTGGGTAGTTGGCGCCACAGTAATTCCGCCGACAGACTCTCTTTCAACGAATAGCAATCAACAAGTTCAGAAGGCCTCGGGGTTGCAACGCATAGTGGTCTGGGAGGTGTCATCAGCGGGTACTTTGCTCAATACTTTCTCAACCGATTTTTCAGAGGTTGCTGCGCCAACGTCCATCACTGCTGATAGATCACCGGATACAGGCTTTACTATTTCTGGGGTGGTTGGAGGTGCAACCGCGCGCGGATTTACTATGAGGATGAGCGTCGACGGTGTATTCATGCCGGTCCAATACTCAACCGACCAAACCATGGCACCATCATCGCTCTTCTCGTCAAAAAGTTCTTTGTATTCCTGGCAGAGCTTTGTTACATCGAGCGGGATTGAAGGAGTCACCGGATTCAAGCCAAAAGTTCCTACCTCGATCCTTATGAGATATTCCCGTAAAACCGGCGGGATCGTCAACGTCTATTCTCTTCCAGGCTCAGTATCAGCAATGAGCTACAAATCAACTCTCGGTTTAGTACTGGTGACCAATGATCACTCCCACACTTTTCTGACGATTATCCACAGTTCCTAGGAGTTCCTAATTCCTGAAAAGTAATAATTTTCCGCCGACACCGATCAGGGCGTAGCGAACTTTGTTAATCACTATCCAGGATGCGCTCTCCGAATCCGATAAGTCAGAGCTGGTTACGAGAGATACCGTGTGATCAGATGTGTTCAATGCGCAGAGTCGATTCTGACAATTAAAGAGTAGGTGTTCCCCATCGCTTGCTAACGGAGCGCTCGGAGTTCCGTAGATATTTGTGCTGGCACTATCCACTGTTCCAGAGTTGGTTACGTCCACCCATCTCAATTGATCAGGATTCGGGATTGTGAGAGCTTCCGCGACCATCCAACTCGCACGAATTACCGAAGAAGTATTACTTACAGCTACATCGTACCCAGCAACAGCAGTATCGGTTGATGGCGAATCGAGGATGGTGTACTTCCAATCTTCGGGATGAGTACTGGCTCGGATAGCCAATCGAACCTCTCCTGCAATCGCCTTCTTCTTTTTATTCACTTGTGAGATTGAGTCATAGAGTAAGTAGACGTTCTTATCGCTATTCGTTGCTTTAATATGAAATCCAACATCGCCGGTGGTACGGCCATCTGTGGCGCGATCTCCATCGACAAGTTCATAATTCCAACCGTTGACATTTTTTACCGCTCCCAAAATTATGCCTTGACTTTGATCACGATAAAAAACTTGGAGACCATCTTTGGTGTCAACGCATGCGCTTGGACCGCTGACATCACTCGAAGTTCGCACTCGATTGAGATCAGTATATTTATTGAGCTCGGTACCATTTCCATCGACGATACTAAAGGTCCATTTTTTACCATCGAAACCTGCATAGCGAAGCAGCTTGTTTTTCAGGTCACCGTAAAAAATATTAAGACGCTGTTGTGGCCCATTGCTCGACGTGCAGATCGATATATTTCCAGAGACATCAGCAGTAGTACGTCCGCCGAGCGTAGAATTTCCATCCAGAATAGTTTTAGTCCAAGACTTGCCGTTCCAGAAAGCAATCTTCAGATCGCCATTTTTTGAATCACTATAGGCAACTACTGGATTCCCCCGAAAGGTGGTGGTCGCTACATTTTTTGCATCAGCTGCGGCATCTAAAACCGTGGAACGCCATTGCCATTGCGGATAGATCACATTACTTATAGCACCCGCAGAGCTTCCCAGTGCGTTTGAAGCAGAAACGGTAAAGGAGTAATGAGAGCC
>Ga0114963_10002063_pt1 | contig 13695 bp, 18 predicted proteins | sample C_131016_EF_Meta_FD_87019 | JGI IMG/M metagenome (GOLD analysis project Ga0114963, IMG submission 87019) | Freshwater microbial communities from Lake Croche, Canada to study carbon cycling - C_131016_EF_MetaG | ecosystem: Environmental > Aquatic > Freshwater > Lake | place: Lake Croche, Canada...
ACCCGATCAAGCGCTTTGTTCACCGTGGCCGTATCGCCGGCGCCAAATAGCAGCAGCGTGCCGGGAACTGCGCCGGTGCGTTCTAGTAACTCGGCTTTTTTGGCCTCGCTCAGGTTGTCCTTGATGGCGCCGATCGTGTCGATCTCGCCGTTTTCCCGCACTCGGATGAAGGCCAGCCCGCCGGCCCCCGCCGCCTGGGCCTGGCTAAATACATCGCCCCCCGGCTTGATCCGCACGTTGCTCACGGCGTCGTTGCCACCGGGCACGGCAATGCATTTCACCGACCCACCGCTGGCCACGGCGCCGGAGAACACCTTGAAGCCCATGGCGGCCACCAGGTCGCTCACGTTGGTGAGCTCCATGCCATAGCGGGTGTCGGGCCGGTCGCAGCCGTAGCGCTCCATGGCCTCATGCCAGGTGAGCCGCGGTAGGGGCAGGGGCAGCTCAATGCCCTTCACCCGCTTCCAGATGGCGGCGATTAGCCGTTCGTTTAGCTCGAGGATTTCTTCCTGGCCCAGGAAGCTCATTTCCAGGTCTAGCTGGGTGAATTCCGGCTGGCGGTCGGCCCGCAGGTCCTCATCGCGGAAACAGCGGGCCACTTGGTAATAACGCTCCAGGCCGCCCACCATCAGCAGCTGCTTGAACAGCTGGGGGGACTGGGGCAGGGCAAACCACTCGCCGCCACACACCCGCGAGGGCACCAGGTAATCGCGGGCCCCCTCCGGGGTGGAACGGGTGAGCACCGGGGTTTCCACCTCGATGAAGCCCTCATCCTCCAGGAAGCGGCGGGCGGTTTGGATCGTGAGGTGCCGCAGGCTGAGGTTGCGGCGCATGCGTTCGCGGCGCAGGTCGAGGTAGCGGTGGCGTAGGCGCAGTTCCTCCCGCACCGGCTCCTCGTCGTGCACCGACACCTGGAAGGGCAGGGGGCGCCGGGGGGCATTGAGCACCAGCAGCGTTTCCGCCAACACCTCCACCGCCCCGGTGGCGAGGCGATCGTTTAGCGCTTCCGCCGGCCTGGCCCGCACCACCCCTTTCACCTGCAGCACTGTTTCATTGCGCAGGTGTTCGGCCGCGGCAAAGGCTTCGGCCCCCAGGTCAGGGTCCACGGTGATCTGCACGGTGCCGCTGCGGTCGCGCAGGTCAATGAAAATCACGCCGCCGTGGTCGCGGCGCCGGTCCACCCAGCCGCTCAACAGCACGCTGGTGTCGATCGCTTCGCTGCGCAGGTCGCCGCAGGAGTGGCTGCGCATGGGGGTACCGGGGATCAATGGGTGAGTTTCCCATGCCACTTATCTATGGGCCGGTCTTTCCTCCAGCCGTTCGAGCACCCCCTCCCCCGCCAACTCCCTGGCCAGATCCTGCACCGTGCGGCCAGATCCTGGGTGGATCCAGGCTGGAGCAATCTCCGCCAGGGGCGTGAGCACGAAGGCGCGCTCCCCCATGCGCGGATGGGGCAGTTGCAACTCCGCTGTGTGGAGGCTGAGCTGGCCGTAGAGGATCAGATCTAGGTCGAGGGTGCGGGGCCCCCAACGCTCGCCCCTAACGCGGCCAAAGTGATTTTCGGTGGCGAGCAACAGGTCCAGTAGGGCAGCCGCCGAGATGCTTACTTCCAGCAGGGCACAGCCATTGAGGTAGTCGGGTTGCACAGGGCCGATGGGGGCGGTTCGATACCAACTGGACCGGCAGAGCAGCCGCACCCCGGGGCTTTGGTTGAGCAGCCCTAGGGCCTGCTCCAGGGTGCTGCGGCAGTCGCCCAGGTTGCTGCCTAGGGCAATGGCGGCTTGGGGCAGCGGTTCCGGGGGCGGTTCCTGGGGGGGCACCATTTAATTGCTAAAAAGTTAGGGAAGCTCGCCTTTCGAGCGGGTCATCTCGATGGCGATCTGGCCCCCGAAGCCGGGAATCGGCGGCGACAACTTCACCAGCCGGGAATGCACTTTGGAAACGGGGGGGAAGGCAAGTATTGATTCAGCAACAGCGGAGTTGAGCCGTTCGATCGTTTTAAAGCGAGAGTTTTCAACTAATGTCTTCACCCGTTCCACCACTTCGGCGTAGTTGAGCGTGTGCTCGAGCTGATCGTTTGCGGCGGTGATCGACAAATCTAGCCAGATGCTTAGATCGAGTTCAAACCACTGGCCGAGAACATTTTCTTCGGGAAAGTAACCCGTGTAGCCGTAGCAACGGAAGCCAGAGATGCGGATGACGTCTAACTGATCGGGACGGTTAGCTTCTTGGTCTCTAACCATTGCTCAACGGGTCGGTTTCCATGGGGTGGGGGGCTGCCGCCGGCCGCCAAGGGGAAAATCGATTCTATTCGCTTAGTCCGCCGGGGTTTGTGAAGGGTCTAGGGCGATGTGGTTGAGCAGGGTAGTGGTAAATGCAAACAATAGAAACGGCAGCGAAAGCACCAGGATCAAACCCACCACCACCAGGGCAAAAATCGGATTGCTGGCGCCCATCAGGGCCAAACCCGCAGCCAAGCTCACGAAGATCACCAGCATCCAGATCAGGATTTGGCCATAAATGTCTCCAAAGGTGAGGGTGCAGCGCAGTTGATAGGCCTGGGGGCGTTCCATGGGGAAAAGGGGGCGGTAGTGGGATCGGCCGGGGCGAGATCCTCCATTAGCTAAGGGTCGATTGGCTTGCTTGGGCCGGGAATTAAACATCTGTTCTTAAGCCACCCCTGTTTTCAAGCCCAGAGCCTGCTTAGCCTGGCCAAGAACCCACAATCCGCCCATGACCCCCCACGACCTGGGCTTGCTGGTGGAGCTGTTGCTCCCCGGGATGCTGATCTCTGTACTAGTGCTGGGCACCTTTGCCGCCGGGGGCTGACCATTGGCAAGCGGGCCAAGTTTGATCTGGCCTTCCACATATTTAGGCCGTTGCCCAACCGGGACGATCGCTTCTCCATAGGGTGTTGAAGGTTCAGTTAGGGGAAGCTTGTCCGTACGTCTTGCTTTTTCCATCGCTCTGCTGAGCATCGTGCTCGTATTGGCTGGTCTTTGGGTGGGCGAAAATGTTGATTTGCTGCCTCTCCAGGCCAGCATCAATGCGCCTGTTTATGACGAACTATTTCAAGTATTGTTCAGCATCGGCACGATGCTGTTTCTCGGTGTAACGGGTCTGCTGATTTACGCCATGGTGCGTTTTCGGCGCAGCGCCGGGGATTTGGGCGATGGCGCTGCCATCGAAGGCAATCTGCCCTTGGAGATAGTTTGGACGGCAATTCCCGCGGTGGTGGTGCTGTTTGTGGGGTTGTACAGCTACAACATCTATGAACGCATGGGGGGCATGGTTCCCCTTAATGACCATGGCTCGATGCATGCCATGGCGGCCATGGAGGAGAACGACAGCGATAGGGTTTGGGCGGGCATAGGCAGCGCCCCAGGGCTAACCCCAGCGGTTTCGGTGGATGTAACTGCAATGCAATTTGCCTTTATTTTCCGCTACCCCGACCGCAATATCATCAGTGGAGAATTACATGTGCCAGAGGGTCAGTTGGTGCAACTAAATATGCAAGCTAATGACGTGATTCATGCCTTCTGGGTGCCCCAGTTTCGGCTGAAGCAAGACATTATTCCTGGGCAACCAACTGTGCTTTCTTTCACCGCCAACCGCCCTGGCACCTACCCAATTGTTTGTGCAGAGCTCTGCGGTCTTTACCACGGAGCAATGCATACATCGATTGTGGTCCATGGGCGCGAGGCCTACGAGCAATGGCTCACAGACAACACCCCTGCTCCCGTCACCGCCTGAGAATTAACCGGCCATGGACAGCACGATTTCCCCCCATCCGATCAGCCATCAGCCCGAGAGCTGGTGGCGTTATCTAAGTTTTAGCGTTGATCACAAGGTGATCGGGCTCCAATACCTAGTAACCGGCTTCTTTTTCTACCTGGTGGGGGGGGTGCTTGCGGGAATGATCCGCACAGAGCTCGCCACCCCGATCTCGGATTTCCTTAGCCATGAGGCCTACAACGAGGTGCTCACCATGCATGGCACGGTGATGATTTTCCTCTGGATCGTGCCGGTGGTTAATGGGGCATTTGGTAATTATTTGGTGCCTTTTTATGTGGGGGCCCGTGACATGGCCTTCCCACGGCTTAATGCCGTGGCCTTCTGGATGATTCCGCCGGCAGGCTTGCTCCTGATCGGTAGTTACTTCATTGGTGGAGCCTCCCAATCAGGCTGGACTGCCTATCCGCCCCTGAGCCTCACTACGCCCGCCACTGGCCAGTTGGTTTGGATTTTCAGTGTGCTGCTGCTGGGGGGCAGTTCGATCCTCGGTGGTATCAACTTCATCGCCACAATCCTCAAGCTGCGCCGGCCTGGCCTGAAACTGATGCAGTTGCCCATGTACTGCTGGGCGATGTTGGGAACCAGTATTCTTGTGGTGTTGTCTACACCGGTGCTGGCGGGGACCCTGATAATGCTGGCCTTTGACATAGTCGCCCATACCGGATTTTTCAGCCCGGCCTTGGGGGGGAATGCGGTGGTATATCAGCATCTATTTTGGTTTTATTCCCACCCGGCGGTTTACATCATGGTGCTGCCGGCCTTTGGCCTGGTTAGTGAGATTTTGCCGGTCCATGCCCGGAAGCCGCTTTTCGGCTACACCACGATGGTCTATTCAATTCTTGCCATCGTTTTTCTGGGGTTGATCGTTTGGGCCCACCATATGTTTACCAGTGGCACGCCCCCCTGGATGCGCCTGTTCTTCACCATTGCCACCTCCTTTATCGCCGTACCCACCGGCATTAAATTCTTTAACTGGCTTGCCACCCTATGGGGTGGAAAGATCGCCATCAACAGCGCAATGTTGTTCGCCTGTGCATTTATTGTTAATTTTGTGCTGGGCGGCATCACTGGCGTGGCCCTGGCCCAGGTGCCTTTCGATATCCACGTCCATGACACCTATTTTGTGGTGGCCCATTTTCACTACATCGTTTATGGGGGCACGGTGTTTGTGATTTTCAGCTCTGTTTACCACTGGTATCCAAAATTTACCGGCAGGATGCTTAATGAGCCCCTGGGTACTTTGCATTTTCTGCTTACTTTTATAGGTTTTAATCTTTGCTTTGGCCCCCAGCATTGGCTGGGTATCAATGGCATGCCCCGGCGGGTTTCTGAATACGATCCCCAGTTCACTCTGATGAATCAGCTCAGCAGTGTTGGGGCGCTATTGATGGCAATCAGTACTTTGCCATTCCTGTTTAATGTATTTTATAGTGCCTTCCGTGGGGAAGTTTCTGGTGATAATCCTTGGCGAGCGCTAACCCCTGAATGGCTCACCAGTTCTCCGCCGCCGGTGGAGAACTGGGAAGGGCCTGCCCCCCACGTTGAGCATCCCTACGGCTACGGAATGGTGGACCCAGCATGACTAGTTTAATTCCCTCAAGCAGCGTTGAGCACGGAACCACCGCTGGCCTAGAGGAGGGCCATGGCGATTTCAGATTGTTTGGGCTGGGCCTTTTCCTTGTGGCCGACGGCATGACCTTTGCGGGGTTCTTTGCGGCCTACCTCACCTTCCGGGCCGTTAACCCGTTGCCCGTGGGCGGTAGCTACGAACTTGAGTTGCTGCTGCCCACTATTAATACGATTTTGCTGGTGGTTAGCAGTTTTACTTTCCACCGGGCTGCTCGCCAGCTGCGCTTGGGGGACGGGGCCCGCTGCCGCCAATGGTTGTTGCTTACTGTCGCCCTGGGCGCCGCCTTTCTGGCCAGCCAAATGTTTGAGTATTTCAGCCTTCCCTTCGGGCTCACCTCAAACCTGTATGCCAGCACCTTTTATTTGCTCACTGGTTTCCATGGGCTCCATGTTTTCCTGGGGGTGATGTTGATCTTGATCGTTTGGTGGCAGGCCCGGGCTGGGGGTTCGATTAACAGCCAGTCCCACTTCGGCCTGGAGGCCGCCGAGCTCTACTGGCATTTCGTTGATGGCATCTGGGTGGTGCTATTTGGAATTGTTTATCTGCTTTAGGGGCGCCGGTAAAAGGGCCGTTTCACCACCTGGATAGGTTCCCGCCGGCCGCGAATCTCCACCTCCAGGCGGGTGCCAACCTTCGTGAGGGCCATGGGCAGGTAGGCCAGGGCAATGGCGTGACCCAGGCTGGGGGCCCAGCTGCCACTGCTGATTTCCCCCACAGGCTCGCCGTTGTGCCAGAGGGGATAGCCGTGGCGGGCGATGCTGCGCCCTTGGAGCTCTAAGCCCACCAGGCGTCGGCCCAAACCAGTGGCTGTTTGTTGCTCTAAGGCCTCGCGGCCGATGAAGTCGAACGGCATCTCCAGGTGCACCAACCAGCCGAGCCCCGCCTCCAGGGGGCTGGTGCTGGCATCCAGGTCTTGGCCATAGAGGGCTAGGGCCGCCTCCAGCCGCAGGCTGTCCCGGGCGCCGAGGCCGCAGGGGGTAACGCCATCGGCCAGCAGCCGTTGCCAAAGGGCCTGGCCGGCGCTGGCGTTTAGGAGCAACTCAAAGCCGTCTTCGCCGGTGTAGCCGGTGCGGGCGGCAAACACTGGCTCGCCGGCGATGGTCAGTTGGCGATGGCCAAAGCGGGGCAGCCCCGCCAGGCCCTCGCCGCAGAGGCGTTCCAGGTGACCCACCGCCTCGGGCCCCTGCAGGGCCAGCAGCACACCATTGCCCTTGGGGTCGGCGATCTCGATGCCCTGGGGTTCCAGTTGCTGGCGGATCCAGGCGGTGTCGGCCTCGGCGCAGGCGGCATTGATCACCAGCAGCAGCTGGGGGTTGCCTTGCTGCTGGCCCTGGTCATAAACGATTAGGTCGTCGCGGATGCCTCCCTGGTCGTTGAGTAGCACGGTGTATTGGGCTTCCCCCGGGCCGATGCGATCTAGGTCGCTGGGCACCAGCCCCTGCAGTTTGTTTTTCACCCCTGGGCCGGAGAGTCGCAGCACCCCCATGTGGGAAATGTCGAAGAGGCCGCAGTGGTGGCGTACGGCTTGGTGTTCGGCTAATACCCCTGCAAATTGCACGGCCATTTCCCAGCCGGCAAAGGGCACCATGCGGCCGCCGGCACTGCGGCAGGCCTCGAATAGGGGGGTGCGGCGCATGGGCCGGCGGGCGGTTGGGGCCGATCCTATGGGGGTGTCTCAAGGTTTGCTTCGGTCTCCAGGAAAGAACCTGCTATTTCACCGCTAGCCCCTTGGTTTTCAGGGGGAATTGTCTACGTTTACGTCCAGTTAGTTTCAGCCATGGCCCCTAGGGATAGCTGCCGCAGTTGCCGCCATTGCCATCCGGCAGGGAATGTTTCCTGGTGTCAAATGCGCAAACTGTCGCTGCACCCTGAGCTCACCGCTGAGTTGAGTTGCCACCACTGGACGGCCCGCCCCCCGGAACTGCCCGATTTACATCGCTTCAGTGCGGAGGGGGTGCGCCCCAATGACAGCCAACAGTTGCCGATCATGGGGCTGACGCCGCTGCGAGGCTAAAGAGCAGGCTGCGCACCACCTTGGCGGCCAACACACTGCTGCATTCGCTGGGATCCAGGCCGGGGGCCAGTTCCACCACATCGGCGGCCACCAGCCGCTGGCCCTGGAGTAAGCCGATCAACCGGGCAAAGTCTGGCCAGTGGAAGCCGCCGGGCTCAGGGGTGCCGGTGCCTGGCATAACGGCGGGGTCAAACCAGTCCAGGTCTACGGTGAGATAGATGGGACGACCCCGCAGTTTTTCCAGGCGCTCCTCCAGTTGTTGCAGCTGCACCAGCCGGTGCTGACGGCGAAGTTCCTGGAATTCGACGCGGGTGCCGCTGCGGATCGCCACCTGAAGTAATTCGCCGCTGGGCAGCACCTCCAGGCAGCGGCGCATGGCGCAGGCATGGCTGTGGCGGCCCCCCAGCCAGCTGTCGCGCAGGTCGGCATGGGCATCCAGCTGCACCAGGGCTAGGTCGGGATGGCGGCCGGCCACGGCGGCCACGGCGCCGCTGCTGATCGAGTGCTCACCGCCGAGCATCAACGGTGCCAGACCCAGGTCGAGCACCGCCGTAGTGGCTTGGTGCACGGCCTCCACCACCGGCTCCGGAGCGCCGTAGGAGATGTCTACCGCCCCCAGGTCTGCGTAGGCGATCTCCTCGAGGTCGCGGTCCAATTGGGGGTCGTAGGTTTCGAGCCCCTCGCTTACCGCCCGGATGGCGGCGGGGCCAAAGCGGGTGCCGGGGCGGAAGGAGGTGGTGCCGTCGTAGGGCACCCCAAACAGCCCCACCTGGCAGCCGGCGGGATCGCGGCGGCTGCCCATGAAGATCGCCCCATCGCGGTTGAACAGGGAGAGGTTGGCGTTGCCCATGGCTCAGGCCTCCAAAATCCGTTCGATGCCCGCGGGCACGGCCCCAAAGGCCCCCTGTTGCCAGCGGGGACTCCAGATCTCACAGCCCGCCGCCACCGCCGCCGCCCGTTCGGGCTTGGGCTGGCGGTAGCGGGGGCCATCGCTGGCGGCAAAGGTCCAACTCCACCAGCCACTGGGATACATCGGCACCCAGCCGTAGAGGGGATCGGCGTAGCCAAACACTTCGCGCAGCAGCAGCACCATGTCGATGTGTACTTGGCGAAAGGCCTCCGGTGATTCGCTCTGGGTGGCAAATACCCCACCGGGTTTGAGGATCCGGCGGCAGTGCTCGAAAAAGGCGCGGTTAAACAAGCCCTCGGCGGGGCCGGCCGGGTCGGAGCCATCCACCAGCACCACGTCGTAGCTGGCGGCGGCGGCGTTGGCGGCCCAGGCGATGCCATCGCCCACCGTGAGCCGGAAGCGGGGGTCCGCCCAGGCGCTACCCCCGAGGCTGGGCAGGTGTTCTTGGCTCAGTTCCACCACACGACCATCGATCTCCACCATGTCGAGGTGCTGTACGCCGCCGTGGCGCAGGCACTCGCGGGCGGTGCCGCCGTCGCCGCCGCCGATCACCAGCACCCGTTCAATCGATTCGGCGGCGCAGAGGGCCGGATGCACCAGGGCTTCGTGATAATGACGCTCCTGGCGTTCGGCGGTCATCCAGCAGCCATCGAGCAGCAGCCCTTTGCCGTAGCGCTCGCTGTCGATCACGGTGATCCGCTGGAAGGGGCTTTGTTCCTCCACCAGCACCCGCCCCTCCAGGCCATAGCGCACGCCGTTGTGGTGCTCATCGATCCAGCGGGGCTCGGCCATGGGAGGGGGCAGGGGGCATTCGCCTCTCCAGCTAAACCTCTGGCCTGCCGCCTGGGCAATCAGCGGCAGGCCTCCTCTGGTTTTGGCGCCTCCCCTGGCTTAGGGGTTACCGCAGCAAATAGTTTTTGGAGCTTGCCGGTGCGTTCTTGCTCAGCCAAGCGGGCATTTATTAAGGCCAGTAGCCCTGGGTTGCCTTTTTTTATGGCGATGCCAAAGGGTTTGGCTGGAAAACATGCTCCCACATCAAGTAGGCGAAAGCGCTGGCGATCTGGGGCAGCAGTTAACGTTCCGAGAATATTTGTATTGTCATTGGCCCAGGCGGATACTTCGCCGCGGCGCAGTAATTCAAAGCCGCCGGATTCTAAATTTGTGCTACGTAGCCCTATCCCAGGCCAGCTGCTTGTATAGCGCTGTTGGCTGGCGGAACCTTCAGCCACGCTTACTTGCTTGCCGATCAATTGGCTGAGCCGCTCGACCGGACTATTGACAGGTAGCAGCAGGGCTTCATGGGCCGTGATGTAGGGCGTTGAAAAGTCAACTAATTGTTGACGCTGCGCCGTGATTGTGAGCTGGGCGACCACCAGGTCAATGGTTCCGTCTGCCAATCGCGCCAGCCGCTCCGGCGAATTCACTCCCACCAATGCCACCTTGGTGGTTTTGCCCAGCAGCCCGGTGCCGATCAGCAGGGCAAGGGAAGCTTCCGCCCCCTCGAAGCCTGGCTTGCCGGCCGTGCGCCTAGACATCCCTGGCAAATCAGGGGAAACCCCGATCCGCAGCACCCCCCGTTGTTGAATCATTTGCATTTGATCTTTCTGGGGTGTTGCTGCCATTGCCAGGCCGACTGCCAGGGTTTGCCTGAAAAACTGCTTAGGGCTTGTCAATGATCTTTTGGTAGGAATTCTGGAGCTCATCCTGGAGCACATAGGCCACGCCGTTGGCGCGCAGTTCCGAATCTTTATCAAGCACGCGCACTTGGAAGCTCCAGCCCTTTGGAAGCTTTAGTCGGTCCCCAAGGCGGTCAAGGTCAGCCATTTTGAGGCCGGGATCCACAATCTGGGCATAGCTCTGTAGGCGATATACCTCCCCTGAAGGGGCCATAAGCTCATAAACTTTTTTGCCCTTCAGGTAGAGGAAAGTGGAGTTGCGATCCACCGCTATGGGCACATAACCCCGCTGGTGATTTAATAGATTTTTTAGGTCAAATTTCATCACGGCTCGCTGGCGCAATTGCAAGCCATTGAATTCCACAACCCGTCCGAATTTAGTGGCTGCTTCCGCCGTAATTGAATCCATCATCCAATAACGGGGGCCATTTAATTTTACGAAAAAGGCGTCGTAGGTGCTGGCAAGCTCCTTGGCATTTTGGCGGGCCCAGAGATCGGCAGGACAATTATTAAGGCCGACACTATTGAACACCGGCACTTCAAAGTTGAGGCCACTGCGGAAGAGTGGAATAATTTCGCAGTATCGGGAATCCCGCAGATCTTTGGGGGGCGGCAGGAATTGGGTTTGCTTAACGCTGGGGATTGCCCCTGGGCCTTCTGGTTTGGCTAAGGCCCTAGGGCCAGTGGTGCCAAAAATCCCTAGGGCAAGAATTAAGGCAACACCCCTAAATACCATCAGAGAGCTCCTGGTTCAGACCATCTATTTTGCATCTTTAGCCCTGGGGCCATGGAGCTAGACCAGCTGCGGCTCACGGATCGGCTGGTGATCTCGGCAGCTGAGTTTGGCTGGCGTTTTTCCCGTTCCTCCGGCCCCGGCGGCCAAAACGTAAATAGCACCGATTCCCGGGTGGAGCTGGTGTTCAACCTGGCCGAAACCGAAGCACTGCCCCCGGCCCTAAAGGCCCGCGCCCTGGAAAGGCTGGCCAGTCGTCTGCAGGCGGGGACCGTGGTGATTGCCGCCTCGGAATACCGCTCCCAGTGGCGCAACCGCCAGGCGGCCCTGGCCCGGTTGGCGGCGCTGTTGCGCCAGGCCATTGCCCCCCCAGCTCCCCCCCGGCGCCGCACCAAGCCCACCAAGGGATCGGTGGAGCGGAGACTCCAGGCCAAACGCCAACGCAGCCTGATCAAGGGCCACCGCCGGGATAGCCAGGACAGCTGAGCTTCGATACGGCGGAACTCCGCTTGGGTTTTAGGAACCTTTTGGGTTTTAGGAACCTTGGGCGGCCCGAATCTCGGCCTTGGCTTGCTGCCACAGGGCCTCTAGTTCCTCCAGGGAGCTGCCGCTTAGGTCGCCGCCAAGGGCGGCTTCTACCCGGCCAAAACGATCCAGGAAGCGCTGGTTGGTGCCGGCCAGCCCCTCCTCCGGGTCGAGCTGGCACCAACGGGCCACATTCACCAGCGTGAAGAGCAGGTCGCCCAGTTCGGTTTGGGCATGGCTGCGGTCGCCGCTGGTTTCGGCTGCGTTGAGGGCCTGCTTGAGCTCATCCAGTTCCTCCTGCACCTTGGCCCACACGCCATCGATGGCATTCCATTCGAAGCCTGCCGCTGCGGCTTTCTTCGAGATCGCCATGGCGCCGGCCAGGGCCCCCTGGCCCCGCAGCTTGCGGCGTAGCTCGTCGGTGAGGGAAAGCTCCTCCCCCCGCTCCGCCTGTTCCTGGCGTTTGATCTCCTCCCAGCTGCGCAGTTCTCCGCCAAAAACATGGGGATGGCGCCGCACCAACTTGGCGCTGATCGTTGCCGCCACGCTGGCCAGATCAAAGGCCTCCCGTTCCTTGGCCAGTTGGGCATGGAGCACCACCTGGAGCAGCAAATCACCCAGTTCATCGGCCAGGGCCCTGTCTTCCCCCTGGCGCAGGGCATCGGCCAGCTCATGGGCCTCCTCTAATAGATAGGGGATCAGCGATTGGTGGGTTTGGGCCAGGTCCCAGGGACATCCCGCCTCGGGATCCCGCAGGCGGGCCACCAGGGCCACTAGCTCGGCGATGGGATCTGTCACCGGCGCAGGGGTGGGGGCAGGGGATCCCCATCCTGGAGTAGATGCAGCCAGGCGCTGGCCTCAAGGCCGGCAAGGGCACCCAGCACCAGGGGTTGATGGTGCTGCCAAAGCGCTATGCCCCCTTGCCACAGCCCCTGGGGGCTGGGGGCCCCCAGGGGCTGGAGCAATAGGGAGAAACCCAGTAGCAGCAGGCTGAGGTAGAGGAGCCGTAGGCCGCTGCCCAGCAGGGGGCCATGGGAAAGCAGGCCCCGGTGGCGCACCAGTTTTCGGTAGGGGCCCCAGAGGGGGGCGAGGGGACCCCAGCGGCGGCTGGGCTTGGAGCGGGTGTCGAGGTCTGGGGATAGCCAGAGACCCCCCACCAGAAAACTGAGACTGCCGGCCAGCAGCCCCCCCCAACCGAGCAGCGGCCAGCAGAGCAACCCAAAGGGCAGGGCCCCCCAACGGGTGCAGCGGTCGTGGCTGTTGCCGCTGGCCATTACCAGATCCCATTCACATGCCCGTAGCTACGCAGGGCTGGATCAGCGGTGATCAACAAGGCATTAGAAGCTCGGGCCTGGGCCACCACCAGGCGGTCGCTGAGCTTGCCGGGGAAATTGCCTGGCAGTTGACTGGCGGCTAGGGCCAGGGGGGCGGTGATTGGCAGCACCTGGAGGCCTTCCACCAGGGCCAGGGTTGCCCACCAGTCTTCTAAGGCCATGGTCAGGGCGAGGCGGCCTTCCTGCTCTAGGGCCCCCAGCTCCCAGGCGCTAATGGCAGATACCAGGAGCTCCCCTTCCCCCAGGGCGGTGGCGATGGCGGCCTGCACCCGGGGGGAGAGTTTGAGGGGCTGGCCCGTGGCCCAACTGATCAGGGGGGCAGTGGCGAGGAGGGCGGCAGCCATGGCTCAGGCGGGAGGCAGCAGGGGATCGTGGAAATGGCCCAGGGAGCCGCGTAGTTGATCCAGGGGGTTGGGGCGTTGGGCAGGGGTGTAGCGGCGCACCTCGAGGCAGGGGCGGCCGTGGTCGGAGATCAGCAGGGGGGTGCCCGTGGCTTCCACCTGGCGGAGCAATTCGAGGGCTTGGGCCTTGAACCGGGTTTTGGAGATGGCGGCTTTGGATGCATCCAGCAGTTCTGGCTGGCGCCACCAGGGCAGTTGGGGCCCTTGGGCTAAGGGACCGTTCAGGTCTGGCTTATGCACTGGCGAAAAACCCAACCGCAACAGCCTCGTGAATCTAACCCTGGTCATCTAACCCTAGTCATTTTGAAGACAGTTGCTGGGGCAAAGCCAGCCACCCAGCGGGCCAGCTAGGCCCCCAACCGATCAACGCGCCAATCAGCCAACCAATCAACTCGCCAGCCAGCCAGCCAGCAGGAGATGCATCTTTGGGCCGTTTGCCGCCGTCCAGTCCTCTGTCCAGTCCAGTCCAGTCGAATCCAGTCCAGTCGAATCCAGTCCAGTCCGCGATCCAGATCAGGGCGCTGGCCTCTGCTGGCCTTGCACCGGTTGCTTGACCAAGCACCGTCGCAAGGCAGAATGCATAGCTCGGGCGATTAGCTCAGCGGTAGAGCGCCTGCCTTACAAGCAGGATGTCCCTGGTTCGAAACCTGGATCGCCCATCCCGAGAAACCTGTTGC
>Ga0114963_10002066_pt1 | contig 13687 bp, 12 predicted proteins | sample C_131016_EF_Meta_FD_87019 | JGI IMG/M metagenome (GOLD analysis project Ga0114963, IMG submission 87019) | Freshwater microbial communities from Lake Croche, Canada to study carbon cycling - C_131016_EF_MetaG | ecosystem: Environmental > Aquatic > Freshwater > Lake | place: Lake Croche, Canada...
GGCTGTACCTCTAACGATGGCTGGATTCAAGTACATACTAGCGAGCCTACTAAGGAGTGCTTCTTCCCTAAACTCAAGACAGTAGGTGCTAAGAATAATAAGAATCCTAATGATTACAACGTACTCTTTGTCATTCGTAAGGATCACGAACGGGGTGTTACCTACAAAGCAGCTCTTCAGCACAAGGATACGAATGAGATTGTACTACTGACCTCTGGTAATTTCAAGTGGACTATCAAGCGCTTTGATTCGAAACTAACTGGCTGGTATGTGTGTAATACGGATATGATTGCGCCTGCGTACTTCTGGCAACTACTCAATAAAGCAATAAACTAAATACAAAACCTATAAAAACAATACTAAAACATAAACACAACAAAACAACAAAAACAACAAAAACCATTTTTTCTACGGGGTAACACCCTGTAGAAAAAAATTGAAACGTTCTAAGGGCTACCCTCAATCAGTCCCTTCAATCTTACTTACAAATGTCTACGAACTTCCTACTAGCAAAGGCCGCAGAGAAGGACCAACGAATTCTTGAACTAGAGATGAGACTCCACGAGGTAGTCCAGAGGGAGCAAACCCTACTAAAGCAACTAGAAATTGTGTATCATGAAAAGACGAAAGAGCATCAGGACAAGCTGATCCTACAGTGTCGAGTCGATTCCCTAGAGGCTGAACTGAGTGAGTCTTGGCTTACGTATGTAACGCAGGAGGAAGCGAACTTACTATCGCAGGGCGTACTAACAGACCACTTGGGCCTCGCAAGTACGACTTACAATTCAGAAGACGTAGATATGTCTTCCTATCTTCACTGCGTCTGTTCTAAGTAAGGCAAAAACTTAAAACACATAAACCACATAAAAACACATAAAACACGTAAGAAAATAAAAACACAACACCATTTTTCTAAGGCGTCGTACGGCCCTGTAAGAAAAAATTGAAGCGTAATGACACAGATAGCAGTCCTTTCTTACACTCTTACTTACAATCTTACTTACGAATCTTACTTACGAATGACAACTCGTGCTGAACTAGAACTGCTACTGGAGACAAAGAAGGAAATGCTAGAGAATGTATTGGAAGATATACGGGTGATAGAGGTGAAACTGGCTACGAAGCCTACGTGTGGGTGCTACTGTAACTGTAAACTACTCGAATGGGATAATCGGCATAAGACTCATCATGAGGAGAAATGCGGTATGTCTAGTTGTAAAGGGGCTACGTGTGTACGAAAGGAAAAGGATGTTCCTACATTCTGTACTAGTGAATGCTGTACGACTAAAAACTGTATATGCGAGTGTATGGATTGTGCGAATGAGGCTTGCGTGTGTAAGTGCCACACCTACTGTACAGAGTGTAAAAAAGAAGACTGTGGCTGCGACTACGACTGCGAATAATACAAAATACAAATACTAAAAACATACAAACACAGAAAAAATATTTTTTGGTTTTTTAGTGTTTTATAGAGATTTTTATAGGTTTTTATTGAATTGCTTCTAGCTCACTCATCTTGATGTAGGTACCATTTCGTAGGACCTTACACTCATTCCAGGGCATCATAGTCTTGATCGTACGATTGAGTTCTGCCCTATGGGTCATTACAAAGTCCTTCAGGGATCTGTAGACGCCGCCTGTTCCTACGAGTTCACCCGTAGGACCATCATAGTACACGCACCACTCAGAGTCCTTTAGCGTATGAAGAATACGATCGCCGTTGACTAAGTAGTGCTTCAGACTCCTATGACGCTTCTTCTTATCCTCGGTTTCCTCTACGTCGCCGAGGGCTAACTCGTCTGCGTGGGGAGATAGGACATTTGTTACATCAATAGCAACATGCTCTGCCTCTACATCCATGGCTACGTGCGCTGCTAAGGATCTAAGTCCCCCTACGCCCAGATCCTCTATTATTTTTTGTTGGTCTGCGACCAGTTGTCGCAGTGTATGGACCTCTCGCTCTAAGAGCAAGATTTCCATATCTCTCGTATGTATCGCCATATCGAAGAAGTCAGGGGCGGCAGTTGTTTGAAGTGCGGAAGCAAGTAGGATAGACATGTTAGAAAGATTGTTAAGTAAGAATGCGGGGACTGTTAATTCCAGGTGTTAACATGCTTCAATTTTTCCAGTTAACTTATAAACAAATGGCGTTGAGAGGCCATTTTCGGGGCCCAGTGGTTCAGGTGTTCTAGACACTCACTCAAGTGCTCTCGCATACAGTCTGCTGGTTGCTTTTTCTCGCAGTAAGGACAGGGCGTATCATATACCCGCTCTAAATCTCCGAATACACGATTACAATGATGAATATTACGACGGATGAAGACAGTTGCTGCGATTCCTGTAAGACTTGCGCCTAAGATACTGCCTAAGACAATCTCGGGCGTCGAATCATGAGGAGGACAAACAGGCGTAAAAAAAGGACTTACAGATGGCGATACAGATGGCGATACAGATGACGATACAGAAGGCGTGAAAGACGGTGTTGCCGCAAATGCGAAACCGCAGAGACTTAGAAACAGTAGCACCATTCTGCTTGGTTCCTAGAAAACAAAACTCAATGAGGAAGGATACAGCGACTCGGCACTTTGCCTGAGACTAAGGTATAGAATGCGAAAGCAGGCAGAACAGGGCCTAGAAACGCCCCTATCAACGCATCTCTCGGTACGCAGACGACTTCAGTAAAGACCGAGGTCGGCATTCGACTTTCTCGTCGTAAATGCCCGTGTATTGTTGTAGCCCCTGTGCCAAAGGCTGCGGATAACTGAAGATATCGAAGAAGATAAGTCATATTGCGCTGTCCCTACATATTGGACCAAAGTGCCTTCATTTTTTGGTGCGGTTTTTCTTACTTTTACGAGTTTTACGTACTCTTTTACTGACATGTATTGGTTTTGTGAGTTCGGCTGCTATGTCTGGACTCACGTAAATCGCCATTGTGTCTTTTCCATACTTCTTCATGCTATTGGTGACAGCGTTATGATATACAAAGGACTTGTTCGTCATAAAATTACTGAAATGTATGGGAATCTCTGGTCTAAACATGAGTTTACCGATCTCATTAAACTGTGCTACGTAGACTGGATATGTCTGGGGATATTTATAAAGACTTTCCAGCAATATAGGCGAAATGTTGTAAAAAACCTCTTGGGACACCCTTTGTAAGCCATCATAGGTATCGGGAAAGGTGTGGGCCATACTCTATCTGGGGCTTCCAAAAAAATTGGAGGGATTGGCGACACGTTTTGACGTCACAACTTAAAACACATCACAAATGCTTCTAATCTCTGTGGAAGGGAATATAGGGGCGGGGAAGTCGACCTTCTTGGAGCGTCTTCAAAAAGAGTGGCCCGACGTGACTGTTATTATGGAACCTGTCGGAACCTGGATGTCTGTGAAAGACTCCTCCGGCAAATCTTTATTGGACTACTTTTACGAGGACAAGAAGCGCTGGTCCTATACCTTTCAGACGTGCGCCTTCCTAACACGAATGATGGACACCGAACGTGCATTAGAGTCGCTGGCCCATGACAAGCAGATTGTGATCACGGAACGCTCCGTGTTAACGGACCGTTATGTCTTTGCGGACATGTTGTACAAGGATGGAGCAATGAACGCGTTAGAATACGATTTGTACTGTCGATGGTTTGATCGATATGCCGCTAAAATACCAATTGCGGGCATCATCCATTTACAGACCGATCCTACAACCTCACTTGTCCGTATTGGAACACGTGGGCGTGTAGCCGAAGGAGGAATTGCGTTAGAGTATCTGGAAGCATTGGAAGCACAACATCAATCGTGGTTGTCTTCTACCACCCTTCCTGTATTTGCGCTGTCGGCCAATGATACCGAGTTAGGGAATCTAAAGACCTGGATTGCCGGATTAACACATACTTAAAATGTACAGCCTATTGGTTTTAATCATAAATTATTTTCTTTTTTCAGTATATACATGCCTTCTCCTTCAGCACCAGCCAGTATCACGTCGGCAGCAGTGCTGACAACTATTTCAAGTGGTGTAGTGTCAAAAAAGTTACACGTTGAATATAGCGCTCCATCTGGAGGAGCCACACCAAGTGGGTACGCAGCAGATGTGTCCGTATATTCCGTCAGCACTTCAGATGGAAGCAGCTCATATGTAAAAACACTACCCAAACAAGACTTGGGTAATGCATTATCAGGTGATTATGTGATTCCTCAAACAAGTGACGCCATAAATGGATATCTTTATACTGTAAATGTATATGCTTATACAGGTTCATATGCATCGGCATCCTTTAGTTCTGCAACATCCCAAGCCGCTGACGAAATTTCAGGTGGTATAAACTTATGGTTTGATATTGCGGATTATTCATCCATTTCCTCTTCCGCAAATCGTACTGTAGGAAGCACAACAGCACCCATTGTTACAACTCTGAGAGATAAATCAAGTCAGGGTCATTTCGTCAAAACAACCGGCACAACCTCAGATTTTAGTGGAGCAAATTATGGACCTATTTATCTTAGTACTGCCAGCGATCTTACAAATTTAAAAGCGTACGATAACGTGTTGGCAACCACAGGATCCTGGGCCCCAGCATTTAACTATCCATCTCTATTCTTTAATAGTGCAAACGTAGATCGTGTATTTGCCAGTGGATTAGGGGCTACAGGCGCGCCATTAAGTTTTTTCGCTGTCTATATGAATGTGGGGCAGGGTATCTCTTTTGGAAGATACGATGATGGAGCCACTTTAATTGATCTTCGTGGATATTACGATCCGTTTATGGTGAATGCAAAAGGTTTATATACAGGTAATGATACAAATGTTCCTTGTAGAAATTATGGACTTGTGATAAGATCTTCTTATTATAATCAAAATACATCAGCATACTCTCTTAATATTAATGGTACTGAGTATCATACAACAGAACAAATTAATGGGTTTGACACGTTAGAAATTGGTGGTTATGGATACAGAAATCCACCTGGAGATAACCAAACAGATATGTTCTTGTGCGAATTAATTGTTTACAATCGTAGAGTGACTGTGAGTGAAGCTAAACAGATTGAAGGCTACCTCGCAAATCGTTGGGGTCTTACATCCAGTTTACCTGTAGGACATCCTTACCGATCTTCTTCGTACCAAGGTATTATTCAAACTACACCATCCTTATATTCATCAACACCTGGTGGAGGTGGCGATGGCGGCGGAGGAGGCGGAGGAGGAGGCGGAGGCACCGGTGATCCTTATGTGACTACGTTCTCCAACATCCAATATAAACTCCCTGCGATCGATGCGCCCATCCGATACTTTCAAACAGTGGCCGATGGTAAGTTGTTAACGATTAACGCTCAACTTAAGACGATGGATTCGAGTGAATTAATGACCAACACTATTCGTTCTCTCCTTGGGCTGAAGGACAAGATGGGTGCCAAACAGTATGCTGTTCTTGCGCAGAAAGTCATGCAACCTGAAACTCTCTCCTTCTTTGAACGTGTCAGCATTCAACACGGTGATGAGAGACTTGTTATGAACCTTTGGAACTCCAAGTTTGAAGTGGTCGAAAACACCTTGACCACCAAGGCAAGCTGTGTGGCCCGTGAAGACATCCTCCAACGAAGCGGAGGAATCTACAATGGCTACAAGTCTCAAACACTCTGCTTCAAGTTTGGATCTACCGCTGTACATTTGTCGGTCTACAACTCCCCCATGGTGCGAAATGGCATCTATGTTGAATCCGCCGCAAAGAAGAATGACAACGGTGTCATTGTTAATGCGCTTTCCAAGAAGGACATGGTTCTCGCATCCTTGAGTAGTGTGGAAGCGGTTGTAACCAAGGATTCTACACGACGTGTTGTAAATGTAGAGACCTTCGTCGACCACGACGGACTTCGCACTCGCAATATTATTTCCTATCATTAAAGACTGTGGTTTACACTTTTCATATGCGATCTTCGCATATGAAAAGGATTTTCTCCCCGGAGTGTAACGGTGCGTTTATTCTTATAGAGTACAATCTGGTAAAGCATGCGCCAAAGGAGATTTCAGACCACCTATGTAATATTTTGAGGCCGGCATTCGACTTTCTCTTCGTAAATGTCCATGAGTTATCGTAGCGCCTACGCTAAAGATTGTGGAGAACTGAAGATATCGAAGAAGGTAGGTTATTTTGCGTTGTCCCTACATATTGGATTGAATGCGTCTGCACTTTTTTGGTGCGGATCTTCTTACTTACGAGTTTTGCGTGTTCTTTGATTGATACTCATTGATTTGAGTCCTGGCTGTCAGCCAATGATGGGGATTTATCTTCGTTGAAGGCATGGGTCTCTGGATTAGGGAAGGTCTAACGGCCCGTTAATTTATTTTCTCAACCTTGGATATACCATGGCGACCACTTATACAATCACATCAAATGTGATAACGGGATTCACGGGTGCGACTCCTTCTGGTGATATTGATTTGTCGTCCTACACTACAGTTACTGCGATTAACTCAGGATCATTTAACAGGGCTGGTATTACAAGCATTCTACTTCCACCAAATTTGACATCCCTTGGTGATAGTGCGTTTCAAAATTGTTCTGGCATCACGAGTATCACTATTCCAAGCAGTGTAACACAAATCGGTAATCTTGTATTTAGAGGATGTAGTAACCTCGTAAGCATTGATATTCCAAACAATGTTACATCAGTTGGCCACTCCTTATTTTTTGGATGCGGTAATCTTGTAACTGTTACAATCGGATCAGGACTCACAAACCTAAATATCAATATGTTTCTTAACTGTAGTTCTTTATCCGGTTTTACCATCCCAGCTACCATCACGACAATTAGTTATGCGGCGTTTCAGAATTGTTCTAAGCTCGGAAGCGTAACTATTCCAACGAGTGTTACACAAATTGGTAACTTAGCATTTTCAGGATGTAATGGCTTTGGAACTATTAATATTCCAGATAATGTTACAACATTGGGTTCTGGCGTATTTTCGGAATGTACTAACCTCACAACTGTTACAATTGGATCAGGTGTCACATTCCTTGATATCAACATGTTTCTGAACTGTAGATCTTTAACCACTTGCTCTATCCCAAGCACCGTTACGTCAATTGGCAATAGCGTATTTCAAGGATGCTCTAGTTTATCATCTTTTAATATTCCAAATACTGTTACAACACTTGGCATTACTGTATTTAGAGCATGCACTAATCTCACAACTGTTACAATTGGATCAGGTATTACAACCCTTAGTTATGGTACATTTTATGAATGTAGCAATTTATCAAGTTTTACCATACCACCCACAATGACTACAATTGACCAGTACGCATTTTATGGATGTAGTAAATTAAACAATATTACTATCCCTTCTACTGTTACATCCATTGGTAATTACACATTTACTGGATGCACCACCTTCACAAGTGTGATTGTCCCAAATAGTGTAACAACGCTTGGCAATGCTGCGTTTTATAATTGTACTAACATTGTGAGTGTTAAACTTGGATCTGGTATAACAACCCTTAATACGAATGTCTTTAACCGTTGTACTTCTTTAAGCAATATTGTCATCCCAAATAATATTACAACAATCAGTGCGTCCGCATTTATTACTTGTACTAATCTCAGAGTTATTTCAATTGGAACTGGTCTAACAAGTATTGGTGTTAACGCCTTTAAGGATATTGCGAACCCACTAGTAGTATTTAATGGAAATTATCGCACAGGTGGGTATGGCACAGGCTTTTTTGTCGGCAACACATCTGTAAATTTGTTTTACAAATCAGATACCACTGGATGGTCTTCTGTTACAATTAATGGATACCCTGTTATATCACTTAATACAAGTGCGAGTGCATGTTGTAATGTTTTCAAATATGATCCTACTTCATCAGCCATCAGTAACTTCTGTGTTTCTGCGCAAAGTATGTCTCAAGCAATCGTTGATCTACGCACAAGTATCAAAACAGAAGGCACAACAAATGCGGAAAAAAGTATCCTTAAAGCCGGTATGATTCAAGGCATTCTTTCTAACAACCTTGGAACAAAGGATAGCGGTGGTTCCAATGCTACCATCTCCTACACAGATAATACCTTGTATAATTCACTTATAAGCTCCTTTGATTCGGTGAGCACCACAAATCCACCTTCTTATAAAAAAATCTACCATGTGTTTCCCGCATACACTCTTGTGAATGGAAGTTCCCCGCCTAAATACACAGCGTCGGTGAATCTCGACGCAACAGTTGGAGGTGTATCCTATAAGACACTACTTGCTACATCATACATTATAATCGAAATACCCATTACAACTACAGATGTTATATATGAATGTGGAGTTGGGTACAATGGTGGATATACAGACCTTAGATATAATGGTACAAAATTAACCTTTAATACCACAGAATATACAGCAAATGATAAAGTGACTATTGGTGGACTTGACTTCCCACTCATTGGTCTTGGTTCGGGTGGTTTCGATGATAGCAATGGTGGTGGTGGTGGCGGAGGTGGCGGTGGAGGAGGCGGTGGTACCGGCGATCCTTATGTGACTACCCTATCTGGTCTTTCCTACAAACTGCCTGCGATCGATGCACCCATTCGATACTTCCAGGCGATGGAGGATGGTAAGTTGTTAACGATTAACGCTCAACTCAAGACGTGTACTTCGGCCGACCTAATGAACTCCAACATACGATCTCTACTGGGTCTCAAAGACAAGATGACAGCGAAACAGTATGCTGCATTAGCACAGAAGTTGATGACACCCGAGTCTCTCAGCTTCTTTGAACGGGTTTACATTCAACACGGTGATGAGAGACTGGTCATGAATCTCTGGAACTCCAAGTTTGAAGTGGTCGAAAACACAATGACCACCAAGGCCACGGTGGTGAATCGTCCTGATCTCATTACAAAGACAGGCATCTATACCGGTTACAAGGCTACCACGCTTCAGTTCACCTTCGGTTCCACGAAACTGTTTCTGTCCGTATACAATTCCCCCATGATTCGTAACGGTATCTCTGTCGAGACAAGTGCTAAGAACTGTAATGGTGTGATTGTTAATGCGCTCAAGCAGGCGGATATGGTCTTGCCCTCATTGGACTCCGTACAGCCTGTGGCACAGAAGGATTCCGCCAAGCGCCATACGCACGTGGAAACCTTTGTCGATCACGACGGACTTCGCACTCGCAACATCACTTCCTATAGATAAATTGACAAATATAGTTGCTTAACGGTGCGTTAACTTTTTAACGCACCGTTAAACCCAGGGTCCCGGTGTTTACAGCGAGGAAATGTATGTGGAAGGAACAAGAGTGTCTATGAATGAGAGTACTTTCATTTCCGTTCTGTACCGCTCTATCTATTTCGGATATGCGCATCTTTGAGTGCTCGGATCGCATTCTTCTTCCAAAAAGTCAATCCCATGTTGCTGAATGTCCCAACACCATCCTATCCCTGTCGAATTCATTGAATGAAGATATCACAGGCACTGTCTATGATATACACGATATAAATTCAGATACGATCTATGTGCCCTCCTGGATGTTTACCTCTCTCACCGTTTCGGACAACATCACTATCACCTATGTAAAACCTATTAAATGTACACACATTCAACTACGACTCCATAGAACAGACTTCTTTAAAAGAGAAGGCGCATCACGCCTGCTTAATTGCGCACTTACACATTACAAGACATTGACGCAAAAGACCAAGATTCTTATTGATATGGATCCACCTGAATACATGAGTGTAGAATTGATGGCTCCTGAGCGCCATAAGACCTTCTTTGTATATAATTGCGGAGATATACAATTATCACTCCTTCCACCTCGGAAATATATCGAGGAGGAACCCGAATGTCCCTTCTTAGTCAGTCGCCCCGCCCAAAAAGACCTTCGAATTCCATTCCAAGGAGTCGGCCACACCTTTGCCATTCCTGTAGGATATGTATCCCCTACATCTAACGCAGACGTCATGAACCGAATGAAAGAGGCTGCTATTAAACGGATAAAACATGTTTAGCAATCGACGCTTTAATCATTTGATCAAACTGTTTCTGTACCACAGGATTCAATGGATCCACTCGTTTCAAATACTCTTTTGCCTTTGCTTTGTAAGTTTCCACCTGCTTATCATGATGCTTTGCTGCATATAAAATTTGTTCAACACATTGTTTGATATTATTATCCGTGTACTTATATCCACAGCCCTCCAAATCAGTGGAATTATGAACAAGTGGATACCCGTAATATAACAATTCATAAAACAGATAATTCAAATGTGTGAGAACTTGATGGGTTACAAAAATTGGAATACACTCAGACGTGTTATTGAAAAAGTGTAAAAGATCCGCAATTGTTTTACGCTCAAACGGCCGTATCTTTGATCTCACAGAAAATGGTTCAATCATTTTATAGGCTTGCGCATGAGACGGAAAGTTGAATGCGTATACAAACTCAATCAAGTCTGGATAATCCATGTGTAGTCGTTCTGATACCACAAGGGGTAACCATCCCGTTTTACAAATATTGAGATTCGGTTCTAATAATACAATGGCTAGTTTTTTGGACTTGCGATTTGATATATTGTAAAATAATGCTGTATCAGGTTGTTTAATAATGCGAGGGGCGTAAGCACGAAGAATCTCTGGCGACCACAAGTGCGGAACGATAAACGCAGGTCTATCACGTATAACTTCCATATAGTCCAACGCATACTGAAAGGACGGAATCAACCATTGTTCATCTATATTTCGACTTCCCCCCAGCCATTTGTTTGCGCCTCCTGATTTAATACCTAATACAAAATCTTCTTGATCAAACATGTAGTTATTTCCACATACCAAGGTGACGATTCCAACACGATTTGCTTTCAAGAGATCATACATCTCCTTTGATATGTCCCGTGTCACTATAACAACCAAGTGATAATCGGTTGGATGAAATATGGATACATCGGTTGTAATTTGTTTCACCGACATACCATTATGTTCAAAGGGAGATGGGTTGGGTTCGGGACATAAAAATTGGCATTTATAACCTATTGCTTCACAACATTGATGTAAAAAATAAGCATTTTGAATAATTCCGTTAGAGAATAAAGGAGCTCTGTCATGAATTATAATTCCGATTGCTTTCGACATTGTTTCTTGTAAAATATGATTTTTGAAACATTTTATACCGCATCTCTTATCCATACATTTTGGTGACCAGATACCTTTTCTGTAAATCCTTTCTCTCTTAACATAGACCGTATATGTTCGTAATTACATTTTTCCGGACAATCTGCTTCAAACAAGATAAATCGCAAGGGATCTAAGATACCTGGATTTTCTTCTAGAAAGGTTTCTAGAAAGCCCTCGCAGTCGGCAACAAGTACATTGAAATTCAGTTTCGTTCTTTCTTTTATCTCTTGTAAGGTATATGATGGAATTTTAGAGTCGGAATCTTCTATACTCGTTGTCCCATAACCATCATAGGAAGTCAATTTCGTTAGCGCAAGTTTTTTTGCCGACAAGAACCCCTTCACAATATGGAATTCACAGTCATTTGCCAGTTTATTACGTTCTAACGATGCCCATACTCGTTCATCAGGCTCGATCACAACATGATTTGTTTTACACCTTAACGCCGAATTAATCATACACGAAACCGATCCATACCTGGCTCCAAGTTCCAATACCACATCCTCCGACTTAATATACTGATATGCTAATATCTGTTCATTGGTTTCGACCTTTTCTGTATCAATAGGAAGACCATCTTCATTACGAATATCATACAAGGGTCTTCTAGCAGGACTGTTGTGTTCTCTGACGATCGATGCTGTAACAAACTGATCAAATATCTTCTGGACACCGGGATTCATCGGATCTACACGTTTGAGATATTCACAGGCTTTGTCTTTACTAGTTTCTATCTGTTTGTTGTGGTGTTTCACTGCCACCAAAATTTGTTCCACGCATTTTGTGAGATTTGTGTCTGGATAATAGTATCCGCATCCCTCTAAATCGGGCGAATTGTGTACTAACGGAAATCCGTAATGTAGCAATTCATAGTATACATAATTGAGACTGTTTAAAACTTGATGACTTACAAATATTGGCATACAAGATGAATCATTATTGAAAAAATATATGATTTCGGCAATCGATTTTCGCTGAAATTTACGAAGTTTTGGGCCCAAGGCTAAGGTATCCGTCATTTTGTAGGCATGGTCATGCTCAGGAAAATTAAACGCAAAGACAAATTCTACCAAATCAGGATGTTCTTTGTTCAGTTTTTCCGCTGCGATAATGGGCAACCACGCAGTTTTGAAAAAGTTAATATTTGGTTCTAAGATGACAATGTTAATTTTCTTAGACGTTTGTTTTGTTATATCATAAAATAAGGATGACTCTGGTTTTTTCAACATATTTGGCATATAAAATTTTAATACGTCCGAAGACCATAAATGTGGAACTATAAAAGCAGGTTTTTTCCTAATTATTTCAACATACTCCAACGCATGATGATACGATGGTATCAGCCACTGTTCATCCATGTTACGACTTTCTCCTAAATAGGTCGTCAGACCCTCTTTCGGCCCTCGTAAAAATTCCTCTTGGTCGTACATATAATTGTTTCCACAAACAAGTGTTACAACAGCCACCTTATATGATTTTAAAACCTTAAATATTTCATTTGAAACCTTACGAGTCACTGTAACAATGGTGTGGTAATCCGTTGGATTGAAAATCATGCGATCTGTTGTTATTTGCTTTACCGACATCGCCCTGTATTCAAAAGGCTGAGGACTAGGATCCAGACAGAGAAATTGGCATGTATATCCAATCGCTTCACAGCATTGGTGTAAAAAATAAGCATTTTGTACGATTCCGTTTGAAAAGAGTTGAGCCCTATCGTGAATTACAATCCCCAACTTCTTAGTCTTTTTTATGGTTGCTATTGTCGATTCCATATACTATAAAGAGACGGTTTGTTGTCCGTCCTTATACGCATCCCGGGAATTAACGGTGCGTTTCTCTTGTTGTTTAAATTTTAAAAAAAAGAGTAGATCCCGATGTCTGATATACCTTTAAACATTCAAATCATCGTTATAACCTGTAGCGAAGAGCGAAAACGGATTATGACGGACCAACTCCATGCGCTAAACTTGTCGATTCCCTTTACATTTTTCCAAGGATATACACCAGATACCTCAAAGGACTATATTGTAGACAGGGATCCAAAATCACCTGAAAAGGATACAATGATATGTTGTATGCGTAGTCACGCTGCCGCATTAAACTATTTCATACATTCATTTCCTGATAAACACTTTGCGTTAATCATTGAAGATGATGCCGCACTCCTCCATAATTTTGAAAAAGAACTTCAAGCTGTCATGATTCGCTGGTATACCCACATTGATGACATTGATTTTATTAGTTTAGGCTACTTTCCAGGAAAAGGGCGACATGAAGCAAAAAAGTCGGATCGTATGCTGTCATGGCAATTAACCTCTATGGTATGGGGAACTCAGTCCTATATTGTAAAACGCTCTGCCGCTCGATCCATGGCAACTGTACTTCATCATCCGAGTACAAAGGATCTCAGACTGGCATTTGATAGATACTTGAAAACAGAATTAAAAGGCCAATCCTACACAAATAAATACCCTGTTGTTCAGCCTGATGCAATGATACCTATTGGTTGGAGAC
>Ga0114963_10002067_pt1 | contig 13685 bp, 22 predicted proteins | sample C_131016_EF_Meta_FD_87019 | JGI IMG/M metagenome (GOLD analysis project Ga0114963, IMG submission 87019) | Freshwater microbial communities from Lake Croche, Canada to study carbon cycling - C_131016_EF_MetaG | ecosystem: Environmental > Aquatic > Freshwater > Lake | place: Lake Croche, Canada...
CGGGCTACCCGCATAAAAACGAAGGTCGTCCAGCTCGTCTTCGCGTGACTCCGAATACGCCGAAATCGCCATTGAGAGGCGATCCCGCGCTGTTGACAGCACATCCGAGTCGCTTTTGAGCGGTTTACCACCCAGTGCGACGTTTCCAACAGCATTTATTCCGGTGTAGTCGCTCACTTCTTCTTCGCCGTCTTTGCCGACTCTTTAAAGTCTTTGGCCGTTGGCGCACCAGCAGAACCAGGTTTACGCATCTTCTCGCCGCTGCCGGCCTTGATGCGCTCCTGCTTCGCGTGAATATTGGCGTAAAGGCCCTGCTTCATTTCTTCTTCGCCGCTTCGCGCTTGACCGAGTACGCAATTGCGACTGCCTGTTTCACCGGCTTACCGGCCTTGACTTCAGTCTTGATGTTTTCTTTGAAGGCTTTGGGAGAAGTAGATTTCTTGAGCATTATGCACCCATCCAAGATCCGGCCATTGCGTCACGATTCATCGTAAGAGTACGAGGCCGTTCGACGTACTCACGGTGCGCCACAGGATAAGCAAAGGTCACCGCCAGCGCGTCGGCTGCGTCAGGACTTGCCAATCCTCTAGCCTTCATCTCTTTCTTACCTTCCAGAAAGATCGTACCCGCGCTGTTGGGCTTTTTCATCGGCCCAACTAAATCATCCTTGAGCATCTTGTCTTGCGGGATACTGGCAGTCTTTAACCACTCGCGCATCGCGCCCCACATTTCTGCCCGTTTGTTTCCCCACATCACAGGGTTTTTGGCCTTCCAGCCAAAGTTTACCCCCCGTACCTTATACCGTTGCTCTGTTAGCCTGTCAAGTATACCGTACCCTAACCCACCTTCGTCTATTACAGTTAGCGTTGGTTTGTATTCGTCAATCGCGTCAATGACGCGCCCGACAATCGACATCGTATCCTCACCCTTGTACCGCTTGATTGCTACAATGTCTCGGCCCCGGCGAACTACAATAACTGTCGAGTCCAACCCACCCCTTGCCGGATCGACCCCTATTACTATAGGCGCGGTTTCGTCTTTGTACTTAGGCCGCTTAAATGCGTCCTCGACGATCATCGGCGAGATGAACTGATCCTCACCCGCGCTTGGGAAGTCACCGTATACCTCAACGCGCGCTTGTATCGAATCCTCGCCGTACTCCGCGATGATCTGTTCGTAGACCTGCTTGTCGGTGCCTTCGACCGTCCGCGCATCAATCTGGCGTGTCTGCCAGAAGTCGCGTTTGCTATTGAACGTCTCGAAAAAATATCCGCTGTTTCGTCGGGGGTTGCTAAACGCAAACCAATACCGATCCAGAATATTTTCCGTAAAGAATCCCGCCCCAACCGACCAGATTGAGTCCGCGATACCTGACGCTTCGTCAAATATTAGCATCATCCCGTCGTGGTTGTGTACGCCCGCGTACGCATCCGGGTTTTCCTCCGACCAGAGCTTGCCCTCTGCCGCCCAGTAGCGCGTACCTTTCTTTAAGTCGCGTTCGACCAGTTCGGTCAACCATTGCGCCGGCACGATCTTGGTCGCGCTGATCTCCCACCAATGGCTGTTGATGATCATCGCCTGCCACTTGGTCAGTTCGCCCCAGGTGACCGACCTTAACTGCGCTTCGCTGTTGGCACTCACAATAACCGTCGAGCCGATCCGGGTAGACAGCATCCACAGGATCAGCCAACTAACTAACGCCGACTTACCAATACCCCGTCCGCTGGACACCGCCTCGCGTAGCGTGTCCATGTTGGCTTTGCCTTCATTGGTTTTGATGTGCTTGGCGATGTCGCGCAGGATTTCGCGCTGCCATTTGCGCGGGCCGCTGAACTTAGCTAACGGGGTATTGGGCTGACCCCAAGGAAACGAGAACAGTACAAACGCTTCAGGATCGTTCGCTATCGCGGGTGACCATAACCGCGTCATCAACGTCTGTTCTTCGGCTGATGTATAGATCGTTTTTTGCATTCTCTAGCACTCTGGTTTGCGCTTGCTCTAGCGCCGCTGTGATGCTGATCCGCTGGTACACATCAACGCTGACTTCCTGTTTGGCCGTCCACTCGTGCCGGTGGCGCAGGATCTCTAACGCCGCCTTGGCGTCGCCATTTAACGCGGCGCTATTAAGAACCTGCGAGATCTCGCGTTCGTTATCCGCGCGGCCTTTCTTTTCCGCCAGTTCTGCTAACGGATCTAACTGACACAGTTGCCGATATTCAGCGGGCAGCATACCAGCCGCCAGCGCCAGCGAGTCACCTTTCAGACCTAACTTTGCCGCGTCGTAGATTGACTGAAGACGCGCCTCGGTCGCCTTCACTTCGCGGACGGTCAGTGGCAAAGATTTGAACATGGCTGAAGTGTAGGCAATGTCGGCAATGTTGGCAATAAAAAAAATTTAAAAAAAATTCTTGTGGGGGCTGCGTTTGCGTGACCGGCCGGCCGCCGGCCCTACCCGGCCCCCCTCTTTTTGTAGGCAATGGTAGTCACGTTTTCAGATTCTTACAAAAGCAAGAACGTAGTCATTGTTGGCAATGGTCGGAGATTCTTACAAAAGCAAGAACGTAGTCATTGTTGGCAATGCGATCAGATCGTTATAAAAGCTAGTGCGTAGTCATTGTAGGCAATGTAGGCAATGGAAAAAAATCGGGCTGGGATTTTGCGCGGGGGTTTGGTGGCCACTCGCACAGCCAAAACCCTATATATATAAAAAATCCTTTTCTCTTAAAAATAGTAAAAAAACATGACTACACTGCCCACAAAACCCGCAAACCCGCGCCACCATTGGCCTCGCGCGTTAGTCATCCTCTCGCGCGCCATTGCCTACAAATGACCAACACCGTTGCCGACACGTCTCAGGGTTTCCCCTAGTACAAAACTTGTTGACACGAGCAAACCGCGCGCGTTAATCTCTCACCCATGGCGCGCACGTCGCGCGTCACTAACCTGGAGAGCAACATGGATCGACTGACAAACTGGTACTTGAGCGCAACGCTGATTCTCGTCGCCGATCTTGCGTTTTTTGCCGCGTTGCTGCGTTAACTTGGAGAGCACACAAAATGAAAATCACTCAAGCAATTAGCGAAGCCCGCGCGCTCGTGCAACTGGCGCGCCACGGGAAACAATGGGTTGTCATTGGACCGTTTGACGAACCTTACGGCGCGTCGATGCACTCAAATCCGACGGACTATTGGCGCGCTCGCGCGGCGGCGCAAGAGTGGCGCGCGTCCGTAGCGTCGCGTCTTGTCGCTGTTTTTAACTAACCTTGGAGAGCAACATGACCTACATGACAGAACAGCGCGCGATCGAAACCGCCACGTTTAACAACGCCGGCGACGACTGGACGTACACAATCGAACAACGCGGCGAGTACTACGTCGTCGCCGTGCGCGACGAGGAGGGCATTCTCGTCGGGTATCTATAAAATTTCAGCGAATGCGTCTCCGGGCGCATTCGCGGACGTTTTGTCCGGCTTCGATTCACTACACTAAGGAAAGCACATGAAAATTACTTTTGAGCATACAGACACGTTCGGCGGAGAGTCAAACTATTCATGGGTTCGCCGCGAAACCATCGATGCGCCGGACGCGTTATCCGACCGCGCAATCGTTCGCCGCGCGAAGGCTTGGGCAAATCTTTCAGGTATCCGCTCACGTGTACAAAACTTCGGCGACATGATCGCCATTCGTCCCGTTGATATATGTCAGGTTGTATTCGTAACTTTTGAGGAGTAACCACATGAAAAATTACGAAGCGCGCATTAAACACGAAAACGGATCGTTTTGGGTCTGGGAGGACAAGGACGCCTTCACGGTCTACAAAGCCGGCGTCACGCACTCGACGCCTGACAGTAGTTACGCGCCAACTGATGACGGTCTGTCGCTCGCGATCTATCGTTGCGACTATCTAGCTAGCCGCAAACTGAGGAACACACAATGAAAAGTTGTAACGGATGGTCGAACTACGAAACGTGGCGCGTTAACCTCGAAATTTTCGATGGGATGACGTTGAAAGACTTTTGCGACGATGAGGAACCAACGGTTCACGCGTTCGAAGACGCGCTGCGTTACTACGCCGAGGAAATTATCTTTGCGACCTCATCGATGAGTCTCGCGCGCGATTACGCGCTCGCGTTTTTGTCGGACGTAAATTGGCTCGAAATTGCTAATCGATTGTTGGAGGAGGCCAAATCATGAAATTCTACGCAACCCTTGCCCTCACCTTGTGGGTCGTCGTTACTAGCGTCATCATGATGGTCGCTATCGTCGAGGCGCTATGTCGTTAGTGATCGCGGCCGTTTTGGCCGCAATCCTAGTTATTATTCTTGATCTATAACGGCCCGAAAGGGCCGTTTTTCTTTACCGCGCAGCGCTGATCGGCGTTACGTTACCCATAATGGGTTCCGGCTCTACCGCGCGCCGTAGATCCGACGCGCTCATGGTGGCGCAATCCGGCGCGCAGAAAATGTGCTTTTTGGTCGACAATGCGCGCGCAGATAAGCGCCCACAATCGATCCATCCGGCTTCCTTGAGCGCGTGAAGCAACGCGGACTGATATAGCTTCACTCCGGCCGGAGCGAGCGCGCCCAAAGTGTCGCAAACGCTCTGGAATGGCGATCCGATTACGCCACGGGCAAACACAGAACGACGCGCGCGAATCGTCTCCAAAAGCCAGGACTCGGCGCTGCTCATTGAATTTTCGACAAGGTTGGCCTTGAATTCAGTCATAGGTGGCGTTGCCGCTGGATTGAACCGGCTAACATCGCGCGCATACAACCACGAGCCAATCGAGTCAAATCCTCCACCTTTGAACCAATCCCACATTGCACGGCCGTCCGACTCGTGCATCCGTGGCGCGTGCGACCAAACGCAGAACCAGCGCCGATCTTGCGACCCAAGCGAAATGGGCACTAGGTCATTCGTAAACGCCAGCACAAAACCCCGGTTTGCCATCATATAGGGGTGAAGTCCCTTTCGATTGATAGGCAACACGTCCGGCGGCGCGGCGATGATCGGTTTTAGTTTATTAGCCAACTGGCGACGGTCTGCCGCGTTCGGTTCTTTTAGCTCGTTTATAAGCAGAATCTCCGACTCTAACTGGTAACCCCACTGCGACGATATAGAGTCGTTATCGACGATCCCTAGATTGATCTTGCCAGTACCGCAAACGGCCCATATAAAGGGGGCCCACATAGTGTCCTTACCGCAGCCCTCGTCGCCACCATGCAAGATAGCGTGGTTGATCTTAACCTCGGGGTGCTGGACTTTATAAGCCATCGCGTCCCATATATGCTCTAGTTCCGACTCCTCGGGCACGAGCTTGCGACAATGGTCGAACCAGATAGATATATCGCCAACAGTCCCGCTTACTTGCGGCCGAGCGTCGCGCCACCAGTTGCCGAACACTTCACCATTACGCGACACCAGCACCGAATCGCCAGCGGCATAGGTGATGCCGTTTAGGATCCGGCCGCCACAGATTTGACGGTTTTCGTCAAACCATGTTGACGCGGTGATAAGCCGATTCGACTTGCCGGTCTGATGAATCGACACGCATTTGACGCCCCTATAGGTCGAGTCGAACGCGCGGCGCGTGATCGTCCGACGCTCGACTAGATCAAAATAAGAGTCATCCGTCTGCACATAAGCAAACCGAGTGTGCCAGCCCGAACGGTCGATTCGGCCGAGTTCGCGCGCGTCAACCTCCGCGATAACGGCCTGGGCGTCGTCATTGAACATATCCGTTTTCTTCACTTTTAACAGCGCGTCATTGATCACAGACGCGAGCAGCTCGTCGCGCAGCCCATAGGCGCGCTTAGGGCCGCCCTGCTCCTCGACCCACGCTAGAAACCGCGCGGAGTCCCACTCGGTGCAATGCGAATGCAAACAACAATAAGCCCGCGAAGCGGGCATATAGCGGCCCTCTAAGTTGCCGTCGGAGTGCTCCGCATGGTTCGGGCATAGGACGCCCCACCAGCCCGCCGGGTTGCCGCTCGTAATGACTTCCTTGCGCTCGACAAGCCACGCCAGCACATCGTCCGAGCCGTCGTCTTTTAGTACCGCAGGCCGAAAGTTCGTGATTTCCGCAGCCTCGGGGGTAACCGATAATGCGGTGCAGATTTCTTCAAGGCTGAACTCGCGCGACGGGTTGAACTCGGTCAAGCGCGCAGCGAAGCGCCCGCGCCCGGGCTTTAGGTTGATAGACCCCGGAATGCGTATGTTGCGAACCGGGTTGATAGCGCCAGGGTCCGTATAGCCCGCAGCGGCGATTGCCTTGATAGCCGCGCTATAAACCGACTTGTGCGGCTGATCATCCAGCCGGAAAACGTAGACCCACTGATAGTTGTCCTTCGACGTTTCAATGATCCACGTCGGACGAATCGTCGGCGTCTTAGATTTAGTCCCGACATCATCCAGCACCAGACACCAGACCTTCTCGCAGAACGCAGCACCCGCGCTGACGCGCTGACCGTCAAAACGCGACTCGATGAAGCTGCCGATATTGACATACCAAGCGCCTTCACCGCGCGGCTTGCGAAACGCAGGATAGGCGTAGCCGCCCTCGCGCTCGACTTGTTTAGTGAAAAGTACAACTTCACCCTCTGGCGCGAGGGCTATGATATGATCCACGAGTTCCATGTGCTCTCCTAGTTGATCCCGCCCTAGCCGGCGGGATTTTTTTTGTTACTTACCGTAACGGGTCATCTGCTTAACTTCTGCTTTCAGGGGCAAACCTGCCGCCCACGGCGGCGGCGTACACATAACGCGTGACAATAGGTCGGGGTCACCGTCTTCGAGGACGATCTCGTCGTGAACGTGTAACACTACGTTATCGAGTTGGCGTAGCGCGTGGCGCAGAACATCATTCGCGACTGCTTGGGTGATGTTCTCGCAAGCCAGCCCCTTCCATAGCCGAGCGCGAGGCCATTCTTTAGCGTCAGCGGCGGGCTTCCAGGCGGCTTTACAGTATGAAATACCATCGTCTTCCAGTTTGGCAAACGGGTAGCAAAGCACGCGCCCCGAAGGAAGAATGTACCAGAGATGCTGCTTATCGAACAGATAAGTCACCCGACCCGCGCTAAACTCGGCGTTTGGCGTGTGCATGGCCGAGGTATAAGCCCGCTCAAGCTCCGACCAAAACCGCACGGCCCATTGGTTAGACCGCCGCCAAGCGTCCACCATGCGCCGCGCGTCGGCCTCCGGTAAATGAATACCGTAAGCGCGGCCCATAGCCGCGAACGCCCCTACGCCGCCCGCATAGCCGCAAGATAGCTCCTGCACCTTGCCGATCTGGCGCTGGTCATCGGTCACTTGATCGACCGTGCAGCCGAACGTAGCGGCGGCGTTAATTTTGTAAATGTCTTGACTAAACTGCGCCAGCTTCTCCTCGCCCGCGCCCGACATCCACGGGTTAACGCGCGCCTCGATGGCCGACCAGTCAGCGGCTACGAAGTTGCCAATTAGCGCCGGTCGGAGCATCCCTTTGAGCACATCTGTAACTCGTCGTCCGTGAACAGGGACAATTGCTCGACCGCGCACCATGTCGTCTCGCACGGCTGCGGGGTCTTTAGCGGTTTTTCGGGTGAAGTTGTGAACTTGCGCTCCGTAACTTGAGGCTCGGCCCGTCGCCGATCCTCCAGCAAAAACAAACGCGCCTCGTACTCGGTCATCTTCGACATCGGCTAATTCCTGCAATCTTTTGAACTTTGCGATGCTGGACGCCCATAGGTCATCGGCGCATTGAACGACTTCGCGCACGTCTGGATCTAGGTCATCACACGCTAATAAATTAGCGCGCACGGCTTTGTCGATGCTATATCGCTCGCCCACCCACATTAGCTTTTTCTGCTCGTCCGTAACGCGCGCCAGCACCCACTCGCGCATCCGAGGAGAGCGCACCGCCAGCCCGCCGGTGATCTCGGAAACAATCGCTTGTATCTCCTCGACTTCGGCGTCAGCGTAGCGAATGGCGGCCTTGCATAGCGCGATGTCTACCTTCACACCGCGATCATTGATGCGCTCATTGACGTGATAGTCGAGCAGTTCATCGTCCGATAGCTGCCGCATAGCGAGGCTTACGGCGCGCATAGCGCGCACGTCCTGCTCGCAGTATTCGATGAGTTCGGGTATTAACGTTTTATTATATGGCGGTATGCAGCACTGCCGCACGAGGTAATCACCCCGGCGGTCTTTCTTCATGTCAGCGCCAGCGAAGCGGCCAACATCCTCAAGCGAGCCTGGGGCGCAGTTCGCGCGGGCTTGCGTGGCGGTGCAATAGAACTGCTTAAGATCAAAGTTGATCTGAAGCACATACCAGAAAATCAGACGCTCAAACGCGGCGTTGTGCGCGCGGATTTGGCCTTTGTGATTTAACACGTCGGACGGAAATGTTAAATCTGGCGTCCAAGTTTTAACAGGTCCGTCGCCGAATGCGTAGGACATACAGATGACTTCCGTCTTTAAGTCCTGCGCGTAGTTGTAGACCCCTGCGACTTTTAGATCGCAGGGGCTACGGGTTTCGAAGTCAACCCAAAGGATCACTTACCCTGCGCGACGACGACGCGCCGGCGCGGGGGCTTCCTCTTCCTCGACTGGGCCGTCCATCGACATAAACTCCACGATCTCGAAGATCGGGGTGTAAATGCGACCATACGACTTGTGCTGGTAATGCTCCTTTTTGAGCAACACGACCGGCACGGGCTTCGACTCGTCTACCGACACTTGGTTGGCAAACGCGCTTGCTAAGGCTTCGTAGGAACGCTTGCCGCCGACCGAAGTCGTCGAATAACGTGCTTCCAAACCCTTGTCTTCGCCGGTCAGGCACTTGAGCGAGAACCCGACCTGCTTCTCCCAGCCCCTTGCGGAATTGGGCGGCGCGTCATCCATCTCGGGCAACGGCTCCGTCAGAGGAACCATTTTCTCACCCAATACCACTCCGTCTCCCCACGCAATCCAGCCGTGGACAAACGAGAACGGATTGATGGCCCACTTGGAGTCAGACTCGACTTCAGTCTGATCCGCGCCAAATACCCAGTGACCCGTCTTGTCCATTTTCAGGATGACAGAACCGGCGGGGTCAACGGTGTTTGCAACGGTTTTGATAGCCGTTGCGATGGCTGCGAGAGCGGGAAGACCAGCTTTATTGAACGCTACTAGATTTGACATGATTTTCATCCAAGTTTAGAAAGAGCAGTTTTAATCTGCTCGGGAAGAAACACCCTAGCGGGCCGGGGATCGCTCTCCGGCGCTATGGTGTCGCCAGATGATACTGCAACAACGAGATCGTCGGGCAGTGCCATCTTGCGCTTTTTCAGCACCTTCTCCATTTGGGCAGGGCTGAGTAATTCGGTCTTGTGGCAGTCGGTCGGTGCGAGACCAAGTTCCAGCAGCGCGACGACTGCCTTTTCCTCGCTGACCCACTGACGAGTCGCGCGCTTGGCAACCAGTTTGTAACCCGGCACTTCAACGCCGCTCTCAAGCATCTGTTGCGCGAGCGAGCGCAGATCGCTGATCCAACCCTCCAACGAGTCTGCAATCGTCAGAAAGTCACCGATCTGGTTTGCGTCAAGTTGGTTGATCTGTGTCTGTAGCGACCGCTCTGCCGCCCCGTTCATCTGAGGGCAGATTGGTTTTGCAGGACACCAGCGACAGTGATCGCCCGCGCTTAAAGGCGAGTCAACCAACTCGGACGTAGCCACCGCATGAACGAGGCTGCGCTCGAACAGCGCGATGCGCTCGGGCGTCGTCACCCAACGCTTGATCGCAGGCGGCTGAACAATAATCAGTTCCAACTCGGTAACCCCTTGAAAAAATTCGGGGTACGTCCGCATCCCACCGGCAGCGTAGAACATCAACTGCTCGTTCTCTATCGCTTCGACCGCCACGCCATCGCCAAACTTCCAGTCGATGACGTAGCCGCGCTCGCCGATGCGACCAAGCACATCTGCGCTGCCAAATACGTTTGGCAACAAACCGTCAAACGCAACGCGCGCCTCGACCTTAATGTCCATCAAGACGTTGGGGTCGATCACATCGAGCGCCGCAAAAGCGGGCAAGAGCTTGTCGTCGATGAGGTCTTGGGTCAGCTCGACATTGTTGTACTTAGTGCCGAGCAACGACTGCGCGCTCACGCCCACGTCGATCATCTTGGCGATGCAATCGTGCAGAAGCGTGCCGACATCAGCGTAGTGCGATGACGGCTGCGCGGGGATCTGGCGCACAAGCGCGACACTGCCTGGGCAGTTAATGACGCGCTTGGCGGTGCTGCCGCCCACAATATTGCTGTGCTTCATTTTTGGCCCTTTGTTACAACCGCCAGAATTTGATTTTGCGACATCGTGGCGGGAGTGTGCTTCCCGAACATTCTTGAGATCCACGGTCGCACCCACAACGGGCGCAGGCTGATATTAGCGCCCGCCGCGACCAACTGTTGAGTCGTGCGCGTGATTCCCCCCGGCGCGACCCATACGTTTGCGGTGTATGACGGGACGTAGGGCATCTGCCCTAGCCAAAACATAGGCTGATCTTCGAGTTCCTCGAAGTCACCGTTGTCGTCTTTCATGGTGTGAATCATTCTGCGTCCTCCTGTTCCTTGCTGGACAGGGTGACTTCGCGCACATAGCCGTAGCCGGTGTCAAACTCAACGTGGTTGAACTTGCTGTTCGTCCACTGGTTGACGAACTGAAGGATGATTTCTTCAACTTCTTTCTGGTCTAGCTTGATCTTCATTTGAGAGTACCTCAGTGGTTGGTTGGAGTCGCCACTGTGCACGATCACAAACTGCTTGTCAACAACTTTTTCGCAAGTTACGATGCCGACATGAACGAAAGCAAGATCGAGCGTCACTTCATCTGGGCCGTCGAGACGATGGGCGGCAAGACATGGAAGTTCACCAGCCCCGGTGTGCGGGGCGTGGCCGACCGCGTAGCTTGCCTGCCGGACGGGTCAACGTGGTTCGTGGAACTTAAAACGAAGGGGGGAAAACTTAGCAAACTACAGGAACACTTCGGCGCGACGATGCGCCAGCTCAACCAAAACTACACAATAATCTGGAATCTAGAAGGGATAGAACAGTGGAGCTTAGACCTTACCAAGAAGTAGCCGCAGACTTCCTTTACGGCGAGGATCGCGCGATGATCCTAGCGCCCGTCGGGGCTGGCAAGACGGCGATCACGTTGACCGCGTTGTCGGCGTTGTTGAAAATCAAACGCAACGCTTTGGTGCTTGCACCTAAGCGAGTGGCCGAAAGCGTCTGGCCGGTCGAGGCCGCGAAGTGGGCACCGGAGTTAAGCATCGCCGTCGCGGTCGGTACACCAAAGCAGCGCCAAGAGGCGTTCGCGTCCGGCGCGCAGGTGGTGGTGACGAACTACGACAACATTCAGTCGATGCCCGACTTGGACTTTGATTGCATCATCTTCGACGAGCTGACGCGGCTCAAGAACCCCGCCGGCGCGCGGTTCAAGGCGCTCGCCAAACTGATCGAGAAGATTCAGATTCGGTGGGGTTTGACCGGCTCGTTTACCAGCAACGGCCTAGAGGATGTCTTTGGTCAGTGCAAGATCATCGACCAGTCGTTGCTTGGGCGCGCCAAGGGCGCGTTTATGCAGCAGTATTTTGTGTTGATGAATCCCGACTTTGGCCAGTGGGTCGCGCGGCCTAACAGTTTGGCGCAAGTCATGGAACGAATCAAACCGGCGACGTATGTGCTAGATCCGGGCGAGTACCGCGACAAGTTGCCGCCCGTACATACGGTGCACATCAAGTGTCAGATGCCGATGGATCACTACAACAAGCTCAAGAAAGAGTTTGTGCTGGACAATATCGTCGCTATAAACGCGGGCGTTGTCACGGGCAAGTTGCAACAGATGGCGTCGGGGTTTATCTATGACAACTCCACCGCGCCAGACCCCGAAGCACCAGGAAAGTTCATCACCAAGCAGACGCCTATCTGGTTTTCTAAACACAAGTTTGACGCGCTAGACGATCTGCTGGACGAGAATCAACGCGCGAACACGATTTTGGTTTATCAGTACCAAGAGGAGCTGGCCGAGCTTCAGCGCCGCTATGATGTGGTGACCTTGGATGACGATAACGCAATTGAGCGTTGGAACCAAGGCAAAGTCGAACTATTGGCGGTTCATCCTAAGTCTGCCGGCCACGGTCTGAACCTTCAGCACGGCGGCTGCAAGATGGTATTTGTGTCGTTGCCTTGGTCGCTGGAACTGTTTGAGCAGACGGTTGGGCGACTGCACCGCAGCGGCCAGCGCCACGATGTGTGGGTCTACATTATGTCAACTGAAAAGACAATCGACGAAAAAATTTGGACGGCGCTTCAGGACAAACGCGCCGTGTCTGATATTGCTATGGAGGCGCTCAAATGACACCCAACTGTCAACAGTGCAGGATAAACCCTGCAACACACAAGGTACCGACCGCTAACGGTAAGAGCTTTCGGTGGAAGTGCGAATCTTGTTTCAAACGTCTAGCCCCTATGGGGTTCAAAAATCGGCGGGTAGTATGACCATAAGAATTGAAATAAATCAAAACCACCCGACGATTAGATACGTCTGGGAACACGGTGAGTTAACTGCTTACCAGATAGACCTGCCTCAATACACGAGGTTCTCAATCGAAGATCACTTGCAAAAAGGGATTATTCGCAATCTATTGACTCGCCGCAAAGCGCCGGCTGAATTAGGGTCCAACCGAATGGTTTGGTTTTATCAAGTAGCCAAAGGCATCTGCCCAGATGATCAAAAAGAAAAGGCGGAAGTGACTTATATCGGCGGCGAACCAGACTACGCTTATTACTTACGGAACTTTTTTAGGGAAAAAAAATGTTCAATGAATACGCCGGATTCCCCAGCGATGACTTTTTTGCTTTGCTGCTAGGTTGTATGGCGAGCAGCTCTGCTGACATGGTTTATTTTCTGCTTGGTGACGGACAATGATCAGATACGGCATCCTTGACGACGAAGGACAAGTGGTGCGGTGGGTCTGGGTCAAGCCGCCATACCCGCACATCGTCCAAAAACCTAAGCGCAAACCGAAGTTCGACTTCACCAATTTTGAACCGGCACCGTTCTAACTATGAACATAAAATTAGTCCGAGCCAAACTGGTCGCCGCGCGCGAGGAACTTATAATTCGCCAGCGCGAGTTAAGAGCGGCGCAACGTAATTACAACCGCGTCATCGAGACGCTTACCGACCTAGAGGCGCAAATTGAAACATACTTGGCGGGGCTTAAACGCAGCCCTGAAAACGCTGGACGAACAGAAGGTGCTGGAGATGCTCAACCACGAGCGAGCGAATGAGGCTCGCGCCGTCATTCTGCGTCGTATACACCAACGCTACAATATGCTGCGCGTAGCGCGCGAGCGGATTGAACTACTTCAGGAAGCTAAACAACCATGACCGATTTTTCAACCTGGCGCCACGAGAACCTAGTCAAGTTTGCTGAAGAAGCAAACGAACGCCTGAAGATTTTGGATCAAGAAATCAAGGCCCTAAGCGAAGACCTAAAGATCGCAATCAAAGCCTACCGCGAGCTTAATACCAGCTTGCCCCTGAAGTAAGCATTATTGTCATCGCGCACCGCGCAGAACTCGGGATACAGCAGCATCCCGTTGGCCCAAGTGAGTACGACAAACCCGGATTGCCAGTTGAATCCGGGTTTGCTCAACCTGTAG
>Ga0114963_10002069_pt1 | contig 13673 bp, 8 predicted proteins | sample C_131016_EF_Meta_FD_87019 | JGI IMG/M metagenome (GOLD analysis project Ga0114963, IMG submission 87019) | Freshwater microbial communities from Lake Croche, Canada to study carbon cycling - C_131016_EF_MetaG | ecosystem: Environmental > Aquatic > Freshwater > Lake | place: Lake Croche, Canada...
CACCTACGACCCGGCGGCCCGCAAGGACCTCTGGGGCTGGCGCGAGGCGGGGAATCTGCCGGTGCTCCACGAGGGCCGCGTGAAGCCGCTCGACACGGTGGCCCGGAACGTCCTCCAGGTTCTCGGCAACCGCACCCGCGTGGTGATGCCCAAGGCGGGGGAGGCGGCGGGCGGCAACCTCCCGGCGCGGCCCGCCGACCTGCCGCAGGGCACGATTCCGGCCACGCAGTGGATCCTCGGGCTGATGGCGGGCGCCGAATGGGTGGAGCATGCGCCCGTCTTCCGCATCGACGCGAAGGAGGTGAAGGACCTCTTCGACCTGCCGAACCGCCAGGGCCACCGCTACAGCCACGCCGAACTCGAGGCCGGGCTGCCGAAGCTCCGCGAGCAGATTCGCGCGGCCCGCGGCGTGCCTCCCGAGCAATTCACCTTCACGCAGAAGAAGCTCGCCGAGATCAACCAGAAGCTGCAGACCTACGACCTCGTGCGTTTTTCCTACGAGACGCCGCGGCTTCCCGATCCCACGGCCGGCGACGACGCCCGCAGCCAGCTCCTGGCCGAGCTCGAGCGGGTGATGCAGATGTCCAGGCGGATCGAGGAGAGCCATCCGCCGGCGCTGCTGCCCCCGCGGGCCGCCGCCGCGGCCGCGGCCGCGGGCGACGCGCCGGAGCAGTGGCAGGCCCTCTATCCGGCGTGGGTTTCGGCGATCGTCGGCAAGATGCTGGCCGGCCGGCCGGGGCAGCCGGCCTTCGAGGTCCATCCGGGGCTGCTGCCACTGGGAGACCTGCTCTCCGCCGTCACCGCCACGCCGGCGGAGTTCCAGCGGGCGCTCGCCGCGTTCACGGCCGCCACGGCACCGCTGCCGGAAGTCCGCGCCCTCGCCGCCAAGACCGCCTACGAGGCGTGGTTCACCCGCTTCAATCCCACCGACATCGCCAAGTGGCTCTACGTGCTCGCCGGCGTGGCCTGCTTCGCGAGCTTCCTCGGCGGCCGGCGGCCGGTGAACCGCTTCGTGTTCTGGATGATCCTGGCCACCCTCGCGCTGCACACGTTCGCGATCGCCAGCCGCATCCACCTCACCGGACGACCGCCAGTCGTCAATCTCTACTCCTCGGCCGTGTTCATCGGGTGGTCCTGCGTGCTCGCCGGACTGGCCATCGAGGCCCTCCACCGCAACGGCGTCGGCAACCTCGTCGCGGCGCTCAGCGGCGCCCTCACGCTCTTCGTGGCGTACGGCCTCGACACGGGCGACACCATGCACGTGCTGCAGGCGGTGCTCGACACGCAGTTCTGGCTGTCGACGCACGTCGTCACCGTCACGCTCGGCTACGGCGCCACCTTCCTCGCCGGGGTGCTCGGCATCTTCTCGATCGTGCAGCTGGCGACGGCGCGGCTGGGAGGGCAGTCGCCGGCGCGGCGGCAGGCGACCCGCCGCGAACAGGACGAGCTCCACCGTATGACCTATGGCGTCGTCTGCTTCGCACTCTTCTTCAGCTTCATCGGCACGGTGCTCGGCGGCCTCTGGGCAGACGACAGCTGGGGCCGCTTCTGGGGCTGGGACCCGAAGGAGAACGGCGCGCTGATGATCGTGCTCTGGAACGCCGCGGCGCTGCACGCCCGCTGGGATCGCTGGCTCGGCCCCCGCGGCTTCGCCCTCTTCGCGATCGGCGGCAACATCATCACGGCCTGGAGCTGGTTCGGCACCAACCAGCTCGGCATCGGCCTGCACAGCTACGGCTTCACGAGCGGCGTGCTCATGCTGCTGGCCGGCTTCGTGGTCAGCCAGCTGGCCATCATCCTGGCGGGGTGGGCGCTCACCCGCCCGCTCGCCGACGACGCGGCGACGCGTGGTGCCGGCGCGGCCTGAGGGGCCGCCGGTGATCTGACAGCACGCCGGGGCACCGGCAGCGGATCCCCGCGCGACCGCCGGTCCGGATCGTCGCCGGGGTCCCGGTCGGCGTCCGCCAGGGGCCGCCACCCGCCCGCGACGAACTGCTCGACCCGCACGCCCGCCGCATCCATCTCGATCGCGATCGCGCCGCCGGGCGATTCGGCGTCGGCACCGGTCTTGATGACGCGGCGTTCCGAGCCGTCCGGCATCGCCGCGGCGTAGGCCCGGCGCACCTCCGGCCATCCGCCGCCGCCGGGCCCGCTGACGACCACCCAGCGGGGCTGCGTGGTCCACGCGATGTCGGGGGGCAGGCTCGTGCGGCTCCCGTGGTGAGGCGCGACGAGCACGTCGCAGGCTCCGGGATCGCTGGCGACGAGCCGTCCGACCGCCGCGCCCTCGATGTCGCCGGTGAGCAGGAGCCTGCGGCCCGCCGCCTCCACCGCGAGCACGAGGCTCGCCTCGTTGTCGCCGCCGTGCCGGTCGGGCGCGGCGACGACGGCGGACTTCCGGCCGTCTGCCTGCGCACCGTCTGCCTGCGCACCGTCTGCCTGCGCACCGTCTGCCTGCGCACCGTCTGCCTGCGCACCGTCCGGCGGCGGGTGCAGGCTGCGGATCCGGCAGAGCGGATCGAGGGCGAACGAGTCGCCGGCCTGCATCGACCGCACGGCGACACCCGCCGCACGGGCCCGGTCGAGCAGCTCGCCCACCGCCAACGAACGGTGCGCGAGCAGCCGGGGCGGCACGACGACCTCGCCCACGGCAAACCGCTCCAACAGATCGGGCACGGCGTTGAAGTGATCGGTGTCGGCGTGCGAGACGACGAGGGTGTCGATCCGCCGCACGCCCTCGTGCCAGAGCACGGACTCCACCCCCCGCCGCGCCGCCGCCGGCGCGCCCAGCCGGCCCGCGTCGTAGAGCAGGCAGCGGCCGCCCGGGCTCCTGACCACGATGCCGCAGCCGTGCCCCACCGCGGCGACCACCACCCGGAGGGCCGGTGGTGGCGGCAGCACGAGTCGCCCGATGCCGACCGACGCGGCCCCCACCGCCAACCACACGGCCGCCGCGACGACCCACGTCCGCGGCCGCGCGAGGCGCTCGGTGGGCAACAGCAGGAGCAGTCCGGCGAACAGGGCATACCAGCCCGCCACCCACCACGTCGGCGGGCCGGCCACCCAGACGAAGCCGCCGGGAATCGCGGCGAAGCCCGCGACGAGGTGGCCGATGACCGCGAGCGTCGCGTCGCAGGCGCGGCCACAGATTCCCGCAAGCGAGGTCGACACGGCCGACACCGTCAGGCAGAGAAATCCCCAGGCCATCGCCACCGCCACCAAGGGCGCGACGAGCGGATTGAGCAGGAGCCCCACCGGGCTCACGAGGTGAAACCGCGCCGCCACGATCGGCGCCGTCGCCGCCCACACCGCCGCCCCGCCGATCGCCCCCTCGGAGGCGGCAATGCCCGCCCGCGCCGCGAAGCGTCGCAGCATCCGCACCCAGCGGGGCCGGCTGCGGTCGATCAGCCGCTCGATCGGATCGTCGGGAGCGCGGCCACGGGGCAGGGCCCCCGAGGCCCCCACGAGCACGGCCGTGGAGAGGAACGACAGCTGCGAACCGGTGCGAAAGAGCTCCGGCGGGTGCCAGAGCATCACGAGAATCGCCGCCAGCGCCAGCGCGTTGACGCCCGGCGACCGCCGGCCGATCGCCGCGCCCAGGCAGGTGACCCAGACCAGGAGCGTGGACCGTACGACGGGCGTCTCGGCCCGCACGAGGAGCATGTAGAGCCCGGTCACCGTCGCCACGGCCACGAGCGACCAGGCCCGCGGCACGGCGAGCAGCCGTAACAGGAAGAAGAGCGTGACCGCGAGAAACCCGACATGCAGCCCGGAGATGGAGAGAATGTGGATCGTGCCCGTGACGAGGAACTCGAGCGACTCCTCGCGCGGCAGCGACTCGCGGCTGCCGAGCAGCAGCGCCGCCGCGAGGGCGGCCCGTTCCGCCGAGAGGTGCCGGGCGAGCACCGCGATGCCACGGTCGCGCAGCCGCTCGAGCAGCGGGCCGGGCGCCCACGGTGGCGGATGCGCGAGCACCTGCACGCAGCGGGCACAGTCGGCCCGGATCAGCGACAGGCAACGCAGCGACCGGGCCCGCTCCCGGAAATCGAACTCGCCCGGATTGAGCGGCGGCGGCGGCCGCAGGCCGCGGCCAAGCACCCGCACCCGCGTGCCGACCACGATGGGAGGGGGCGTGCCGTCCACGACCAACGCAGCCCGACCGGATGCCGCCCGCCACACCGATCCGTCGCGCACCGCCCGCACCTCGAGCACGCATTCGCTCGATGGCCGCTGCTGAAGCCCCGATGCCGGGATGCCGTGCGACGGCTCCCCGGCGGCACGGTTTCGGCACGGCTCGTCACGGCACGGCTCGTTCCGCAGCATGCCTCCCAGTCGCCGCGGCGACTCCACGACGACTCCCTCGACGGCCACCGGCCGCGGCAGCCCCGAGAGCCCCCAGGCGAGGTCGTCGACCGCGAAGAGCCGACTTTTGGCGGCCGACCAGCCCGCGCCCCCCGCGGCGATTGCCACGAGCAGGCAGACCTCTGCCCGGCGGGATCCGGCCCGGCGATCGCCGCCGAGCTGCGTGGCACCGAAGGCACACAGCGCCGTCACGGCGGCGAGCCAGCAGGGGACCGGCGGAAGATCGCGCCACTCCGCCACCGCGGCGCCCGTCGCCAGCGCGGCCGCCACGCACACGAGCGGTCGCTCCGGCAGCGGGTCGCGACGCACGAGCGTGGCCAGCCGATCCAACGGCATCCGTCTGAACAGCTGCCGGAGCATCAGCCAGCCGGGCACCCGGCCCGGCAGCCCGATCACCAGCCTGACCGGCGACCGGTCGGGCCAAGGCCGCGCGCCATGGGGTGTGAACCGGCACGCGATGGCGACGGCAAGACGGTGCAGCGACGACCACATATCCCCCATGGCGAGAAGGTGCGCCACGAGGGGCAGCCCCACCGGCAGGATCGCCGCGCACACCGGCGGCCGCATCCACGGATCAGTTCCGCTGGATGGTCTCAACCGCCCGTCACCGCCGGCGGGCCTGCACGATCCGCTGGAGGCCGGCGAGATCCTTGAGGGTCGGCCCCGGCTCGAGCGCGGATTCGGCGGCGAGCAGGGCCGCGGAGGCCGCCGCCACCGCTGGTCCGATCTCCACGACGATCCAGCCTCCCGGCGCGAGCCGGGTGGCCGCGGCCGCGGCCAGCCGGCCCACCACCTCCACGCCCGTCGGCCCCGCCACGAGCGCCCCGCGCGGCTCGTGCATCCGCACGTCGCGGGGCAGGGCGTCGAACTCGTCCTCGCGGACGTAGGGCGGATTGCTGACGATCACGTCCCACGGGCCCGCCAGCCGGGGATGATCGAGCAGGTCGGATTCGACGAACTCCACCCGGTCGCCCACACCGTGCCGGGCCGCGTTGCCGCGGGCCACATCGAGGGCGGCCGTCGACACGTCGCCGGCGACGATCTCCGCCTGCGGCAGATGCTTCGCGAGCGTGACGGCGATCGCCCCGGAGCCGGTGCCGACGTCGAGGATGCGCGACCGGGCCCCGGCCTCACCGGCGGCGCGGCAGAGGTCGAGCACACGGACGACGAGCCCCTCCGTCTCCGGGCGGGGCACGAGCACCGCCGGCGTGACCGCGAAGGGCAGCGAGAAGAACTCCCGGCTTCCCACGAGGTAGGCCACCGGCTCCCCGTCCCCCCGCCGCTTCACGAGTTCCCGAAACCGGGTCCGCTCTGCCTCGCCCACGGGCACGTCGAACGCGGTGTAAAGCGCGATCCGCGGGCAGCCCCGCACGCTCGCGAGGAGCACCTCCGCGTCGAGCCGCGGCGATTCGCTGCCCCGCGTGGCGAGCCAGTCGGTCGTCCAGGCGAGCAGGCGGCCCACCGTCCAGACGTCGCCGGCCGCCGCGGCGGTCGGACGGGCTTCGTCGGGTCGTTCCCGTGTCATACGCGATTTCCTTCGGTGCCGGCGGGCTCGGAACCACCCCCTGGGGCAGACGGACCGCTCAGCCTCCCGCCTTCGCGGAAAGTTCCATGCCGCTCCGCCGCTCGGCGCGGGCCCGCTCCTCGATGCAGTCGATCACGAGCCCCAGCCTGCCGGCCATCACCTGGTCGAGCGTGAAGCTCTCGTTGATGCGGTGGTCGGTGACCCGGTTCTGCGGGAAATTGTAGGTGCGGATCCGCTGGCTGCGGTCGCCCGACCCGACGAGCGTGCGGCGCTCGGTGGCCCGCTTCTCGTGCTCGATGCTCCGCCGATGCTCGTAGAGCCGCGTCTTCAGCACGCGGAGCGCCTTGGCAAGATTCTTGTGCTGGCTCTTTTCGTCCTGGCACTGCACGACGATGCCGGTCTCGAGGTGCGTCAGCCGCACGGCCGAGGCGGTCTTGTTCACGTGCTGTCCCCCGGGGCCGCTCGCGCAGAAGAGGTCCTTGCGGTATTCGTCGGGCGACAGCGACACCTCTACGTCCTCGGGCTCCGGCATCACCGCCACGGTGGCGGCCGACGTGTGGATGCGGCCCTTCGTCTCCGTGTCGGGCACCCGCTGCACGCGGTGGCCGCCGCTCTCGTACCGCAGCCGCCGGAAGACGTTCGACCCCGCGAGCCCGAGCACGATCTCCTTGAAGCCGCCGAGCTCCGTTGAGCTGGCGTCGAGCACCTCGACGTCGAAGCCCTGCTCGGTGCAGAAGCGGCGATACATCTCGTAGAGGTCGCGCACGAACAACGCGGCCTCGTCGCCCCCCGTGCCGGCCCGCAGCTCCATGATGCAGCGGGCCCGGTCGGCGTCGTCGTCGTCAGAGCAGAGGTCCACGAGGTCGTCCCACTCCCGTTCGCGCCGCCGCCGCAGGTCGGGAAGCTCCGCCTCCGCGAGCGCCTTGAGATCCTGGTCGGCGCCGGCGGCCATCGCGACGTGCTCGCCGATCTCCCGCTCGAGCGCGACGAACTGCCGGTATTTGAGCGCCAGCTTCGCCAGCGTGCCGTGCTCGCGGGCCGTCGCCGACAGCCGGGCCGAGTCGCCGAGCACCGCGGGATCGACCAGGGCCCGCTCCAGCTCCTCGAACCGCGACAGCTTCGCCTCGAGTTGGTCGCGCATGGGTCAACTCGGCCTGCCGCCGCCTGAGCATCCGGCATCCGGGCGGGGCGATGTGACGCTTCGGGAGGACGGGCCGCTCAGGACGACGGCGCTTCGCCCGCAGCGGCCTTCTTCGGCTTCTTCAGGCTCGCGTAGCCCGCACCGGCGAACTTCGACTTGAACTTCTCGATGCGGCCAGCCGTGTCGACGAACTTCAGCTTGCCCGTGAAGAACGGATGGCAGACGTTGCAGATGTCGACCTTGATCTCGGGAACCGTGCTCGAGGTCGTGAAGGTGTTGCCGCAGCCGCAACGGACGACGGTGGCGACGTAGCGGGGATGGATGCCTTCTTTCATGGCGCTGCCTGCTGGCGGGACTCTCGGGAGGGTGTCGGTCGGGGAGTTCGAGAATCCCACACCATACCCGCTTCCTCGCGGCCCGGCAACGTGAGGGGGAAAACGGCATGCCGTCAGGGCCGGGGGGACTTCTCGAGCTCGTCGGCGAGCAGACGGCTGCCAAACCGCTGCGGCGAGGCGTCCTCGCGCAGGAGGCGGCTCGCCTCCCCTGTTCGGCCCAGCGCGACGAGCGCCCGCGCCAGATTCACCCGCGCGGCGTCGGCCCAGCGGCTGTCCGGGGCCGCCTCGAGCGTCATGCGGCCGAGGTAGTCGGCCGCCGTGGCGAACTCCCCCTCGCCGAGCGTCAGGATGCCGAGCCAATAGGTGGCGTCCTCCTTCATCTGCTCGAAGAGCCGCTTCGCCCCGTCGGCCCGATCGGGGGGCAGGGCCCGGACGGCCTCGGCGATCGCCTGCCGCCCCGGCCGCGCCTGCAGGTAGGCGAGCTTGGCGCCGTCGGCCCCGTCGAGATCGCCACGAAACTCCCGCAGCCGGGCGACGTAGAGCGGCCGCACCATCCGCGGCGCACGTCCCTGGCCGCTCGGCTCGGCGATGGCCAGCGTCATGACGCCGAGTTCCCGGGCGAGCGCCGGCTGCACGCGGGGCATGTCGGCCCGGCGTTGGGCGAGCACCTCGAAGGGAAACTCCCACAGGCCGATGGCGACCGACTCGGCGCCGCCCGCCGCGGGCAACGCGGCCGCCCCGCGCCGCGCCACCGCGGAAGCGTCGAGCGCCAGCCGCATCGCGCGGGCGCCGGCGAGCTGCCGGTCGATGTCGAGCATGCGGCGGGAGAGTGTCCAGGGGTCGCCCGCCACGAGCACCGACAGTCCGGCGACGTCGTCGGCCGACACGGGGTAGGGCCGGTCGGGAAGGGAGAGCCGCCCGAGGACCGTCGGATCGGCCGCCGCCTGCCGGGCCGTCGCCACGCCGGTGCCGTCGGGGCCCGCGATCGGCATGCCGTAGGCGGGCTCGAAGAGCCAGGCCTCGCCCCCCGCGACGAGCGCCGGGATCCATGCCCGCTGGGTGCCCGCCGCCGGATCGCCGGTGGCGAGCATCACGCCGTCGAGGCCGGCGTGACGCAGCAGCTGCAGGAAGATCCACGCCCGCTGTGCGGCGCTCGCCCGCCCCGAGAGCAGGATCTCACCGGGCAGAAACCAGCGGGTGCCCGGATTGCCCTCGACCGGCACGAGCGGCGGATCGCTCACGAGCGCCAGCGACCGCACCGTCCAGCGGAAGAGGTTCACGGCGACGTCGAGATCCTCGAGCGCTTCGCCGCGGGCGCTCGCGGCGATGTCGGCGAGCCAGCGCTGGTCGCGGAGCGATTGCACGTCGGCCGTGGCGTCGAACACGGAACTCGCCAGCGACTCCTCGGGCACCCCCGCGCGGAGCCGCGCGGGCAGCCGGGCGAAAAGCGGGTCGATCCGCCACTCGCTCCGCCCGCCACCCCCGCCGTGGCTCCACTGGTTGAGCCGGTCGAAGACCTGCGCGAAGGCCGAGTCTTCGTCGTAGTCGTCGAGACACGAAAGCACCGACACCGCGCCGTCGAGCAGCTGCTCACGCACCTCCTCGGAGACGACGGGCGTGACCCGCACCTCCGCCGAGGGTGCCGGCGGCGGAGGGGGCGGGGGCGTTCCGCACCCCGTCGCGATCGCCACCAGCGCACACGCGGCGGCAAGCGGCGGCACGGCCCACGGCGACACGGCCGGCCGGGGCACTGCCCGCTGGAGCACTGCCCGCTGGGAGATCCTCACCGGCTCGTCGCCCGCGTCATGCGGCCCGGTCCACTGCATCAGCTCGTCTCCATCCCCGCGAGGCGGGCATCGTGAATCCGCAGCACCCGCTCCACCACGCCCCGCAGCTTGTCCAGCGGCACCATGTTGGGGCCGTCGCTGGGGCTCTTGTCCGGATCAGGGTGCGTCTCGAGGAAGAGTCCGTCAATGCCCACGGCGGCGGCCGCCCGCGCCAACGGTTCCACCAGCGCGCGGTCGCCCCCGGTCGAATCGCCCCGGCTGGCAGGCTGCTGCACCGAGTGGGTGGCGTCGAAGATCACCGGCACGCCGATCGAGCGCATCGTGATCAGCCCCGCGAAGTCGTTGACGAGCCGGCCGTAGCCGAAGAACGTGCCGCGCTCGCAGAGCAGCACGTCGGGGCAGCCGCCGGCGAGCAGCTTGGCGACCGCATGCCGCATGTCGGCCGGGGCGACGAACTGCCCCTTCTTGACGTTCACGGCCCGTCCCGTCGCCGCCGCCGCGAGCAAGAGGTCGGTCTGCCGGCAGAGGAAGGCGGGGATCTGCAGGAGGTCGCACACCGCGCCCGCGGCCGCGGCCTGGTCGGGGAGGTGCACGTCGGTCGTGACGGGCAGCCCGGTGGCCGTCCGCACGCGGTCCAGCACCGCCAGCCCCGCCTCCGGGCCGATGCCCCTGAAGGCCGTCGCGCTCGTGCGGTTGGCCTTGTCGTAGGACGCCTTGAAGACCGGCTGGATCGGCAGGGATGCGGCGAGCTCCGCGAGCGCCTCGGCGATCCTCAGGCAGAGCGATTCCTCCTCGATCACGCAGGGCCCTGCGATCAGGAGCAGCGGCTGGCCGGGACCGCACCGGTGGGGCCCGACATGGGCGGGAAGGCGGGGATTCATGGCTGGCTCCGGGGCCTGTCGGAAGGGGCCGCGGGAGCAGGCCGCGGACCGTCGGGATCATACCGCCGACGGCGGCCGACGGAGGGGCGGGGGGGCCCGAGGCGGCAAAGCCGAGCCTTTTGGTGCCGCGACTCTTGACGATGGGGGCCTGCGTGCGCTACTGTGCGGTGTTCCGGGCCTCCGGGAAACCACGTTCCGCGAACGTCGCGTTCCCGGCCCGTCCGGGCCAGCGTAGCTTCAATTGGCAGAGCACCGCATTCGTAATGCGGGGGTTGTGGGTTCGATTCCCACCGCTGGCTCTCGACCGTCGTCGCCGCGTCCGCCCGGCCCTTCCGGCGGATTCCGGGATTCCGGTCCGGCCCCACGGGCCTTGGCATCCAGTCCCGCTCCCGTCCCGCTCCCCCGAAAGGCTCATCGTTGATGGTCGCCACCGCCAAGCCGACTCTGCCCGCCGTCGATGTCCGCGAACTCGTCACCGGAACCGGGGCCTTCGGTCCTCAGGAGATTCGCGGGCTCACCGCCGCGCTCGGCGAGGATTCCGCCGCGCACCGCGATCTGCGGCAGGCCGTTCGCGAACTCGAGCAGGTCACCGAACGGAGCCCGGCGGCGTCGGTGCGGCTCGGTGTGTGCCAGTATCTGCTCGGCCGCTACCGTGAGGCGCTCGACACGCTGCGGTCGGGAGACGGCGGGGCGCTCGCGCTGTATCACCAAGGGCTCGCCCACCTGGCTGTGGAGGCGTTCGACAAGGCTCGCGAGGCGTTCGACGGGGCGAAAGCCGCCGGCTACGACACCGTCACCTGCGATGCCGCGGCGGCCAACGCGCTGCGGTCGGCCGGCCGCCTCGACGAGGCGTTGCATGCGCTCGATGCCCTGTCCCGCGGCAAGGAGGCCGACGCGGCCGCCCGCTCGGCCGACTACTGGGCGGCCCGCGGCGCGGTGCTCGCCGACCGCGGGGTGTCCGACGTCGAAGTGGCCGAAGCCTTCGAGAAGGCGGTCGCCATCGACCCCGGCCACTCCCACGCCCTCTTCGCGCTGGGCGTGCTCAACGACCGCGCCGGCAACGATGACGAGGCCCAGACCTGCTACGAGCGGTCGCTCAAGCGTTATCCGGCGTCCTTGGGGGCGCTCCTCAACCTCGGCATCATGCACGAGGATCGCAACGACTTCGTCAAGGCCCAGCAGTGCTACCGCCGCATCCTCGACGCCGTTCCCGACCACCCGCGGGCCCGGCTGTTTCTCAAGGATTCCACCGCGGCCGGCGACCTCCGGACGGAGGAGCAGGAGCAGAAGCAGCGGGACCGCATCGATCAGGTGATGGGACTGCCGGTGAGCGACTTCGAACTCTCGGTTCGCAGCCGCAACTGCCTGCAGAAGATGGGCATCCACACGCTGGGCGACCTCGCCCGCACGACCGAGGCGGAAATCCTCGCGAGCAAGAACTTCGGCGAGACGAGCCTCGTCGAGATCAAGGACATGCTGGCCTCGAAGGGCCTCTCGCTCGGCCAGTTCGCCTCCCCGCAGCCCCTCGAGACGGTGGAGCCCGACGTGGGAGAGCCCTCCGCCGACGAGCAGGAGTTCCTCTCGCAGTCGATCACGGAACTCAACCTCTCCGTGCGGGCCCGCAAGTGCACGACGAAGCTGGGCATCGCCACGATCTCCGAGCTGGTCCGGCGCACGGCCGAGGATCTGATGGAGTGCAAGAACTTCGGCGTCACGAGCCTCAACGAAGTGCGGGAAAAGCTGGCCGAGCGCGGCCTCAAACTCCGCGGCGACTGAGCGAAATCGCCCGCTTTTCCCCAGAAAACCACCCCAACGAGGGGTGTTTTGTTTGCTTCGGGCCGTGTCCGTCGGTATCCTGCGATGACGTGGGAATGAGAGGCTGGTCGGCTGCATCGCGGCCGCCGGTCGCATTTCGCCCCCTGCGTCCACGTCGGGGGGCCACGGATCCGGGAACGACGGCGGATGACCACAGCGAGCCTGAAGGAAAAGCCGGTCCGGGATCTCGCCCGTTTGGCGAAGCAGCATGGCGTGGCCGGTTGGCACGCGATGCGGAAGGATCAACTGATCCGCGCCCTTGTCCGCAAGGCGCGAACGAGACCTCCGGTGCCGGCCGCGTCCCGCGGTGTGCCTGCCGCGTCCCGCGGTGTGCCTGCCGCGTCCCGCGATTTGCCCGCCGCGTCCCGCGATTTGCCCGCCGCGTCCCGCGGTGTGCCCGCCGCGTCCCGCGATTTGCCCGCCATCACGGCGAATGGCTCCGTCCGGGCTGCCGGCGGTGCTGTTGGTGCGGTCGGTGCAGTCGGTGCCGGGAACGGCCGGCCGACACAGGGTGGCCGGATGGATCAGAACGGCCGGGCCGGGCAAGCGTCCGGCACGAACCCCGGAAACGGCAGTTCCACGGTCGTGGCCACGACGGCCCTCCGTGACGCCGCCGTTGCGGAGCGGCTCCAACAGGCCCGCGATCGCATGCTTCGCGCCAAGAACCTCGCCACACCCCCGGAGGGCGGCCGGCAGCCACGACCGGTGCGCGACCGGATGGTGCTCATGGTGCGCGGCCCCCACTGGCTTCACGTCTTCTGGGAGCTGACCGGTCGCAGCATCACCCGCGCCCAGGCGGCGCTCGGCCAAGAGTGGCACGGCGCCCGACCGGTGCTGCGACTGCTCGAGCTCGAGACCGGCCTCCATGCGTCACCGTCGGAGCGGGTCGTCCGGGAGATTCCCGTGCATGGCGGGGTGAAAAACTGGTTCATCGACATTCGCGAGCCCCACCGCTATCGCTGTGAGATCGGCTATCTGGCCACGTCGGGCCGGTTCCACTCTCTGGCGCGGAGCAACGCCGTGACAACCCCGGCGACGACGCAGGTCGACACCCTCGACGCCCATTGGGGGGCGATCGTCGACGACTGCGAACGGATCTACGCGATGAGCGGCGGCTTTTCGGCGGAGCATTCGAGCACCGAGCTGCAGGAGCTCTTCGAGGAGCGGCTCCGGCGGCCGATGGGCCCGCCGGCGGCCCGCTCCGCCTCCACCGACGAGGAGGCCGACGAGGACGGCGTGCCGAGCTTCCAGCTCGACGTCGACGCGGAAATGGTCGTCTACGGCGTGACCCAGCCCGGCACCTACGTCACGATGCAGGGGGAGCCGGTCAAGGTGCACGCGGACGGCACCTTCCGCGTGCGGGTGGAGCTGCCCAATCGGCGGCAGGTGCTGCCGATCGTGGCGAGCACCGCCGACGGAGCATCGCAGCAGATCGTGGTCATGGCGGTCGAACGAAACACGAAGGCCATGGGTCCGACGGGCCGCGACATGGGCGAGTGAGGCGGCGGCATCCACCGCGCATCGCCCGCTCGCGGCCAGACTGGCCGCGACACGCTATCATGAGCACGGTGAAGATTCCTCACGTGAACCGATGAAGCAATCGGGGCACGGTGGCGGGGCACGGTGGCGGGGCACGGTGGCTGGGCACGGTGGCTAGGTATCAACGCCGGTCAGGCCGCCTGATCATGCCGGCCGACGGAGCGGAAGGAGCGTGCGGCGATAAGTTTTCTGCCATGTTCGTGATGACGTCGACTCATGCCGGTGAGCTCTTAACGAGGCTCGTTGGGGGCCGATTCAATGGCTCCGGTCGCGTGTCCTGCCGAAGAC
>Ga0114963_10002074_pt1 | contig 13664 bp, 15 predicted proteins | sample C_131016_EF_Meta_FD_87019 | JGI IMG/M metagenome (GOLD analysis project Ga0114963, IMG submission 87019) | Freshwater microbial communities from Lake Croche, Canada to study carbon cycling - C_131016_EF_MetaG | ecosystem: Environmental > Aquatic > Freshwater > Lake | place: Lake Croche, Canada...
CAGCTGTTTGCACGTTATGCCACTTACTGCGGCTCAGACCCCTGGCAATCGCCTGCGAACCTGATGTTGATTGCGCAAGTTGAGATGGACGGTGTGTGGTCGGTGCAAGGCGGCATGGTGGCCATGGCGCAGGCGCTGGCGCGTGTGGCGCGCCGCCATGGGGCTGTATTTCGTTACCACAGCCCCTGCGCGCGCATCGCATCCGATCAAGGCCGGGTCCGCGGTGTGCATTTGCAGTCAGGTGAATTTGTGCCGGCAGACCGGGTGATTTTCAATGGCGATGTCCAGGCTTTGCGCCAGGGTTTGCTTGGCGAGTCAGCGCGTGATGCGGTGCCGCAAGAGGCACCGACCCGCTCGCTGTCTGCTCTGACCTGGGCCATGCACACATCCGCCCAAGGGGTGGCGTTGGACCGGCACAACGTGTTTTTTCAAGACCACTATGCCAGCGAATTTGAAGCTATTTTCGAACGCCAGAGCCTGCCGCACAAGCCCACGGTGTATGTCTGTGCCCAGGACCGGCCTGCACAGCGCATGCCAGCGCAGGCCGAGCGCATTTTTTGTCTGGTCAACGCCCCGGCTTGCGGTGATGGCAATGGACTGACCGAGGAAGCCGTCGAACAATGCCAAACCCATACCTTTCAACATCTTCGGCAATTGGGCCTGCAGCTGCAGCCCACGACGCACAACTGCATCCGCACCACACCGCGGGACTTTCACCAGCGGTTTCCGGGCAGCGGGGGCGCGCTGTATGGGCAGGCGACGCACGGCTGGACGAGCATCTTCTCGCGACCGGCCGCGCAGACACCAGTGACGGGGCTGTTTCTGGCCGGGGGCAGCGTGCACCCGGGGCCGGGTGTGCCCATGGCGAGTTTGTCCGGGCAGCGGGCGGCCGAGGCCGTGATGGCGAGCCTCGTTTCGACCAGGCGGTTCCCGACGGAGGCTACCTTTGGTGGTATGTCGATGCCATGAGTGACGACGGCCAACACAGCATCACGCTCATTGCCTTTGTCGGCAGCGTTTTCTCGCCTTATTACGCTTGGTCCCGCAAGCGTGGGCGGGCCGATCCCAACAACCATTGCGCACTCAATGTCGCCATCTACAGCAAAGGCCGCGGTCGCTGGGCCATGACCGAGCGGGGTCAGCGCCACTGCGCCCGCAGCGCTCAGCAATTTCAGATAGGTCCCAGTCAGATGCGCTGGGACGGTGACTGCATGCACATCGACATCAATGAAGTGTGTGTGCCCTTGCCTTACCGCATACAAGGTCACATCAAGCTGTGGCCGCAGCAGTTGTTTGATTTTTCCACGCCACTGGATACGGCTTCTCGCCACCGCTGGGGGCCATTGGCGCCTGCGTCGCGCATCGAGGTGAATTTACAGTCCCCGGGTTTGAAGTGGCAGGGCCATGCTTATTTGGATTCGAACGAGGGCGATGAGCCGGTCGAACGGGGCTTTCACACCTGGGACTGGTCTCGTGCACGGTTGCGCGATGGCAGCACCGTGGTGTTCTATGACATGCAAGCGCCTGGTACACAAGACCGTGTGCTGTCGCTGCGCTTCACGCCCCACGGCACGGTCGAGCCGATCGATGTGCCGCCCGTTCAGCGCTTGCCGCCATCTGGCTGGCGTATCGCGCGCCGCATGCGCAGTGCGCAGGCCGTGCGGGTGCATGAACAACTCGAAGACACGCCGTTTTACCAGCGTGCCTTGCTGCAATTGGACTACGCCGGTGAGCGCCTGCTTGCCTTTCACGAAACCCTGTCGGTGCCGCGTTTGGTGTTACCGGTGGTTCAAGCCATGCTGCCTTGGCGCATGCCCAGGCGGGCTTGAAAATGATGCACCTTGAACTTGTCCCTGGAGGCCGAAGTGGCCCATTGGCGTTGAGTTTTCGGTCGCCCAAATTCCTGGTCATGGTGACCAAGAATAGCCCTCGTGCGGGCCCTGCACGTCTTCTGCAAGGAGAAAACTATGTCTAACTCAGACAAAGTCTGGCCAACGGGACTGACCGAGGCCGAATCGGAAGAGATTCACCGCAATCTCATCCAGGGCACGCAGATATTCGGCATGATTGCCGCGTTTGCCCATCTGCTGGCCTATATTTACTCACCCTGGCTGAAATAAGGGAGGCGCAACATGATCTATTCGAAAATGTGGTGCGTGGTGAAACCTTCTGTCGGCATTCCCATGTTCATTTCTGCTGTGGCGATTGCGTCATTCAGTGTGCACCTGGCGCTGACCTTGAACACCACTTGGTTCAAGGGCTTCCTCAACGGAGGGCCCAAAGTTGTCGCGGCATCCAGTGTCGCGCCGCCTGCGGAAGCACCGGACAAGAAGTAACGGGTGCAACCCGCCGAACGGCCAGGCGCGCAAGCGCCTGGTTTTTCATTGATGAACAAAACCAAAACACCTGCGCCCTGGGCCCAGTCGATGACCGGCTTGCTCCCTCGGTTTTTACCCTTTGCAGATGCGGCCAGCGAAGATTTGCCGCTGTCACGGCTGCTGCGCTTGTCGCTGTTTCAAATTTCGGTGGGCATGGCCATGGTCATGCTGGTGGGCACCCTCAATCGCGTGATGATCGTTGAACTGCAAGTGCCGGCCACGCTGGTGTCGCTGATGGTGGCTTTGCCGCTGCTGATCGCCCCGCTGAGGGCTTTGATTGGTTTTCGATCGGACACCCACCGCTCCCATTTGGGCTGGCGACGCGTGCCTTTTATTTGGAAGGGCAGCCTGCTGCAGTTTGGCGGATTTTCCATCCTCCCCTTTGCCTTGTTGGTGCTCGCAGGGGCCGGGCAGTCCAGTCAGGCCCCTGCATGGATCGGCTTGGTGGGTACGGCAGGCGCCTTCGTTTTGGTCGGCATCGGCATGCACACCGTGCAAACGGCCGGCTTGGCCTTGGCCACAGACCTGGCCCCTGTTGAAAGCCAACCCAAGGTCGTCGGCTTGATGTATGTCATGCAATTGGTGGGCATGATTGGCAGCGCGCTGATGCTGGGCTACTTGTTGCAAGACTACAGCCACGGTCAGCTGATCCGTGTGGTGCAGGCTGTGGCGGTGATGACGCTGGTGCTCAATGTGATTGCCTTGTGGAAGCAGGAACCCCGCAGCCGTCTGCGCAAGCCCGGCACGCCGGTGGAGCATACATTTCGTGAGGCCTGGCAGTTGTTTTGCCAAGGCCCCAATACCCTGCGGCGCTTGTTGGCGGTCGGTTTGGGCACCATGGCCTTCACCATGGAAGATGTTTTGCTGGAGCCGTTTGGGGGTGAAATTTTGGGCCTGAGCGTGTCCCTGACCACCTTGCTCACGGCCAACCTGGCTTTGGGCGGCTTGATCGGTTTTGCCTGGGCTTCGCTGGTGCTGGCCCGGGGTGGTGATGCTTACCGCATGGCCAGCTGGGGAGCCTGGGTAGGGGTGCCTGCTTTTGCCGCCGTGATCGCTTGCGCGCCTTTGGCCTCGACACCGTTGTTTGCGCTGGGTATTTTTCTCATTGGCCTGGGCGGCGGTTTGTTTGCCCACGGAACACTCACGGCCACCATGCAAATGGCACCGCCAGAGCAAACCGGCCTGGCCATGGGCGCCTGGGGTGCTGTGCAAGCCACCGCTGCGGGCTTGGGCATGGCGCTGGGCGGCATCTTGCGTGATGCGGTGGCGCTGGGCAGCAGCTCGGTCATGGGCTACTCGGTGGTTTATGGCCTTGAAATGGTGTTGCTCGCCTTGACGCTGTGGGCCATGTCTCCTTTGATGCGGTCAGCGCGCGTCTCTTGAGGCCCTCGCATCACATCGGCATAATGCAGCCAGTTTGTTCGGACCTTTCACCCTCAACCTCAGGAAAAACCATGGAAATCAAACACATCCTCATCATCATGTTCCTCGTTTTTGGCGCCTTCATGGTGGCCAACTGGTTGAACCGACCCAAAAAACCGCTGAAGTAAAACGCTGAATCCAGCCGCCCAAGTCAGCGTCATCGCATTGGGATTTCAGGGCGCAGTGAGCAATTGCGCAGATTCAATCAATGTGCCCAGCAGCCGAATCACCTGCTCAGCATCAGCTGAGTAGGGGTCAAACTCGGGGTGCTGCATTTGGACCAGCGGGTCGTCTGCTGACAGCTGGACCAAGGCCATCGACCATTGGCTGAAGCGTCGCTCTCCAATGTCCTCGTAGCTGATCAATTCAACGTCCTTGTGCCGGTGGTCAAGACAGATGCGCCGGTAAAGTGCATTGACCCTGCTGCGGTTGCCTTCGAGCATTTGAAAGTAAAAACCCTGTCCCTGGCACAACAGACCCGTGATACCCATGACTCGGTTGTGCACTTGCGCTTGTAACAAGATCGATGTGGTGACCGTGGTGGTTTGCGGATCCCTGGCCCGACTCACGTAAAGAAGCCGGACTGAAACTGCGCTGTTTTCAAGCTTCATGTGAGGTGGCGCACGGCATTGCGGTCCAGGCGTTCTGTTTCGCGCCGTTCAAATAAATCCAGCATCCAAGCCACACGCTGGGGCATGGCACGGTTTGGAAAATAGGCGGCTTTGACGGACTGTTGCGTGGCCGCTTGGCAGCCTTTGACCAAATCCACAATGGCCCCCAAAGGTGCGGGACTGCGGTCGGCCACCCGAATCCAATGCACCTGGGTCCAGGCACTGGCCAGCAGCATGAGTTTGCGCGTGGTGCTGACCACCGTGCGTTTGTTGACCGAGTCAAGACCCTCGCGGCGCAGCTGGTGGCCAATTTCGGCGTAGATCATGCTGGCTGCACAAATGGCGGCGCGGCAATCCGGCGGGAGGGCGGCAATGCCCGAGTGGGCTTGTTTGTACAGGCGGTCGGCCTCGTCCAGTAACCGGGTCACCACCTGCGCGATGGCCGGGGTGAACGTGGGCTGGGCCAGCCAGTCCTGGGGTTGCACACCGGCTTCAAGCAACCAACGTCGCGGCAAATACAGGCGGCCCATGCTGGCGTCATGGCCCACGTCACGGGCAATGTTGGTCAGCTGCATGGCCACACCGAGTTCGCAGGCGCGTGCCAGTGTGTCCATGCTTTGCGGGCCCATGATCCAGCTCATCATCGCACCCACACTGCCTGCCACGCGGGCGCCATAGGCATGCAGGTCTTCGATGCTGTCGTAGATGCGCCCACTGGCATCCCAGGCGAAGCCCTCGATCAGCGCATCCAGCAAATGACGCGGCAGTTTGTACTGTTGTACCACCAGGCTCAGGGCGTGGTCTTCAACGTGGTCGTGCGGGGTGCCCGCATAAATGGCGTCCAAGCGGGTTTGCAGCAGCTCGAGCGGCACATCGCCTGCTGTGGCTTCGTCCACCAAGTCGTCCGCCACACGGCAAAACGCATACAGCGCAATGGCGGCGGTGCGCACGCGCGGAGGCAACAGGCGACTGGCGGCAAAAAAAGTTTTAGAGCCGCCTTGCATCATGGCGACGCAGGCTTGCAGGTCTTGCGAGTCGAAATCCAGGGCGGGCGTGACCCCTGACGCTGTGGGCTGGACGGAGGCCGCCAAGCGAAGGTGAGGGCTGCGTTCAGACAGGGACATGGGGAACCACCGTTTCTAATGCTTTGGCAGACATCAACACACCGGGTACGCCTGCACCCGGATGGGTGCTGGCACCCACGACAAACAGGCCGGGCACATCCTCGCTGCGGTTGTGCGGGCGGAACCAAGCACTTTGCAGCAGCAGGGGCTCTAAACCAAAGCCCGCGCCTTTGTAAGACCACAAGTTGTCATGGAAATCTTGGGGCGTGGTGACCTTGGAGGTGACGATGCATTGCGCCAGACCGGGCAGCACAGTGGCCGCCAAGCGTTGCGCAATGGCGGCCCGGTAGGTTTCGGCGAAGCTGGCCCAGTCGGTGCCGCTGTCCAAATGCGGCACCGGCGAGAGCACGTAAAAGGTGTCGCAGCCTGGCGGCGCCATGGATGGATCGGTGGCGGTGGGTCGGTGCAAATACAGGCTGAAGTCTTCGGCCAGATGGTGGTGTTTAAAGATGTCTTTCAGCAAGCCCTCGTAGCGGGGGCCCAGTACCATCATGTGGTGCGGTACATCGTGGAATTGGCGCGAGGTGCCAAAGTACCAGACAAACAAACCCATCGAGTAACGGCCTTTGGCAATTTTGCGATCGCTCCACACGCGTCGGTGTTCGGGAGCCACCAGATTTTTGTAGGTCCAGGCGGTGTCGCCATTGCTCACCACAATGTCGGCTGCTACGAATTCGCCGGTGTCCAACTCCACTCCACAAGCGCGTCCGTTGACGATGCGGATCTTGGTCACCGGGGCGTTGCACCGCAGCTGCACGCCGCGCGATTGCATCAGGCCCACCAGGCCGCGCACAATGGCGCCGGTGCCACCCAGCGCGGAATGTACGCCCCAGGTGCGCTCCAGCGCATTGATCAAGGCGTAGGCACAGGTCACCGCAAAGGGGTTGCCGCCTATGAGCAGCGGGTGAAAACTCATCACAATGCGCAATTTCTCGTTGCGCAGGTGTTTGGCCACCAGGCTGTACAGGCTGCGCCAAGCGCCCATGCGCAAGAAGTCGGGGATCGCGCCAGCCAAGTCACTGAGCTGATCAAAAGCCATATCGCCCATGCCCTCAAAGCCCAAGGTTTTGCAGCGTTCAGCTGCTTGCAAAAAACGGTCGTATCCTGGCAGGTCATCCGGATCAAATCGTGCCACTTCATCACGCATGTGCTGCGCATCGCCGTTGTAGTCGAACCAGGTACCGTCTGCAAAACGCACACGGTAGAAAGGATCCATTGCCACCAACTTCACATCGTCTGCCAAGTTTTTACCGCACAGAGTCCAAAGTTCTTCAAGTAAAAAAGGTGCGGTGATGATGGTCGGGCCGGCATCGAAGGTGAAGCCGTCTTGGTGGTGCACATAAGCGCGACCACCGGGAGCGTCGAGTTTTTCCAGGACCTTGACTTCGTAGCCTTTGACACTGAGGCGAATGGCCGCCGCCAGTCCGCCAAAGCCACTGCCGATCACCACCGCCACAGGCCGCTGGCGTGGGCTTGGCGCATGCGCCTGAGCAGGAGGGGGGGTACGTTGGGCCTTGGCGGGTCGGCCAAAACCCTCGGTGCGGTAGGTCTGCGTGGGCGCGTTCATAGGAGGCCTTCAGGGTGGGGTGGACAAAGCCGGTTTGCGGGTCTGGCCCATGGCCCAACCCCACAGTCTTTCCAGCGGCCAAGGGAAAATCATGATGAGGTGCTCGACAATGGCCAAGCCCAGCAGCGTCGCCAGCATGACCCAGCCGGTGGTGATGGCCACCGCGCCTTGCTGCGCCAACCAGACCAACCACAACCAGGTGCCCATCGCCACGCCCATTGACAACACAAACCACAGTGTCATATCGCGGGTGCGGAAATAACTGGCCAGGTACATCAAATGCGCGGGCAGGTATTGCGCGCCGTTTTGCGGCACGCCGAAAAACAAATTCAGTTTGGCCGACAAACGCATGCACCACAGTAATGCAAAGGTGCAGATGGCCACATGACTGCGCTGACCTTCTTGCATCCAGCACAGCAGGGCAAAGTTGGCCAGCAAGGCCAGCTCGTGGTACAGCATGACCTGCACCGATTGGACGAAACGAGTCCAGCCCGTGGCCCCTGCGGCCAACGGTGTTTTGCGCGGGCCGGTGATCCAGCCTGTGAGAAAAGCCAGTTCGTGCCAGCCCCACATGACGATCACGCTGCCAAATGCCAAATAAGCATTGACCACGCTGACCTCTTGCATGCTGTAGGCCACTCCCCATCCACTCAAAGCCAAAAGCACCGTCCAACCAGCCAGGCTGAAACGGAAGCTGCGCGCAGGCAGCCGGTCCAGCCACAGGATCACACCCGTGCCGAACCACCAGCACAGGGCCGTGAAACCGCAAGCCCAGACGACCTCATTCACCATGCAGGTTCCATGCGAACCTGTGGCGACAGGTCTTGTTCAACCACCGGCATGCAGAACAGCCGCGCAAAGGTGGCTGCCGCTTGCACGGCGCACACGCCTTGCCGCAGCGTGCCCATCAGACCGCCGCGGGCCTTGGCTTTTTCCATGGCTTGCGAAAGGGCAAACAGGCGCTCCAGGCCGCGTCGGAAGTCGGGGTGATCGGTGTCCAAGGCCAAAGGGAAAACCTGCTGTGTGATGGCGGTGGTGATGCGAAAAACCTGGTAGTCGTACTCGCTCGAATCCAGGCCCATGGCTTCGTGCAGCATGGGTCGGGTGTGGTCGCGCACATACATGGTGGCGTACACAGCCAGCAAGAAAAAGCGGATCCACAATTTATTGGCGCCGCGCAACAAATCCGGGTTGGCGCGCATGATCAGGGCAAATGATTCGCCGTGACGGAACTCGTCGTTGCACCACAGGTCAAACCAACGAAAGATCGGATGGAAACGTTTTTCAGGGTGTTTTTCAAGTTGGCGAAAAATGGTGATGTAGCGCGCGTAGCCGATTTTTTCAGACAAGTAGGTGGCGTAGTAAATGTATTTGGGCTTGAAGAAGGTGTACTTCTTGGTGCGCTTCAAGTTGCCCAGGTCAATGCCTAAATTGAAGTCGCGCAGCGACAAATTGATGAAGCCTGCGTGGCGCGATTCGTCGCGTGCCAAGTAGGTCATCAGCTGTTTGATGTCGGGGTTGCTGACGTTTTTACGGATCTCGTTGTAGAGCACGCAACCGGAAAACTCCGAGGTCAGGGAGCTGACTAAAAAATCCAGAAACTCTTGGCGCATTTCAGGCGACAGGCTTGCCATGCCCGTGGCCACTTCGTCGGCAAAGGCCGCATCGCGCTGAAAGTGATCGTGGTTGTTGTCACCCTCGTACTCGGCCATCATTTTGTCCCACTCGGCGCGCACGGGATCGATGTTGATGCGGTCCATGGCTTTGAAATCAGTGGTGTAAAAACGCGGACTGATCATGTCGCTGTGCACGGCTTTCTTGTTGGCGTCTTCAGCGGTGACGATGGTTGGGGCAGCGGTGGCATTCATGGGGATCTCCGGTGGACTCAGAAGGGTCGTGTTATCGGGGTGGTGCGGCCAAGGCGTTGGTGCGCAGACTGGCAAATACAGCGTAGTTACTCGGACCAAAAGACTCCAGATCGATGCGCTGCTGGGTTGAGGTGTCCAGCAGGGTCAAGCGGCCGTCGGTGCGCCCGATCAAGAGGAATGGCGCATCAGCACCCAGGTGTTCGCGGTGGCGCTCGCGCACCAAAGCACGCAGGGTGCTGCGTAAAAAGCCTTGTTCGCCGGCAAATTGCGCCACTTTCTGGCCATTGCTGGCGTCCAGCACCACCACGTCGCCATCGGGCAGGTCGTTGAAAAACAAAGCACGTTGCCATTGCACCGCGGCATCCGGTGTCCGCGGGTTCAGCCCTGACCAGCGCGCCAGACCCACGGCCACCAGCACCGCCAACAGCACCACGCCAATCCATGCCATGGGACGGCTCAAGCCAGGTGCGGGCCGGTTCCAATGCGAGCTGTTCAGGGTGTTCATGCCGGAAGACCTTGCGTTGTGGACAGGCGCGGTGACACGCCATCCACCCTGTGCAGATGTTCACCCACCCGCTCGGCGCGCCACAAGCCCAGCAAGGTCTCACCCACTTGCGCGCCATCGGGCAGGCAACGCAAGGTAGGCTGGGGATGGGTGACGTACCAAGCACGTTGGTGAGGCCACAGGTGTGCCCACCCGATACGGTCCTCCGGATAAAGCGACAAGGCAATGTCCCCCCGTTGATGCGCATAGGGCTTGAGCGCAGCGCCAGCGATGCGTTTGAAGGGCAGGTTGAAGGTCAAGGTCAGCACAATCCCGATGCGCATCACCACCCGCTTGTTGGTCAGTGTGTAAAGGGTGCTGCGCGCGGACAACCAGGCTGTACCTGCCAGCAAGGCCAGTGCCAGCGCATACAAGCTGGCCGCCACCCACCAGGGTTTCCAATCGGTGGGGCTGGTCGCATCCAAGAGGTTGAGAGCTTGGACCATCAGCATCACAGCGAAATACAGCGCGACCTTGCGCACATGAAATGCATGCACCGCCAGACTGCGCCAGTCGGGTGCACCTTGCCAGACCACGCGCTCGCCGGGGGGCAGGGCACTGGGCAAGCCGGGGGCGGCCTCCCATTCGTGTTCATGGGTGGCTTTCATATGAGGGGCTCCTGACGCTCAGGGGTCGCATACAAGGTGCCGGCGCCGTAGTAGGCCGTGATCTTTTCTTCTTCGAGCAGGGTGATCTGATCGCTCGATTTGGTTTGCGGCACATTGGCAAACTGGTGCGCCAAAATGGCCTGCACATGGGAGCCGTCTTTCTTGATGCGCGCAAAGGTCATGGGCAACAACACGCGTTTGTCGGAGTTGACCAGTTGCACTTCGGCGTAGCGGAACAGCATTTCCATGCGGTCCACCCAAAGATCCACCACGGTACCCGCGATGACCTTGTCAGCGCCCCACACGGGCAGGCCACGTGGGTCCACGTCTTGTTTGGCCACCGAGTGATCGGTGGCGATGCGCATCGGCACGATTTTGGGGTGACCATGTTCCATGTCGGGAATGTCGGCGCGCATGGCCCAGGCACCGGGGCCTACGCCTGCCAGCAGCGGGTCGCCAACGGGCTCGAGCGGTGCGCCGTTCCAGCCGTGGGTCGGTTGGCCGCTGTATTGGCCATCGGGTCGATTCACATCGGGCGACAAAGAGGTGTGACCCCCTTCTGTTTTAAATGCCACAGGTTGGGGCACAGGGGGCCAGCCGTCGATCTTGGGGCCGTTTTCGCGGCCCGAATCCATGGGGTAGCCCTCGCGGTGGTTTTCGCGCAGGAGATAATAAATCAACCCCGCAAAGAATGCCCAAAACATGTACAAAACGATTTGGGCCACATCGATGTACTGTGTGATTGCGCCTGTTTCCATGGCCATGCTCCTTCAAAAAAATGGTCAAAGCTCAAAGCTCCAAATCAGCCCGGCAGGTCTGCCAAGCCAAACGGTGCGCCAGCCGCCTGGGTGCTCGCATGAGCGCTCAAACGACGGGCTCGCAGCATGGGCCCCAAGGCCACCAATGCCACAAACAAGAGGTAAATCTCAAGGTGGTAGACAAAGCTGTAGGCAGTGATGGGCGAGACCAAGGCTTCGCCCATGGCGCCTGACATGGCCAGGGCCGAGACGCCATCGCGCACCGCACCGCCCAGCGCCATGGCGGCGCCTGCGCTGGTGGCCTGGACTGCACCCCAAGTGCCCATCACCAAGCCGGCTTGACTGTTGTCTGCTTGCTTGTCTTGTCCCATGCCCATGGCCGTGACCAACATGCCGACCGAAAAAAGGCCACCGCTGAAACCGATCAGGCCCACGCCACATCGGAACAGCCAGGCGGCTTCAAGCGGGCCAGAAAAAATCACCATCGCAAACGCGGGCAAGCCCAGCAGCACCCCCAGGCTGGCCAGACGGCAGGCGTGCAAACCAGCCGACAGCCAGCGCGCCGACAACAGAAAAGCCAGCAAAGCACCGCCCGAACTCAGCGCCGTCAAGGCGCTGGTCATGCCGACATCCAGTTTCAAAATTTCGGCGGCATAGGGCTCGAGCACGATGTCTTGCATATTGAAGGCCATGGTGCCCAAGGCCAAGGTCCATAAAAACCGGCGCATTTGCGGCTGGGCCATGAGTTCACGCCAGCGGCTGGCAAAGCCCCCGGCTTCGCGGCGGCCACGGCGGGCTTGGCGAGCCTCTTGTTTCCATAAAGCAGACAGGTTCAGCACCGCCACCATGACCGCGCAGCCTTGCACCATTTGAATCAGTTTTTGCGGGCTGAAGTCACTCAGCATCAGGCCAAATAGCGTGCTGCTGGCGATCATGCCCACCAGCAGCATGCTGTAGAGCAGGGCCACCACGCGGGGGCGTTTGTCGTCGCTGGCCACATCGTGTGCCAAAGCCATGCCGGCGGTTTGCGTGACCTGGATACCTGCGCCCACCAGCATAAAAGCCAGGCAAGCGCCCACTTGGCCCAGCCAGAGGTTGACATGGTCGGGTTCAGACAGCAGCAGCAGGGCAAAAGGCATGATGGACAAGCCGCCAAACAGCAGCAGCGTGCCGGTCCACAAATAAGGAATGCGCCGCAAACCCAGGGCCGAAGGGTGGGTGTCACTGCGGTAGCCGATCAGGCTGCGCAAAGGCGCAAACACCATGGGGATGGCCACGGCCAGCGCCACCCACCAAGCGGGCACGTGCAGCTCGACAATCATGACCCGGTTGAGGGTGCCCACCAGCAACGCCGTGACCATGCCGATCACCACTTGAAAAAGCGACAGGCGCAACAAGCGCGCCATCGGCAGCTCGGGGGAGGCCGCATCGGCAAATGGCATAAAGCGCGTGCCATACGCGGTCAGCCAGCGGGGCATGGGCAGGTGCAGTTTCACGAACGTGTCCATTCCCAGGCTTGCGAGGTGTAAAAGCCGCTGGCCACCCGCTGCAGGCGTGCGCCTTGCCAGCCTTGCAGATCACGGTGGCTCTGCATGCGCTGCAACAAATCGGCATGCGCTACAGGCGAGAGCGAGGGCGATCGGTCACTGCGTGGAAACAGGCGGCCCGCGCTGTGCATGAGAGCCAACAGTGGCGTGCGCGGCGCAAAGGTGAAGAGCATCGAGGCGCGTGTGCGCTGCGCCAGAGCGGCCAGCGCATCGGTGATTTGCTCGCTGTCATAGTGAATCAGCGAGTCCATGCACACCACATGGTCGAAATGACCGAGGTCGGCGCTGAGCATGTCGCCCGATAAAAACTGCACCGAGCCAGACACAGCGGGGTGTTCGACCGCCATGCGTTCGGCGGCCAGCTTGACCAAGGTGGGCGATAAATCGATCGCCACCACTTCGGCCCCGCGCAGCGCCGCTTGCAGCGCCAGTGCACCGGTACCGCAACCAGCGTCCAGCACGCGCAGGCCACGCAGGTCTTGGGGCAACCACGCCAGAAGGGTCTCGCGCATGGTGTCACGCCCGGCGCGCACCGTGGCGCGAATACGGCCCACCGGCTCATTCGAGGTCAAGCGCGCCCAGGCCTCGGCCGCGGTGCGGTCAAAGTAATGCTCGATTTGGCTGCGGCGCTGTTCGTAGGCTGTGGTGTTCATGGGGGTGCTTTCAGGCTGGGCTTTCAGGGACTTTTCAATCGAAACCCAACAGGTCAAAAATGTCGCGGTCTTTCATGGGAATGGACGGCAGCGGGTCGGCCCCCAACCAGAGCGCGGCGGCCAGGCGCATGTACTCGTCCTGCACGGCTTTCACAGCCGGTGTGGGCTCCAACTCAAACAAGGTGCACTTTTGCAGGCGGCTCTTGCGGATTTCATCGAGCATCGGAAAATGCGCCATGGTTTTCAAGCCGGTGACGGCGTTGTATTTGTCGATCTGGTCGGTGGCGTCGCTGCGGTTGGCGATCACGCCGCCCAGGCGCACGTTGTAGTTTTTGGCCTTGGCCCCAATCGCCTGCACGATCCGGTTCATGGCGAAAATGGAGTCAAAATCGTTGGCCGTCACAATCAGGGCGCGGTCGGCGTGCTGCAGCGGGGCAGCAAACCCGCCGCACACCACATCACCGAGCACATCAAAAATCACCACATCGGTGTCTTCCAGCAGGTGATGCTCTATCAGCAATTTGACGGTCTGACCCACCACATAGCCGCCGCAACCGGTGCCCGCAGGGGGGCCTCCAGCCTCG
>Ga0114963_10002079_pt1 | contig 13657 bp, 16 predicted proteins | sample C_131016_EF_Meta_FD_87019 | JGI IMG/M metagenome (GOLD analysis project Ga0114963, IMG submission 87019) | Freshwater microbial communities from Lake Croche, Canada to study carbon cycling - C_131016_EF_MetaG | ecosystem: Environmental > Aquatic > Freshwater > Lake | place: Lake Croche, Canada...
AAGTCTTGCGGGCACACTGCATGGCAGGATGTGTTCAAGCCCAGTACGAATCCTGTGGGGCACGACATTATACCTATCCGCGATTTTTGGCGACGGAGTTGAATTGACCATAAATGTGGGAAAAGAATCGAACTTCCGCCGGGATGGTACTTGTCTTCCTGTCGGTGATACCGTGCTTGAAGGTGGGGTTCGGAGTTCCCTGGGCAACTGCAGTTGTCGCAGTCACAGCAGCGATACGAAGGAATCGAGTGTAATCGGACGCATCAGCCACCATGGTGTGGCCCTTTCCGGCTGCAACACCGGGTTCAAAGAAGGGACGTGTGGGCATTTTTGTTTATGCGCAACAAGATAATGGTTGGAGACTTGGCTCTCTTGGTACTCCTCATGGCGTTATACGGGTTTCTCCTCTTTCCCACACAGGAAGATCTTGTGAATCCTGGATTTACAGGCGAGATTGGTACCATCACGAGAGACTTCCAAACCCTCTTGAACACGTATACCCAGCAGTATTCGAACTATCGGGTGAATGGCGACGCAGGATCCATGGCTGCATACCAGACAGCACAGAATCAGATTGAGGCGCAATTGAATGTTCTGCGTGACCGGGTGGTCCAGGACAAGCAGTACGTCCAGTCCTTCTTGAGCAAGTACCAAGGTGACAATCAAGCGTTTGTCTCCTTGAATGAGGCGGCACAGAACCTTCAAGGCGTCTATCCCCAATTAAAGGACGAAGAAGTGGTTGCCAAGCAGCAGTCCACGTTAGCGGATACGAGCATGACCTGGACATCGATCATTTTCAGGGTTGGAATTGTGGTTGCCCTTCTGTTACTCGTCGTTGCCCTCAACGCAACATAACCCCCACCAAGAGGATGCACAGAACCCCAAAGGCCAAAAAATAAACACGTTCCGGAATGATTTGTTGTTCGTGGAAACGACGTAACGTTTCCATCTTATCCGTACTGACCAACATCTGGTTGTACTGATACTGGATGGTTGCAAGTTCCTTCAGTAACACATCCACCTTCTCCGGCACGTCATTGGAACGAAGCCGACCGTGCAGTTCCGTTGCAATCTGCATCTGCAGATCCATGAGTGTATTAAGATCGGCTTGGCGCTTGGTTGTATCCGTTTCCGTTACGATGCGCGCCTTCACAGTATCGTACTGTGCCTTCAGTGACTCCAGGCTCATTGTTTACCCTCAACATTTGCAGACACGTCGGTAACACACAACCGCCACATATCCGCCCGTCCCGTCGTCTCCGAATGACGTGTCACATTGATGACATCGCCGGGAACAGCACCAATCAGTCGAACCTGGATATCCTGTGAATCAATCTTGGGCAGCTGCTCCAGATTGACAATCTTCTTCTTTTCCAAAAGCTTGGACACTTCATCTTGCGTACACACGCGGTGCGGCATGTAGTAGGTCGTGTGCAGGGTAATATCAACCTGAAGCTCCTCCATGGTGAAGAACTGTACATTGTTCTTGGCGTGCGTCTTCATGACGTAGAGAACATTCTCCGAAGGGTCCGACAGAGTGACAATGATGGTTCCAGCCGTATAGCCGTTATCTGCCGCATACTTGAGGTACTTGGTGGCATCACTTGCAATGATCTTCAGCTTTTGACTAAAGATGACGAGCTGTTTTCCAATCGTGTAGATATTCACATCGTCGAGATCGTCTGTCGCGACGCGCTCGAGGGTCGTGTCAAGCTTGCGGCGTCCAAGAATCGTCTGCAGTTGCTTGAGTGCGGTCTCCATACTTATTCTTTCGTAAGAATCTAGACAGTTCGTTTTTGACTAGAACAATGTCAACAACCTTTGTCACAGCCTTCTACTCACCGGGACACCAAACAGTTCACCGTGATGTATCCACCTACTTTTCCAATTTTGAACGTCTGGCAAAGACTGGAATCCCCATTTGGTTATACTTGGACGTTGCCTACAAGGATCAAGGTGAAGCGTTAACACGAACGTTCAAAAATGTTCGGATTCCTGAATATGTCGTGCTAGATGTTATTCGTGGTCGTGAACTCCCCTGTCATCGCCAATATGTCAAGGATACAGATGAGTACTATTCGATGCAACTGTCCAAACTCCACCTTGTGGCCAAGGCGGCAGAAACGTGTCCTACCCCATTCGTTGCCTGGATTGATTTTGGAGTGTTCCACATGATCAATGATGATGAAGTGGCAGGGGATGCGTTGCGAGACGTTGCCTTTTCCTACTCGATTCCCGACACGATTCTTACAGCCGGGTACTGGTCCGCCGATCTTCCCGAAACGTGGCCGGGACGTCCTGGTTGGAACTATACGATCTGGGAGGTTGTGCACTGGGTCTTTCTAGGATCTATCTTTCTTGGTCCCCGACACGTGTTCCGTGAAGCCGCACAACGACAGACTCAATTAGTTGAACAGTACGCCCCCAAGCTGACATGGGAAGTCAATTACTGGATGCTGATGAAGGAGCACTTTACACAGTACCGTTGCGAATCCCACTCGGATACGATCTTAACGAACTTGCGTAACTTTTTGCGCAATCTAAAGTAATGAAGCATCAGATTGTTCTGGGGTTAGCCGTTGCTGCAATTATCTTGTCCTTGGTCATGTCGAACAGGGAAAAATTTGAGAATGTGGATTACTTTGGCGGCGACAAGGTTCAGACTGCCCAGACCATCTCCACGGAGGATTCGTCGTATGCCCAACGGACCAATAGCATGCCGCCGCCTACTGTGGTGTCTCCGCCGTTAACGGGTATGCCCACCCCGTTCCAAGTGAATCAGTGGACTGCCTACGTGTGAGCGTACGCGTCGGAGCGCTCTCCATTCACGCACGTGTAGCACATCTTTGAGCCCTGCGCGCAAGCATTTCCGCAGTCACACACATCCTCGAGTGGAGGCATTGACGTGTAGAGGTCGATGGCTGAATACAACTTGGCAAGGAACTCCTCGCCCCATGCAAAGGTGCGCGACGTGTCCAGAATAAAGGCGACACTTCCACCCGGGACGGTATTGACAAACACCTCAAAGCGGAACATATGGTTGTTTGGCCACGTCATTGTGACCGTATTGTAGCCGTTCGCGTCCCGATCTGCAACGTGGACGATGGGGGACTCCATCATGTTGGAAAGCGTGTAGTGGATAGCGTGAGAGAGGGTGGACATTCTTGGATGACATTACCGTTGAAACCTACAGATTCCGTTTTTAGGATACGCAATGACGAACAAGCAAAAGATCCCAAAGGCCTTGAGGGAACAAGTGTGGCTCGTGCATGTAGGACCCAAGTTTTCATGCAAGTGCAAGGTCAAGTGGTGTACGAACGAAATCAGCGTGTTTGATTTCCAAGCCGGTCATAATATCCCTGAATCCAAAGGAGGCACGACAGCCATCGAGAACCTCTTTCCGATTTGTGCGCGGTGTAATGTGAGCATGGGATCGACATATTCAATCGATGAATGGAATGTAAAGTTCTCGGACAGTACACCGGCAAAAAAGTGGTCCTGGTTAGGAAAGTGTCTAAATACCAAGCGTTAGAACCGTTTCAATCGCATTGGAGTCGGCCGGCGCATCAATGCCAGGGATGCTCGGGTTCGGCTCCTTCTTGCCGGGAAGTCCACCTGTACCACCGAATTTTTCCTTGACTGCACTCACGGCAACACTATCATCAAATCCAGATCCGATCGAAATGGATGTGCCAAGCGCCGTGATTAAGAACGGAGCGGCAACCAAGAACCACGAAACCGGGCTCAAGCCAATCCCGCAAAAGGTGTCGAGGAGGTAGACGAAGGCAGCGCCCACGACAAGCTTGATGGCTGCCGTGTACCACATGGTCAGGGACAGATCGAGACCAAGACTCACAACCAAGAAGATCAGATACAGCAGCGCAGGCGGGCACAGGTCCTCGATAAAACGCATCGTATTGTATCTAGAGTACTAAAAAATGGCAGACATTGTGGCTGACCTTGCATGCTGTTCTCTTGAGGAGGCGACACGCGCGCTTGAACTTCATGGATCGGTGATTGCAGCTGTGGACTCCCTTATGCAAAAGCCCAAAGTGTCCGGTGAAAAGTACCTGCAGCCGAGAGAACGCAGGGCACACTTGGACCCGGAGCAGGATGAGATGTGCCGTAAGGGTCGTGAACTCATGGACCGCCTTACCTTAATTTCAGCCTACCACCCACAAGTCCAACACGCCCCTTCGGTTGAGGAGGCCGCAACGAAGGCGCTGCAGTCGCGTCCATCCGAGCCTGCTCCTTCTGCACAATCATCTGGGGCTGCACCACAACCGGATTCTCCCGAACAAACTGTTCCACTTTTTGCGCAATCTTCGACGCCTCACTAAAGAGATCAAGGCTCTTGATATGGGCGATGGACTGTTCACGACGAGCTTGGTAGACTTCAGGCTCGTCCAGTTTGGTAATGGCATCAACCCACTCATCAATGGCTTCACGCTCACATGGAATTCCAGCCGGCATGATCCATTCTTCCATTCCCTCGGTACTCCCACCTGCATTCGGATTCACGACCGGCTTGGAGTAGAGAACAGGAATTCCATTGTACATGGCCTCCACGGCAATCCGTCCAAAACTTTCATAGTAACTGGGCATCACCAGAATCCGGGTCCGTTTCAGGAGGATACGCACATCTTCCTGAAACTGAATCCATTCGATATTGGACGGGGCAGGCGGGGGACGCAATTCACCATAGTACGGAACGACAGCGAGGAACTTGCGCGTGGGCAGCTTCTTGGCCATTTCGTAGAATTGCATCACACCCTTGTTCAGATTCGCATTCACCAGGGTAATGCAGTCGCCGTCCGGCAGTTGGTCCATTTTGAGTTTGGATTCGTGGAGGATTGGACGAATCACATCGGTGCGCACAATTTGGGGCGGAAAGGGAACAATGTTCTTTCGGTAACTAGATTCCATCGTCTTGTTGATAAAGAGAAGCATCTCCTTCCATCCCGTGCTCATATTTGCCGTAATGGCTTGGTACCGCCCATCGAAGTGACACGTGGCGATAATCGGCCGATCAAATCCACGGGAATTCACACGACGAACTCCCGGCAGTGCAGGGGCGTGGGGACAAATCCAGACTTGGCTTTCATTCAGGTAATTGTGCCCGGCAGTAAAGTGCATGAAGCGGAATCCGCGATACGTTCCACCCTGTACACCTTCCGGAGGCTTGTCCAGAGTCATCCAAACGACCGAATGACCACGTGATTGGAGTTCAATCCCGAGGTCAATATCGTGCAAGAACGCCCCACACAAGTCGGGCATACGCGTGGCAAAGAAGACGATCTTCATTACAAAAGGAACTCTAGGAAAACGCTGAAGGAACTGGCGCGGCTGTATTCGGCTGGACACTCTGCATCACGAGACGAGTCGGGTCACCACCACGAATCCATCCATCAACTTCAACCCAGTTATTGACATTCTTGTAATCCGCATCCTTGCTGGCAAGAAGGGGCTGGTAATAGTTAGGAATGAACTTGTCCATGATGGTGGAGATATCCTTGGGGTGACGCTGGAGCTGGGAGTGGATCAGCTTGGACTCATTGTCGACTGCACCGGGGTCACCGCCACTCATGAACGGGGTTGTGCTGAACGGCCGGGCCCAGAGCTGCTTGTGGCCCTTGACGCGCCACGCATCCGGGTTACCCCACTTGAGTTCGGTGTTCTCATCCACCTTGCAGCCACCTGCAAGACCGAATCCAGCTGTCGGGATGAAGCCAGGTTGGTCCGCCATGGCCGCGGCCGGGTTCATGGTGTCCGAGCACCCCGAGTCCGTCTGCCCGGTCATTTGCCAGGCGGAGGAGGTGGCGTCCTTGTAGGCGCGAGCGTTATTGTGCTCGGTGTCCACATTCGTACGGGTATTTGCAAAGAACCAGTCCATTGTCATGAATCCAGATTTTATCATAGAAAACGGACCTTCAGACTTGAACCTGACGAGAGAATAATGGAGCTTCAACCGTGCGATTGGCATGAGCATGATGTGAAACAGCAGTATGTTGTCGATGTCTACGGCCGCACCCAGGCAGGAAAAGTTGCCTGTGTCCGTGTCACTGGGTTCAAGCCGATGTTTTATGTCGGCGGAGACAAGTTTGTTGAGGGAGGACAGCGTGTGAAAAAGTATGATGTCATGGCAGGCTTCAAGGAGACGCAGATCGAAGTGTGGAAGGTGATGTGCCAGAACCAGAGTCAGTTCCACGATCGCATCCGCAAGCTCGAGGCGGATGGACGGACCTTGTATGAGAGCAATCTCCACCCGTTCCTCCGTCTCTTCCACGAGCGGCATTTGGGTCCTGGATCACCCTTCAAGTTTGCAGGGGTGCAAATGGACATCCCAGAGAAGGATGAAGAGCCACAGTATGATGTGGATCTCATGTACACATGTCACTACACGACACTCGAGCCATCCACTACAGGTATTCCGCTCAAGGTGGCGTCCTATGATTTGGAAATGTGCCCGCTCGAAGGATCGCGCTTCCCCATGGCAAGGATCGACCCGATCGTACAGGTCGGCGTCTCGTTCCGGTGGTCGAATGACTTGATGACACCAATTCACCGGTACGTCTTTGTCTACGGAAAAGTGGATCCCTCCGATGAACCGAATACCACCTTCATGGGCTGCAAGACGGAGGAGGATATGCTCTTGGCCTTCCGCAACTGTATCCTCGACGAGAACCCGGACATTATGTGTGGGTACAATACATTTGGGTTTGACGATGCCTACATTGAGGACCGATGCCGTGCGCTAGGGCTCTTTAGTCCGTACGAGGACTCCATCATGAACTTGAGTCGAGCACCCTTTGCCAAGAAGAATGCGGGACGCCAAGGCGAGCCACCCAAGTTCGTGAATAAGTTCACAGATGAGAAGAAGTTTGAACTGGCGTCGGGCAAGTACGATTTGCGTCCTCTCGCAATCCGGGGTCGGCTGGGAATCGATCTCTTGCTCAATATGCGGCGCGAGCACAGTTTAGAATCGTACAAGCTTGATTCGGTCGCCTCGGTGTTCCTGCGCGACAAGGTGGTGTCATGGACTGTCAAGGATGAAGAGATTGTCATCAAGACCAAGAGTACGCGCGGAATGTTCGTGGGAACCTACGTGCGGTTCGATGTGGTGGGTAATACGTCAGACCATTACCGGGATGGCGAAAAGTTCGTTGTCATAGCCTTGACACCAACCTCCTTCTCGATCGAGTATGTCCATGAGCTCTTTGAGGATTTGAGTGACAAGGACAAGAAGCATCTGGAGTGGACCTTTTCGAAGGACGATGTGGAGCCGCACGACTTGTTCCGCCTTCATCGCGGTTCACCTGCAGATCGTGCCCGGATCGCTCGGTACTGTATCCAGGATTGTGATCTGGTCTTGAATTTGATGCAGCGTCTCGATACAATTGTCAATGCGCGCGGAATGGCAGATGTGTGCAAGGTCCCGATGCAGTATGTCTTGGCGCGTGGCCAGGGGATCAAGATCTATTCCGCCATTCTCTACTTCGCCTCTCAACGGAATCAGATTATCCGGACTCAAGCATCGGCGGACGATGACCAGGGATATGAAGGTGCTGTCGTGATTATTCCCAAGATTGGCATGTACCTCGACCAGCCCGTGTCCGTTCTGGATTTCAACTCACTCTACCCGACGAATATGATCGCCTACAATCTGTCGCCAGATACCCTGGTGCAAGAAGTGACACGCACACCGGATGGACGCGTGACCGTCGAGGGCTTGCCGGATACGGAACTGGATGCGTTGCGTGCAAAGGGGTATGTGCTCGACACCATCAAGTACGATACCAAGACGGATGATCTCCTTATTTCGGAAACGTCATGCACCTTCATTCAGTACCAAAAGGAGAAACCCATGACGGAGGGAATCTTGCCGCAAACCTTGGCGACCCTCTTGTCCAAGCGAAAGGAGTTCAAGACCAAGATGGAAGATCAGCAATATGACGAGGCCCAGCGTGCCGTGTTTAACGGCTTGCAAATGGCGTATAAGGTGGTTGCGAACTCCATGTACGGTCAGACCGGGTCCAAGACATCGCCGATCCGGAAGCTGTGTGTTGCAGCCTGCACCACTGCCGCGGGACGGAATGCCCTGTATTACGCCAAGCAGATTGCCGAGACCGAGTTTGGTGGACAGGTGGTGTATGGAGATACGGATTCTATCTTTATCAAATTCCCAACCAAGGATCTGCAAGAGTCGATTGATATGGGCATTGCGTGTGGAAAGAGTATCACGTCCAAGATGCGCAAACCGTACAAGATTGCCTATGAAAAGACCTTCTACCCCTTCATTCTCTTCTGTCGCAAGCGGTATGTCGGGATCAAGTACGAAGAGGATCCGAATCCAGCCAAGGGGAAGCGCATGTCCATGGGGATTGTTCTGAAACGCCGTGACAATGCACCGATCGTCAAGGATATCTTTGGAGGCGCTCTCGATATCCTGCTGGATACGCAGAATGTACGAACGGCACAAGACTTTGTCCACACCAAGATCGAGCGTGTTCTGAAGGGCAAGGAGCCGCTCGAGAAGTTTATCATTTCCAAGTCGTTGCGTGATGACTACAAGAACCCCAAGCAGATCGCACACCGTGTCTTGGCCGACCGTATGGCCGAGCGAGATCCAGGAACTGCGCCCAAAGTAGGTGACCGCGTTCCGTATATTTACATTGTAAATCCTCGAGCCACAATGCAAGGTGAGCGCATTGAACATGCCGATTACGTCCGTCATAACGGACTGGAACACGACGCGAAATTCTACATTACCAACCAAATCCAAAACCCAGTCGCCCAGCTGTTTGCACTCTGTATTGAACGCCTTGAAGGGTATGTGGAGCCGCGGCCGTCCTATAAGGACATTTACACCACCCAGCTCCGAAAGTTTGCGGGAGATGAAGAGCAGGCAACGCTCGCCACCCTCCAGTACAAGGAGATACAGCTCGACTCAATGATGTTCATGGGCGCACCATCCCATACGAATCAGCACACCTTGGACGCCTATTGGAAAAAGGGCTTAAAACCGGAGAGCTCTGTCAAGTAAATGCGCAGCGAAGAGTTTGCTGACACTGCCTTTACCGTCCTGCGTGAAATCATCGAAGCTGCAAGCGAAACGCTCCGTGAGACGCGCTACCTCCCAGATCCCTTGCGCGCGCGGATTCTTCTCAATAATTCCCGCAACACGACATCCATGATTGAGATTGTTCGTATGCTCTCCACTGCCCATGTTCCTATTCCTGAACGCCCTCCTTCGCTGCTCAATCCCAATGCAACGAATTTTTACTTTAGCGCGGCGATTGATCTGACGGGAATGGAGGATGTTCCGATTGTGCCGTCCGAGGCAGTGGTGGAGGCTACGCTAGTTCCGCAGGAGGATCAAGAGTCGATTGATCTGTGCACTGTTTGCCAGGAGACTATGGGCGAGGATTGTTCGATGCTCCGGAACTGCAAGCACGTATTCCACGATCGGTGCATTCGTCAGTGGTTCTCGACGAGCCCGCGCTGCCCCGTGTGCCGAAATGATATACGCGAAGAGAGCGAGACTGTGTAATGAGCGTGTGCGTGTGCATTCCTACACGGAACCGTCGGTGGACGCAGGCCTTTTCTTTGTCCTGCATGGACACTCAAATTCTGAAACCGACAGTGTGGATTGTCGTGGATGCATCCGATTCAGATGACCAAGCGTGGGATCCAGCCTTGCTTCCTCCCGGTACGGTCTACAAGCGGACTGTCAACAAGCCTATCGGGGAAATGCGGAACAATTGTATCGCCTTGGCACTCGAGCACGAATGGGATTATATGGTCTTTTGGGACGATGACGATTACTACCCACCGACCCGGATTTCAACAGGCGTCAAGGGGTTGGAGTCGGCCCCTGATGCCGATCTTGCCGCCTCGTCCAAAATGTACCTGTTCCTAACCCGGGAGAATGTGCTCTTGACGTCTGGACCGTTCCACGACACTCACGGAACCGCTGCAACGTACACGATCCGGAGACGATACTTTGAAGGGAACCGGTTTGATCCCAAGAAGGTTATGGCCGAAGAGCTGTCCTTTACCCGCGGATGGAGTGCAAAGATGGTGCAGGTCAATTCGGAGGAAACAATTGTCGTAATGGGCCATCCCCAGAACACGGTTGACAAATCCCAGATTCTGAAGGATCCTTCAAAGTTCGTGTCCAAGATTGTGAATGATGTCAATGGGAAGCAGGTGTTTCGTTCAAAGTGGTCTGTACCGCAGTCACAATGGGATCTGTGGAAATCCACATTTTCTGTTTCATAATGTCCGTAACGGGTGGCGTGTACCGAAGAACGAGGGGACTGGGCAAAGTATCCGATTCACCGTACTGCAGTCGGTGCAGAATACGCCGAACATCATGTTGACATTCCCGAGCGAGTGCCTTGACATCCCGATTGAGTAACTGCTCAATCTCGGCAATCTTGGGTGGGTAACAACGGACCACTTCAATTGACGTACATCCTTTAAAGACTCGAGGCACCTCATTGCATGTGAACAAGACAGGCAAGGTCCGTTCTCCTACAATCCATTCCACTAATTTCCGTTGTGCATGCGAATCCGAGCCATCGATTTCGTCTAGAACTAGACACGATGCTTTGGAGTCACCGCGGATCATGGAGGCAATCGACCGGGTGTGCCGGTAACTCGCCACTAATTTAGCCACATCTTCATGGCTGCGCATGGTTTGCGTCGCATTGATTTCAATCGGTTCCATTCCAGCTGATCGAATGGATGCCAGAGCCAGGGTGGTTTTGCCAATCCCGGGCGGTCCGTGTAACAAAAAGGTCGTCGTGTACGGCTTTGTGGTCAAGTACGATGTGAGCCGGGTCTTGACATCGGTATGTCCAATCACGTCATTCAGAAAGAGCGGACGACGTGTTTCGCTCCACATTAAGCGAGTTTGGTCAGACACGAGAAAATGCCTTCCATACACAATGGAATCACCTGTGCATGCGCTGCGACTCTTTTTCAAAACATCGCCTCTTGTTCAGCACCATTTGGATTCTTACAATGCCATGATTGAGACTGGAATTCCCACCTTTATTCGTGCCTCGAATCCTCACGAATTGGAATTGCAAGATGGGCGGTACATTCGTGTCTTTATTGGAGGCAAGGAGGGCAAGGTTCGGTACGTGCCTCCAACGAACGAGGATGGAACGGCAATTGTCCCGCACGCGTGCCGACTTGATAACACGACCTACGAGCTGACAGTGCTTGCTGATATTGAAGTTGAGTATGTGATGCCGTCTGTCAAGACTGTTACGTTCAAGGATAGCGAGATTGGCCGGATTCCCTTGATGCTTCGGAGCAAGTACTGTTACTTGACAGGTCTCGACGGATACGACTATGGGGAGTGCAAGTACGAACTGGGCGGATATTTTGTGATTGATGGTGCTGAAAAGGTCCTGCTCACCCAAGAAGCCTTGGGCAATAACATGTTCTATGCCGGATCGCAAAAGCGCAAGGAGAGCCTGGATGAAGCGGCGGTCAAGTCGTTCAAGAATGACCGCGAATATTACGCATCGGTTCGGTCCATTTCGGAGGATGGAAGTCGTGGACCGTATAGCCACTTTATCGTGATTCCGTCTCCCGTGTCCATCAATGAAAAGGAAGTTCTTTCGTTAGGCCAGAATCGGCGTGTTGCGACTGTTACATTACCTGGATTCCGCAATGAACTTCCGTTAATCAGTGTATTCCGTGCTCTGGGATTATCGTCGGACAAGGCGATTTACGAGAGTGCGTTATTAGGCGTGCCAGAGTCGAATCGCTCCGTCTATTCGGACCTCTTTACTCAACTCATCATGGGCCATGAACGGTTACTGCAAACATCTGAATTAACGGATATGGACTTTTTGGTTCGTGAGACGAGGACCAAGAGCAAGTCCGAAGTGGTGCGGTGCATCCACGAATTGATGTTTCCGCATTTAGACGATGATTTCCGCGTCAAGGGCTACCACCTGGCCCGGCTCTTCAAAATGGCCATGGACCAGGCGTTAGAACTGGAACCACCCAGTGATCGGGACAGTTTCTCGTACAAGCGACTGGAAACGTCCGGGGATTTGTTCTTTACTGAATTCCGTCGTATCTTTCGCGAGACATCCAAATCCATGTTACTCGATCTCGATAAGAAGGTGAGTCAGTTCGAGCGCAAGGCATTCGAGGGCACCAATCTTGCAAATGTGTTTCAAGCGGAAACAGTGAATCGGTTCTGGAAAAAGTACCGGTTAATGAGCGAGTTTCTGAAATCCTTCAAGGGTGCATGGGGCGGCGAAGACGGTATTGCACAAGAATTGAGCCGCATGTCGTATGCGGGCACCATTTCGCACTTGCGCCGCACTAATTTGAATATGGACCGCACATCCAACAAGAAGGAACCGCGTCGATTCCACGCGAGTCAAATGGGTTTACTGTGCCCTGTGGACTCCCCGGACGGACGTAATATCGGGTATGTCAAGTCTTTGGCCCTCTTTGCCCGCATCTCCACGGCAACTCCGTCGTCGATTGTTCGTGACCTGGTCCTCAAACAAAAGTGTATTCGGTTATCGGATCTTTCGCCGACGCTGTGGAGCCCGATCTGGACTCCTGTATTTATCAATTCTGATTTGGTGTGTGCCTCCTTGGAAACGGAAGATCTTCATCGTGTGTTACTGACTGCACGTCGGTCCGGGGCGATTGATGCATCCGTGTCCCTGGGCTGGAACCGAGTCTCCAATACGTACACCATTACATGCGATTCCGGACGCCCGATTCGTCCCGTGTACCGGGAAGGCACAACGGACGAAATGATCCGGTCCGCCACGTCATGGGAGGAGTTACTGAAGCATATCGATTACATTGATGCGTTAGAGACGGATACCTTGCGCCTGTCCTTTTCATTGAGCCCGGTCCTTCGCTCGGAACTCCACACCTCTTTTTCCTTAAGTGCCCTGACATGTTTGATCCCGTTCGCCGACCACAATCCGGGAACGCGTAACGCCTTTGCCATTGCACAGACCAAGCAGACGTGTGCATGGTACCACACGAACTACCGGAAACGCTTCGACACGATCGCTGTCATGCTCTGTAATCCGCAAAAGCCCTTGACCCAGACGTGGATGTATTCGGAAATGATGGGTCGGGGCGGGTGCATGCCGTATGGCGAAAACGTGGTAGTGGCCATCACAACGTACGGTGGGTACAATCAGGAAGATTCCGTCATGCTGAATGGAACCTCAATGCGTCGTGGTATGTTTCAGTCGCTGTACATGCACAGCTACGATATTTCAGAAGAAATGCTTGACCCGGCACTGCAAACCCATACGGAAGTTTCGAATGTTACGACAGATCCGGAGATTAAGCGCAAGGATGCTGACTACTCCAAACTGGATGGAGAGGGTGTCATCAAGGTGGGGTCGATGGTGGCAGAAGATACGGTCTTACTTGGAATCCGAACTCCACAATTCAATGCCGATGGAACAGTCAAGTCCTATGTGGACAGCTCCCAACTTCCGAAAAAGGGACAGCGCGGCCGTGTCGACGGCGTCCACCCCTATGCGACTCGCGACGGGCTCAAGGGATTCAAGATCCGGATTGTGGAGGAGCGCTACCCGGTCCTCGGCGACAAACTGGGCAGCCGTCACTCGCAAAAGGGGACCTGCGG
>Ga0114963_10002080_pt1 | contig 13655 bp, 7 predicted proteins | sample C_131016_EF_Meta_FD_87019 | JGI IMG/M metagenome (GOLD analysis project Ga0114963, IMG submission 87019) | Freshwater microbial communities from Lake Croche, Canada to study carbon cycling - C_131016_EF_MetaG | ecosystem: Environmental > Aquatic > Freshwater > Lake | place: Lake Croche, Canada...
CAGAAACACCTGCCGCAAACTGCTCAAGTAAACGCTTTTGAATACTTGGTAAAAGTCTGCTTTTTCGTCTTTTCCTAACCATCTGACATAAATAGCCTTTTTCTGCTATCTATGTCAGCCCCAAACTTAATTACCCATCAAAATTCACGTTTCTTTTTTACTTATGAACGTAATTCGAATTTAAAACCAATCTCATCTTAAAGGTTAAGAAAATAAGAATGCATTAAAACAAAATCTGTTGAAAATGTCCAAGCAGCACAGTTATATCCTCACTCTTTTTAAAAAATTTTTAGAACCATAAACATTTCTAAAAAAATATTAAGCAATATGGTTTTTGGCTTTTATAATTATGTGAATGAAAATATAGTTTTTTTGATTAAATTATAAAATTGACCCTTAGTTTTTATGAAAATAATTAAAATATATCAATACGTTATTATAAAAAATTGCACATATTTTAAAATTTTAACGGAAATTTATGAAATAAATTTTTATAAAAAATGAGATTTTTTTTAAAAAACGATAAGAGGTATTTTTTATAAAGAAAAAATACTAGCTAATCATTTTATAAAACCATTTAAATTAAAAATCCATCAATTGAAAGATTTGTTAATTACATCTTTTAAATCAAAATCGTTAAACTTTTTATATAAATTTATATAATTTTCACCTGTAATATCTGCAATTTCAAAAAGAGAAAGACCATTTTTAATTTTTAATATAATTCCCATTGTCTTAAAATCGTCAAAACCAATATTACGGTTTGTTTTATCAATTTTTTGATCTTCTAAAAGTTTATTTAAATAGTAAAAATAAACATTATTGTTTATTAAATCATCTTCTAAAAACTTTGAAAAAACATAGTTTTCTTTATCAAGCATTTTAGAATATGTTTTAATATGAAAAAGGTAATGTCCATCTCGCGATGAAACGACTCTAATATTTTTTCCGTTTTTAATTGTAATTTTAGCTGTTAATTCTTGGTCTTTAACGATGAGTGAAACATCTTCCCATTTTAGTTTTTTTAATTCTGAAAAACTTAAAAGAAAAGAGCTTTGTATGAATAAAAAATCACGGATTATTTTTTTATAATAACTATCTTTGTGTGATAACGCTTTATCTGGCCATCTTTTTAAAGCAGCTTGAATTCTAAAAAACTCAAGAGGTGTAATTCCTTTTCGTTTACTAATGGTTTCTTTAAACTCTTTTGGAAAGATAAAGTTTTTAGCATTATTAAAATAGTATTTGTTGCACCACGAAAAAAAATTCTTAAAGCAATTCAATTCATTTTTTAATGTATTGGATGATAATTTTTTTTCACTGTTCATTCTAAAAGAAAAATAATTTTTGAATATATCGGCATCAATGTTATTAACGACCATTAAAAGGCCATGAAATTTATTTCCATTGCCAATAAAATTAACTAGATGCTTTCTTAATTGAATTTTCAAAACATTATATCTTGGTTTTGTAATTTCAAAATTCAAAACACGTTCATTTTGAAAGACAAGATAATTATCAATTAATTCAGACAATAGAAAAGATTTATCAAATGACTTGACGCTATCGAAAGAACTTAAAGATCTAAGTGACAACAATGAAATTCTTAGTGCGTCTTCAAAAGTTTTTGTATTCAAAGATTTTTTAACTAATTTATTAGAGGTGATATCTTTATATTTTAAAAACCAAAATTCATTCATCCTTAAACGAAATATGGTAGCTACGTTATCAAAGATTATATATTCTTCAGCAATTGATTTTTGACTAATTCTTTTAAGTAACATTTATTTACACACCAAAATTAATGATTAAAAATTTTACTCTCCAACCGTTTAAAAAAAATTAAACTGAAAAATATATTTGGACCGACATATCATGAATTGAGACTACAAAATTTAAACATTACAAGCGTCTGATTAATCGTTTAATATAAATTTCAAAGACAAGATCTTATTATGCAAGATATGATGAGAAGCTTAAAACGCCTAGCTTAGCTTAATTCTAAAATACCTTATTTTATCAGAGCATTAGGATGATTTTTTAATCTTGATACTCAGCCTCATGTAAAATCTTATCAAAATATTGCCCTCCTGTAGAGGACATAAAAAAACGCCGGTAAACCGGCGTTTTTAGATCAATTTTAAGTAAGATCACATGATAACGGGCTTTTCTTCAGGTACAGGCTCTTCTTCTTCCTTCTTAGGGAAGAGAAGGTTGTAGATGGGCTCCAATTCAACCTCGTCTTCTGGCCGCCAGGTTACGGGCTTCAAAGGTGCAATACCGTTGGCCAGCGCAAAAGCATATGATTTCATGCGACGAACAAGCATATAAACACGCGCCAATTCTTTGGGACGAGCCTTCAGCAAACCACCAAGAAATGGCCGTTTATTTCTTGGTTCACGGGCATTTTCGAAATTTGAAATAAAAAACATGAAAGAGAGTAGAAATAGATCAATATTAGAAATTTTGACCGAACCAAAGAATTGAGTAACTCTCCCTAAAGCATCATGCAAATCAGCTTCGAGGTCTTTATCGTCATAGAGTTGACTAAAAACACGGGTTAACTCTGGTACAACGATTTCAGCTGGTAATTGCGAAACAAGGTAATAACGAACAGCTTGTGTCGCAATGATTTCAAAGACGAATTGAGGTGGGGCTTTGACACCAGTCATCGGCCGCGGTTTTTCTTTTTCTTCTTCACTCATTTAAATCACTCTCACTCACAAGCCGATTCTTAAAAGATACTACTATGTTCAGGCATCAATGTGAAATTTTCATAAATCAACGGCATAAATGAAACTAAAAAATAATATTTATTAAAAAATTGAACAATAACAATATTCTCTATTAAATAGCTCACCTTATGAAGAAGATTTCCGGAATTTTGCAAACCATTCAACACTCCGATCCTGAACCTCTTTAAAGTCGGCGGCCTTCAAATCTTTAACAAGAGCATCGCGGCGACGTTTTGCCTCTGTCCGCCCCGAAGCAACAGCGAGAGATGCCCAATAATAAGATTCTTTAGGATCCCCGAAGCCAAATTCGGTTGCAAAACTATTGGAAAGCATCACAAGAGCAATATTATCACCATCTTCAGCCGCCTTGGTGAGACGCTGTCTCACCCAAGTCATTGCGGCTTGAACAGTATCAGGCTGCAATTTTTCCATGATAGGAGGCCGTGCTGAAGATGCTTTCTTAAAACCCTGAAGCGCCGATAAATTAGCCCAGCGGAGAGCATATTCAAAATTTTGCGGCACACCAATGCCGTGATAATAAAAAAGGGCGAGATTAAATTGTGCTTCTCGATCTCCATTTTCTGCTTCTTTTTCAGCGGTTTGGTAAGCCTCTTTAAAGTTACCTGTAAGGATAGATTGGTTCATCGTTGATTTGGGTGAAATCTCTTGACCCGAAGCAACAACTGGAAAAGACGAAACTGCTGTAACAGTCGAAAGGAAAAACAGGATAATTTTCGTTACTTTCGAACCAAACTGCATAAAATAACCCTATCTCACACTCAAAAAAGCAAAAACCTGACTAGTCACCGAACAAACCCATACTTTATTTTATCACTGAATTTATTAAAAGAATAGCAATGAAGGGCTACAATGCATTACAAAACAATGATAATGACTTAAGAATACTATTTTATAATAGAACGTAAATAGTCCAAATGAATGGTCCTAAAACATTAATTCTGCTTACATCAACTTATTATACAAATAGGCTCATTGAGTCCGCTTACAATAAAACACCCGATATTTCAGTTGTCTACGTACAACATCCTAATGAATTGATGGAACTTGATATCGATTTTCTCAGATTTTCACGCTTGATATCATTTGGTAGCGCTCATTACATAAAACGTCACATTTTATCTCTCATCGGCTTTGGAAGTTATAATTTTCATCCTGGTCCTTCAAATTATCCAGGTTGGGCTCCCTTTAGTTTTGCGCTTTATGAAAAAGCATCAATTTTTGGTGTGACAGTTCATGAGATGACGCCACAAATAGATGCCGGTATCATTGTCGGTACAAAAAACTTCAAAATACCAAATGCTTGCGATCTACAGCTCCTTATGGATCTTACAACTGAAGTAATGTACCAGCTGTTTGACGAGCTGGTTTTAGATTTTGCGAAACGTGACAAGCCATTGAATTCCACTAATCAAAACTGGTCAGGTCATATTTGGACAAAAAAAGACTTTAAAGATATGTGTCATATTCCACTTGATATATCGAAAGAGGAAATGGATAGACGGATAGTTGCTTTTGGATACAGTGATGGTATCAATTTGCCATTTATACATTTAAATAATGACAAGTATTTAATTGCAGATCCGGATGATAAAACTGTCAGAGAAGATATATATATTCAGGGATATAGATTTATCAAAGTAAATCTGAATTAAAAATAAAAACAACAACTAATCAATTAATGACTAGTTGTTGTTTTATTAAATAATCAACCCGCTAGATTAATTACGATTACGGGAAACCCCTGCTCCGCGCCCCTTTCGGGTTGAAGCAATTTCAGCAATTCTATCTTGGAATTCATCGTTTTCGACTGCTTTTTTAAAATCAATCAATAAATTTTGAAGTTCCTGATAGGAAGAACATGAAATACCGCGATCTTTTCCAAACAAAAAATCATTGCCAAATCGGGGCGTAAACAAAAAGCCCCCAAGAGAATCTTGCCAAAACAATCTGGGAATTTGGGTTTTATCCCCTTTTTTTACCTGTAAATCATGCCCATTTGACAATTTTTCTATATATAACAATTGATTAGAGATGACATCTAACAATTTTTGTTTGTTTTTTTCTTCCGGGGTTAAAATATTATTTTTACGAATAATCGATTTCTTTCCTTCAACAACACTATATTTATCAAGAAATTTAGACATAAATCACCTCAATATTTATTAATGTATAATAATATACAAAAAAATAAATAACAAACAAGCCTAACTTAATTTCCCTTCAAGCTATTTGACCAAGCTGTTTGAAAGTCGGTCAATTGAGACTGTGTAGATTTGGCTTTATTGAGCAAAGCGGTCAAAGTACTAAATTGCTGCTGATAACGGGTTAATTGAGCAGCCATACGTGCATCCAATGTTGCCTGTTTTGTGGTAAGATCAGATAAAATTTTATTTTCATCATCTGTCAGGTTTTGCAGAGAAGAAGTCGTACCTGTTGCATCATTGATCATATTATTGAAGCGTTCAATAATGCCCTGACTGTAATTTAAACTCGCAGTGAAGCCTTCTGCAGCTGAATCTGCGAGATCAGAAGGTATAAACAGGGAAATACCAGCTGCTGAAGAAGTCGATGAAGCGGTCAATGTATTTCCAGAGAGAATGGCAGGATCACCATTGATGGTCCAACCCAAGCTTGTACCAGACGCAGTCAAAGACGAAACACTTCCAGAAGTTGCAGCCGTAAAGGTTAAAGACGTTCCATTTAATAGTCCCGAAACCCAGCCTGTCAAGGAACCAGAATAGTTTCCCTTAGCCGTTGAAGGACCTGTAGTTGCTCCAGCACTTAAATTTGCGTAAGCGGCTGCTACGTCGCTAGCTGTCAAATCAGTGGACGCTGTAAAAGTCAAACCACCAATCGTAATATTAGCACCAGACTTCAGCGAATAAAACTGAACTGAAGCGGTAGCATTGGATCCAGATACAGCAGAGGTATTTACGACAGTTGGTGGTAGAACCTGCTTCTTAACCGTATAAACACCAGTCTTTGCTGTTGATGAAATGCCACCCGGCGCCAAACGAGAGTCTGACACACTTTGTTTAGATGCTAATACAGCAGCAACGAGATCTGGATTACTAGAAAGAACCGTCGAGAAGGTAGCACTATCTAATGTCAAAGTCCCATCCCTATTTGTCTTGACGCCAATGTCTGCCAATGTGTGCGAGCCAGAATCGTAGCCTGTTATGGATTGGGTTGTAAAATTACGCAACTGTCCAATCAGAGTTCGAGCTATAGCATTATTCGCCAATCCACCATTTTGGGTAGGATCAGACATATTATAGTTCATCTGAGAAGACATCGTAGTGATAACCTGATTATATCCATTTACTAAAGAACTAATGGCATTAGTAAGTGCTGTAGTATTGGTTTGCGAACTGATCTTAACAGGATTGCCATTAGTAGATGCAATAGTTGTAACAATTACGTTAGGAATAGCCTTATCAAAGGTATTCGTACTCGATGTGATGGAAACACCATCGACATTGATCTTTGCATCTTGACCTTCAGTAACCGTGGAATAGTAATTACCCAAAAGGCCATCAGTAGCAGGCACCGAGTTAGACGTATCCACGGCATCACGCGGTACAGTGCTTCCGATATTTGTGACATCCGCATAAAAGTTATTTACGACGCCCAAGCCGCTCTTAACCGAAAGATAGTATAGAGGAGCGGCGTCAGTACCCCCTTGCACGATTGTAGCTGTCATACCTGAAACAGCATTAATTTTGTCACGCAGGGTCAACAATGTGTCATTGGAGGTCGATGTCATATCGACACTCATCAAGACGTTCTTTTTTAAACCAGTTTGAGCCTCAGTCAGTGTAGCACCAAGATCAGTTTTAATTGCGCGGCCATCAGCGGCAGTAAGAGTAATACCACTGTCCCCAACATTGGCGGAGGCTGTGACACCTGTATTGGCAGTCTTTGCATTAATTGCCGCTAAAATATTGGTTCGGTTCACCGTCGAATCTGTTCCCAAAGACAAATCAATGCTGACACCATTAATTTTGATTGTTCCAGTTTTCACAGTTGTAGGTGCTGTCATCGCAGAACCAACCAATTTGCTGACTGCATTAACGCGCCCATCCCTAATTCCCGTTGTTGCGGAGGTCAAAGGATTCATCGTCGGATTGGAAGAGGATCCAATAATCTGTGGGAAGTTAACACTGATCGACTGAGTACTAGCAGCTGTCAATGAAATACCACCGACATCATTACCGTTATTAACCGCTGTTACGCCTGTTGTTTTGGTTTGCGCATTGATTGCTTTTACAATTGCAGCACGATTAGCGACAAGATCAGATGTTAATGTCACCGAAATGGACGTGTTGTTAATGACAATCGTGCCGGTCGTGGAGGTTGCAGGAGACAAGATGATGGGTTGAGACATCGTAGTCCCCGGCACACTATTTCCCGCAAGCGATGTGACATATTGCCCTATATTGATACCTGTCAATTGAGCGGTCAGACCATTAGCGCCTTGGCTAGTGGTAATTTGAGGCGCAGAGGCAGAATTGGTAAGGGAAATATCAGCAACATTTCCCGTTGCCGCAGCTGTAAACACAACACTGTTGGTTGTTGCGACGCCAGACGACCAGCCCGACAAAGAACCCGAGAATATATAAGATCCAGCAAGAGGGGTACCCGATCCATTGGCTGCGATGCTTGCAAAAGCGGAAGCCACTTGGGAAGCCGACATGGCGACCGTTGCATTCAATGTAAGACCTGCAACGGTCAAAGCACTTCCTGCAGCAAGAGCTGTGAAATTGATACGTGATTGCTCATTGGTTGCGACCGTGCCTTGTGTTGTGCTCACAACAGGCGAAGGCATTGATGTCGAGACTGTCAAATCAGGCACATTGCCGGTTGATGCAGCTAAGAAATTAACAACCGCACCATTGGTGGTTGAAGACGCCCAACCTGCGAGTGAGCCTGAAAAGACACCAGAGGCTGTCCCATTGACATAGGTGCCAATGCCACTGCCAGAAACACCATTCAGCCGATTGGCAAATGCAGCGGCCACTTGAAGATCGGTCATATCTGTTGATGCCGTCAAGGTCAGACCTGCAACAGTAACCGAACTGCCCGTAGCAAGGCCTTTAAAGGTCACGGCCGCATTTTCTGTTGAGGCACTGACAGCCTGCGTGGTTGTCACGGTCGGTGACAAAGCCGAAGCGGACAAACTCAAATCAGTCACATTATTACTGTTAGTAGCCGTAAATGTGACATCACCTGAAGAAGAAACACCAGAGCTCCAGCCCGTCAAAGTACCGGTAAACTGACCTGTCGCACCTGCATTGGAGTAAGAAGATGTGGTTTTACCATCTGCCAAATTCGAAAATGCCGTTGCCACTTGGGCTGCCGTCATCGTCGATGACGCGGTAAAGGTTAATCCGCCAATCGTAACCGAATTGCCTGCGACCATCCCAGAAAATGTAATGGTTGAAGATTCTTTTGTCGATTGTCCGCCATCCACTTTCGAAGCCGTTGGCGCTGTTGGCGGGGTCGTGCTAATTGCCAGATCCGTTACATTGCCAGACGATGAAGCGGTAAAGACAATTTTGTTACCGGATGTTACGGCTGATGTGGCCCATCCCGATAAGGTTCCGGTGTAGGTGCCAAGACCCGATGTGCCAGCGGCTCCATTAGCGATACTGGCAAATGCCGTGGCGACTTGAGCCGCCGTCAAGTCTGAAGAGGCCGTGAATTTCAATCCACCAACAGTAATAGACGCGCCAGAATTCAAGCCTTTGAAGGTCAGCGTATTGGTTTCATAATTGGTCGCCGGACCTTGAACAGTCGAAACTGTAACAGAACCCGGGCTTGAAGTAGCTGCAACGGCAGGATTTGCCCCCGTTGTTGAAGACGTGAAGACAAGATTAGCTCCAGAAGCGGCAGACGTTGACCATCCCTGCAAAGTACCCGAAAACGTAGCGGTAATGGCCCCGTTCACATAAGGTGACGAAGAGGAACCTGTTGTTCCATTGGGGCGATTAGCAAAAGCTGTTGCAACATCAGACGCTTGCATTGCAGACGTAGCTGTCAATGTTAAGCCGCCTACGGTAACGCTATCACCAGATGCGAGTGGCTGAAACGCAACCGTAGAGGTAGAAGCCGTAGCTGCCACGCCGGCAGTTTTAACGATTGAAGGAACTGTATTTGTAGCTCCATCCACTTTGGCGGTCGAAATCGTATAAAGTGCTGGTGATGTCGATGAGAGCGCAAGATCGGTCACATTGCCTGCGCTGGTAGAGGTTGCAACTAGCTTAGTACCGGAAACAACCGAGCCAGTTGTCCAGCCTGTCAATGAACCGGAGAAGGTGTAACCAGTACCTGCTGTTCCAGTTGCACCCGATGAAAGATTGGCGAAGGCATTGGCAACTTGTGAAGCCGTCAAGCTCGAAGACGCAGTAAGGGTCAAACCACCAATGGTGACTGTCTCAGTTGCATTCAAATTTTTGAATGTCAGGGTATTGTTTTCAGTAACAGATAAGCCTTGTGTTGCTGATGAGGAAAGTGCGCCAGCAGCAGATGAGAAAGAAACAGCAGGAGTGGGACCTGATGAAGAAGCGGTAAAAATAACATTGGCAGCAGCAGCTGCCCCTGTGGACCAACCTTGCAATGTTCCGGAAAATGTACCGGTGATAGCACCATTCACGTAAGAACTTAGTGATAAACCCGAAGTCCCATTCGTCCTATAAGCAAATGCAGTTGCAACATCCGTAGCCAGCATGGCGGATGTTGCTGTAAATGTTAATCCCCCAACTGTAACGCTATCGCCAGAAGCCAAAGGTTTGAATGTAATTGTCGAGGCCGTAGATGTAGAGGCAACACCCGCCGTATTAGTTGGAGCCGTTGCAGCGGTAATTGTATTGGCTGTTACAACATCAGCGGTATTTCCGACTGTAGTGGATGTAAAATTTACAATATTGTTAGATACAGCGCCTGATTTAAAGCCGGTTAATGTACCAGAAAATGTATAGGATCCACCAACGGAAGTCCCTGCTCCACCAGCAGCAATATTTTGAAATGCCGTAGCAACCTGCGCGGCGGTTAGGTTGGCAACTGCGGTCAATGTCAAACCGCCGACAGTTGTTGTGGACCCAATCGCTAGAGGCTTGAATGCGACTGAATCAACAACAGCATTCAAATAGCCTTGATCCGTCACGACAGTGGGGGCTGCGGCAATGCCACTAACGGTTAATGTATTGGCCGCATTCGTGCTACTGGTGAATGCAACTGTAGCCGCACCATTGGAAAGATTGCTTGACCAGCCTTCCAAGAAACCATTGTAGTAGCCACTTACGGTACCATTTGTATAGTTAACGTTGTTGCCACCAAAATTATTGTTCAAGCCGCTGAATGCAGTAGCAACTTGTGCAGCCGTCATGGAGGTATTGGCAGTAAAATTCAACCCGCCGACATTAACGGACTGACCAGCATTCAAAGCAGGAAATGTTGTTGTATAAACAGCAGGGTTACCTGCACCAGCAGAACTGCCGGCGGTTGTTTGTACTGTAGTAATAGTCGGTGCTGTTTGGTTGGTGGAGGTTGCCAAATCCGTCACATTACCAACTGTTGAGGCGGTAAAGAGTATTTGCGAACTCGTATGACTGCCTGTTGACCAGCCTGTCAAAGTGCCGCTGTAGGTACCAAAACCTGTCGCCGGACCAGTTGTAGACCCATCCACTAATCCTTCATAAGCATTGGCCACTTGAACAGAGGTTAAGGCTGCAGCACCAGCCGTAAAAGTTAATCCCCCAACCGTAACAGACCCACCACTGGGCAAAGGAGGGAATGTGACTGAAGCTGCTTCATACGCTGAGGTATTGGAATTTCTTGTTAGTGTTAGCTGGCTTGTTTCCTTCGCATAGGTCAAATTGGTAACATTGTTACCTGTCGCTGATGAAAAAGTAACGGCGGCAGAACTGAGATTGTCACCAGTTGACCAACCAGACAATGTTCCAGATAAAATACCTAAAACGACACCATCATCATAGGCACCATTACCCTGAAAACCATTTTGCCGATTTGAAAAAACAGCGGCCAGTTGCGCGCCAGTTGCAACAGACGAACCAGCAATTGTTCCCGAAAGTGTAAATTTCAAACCTCCCACTGTGATTGAGTCACCTAGGGCGAGTGTTGGGAAAGTAAAAGCATTGGTTTCTGAACTACCCGTTACACCTACTGTTGTTGCAATGGTTGGTGCAACAACAGCAGCCGTTAATGCTATGTCAGCGACACTTCCCGCAGTTGTTGATGTAAAATTAACTACTGAACCTGAAACGGCTCCCGATGACCAGCCTGTTAATGTACCGCTATATGTACCGTTTGCAGTGCCCGAACCTGTAGTTGCTCCCGCAGCCAATGAAGCATAGGCACTAGCAACCTGTGCCGATGTCAAAGCAGCTGTTGCCGTATAGGTTAAACCTGCGATTGTGACCGAGCTCCCTATCGCTAAAGGCTTAAAAGTAATACCAGCAACTTCTGTATTGCCCGTAGTTCCGTCAACTTTGGCAACATCGGGTTGAGCGGTGCCAGTCGCATAGGATAAATCGGTCACATTCCCTGGCACTGTGCTGGTAAAGCGCACAACAGCGCCAGACACGGCACCCGAGGACCAGCCATTCAATGATCCTGAAAAAACACCTGAATTCGTGCCATCGCTATAAGGGCTTAAATTGGTGCCGGAAACACCGTCGGCCCTGCTTGCAAAAGCCGTTGCCACTTGGGCAGCCAACATGCTTGTTGAAGCTGTAAATGTTAAACCTCCGACTGTTACCGAACGGCCCGCTGCTAGATCCTTAAACGTAACATCGTTGATTTCTGAACTATTGGTGGCGCTGATTGTGAGATCATTCACCGGACCTAAAGTGATCGCTGTAAATGTAATATTGCTGCCAGAAATCGTGCCGCTCGACCAACCAGACAATGTCCCGCTATAAATGCCATTGGCCGTTCCGGGCCCAGTCGTAACGCCTGCACTCAATGAGGCGAAGGCCGCAGCAACCTGAGCAGAGGTCAAAGAAGAATTAGCAGTAAAAGTTAAACCGCCAATTGTCACAGATCCGCCCGAAGACAGCGCATTGAAAGTGACTTGAGACGTTTGTGCAGTGCCCACCTGCCCCGTGGTTGTGGGGGTAACTGTAGGCTGAACCACGGCGGCTGATTGGCTGATATCCGTGACATTGCCAGACGCAGTTGCTGTAAAATTGACAGTTGAACCCGAAACCGTTCCTGAAGCCCAACCTGACAGCGTGCCGGAATATTGGCCAGTTCCGACATAACCATCTGATTTGCTTGCAAAAACAGCCGCAACTTGTGCAGCTGTCATGGCGGAGGAAGCCGTATAAGTCAAACCTGCAACGGTTACAGAGCTTCCGGCTGCAAGAGGCTTGAAAGTGACAGAGGATACTTCATTCACACTGCCCGAGGGCTCAACTTTCTCAACATCGGGTTGGCCTGTCGCACTGCTATAACCGAGATCCGTCACATTGCCTGATGGCGTCGCGGTAAAGCGGACAACAGACCCCGAAACCGTCCCCGAAGACCAGCCGTTCAATGAACCTGCAAATGTGCCCGATGACGTCCCATCACTATAGGGGCTGATATTATTACCGGACACACCATCCGCACGGCTCGCAAACGCAGTTGCCACTTGTGCAGAGGTCATGGCCATCGTAGCGGTCAAGGTTAAACCGCCAATGGTTACCGAACTTCCAGCTGCAAGCGAATTAAACGTAATATCCGTTGTCTCTTGCGATGTTCCGGCACCTTGTGTCGAAGACGACAGCGGCACGGAACTCGCGGCCGATACAGACAAATTAGGGACATTGCCTGATGCTGTTGCGGTAAAGAGAATGGCATTATTGCCAGCTGAATATGTACCAGACGACCAGCCTGTTAATGTGCCGGAGAATGTTGCCGACACACCATTATTTGCATAAGGGTCTAGATTTGCGCCGATCGTGCCATCTGTACGGCTGGCAAAAGCTTGCGCAACATCGGTCGCGCTCATGGCCGTATTGGCCAATAATGTCAGGCCACCAATGGTAATAGAATTACCTGCCGCTAAAGCATTAAAGGCCACCGATGATGTTTGCTGTGTTGCGGTCTGACCGTTTGAAATCACAACCGTGGGCGAGGCAGCATTTGAGGCAACAGCAAGATCAGTCACATTGCCCGATGTTGCTGCAGTGAATATAACAGCATTGCCCGATGCGGTGCCTGTTGACCAACCTGACAAGGCCAAAGAACCCGAGGCCACAGAGAACGTACCCGTGACACCACCATTCGTGTAATTAGCAGGAATAACAGTGCCATTATTCAGCGATGCAAAAGCAGTTGCGACTTGTGAAGAGGTCATCGCCGTTGATGCTGTTAATGTCAGGCCGGCAACTGTAACCGAACTGCCTGCTGCCAGTGAACCAAAATTAACAACCGAACTTTCATAGGTTGCTGCGGCACCTTGAGTGGTAGAAACCGAGGGTGCGGGTGTGGTGGCAACCGAATTCAAATCCGTCACATTGCCCTGCCCTGTGGCCGTAAATGTCACATTGGAGCCATTCACGGATCCACTGCTCCAACCCGATAATGTGCCAGTAAAGGCGCCTGATACAGAACCTGCTGTATAAACTCCCAAAGACGAGCCCAGAGTGCCATCGGAACGATTGGCAAAAGCAGCTGCAACCTGTGCAGACGTCATATCGGTCGAGGCGGTGAATGTTAAACCACCAAGTGTCAGTGATGAACCAGCTACCAAGTCTTTGAAAGTGACATTCGCAGTTTCATTTGATCCGGCAGGTATGAACGAAGTGCTTATAGCGCGACCATCACCGGCTGTAAGTGTCACACCTAATGTGTCATCACCATTGTCAACAGCGCTAACACCGGTTTGCGATG
>Ga0114963_10002081_pt1 | contig 13646 bp, 13 predicted proteins | sample C_131016_EF_Meta_FD_87019 | JGI IMG/M metagenome (GOLD analysis project Ga0114963, IMG submission 87019) | Freshwater microbial communities from Lake Croche, Canada to study carbon cycling - C_131016_EF_MetaG | ecosystem: Environmental > Aquatic > Freshwater > Lake | place: Lake Croche, Canada...
CCGGCAGCAATATAGGGCACAAGTGCTGCGCGTTTTTGCTCTGCAGCACGTGCAAACGCAGCTGCAATGCGATCGAGGTGTTGAGTCATCTGTATAAAAACCTTTAAAGCACCATGCCAGCGCGCTGCGCCACAGTATTGATATCTTTATCGCCACGACCTGACAGGTTAATCAAAATGACCTTGTCTTTGGACAGGGTCGGCGCCAACTTGGCGGCATACGCCAGCGCATGAGACGTTTCGAGTGCAGGAATGATGCCCTCGATGCGGCAGCAATGGTGAAAAAACTTGAGCGCTTCTTCGTCGGTGACATTGACATACGAAGCACGACCGCTGTCTTTCAGCCAAGCATGCTCAGGGCCCACACCTGGGTAGTCAAGACCCGCTGAAACCGAATGCGTTTCGGCAACCTGACCGTTTTCGTCTTGTAAAACGTAAGTGCGATTACCATGCAACACACCCACCTTGCCCGCTGACAGTGTGGCTGAATGTTTACCAGTTTCAACGCCCTCTCCGGCCGCTTCGACACCAATCAACTTGGTCTGCTCAAACGGGATATACGGGTGAAAAATACCCATGGCATTCGAGCCACCACCCACGCAAGCCAAGACGTAATCTGGTTGCTTGCCTGCATACAGGGGCATTTGTTCGATCGATTCTTTACCGATCACTGAGTGAAAATTGCGCACCATCATAGGATACGGATGGGGGCCAGCAACCGTACCAATGATGTAAAACGTGTCATCGACGTTGGTGACCCAATCGCGCATGGCTTCGTTCAAAGCGTCTTTAAGTGTGCGTGAGCCTGACGTAACAGGCACCACGGTCGCACCCAATAATTTCATGCGGTATACGTTGGGCGATTGGCGCTTGACATCTTCAATGCCCATATAGACCACGCACTCCATGCCGTAGCGCGCACACACTGTAGCTGTTGCCACACCGTGTTGACCTGCACCGGTTTCGGCGATGATGCGTTTTTTACCCATCCGGCGTGCTAACAACGCCTGGCCCAGACTGTTGTTGATTTTGTGCGCACCCGTGTGATTGAGGTCTTCGCGCTTAAACCAGATTTGCGCGCCACCGAGCTCTTCTGACCAACGGCGGGCGTGGTAAACCGGAGTGGGTCGACCGACAAAATGCTTGAGTTCGTATTCAAACTCAGCCACAAAATCAGGGTCGTTGCGGTACTTTTCGTACGACAAGCGCAATTCTTCGATTGCCTGCATCAGCGTTTCAGCTGCAAAGACACCGCCGTAGGGGCCAAAGTGGCCTTTTGCGTCAGGAAAATCATAAGGTTTCAAGATCAGATCTCCGGATCAAATCAAACTACGCGGGCAACCATATGCGCGACGCGTTTTACGCCGCCAAGCATGCCGGGTCAGGCGATGCAATAGTTTGACAGCGTGAAAGCACACAGTTTAGCAGTCTGGCGCGTAAAAATTTGCTGTAAACCACACACTTGCACGCATTTTGGGTTAGCGGCGCCGAGCCAAAAAAACCCCAGGTACCTCGCCCAAGGCGCTCAACGCATACTGAAGATCAGAACCGTCGCGAATTTCAGCGGTAAAGGCCATGTAGGCAACCGAAGCCTTTGTCTGGGTATTAACGGCGATCACGTTTAAACGCAAGCGCGCAAACACTTCGGATAAGTCTCTCAGCAAGCCTGAGCGGTCTTGCGCCTGAACGATCACCTCGACCGGATACACTGAGCCGGGGATATCCGCCGACCACGCGACCTCGATCACTCGTTCGGGCTGGTGCCTGCTTAAATCGGCAAAGGTCGTGCAAGCCGACCGGTGAATCGACACCCCCCGCCCGCGCGTCACAAAGCCTTGGATCGGATCGGGCGGTGCCGGCCGACAACAGCGCGCTAACTGCGTCAGCAGCGACCCGACGCCAACCACCAGAACGTTGCTTTTACCTGAAGTACTGGCGTTTTCTGACCGCATTGCGTGCGCCATCAGATCTTCAGCACGTAACTCAGGTTCTGGTGCTGCGGGCTGCAAGACAGCGTCGATCTGGCGCAAACTAAATTCTTCTTTTGCTGCAGCGACGTATAAATCATCAGCCCGAGCAAAACCAAGCTGTTGGGCCAACTGATCAAGGTTAATTGCGGTTTTACCCAAGCGCTGCAGCTCTTTTTCGACCAACGCCTGCCCCTGCGTCGTGCGCTGAGCCAATTCAATCGCGTTAAACCACGCACGCACTTTGGCGCGCGCACGCGGGCTCGCCAAAAAACCTAACTGGGGATTGAGCCAATCGCGCGAAGGCCCACCCGATTTGGTCGTGACGATCTCGACCGTTTGCCCGGTTTGAAGTGGCGTACTCAAAGGCACCATCTGCCCGTCGATCCGTGCGCCGCGGCAGCGATGTCCAAGATCTGAGTGCAAGTGATAAGCAAAATCGACTGCCGTCGCCCCAATCGGCAACTCGATCACGCGTGCCTGGGGCGACAACACATAAATACGGTCTTGCGCAACCCGACGCGGCTTACTGGGCTGCGGCTCGCCCGGCTGCGTACCAGCCTCGGTGTTCCAGGCCAAGAGCTGCCGCATCCACGCTAATTGCCGATCGTACTCTGCAACCGCGGGCGACTGCCCCGCAGCAGGGTACCCAACGTGAGGCCCAACTTCTTTATAGCGCCAATGTGCCGCCATGCCAAACTCTGCAAAATCATGCATGGCCCGCGTACGAATCTGCACCTCGAAGGGGCGCCCGGTCGCATCAGCCACAACAGTATGCAAAGACTTGTATCCGTTGGGTTTCGGACGCGAGATATAGTCATCAAACTCGTCAGACACCGGCACCCATAACTCATACACCAACCCAAGTGCGGCGTAGCACTCACGCTCATCTTGCACAATCACCCGCAAGGCGCGCACGTCATACAGCTCGCTAAACGCCAGTTGCTTGGCGCGCATTTTGTTGTGAATGCTGTAGATGTGTTTAGGTCGTCCTGACACCTCTGAAACAATCCCGCGTTCTTTGAGGCCCTGCGCCAATTGTTCAATCGTCTGACCAATAAAGTCTTCACGCTCAACGCGTTTTTCTTCGAGTAACTTAGCAATATCTTTGTACCGCTGAGGATCAGTAAAGCGAAAGGCAAGGTCTTCCATTTCCCACTTGATTTGCCAAATCCCCAACCGATTGGCGAGCGGCGAATATAAATCCAGTGTCTCACGCGCCAGCATTGGATCGCATGGTCGTTTTTCGGTCGCCAACCAGCGCAGCGTCTGCAAGCGCGACGCCAGACGAATCAACACAATACGCAAATCGGCGGCCATCGCCAGCAACATTTTGCGCAGCATTTCTTTTTGATCGATTGAATCCAGTGCGCTAGAGGTGGCTCCACTCGCGAGCGAACCCAAACGCGACAACGCGCGCGTACCCTGCACCAACTGAACAACTTCAGCACTGAACGACTCTGCAATAGGATCGTTGATTCGAGATTTTGCAGTCATCGCCTCGTCTGGCGCGGGCGTCACCATCAGCAAGGCTGCCACCCGCGTGGCGGCATCCGCTTGCATATCAGCCAAAATTTGAGCTGACCCAAAGGCATGGGCCAAAAAGGTTTCGCCGCCGGGCGTCACCTGCTGCGCCAGGCGCGGGCTCACCCAATCCAGCGCACGTTGCACGAGCGCTTGATCAGCAGCCGCCAAGCCGCCAATCAGTGTATTGAAATCAAGCGTTGAAACCCTATCCAACTTAACCTATTAAACCGGCAACCATCAAACCGCGGCGGTTACGACGATTTCAACCTTGTAGTCTGCACTCGCCAGACGCGCTTCAATAGTTGCACGAGGTGGAGCATTGCCCTCAGCCACCCAAGCGTCCCAGGCTTTGTTCATACCGTCAAATTCTTTCATGTTGGCCACAAAAATCTGCGCCATCAGAATGCGAGTCTTATCGGTACCTGCAGTCGCAAGCAACTTATCAACAACGGCCAAAATCTGTGCGGTTTGACCTGTAATATCTTGGGTGGTGTCATCGGCCACTTGGCCGGCCAAATAGGCCACGCCGTTGTGCACGGCCATGTCAGACAGCCGTTTACCAACGTTTACTCGGTGAATGTTACTCATCATAATCCTTGAATATTTTAGGCCGCAGGAAGTTCGAACACATGGCGCAAATACGCCAGATACTCTTTGTCGTCGCACATCGTTTTTTCGGGCGCATCTGAGACCTTCGCCACCGGTTGCCCGTTGCAACGGATCATTTTCATCACAATCTGCAACGGCTCATGGCCCAGATCATTTGTGAGATTGGTGCCAATACCAAACGCGGTCCGACAGCGCCCCGAAAAACGACGTGTCAACTCGATTGCACGTGGAAATGTTAACGCATCTGAAAAAACCAGGGTCTTGTTGCGTGCGTCGACGCGCATGCTTGCGTAGTGCGCGACCATGCGCTCACCCCAGTCAAACGGGTCGCCAGAGTCATGGCGCGCCCCATCAAATAATTTACAAAAGTACATGTCGAAATCGCGCAAAAAGGCCGCAAAGCCATACACATCCGACAAGGCAATACCGAGATCACCCCGATATTCTTTAGCCCAGGTTTCAAGCGCAAACACTTGTGAGTCGCGTAACCGCGGACCCAACGCCTGGCAGGCTTGTAAGTATTCGTGCGCCATCGTGCCCAGCGGCAACACGCCATGCTTCATCGCGAACCAAACATTGCTGGTGCCAGCAAAGTGTTCACCCATCTGCGCCTTCATCGTGATCACAACTTCTTCGTGCCACATATGCGAAAAACGCCTGCGCGTGCCGTACTCGGCTACTCGGAACTCAGCCAAGTCGGTCGCGTCAAGCACTAACTTCATTTTAGTTTGCAAGCGTTTTCGGCCTTCATCCCAGTCAGGGTCTTTGCACACATTACGAAAATAGACTTCGTTGACGATCGCCAACACAGGGATTTCAAACAAAATCGTATGCAGCCAAGACCCTTTGACAGAGATTGAAATTTCACCCGGTAACTCACCCTCTGAGACCGTGATGCACTTCTCTGGCAAGTGAAACAATCCTAAAAAATCAATGAAATCGCTTTTTATGAACCGCAACCCTTTTAGATAAGCGAGTTCGTTGGGCGCGAAACGCAACTGACACAGGGCATGGATCTCTTGACGAATTTCTTCAAGATAAGGGCGCAAATTCACCCCTTGGGTACGGCATTTATAGCGATATTCAACCTGCGCGGCCGGAAAATGATGAAGCACCACCTGCATCATGGTGAACTTATACAGATCTGTATCAAGAAGTGATTTGATGACCATAAATATCCCAACCTTTGTAAAACCTTAGCACAGACACCGTTGCGATAGCGGGTATCCCGACACAGGCGGGGCGGTTTGGGTAAAATACTTGTTTATACAAACGCTTCTTGGTAAACGACATGACGCACGTAGTGACTGAAAACTGTATCAAGTGCAAATTTACCGACTGTGTCGACGTCTGTCCGGTCGATTGCTTTCGTGAAGGCCCCAATTTTTTGGTCATTGATCCTGACGAATGTATTGATTGTGCCGTTTGCATTCCCGAATGCCCAGCAAATGCCATTTTTGCCGAAGAAGACGTGCCCCAAGATCAAATGAAATTTATCGCACTCAACGCCGAGTTATCGCCGCTTTTTGCAAGTATCAGCCGCAGTAAAGGCGGCCTGCCTGACGCCGACGATTGGCTTGACGTGCCAGATAAGCTTAAGCACCTTGAGCGATAATTGACTCGGATTTTTTCTGAGGCGCACGCGTTCAAATGAGTCAGCCTCCCGTTGCCCCCGCTGTCGCGCGTTACACCAGGCAGATCGTGACGCACAAGACGGCGTGGGTCACTGAAAAACTTTTCTCGCTCACCGTCACTCGCCCGCCGGGTTTCAAGTTTGTACCAGGCCAATTTGCGAGGCTTGGGCTCGCCTTAGACACTGCTGCCCCCGAAAAACCAAACGAATGGCGAGCCTATTCGATGGTATCAGGCCCCAACGAGAACGCACTTGAGTTTTACTCGGTGGTCGTACCCGACGGCAAATTCAGTCTGCCGTTGGCTCAGTTACGTGTAGGAGACGCACTTTACGTCACCAACACTGTGTTCGGTTTTCTGACCCTCGACGCGTTTGCCGACGGCCAAGACTTGTGGCTACTCGCCACTGGGACGGGGCTGTCAGCTTATTTATCCATGCTGCGCGACCCCGCGACGTTTACGCGCTTTAAACGCATCGTTTTGGTACATGGCGTACGCCACGCCTTCGAACTTGCCTACCGCCTAGAGCTCGTCGCACTCATGCAACGATACCCGGGGCAATTGACGTACTTGCCTATCACGACTCAAGAACCACTCGCACAACATTTATCGCCCTCGCTCAGTTCCCTGGGCCTGGCACCTGCTCGTCTGACAACCCTCTTGCGCACAGGCGAGCTCGAACAGCGCGCGGCCGTGTCACTTGACCCTAATCAAACACGGGTGATGTTGTGCGGCAATCCGGCCATGGTCACCGAGATGCGTAACCTGCTCAGTGAGCGCGGCTTTGCGGCAGGCAGGCGCGGTGTGCCTGGCAATTTGGCGGTTGAAAACTACTGGTAACAGGACTTGAACCGACCAACACGTGGCACTGAAACCACATTTTGCTGCGTTGCAGCACAAAAAGTAGCTCAATCGACTCTTCTTCGCCAAGATCGGGTGATAATCGAACTCACACCTTTACAACTGGATTCGCTCATGCTTTATCAAATGCATGAAACGCAGCGCGCCCTGATGGCACCGCTCACCCACTTCAGTGAAATGAGTGCCAAGTTATTTACCCATGCAGCGAGCCCGTTTGCGTACACGCCACTGGCTCGACAAGTTGCTGCGAGCTATGAAATGATTTACCGCCTAGGTAAGTCTTACGAAAAGCCTGCCTGGGGGATTCCGACGACTGATGTTGGCGGCAAAGCTGTTGCGGTCGATCACGAAATCGCCTTGGCGTTACCCTTCTGTAATCTGTTGCACTTTACGCGCGATCTCCCCGCAAAAGTGCGCCAGGCAGACCCAAAGATTCTACTCATCGCGCCAATGTCCGGGCATCATTCGACGCTATTGCGTGACACCGTTCGCGCGCTATTACCAAACCACGAAATCTACCTCACCGACTGGATTGATGCGCGCATGGTGCCGCTCTCTGAGGGTGGCTTTAGCCTGAACGACTACGTACGCTATCTGCAACAATTTATTCGTCACTTAGGCCCCGACGTACACTTGATGTCAGTTTGCCAGCCGACGGTGCCGGCTCTGGCTGCCGTTGCACTGATGGCAACCAACAAAGACCCTTGCTTGCCCCGCACCATGACCATGATGGGAGGGCCAATCGACCCACGCTGTTCTCCTACTCAGGTCAATCGTCTTGCGACGTCTAAACCGTTTGAATGGTTTGAGCAAAAACTGATCCATACCGTACCTGCGCAGTACCCGGGCGCAGGTCGACGCGTCTACCCCGGCTTCTTGCAGCATGCTGGCTTTATGTCGATGAACCCCGATCGCCACTTTAAGTCGCATTACGATTTTTATCTTGACTTACTTCGCGGCGACGACCAAGACGCTGAGGCTCATCGAAAGTTTTATAACGAATACAACGCTGTGCTTGACATGACAGAAGAGTTTTATCTGGACACGATTCGAACCGTGTTTCAAGAGTTTGCCTTGCCCAATGGCACCTGGGAGATTGATGGACAATTGGTCACGCCAAGTGACATTAAAACCGTTGCCCTGTTTACGATCGAGGGTGAGCTCGATGATATTTCAGGTGAAGGCCAAACACGCGCTGCACAAGAGCTGTGCTCGGGTATTCCGGCCAAGCGCAAACAGCATTACACTGCGCCTGAGTGTGGTCACTATGGGATTTTTGCCGGACGCCGCTGGCGCACGACGATCTGTCCTCAAATCGCCGAGTTCGTTCGCAAGTACTGAAGGCGTTTATAAAGACACTCACCTCAGATCATCCGTCCGACAGAGTCGTCTTTATAAATACCCCATCAGGCAACCCACCGAGTTGCCTGATCTCAATGATTCAAGACCATGCTTGCTCAACGCATCAATGCTCTATTGCCTCAAACCCAATGCACGAAATGCGGCTATTCGGGTTGCGAGCCTTACGCACAGGCCATTGCCTTAGAGGCGGCTCCGATTAACCGGTGCCCGCCGGGTGGTGCATCTGGCATCGCGGCCCTAGCGCAACTGCTCAAACAGCCGATGATTGAGCTTGACACCGATTGCGGCACCCATCAGCCGCTTCAAGTTGCCATCATTGACGAACAGTTTTGCATCGGTTGCACCCTTTGTATTCAGGCCTGTCCGGTCGATGCCATTATCGGTGCCTCAAAGTTGATGCACACCGTTTTGCCTGAGCAATGCACCGGCTGCGACTTATGTATCGCACCCTGTCCGGTGGATTGCATCGCAATGGTGCCGGTGACCCCGCAGCGTACTTGGACACCCCAAGATGCCACGCGCGCGCGCGCCTTGTTTGAGGCGCGGCAACGGCGCCTGGCGACAGGGCCTGAATCACTGAGGCAGTCGCCTGAACCAGGCGCCTCTGAGGCAACCGCCGCGCCTGACGCGGTCACGACCATGACGCCCGAGGGCGAAGCGCTTGACCACTCAGACAAGCAGGCGGTCATTGCCCGAGCGTTGGCACGGGCACGCACCAGACGCGCCGCACGACCAACAAATTAATGACGAACAGCCCAGGTCTATGAATCCAGAGAAGCGACGCGAGATTTTTAGCCGCATGCAGAAGGCGAACCCGCACCCGACCACCGAACTCGAGTACAAAAGCGATTTTCAGTTGCTGATTGCGGTCTTGCTGTCGGCCCAAACCACTGACAAAGCAGTAAACCTGGCGACACGAAAATTTTTTATCAAGCACGGTACTCCTAAGGGCCTGCTGACCTTGGGTGAGACTAAGCTTAGCGACTACATCAAGACGATTGGTCTGTATAAAACCAAGGCAAAAAACGTCTTGGCCACGTGTCAGATTTTGCTTGAACAACACCAAGGTAAGGTCCCACAAACTCGCGAGGCGCTTGAGGCCTTGCCCGGGGTGGGGCGAAAAACTGCGAATGTGGTGTTGAATACGGCTTTTGGTCAACCCACCATTGCCGTCGACACCCATATTTTCAGAGTGTCAAACCGAACAAAAATCGCCCCCGGTAAAGATGTGATCGCGGTTGAAAAAGGTCTCGAAAAATTTGTAGCCGATGAATTCAAATTGAACGTGCATCACTGGCTCATTTTGCACGGACGCTACATTTGCGTGGCACGCACACCAAAATGCCCGCAATGCGGGATCGCCGATTTATGTGAATACCGGCCAAAAACCAAGGCCTGAACTGCGGCAAGCGCTGGCGCCTTGTTCAGCACAGGCGCCGCCCTGAACGACCTGATGAGTGACCGAGGGTAATTACTAAGACTTAGGCCACCTATGACAAACCCGCATTTAGCTTTTGCTGCACTTGCGTCATAATGCGCGCTCACATCCAAAAAAACTCCATCCGCAAAGATACGCATGAAAGATATCATCCTTGAGACCTCCAACCTCACCAAGGAATTCAAAGGCTTCGTCGCGGTCAACGACGTCTCACTGAGTGTTCAAAGGGGCCAGATTCACGCCTTGATCGGCCCCAACGGCGCGGGCAAGACCACCTGTTTTAACTTACTGACTAAATTTTTGCCCCCAACGCGCGGCAAGATCCAATTTAATGGTGTCGACATTACGGGCGACCGCCCTGCCCAGATTGCTCGTCGCGGCATCATTCGCTCGTTTCAAATTTCAGCCGTGTTTCCGCATTTAACTGTGCTTGAAAATGTACGCATTGGTTTACAACGCCAAACCGGTATGTCATTTCATTTCTGGAAGAGCGACACGCATTTGAATCAACTGAACGATCGCGCTCAAGCCTTGCTTGAAGAAGTCGACTTAGGGGATTTTACAAACGAAATTACCGGCAGCTTGCCTTATGGGCGCAAGCGTGCGCTCGAAATCGCGACGACCCTGGCAATGGAACCCGAACTGATGCTGCTTGATGAACCCACGCAAGGTATGGGTCACGAAGACGTTGACCGTGTGACGCAACTGATCAAGCGCGTCAGCGTTGGCCGCACGATTTTGATGGTTGAGCACAACATGAACGTCGTGTCGTCGATCGCAGACACCATCACGGTGTTAGCGCGCGGCGCAGTCTTGGCCGAAGGCGATTACGCCCATGTATCAAAAGACCCCTCAGTCATGGAAGCCTATATGGGCACTACCGAGGGCGAACTCGCCGGAGCACATACATGAATACCGCTGCACTTGAAATTAAAGGCTTAAACGCTTGGTATGGCGAGTCGCACATTTTGCACGGCATTGACCTGACCGTCCACCAAGGTGAAGTGGTCACGCTGCTGGGGCGTAACGGCGCCGGACGCACCACCACATTACGCGCGATTTTGGGACTTACCGGCTCACGCACAGGTTCGGTGCGCATTGGCGGCACTGAAGTCATTGACATGCCAACTTTTAAAGTTGCCAAGCTAGGTGTGGGCTACTGCCCCGAAGAACGCGGCATCTTTGCAAGCTTGTCTTGCGAAGAAAATCTTCTTTTACCACCGCCCGTTGGCGCTTTAGGTGGCGGGATGTCGTTGTCAGAAATTTACGAGATGTTTCCCAATCTGTTTGAGCGTCGTAACTCACCCGGCACCCGGTTATCGGGCGGTGAACAGCAGATGTTGGCAGTCGCACGCATTTTGCGCACCGGCGCGAATCTGTTGTTACTCGACGAAATTTCTGAAGGCCTCGCACCCGTGATTGTGCAAGCGCTGGGTCGCATGATCAAGATGCTAAAAGCGAAGGGCTATACCATTGTGATGGTTGAGCAGAATTTTCGTTTTGCTGCCCCGTTAGCCGATCGTTTTTATGTCGTCGAACATGGCCAAATCGTAGAGCATTTTGATGCCGCTGAGCTTCAGTCCAAACAAGCTGTTTTGACCGAGCTATTAGGTGTTTAATCAGCATTTGGCAAGTATCATGGCGTCTGTACACTTGGGCGTCTAATTTTTTTATCGTTGCGTGTCGCAATATTTCGGAGAACCACATGAAACTTCGCACTCTAAGTGCTTCGCTGATGTTGGCCGGTTTCGGCCTCGTTTCACAATCTGCTTTAGCCAGCATTTCGGATGATGTCATTCGGATCGGTTTTATTACCGACATGGCAAGCGTCTACTCTGATATCGACGGCCCCGGCGGCATCGAAGCGGCTCGCATGGCAATCGCCGATGCTGGCGGCGAAATTAATGGTAAAAAAATTGAACTGATCTTTGCTGATCACCAAAACAAAGCTGACGTGGCTGCAGCAAAGGCACGCGAGTGGTTTGATCAACAAAAAATCGACATGTTGATGGGCGGCACAAACTCAGGCGTAAATTTAGCCTTGGCTGGCATCGCTGCCGAAAAGAAAAAAGTCTTTATGGCCGTTGGTGCAGCGGCGTCTGATCTTACTGGCGCACAATGCTCGCCTTACACCGCGCATTGGGCCTATGACACTGTGGCACTTGCCCGTGGTACGGGTTCGGCTATCGTGAAAGCTGGCGGCAAATCGTGGTACTTCTTAACTGCTGATTATGCCTTTGGTCATGCGCTTGAGCGTGACACGGCAAACGTTGTAAAAGCCGCTGGCGGTGAAATCAAAGGGCAAGTGCGCGCCCCCTTGAACTCTTCAGACTTTTCATCGTTCTTGCTGCAAGCGCAAAGCTCTGGCGCGCAAATTTTAGGCTTGGCGAATGCCGGCGGCGATACGATCAACTCGATTAAAGCAGCAAACGAGTTTGGCATCGGCAAAACCATGAAACTTGCCGGCTTGCTGATCTTCATTAACGATATCCATTCACTGGGTTTGAATGTGACCCAAGGCATGCAATTTACTGACGGCTGGTACTGGGATCAAAACGACGAGACCCGTGCCTGGTCGGCTAAGTTTGAAGCCAAGATGAAGCGCAAGCCCTCAATGGTTCAAGCCGGCGACTACTCGGCTGTTGCGACTTACCTAAACGCCATCAAAGCCACCGGCAGCGATGATGCGGATACCGTCATGAAATGGATGAAGTCCAACAAGATCAACGACATGTTTGCCAAAAACGGCTACTTGCGCGAAGACGGTCGTATGATTCACGATATGTTCTTGATGGAAGTCAAGAAGCCTAGCGAATCAAAGGGCCCCTGGGACTACTACAAACAACTCGCAGTGTTACCTGGTGAGTCGGTTTACACCACGCTTGCTGAATCTACCTGCAAATTTATCAAGAAGTAAGCACAATCAAACCTTCAGCGCGCTCAAGCGTGCTGAAGGTTTATTTTGTTGACTCTGCACCTTTGGCGTTCTGATTCACAATGATCACTATTTTCGGCATACCTCTTCAAGCGTTTCTGGGCCAGCTCTTACTGGGCTTAGTCAACGGTTCCTTTTACGCCATTTTGTCGCTTGGTCTGGCGGTAATTTTCGGCTTACTGAACGTCATTAACTTCGCACACGGCGCGCTGTACATGTTTGGCGCCTTTTTGGCGTGGATGGGGTTATCTTATTTTGGCCTGAACTACTGGGTCATGCTGGCACTAGCTCCTGTGATTGTGGGTCTGTTTGGTATCTTGATTGAAAAATTTTTGCTCAAGCATCTTTACAAGCTTGATCATTTGTATGGCCTGCTCCTCACCTTTGGCATCACGCTCTTGATGGAAGGCCTTTTTCGTAGTTTTTATGGCGTTTCTGGGATGCCGTACTCAACGCCAGAGGCCTTGCGCGGCGCAACGAATCTAGGCTTTATGGTGCTGCCTAACTACCGCGCCTGGGTCGTAGTTGCCTCGGTGGTGGTATGTTTTGCAACATGGTTTGTGATTGAGCGAACCCGTTTGGGTGCTCTCTTACGCGCCGGCACCGAAAATCCCAGGCTCGTTGAAGCGTTTGGCGTCAATGTGCCCTTGATGATCACACTCACCTATGCGTTTGGTGTGGCGCTGGCTGGCTTTGCAGGTGTGTTGGCGGCCCCGATTTTGCAGATTTCGCCGCTGATGGGTTCAAACTTGATCATCGTGGTGTTCGCCGTAGTCGTGATCGGTGGCATGGGTTCGATTCTAGGTGCGATTGTCACAGGTCTCGGCTTGGGGTTGATCGAAGGTTTGACTAAAGTGTTTTATCCTGAGGCCTCGAGCACGGTGGTGTTCATCATCATGGCGATCGTGTTGTTGCTGCGTCCGGCAGGTCTGTTTGGAAAAGAAAAATGAATCGTCACGCAATTGGTTGTATTTTATTTGCTGTCTTTCTGGCAGCGGTCCCCATGCTCGGGATCTATCCGATCTTTGCCATGAAAATCATGTGCTACGCCTTGTTTGCGTGTGCGTTCAATTTGCTGCTGGGCTTTACGGGTTTGCTTTCGTTTGGCCACGCGGCCTTTCTAGGTGGTGCGGCGTATGCCTCAGGGCATGCCATCAAGGCCTGGGGGTTTTCGCCTGAACTTGGGATTCTGTATGGTGTAGCGATTGCCGGCGTTTTAGGCCTTGTGATGGGCGCGCTCGCCATTCGCCGAAGTGGCATCTACTTTGCGATGATCACGATGGCGCTGTCACAGATGGTCTACTTTTATTTTTTAC
>Ga0114963_10002082_pt1 | contig 13646 bp, 7 predicted proteins | sample C_131016_EF_Meta_FD_87019 | JGI IMG/M metagenome (GOLD analysis project Ga0114963, IMG submission 87019) | Freshwater microbial communities from Lake Croche, Canada to study carbon cycling - C_131016_EF_MetaG | ecosystem: Environmental > Aquatic > Freshwater > Lake | place: Lake Croche, Canada...
AAGAACTTGTTCCAACAGTGCATCAATGCCCATGCCGGTTTTGGCAGAGACCGAAACAAATGGCGACTCACCACCGAACTCTTCAGGCACCACTTCTTCTGAAATCAGCTCTGCGCGAACCCGTTCGATATTGGCATCCGGTTTGTCCATTTTGTTGATCGCAACCACAATAGGTACACCCGCTGATTTGGCGTGTTTGATCGCTTCTTTGGTTTGCGGCATCACGCCATCATCCCCAGCCACGACCAAGATCACGATATCGGTAGCTTGTGCGCCTCGGGCACGCATGGCGGTAAAGGCCTCGTGTCCAGGCGTGTCCAAGAACGAGATCATGCCGCGCGCGGTTTCGACGTGGTAAGCACCAATGTGTTGCGTGATACCGCCAGCCTCGCCCGAAGCCACTTTGGCGCGTCGGATGTAGTCCAGCAAAGATGTTTTACCGTGATCAACGTGGCCCATAACCGTTACGACAGGTGCACGCGGCAACAAAGGTGCATCTTGCAATGAGACCTCGTCGTCTGTGAACGCTTCAGGATCGTCCAGAGCGGCAACCACAGCGGTGTGCCCCATTTCTTCCACCACAATCATGGCGGTGTCTTGATCAAGCGGCTGGTTCATCGTGACCATCTGGCCTAACTTCATCAAGTGTTTGATGACCTCACCGGCTTTGATGGCCATTTTGTGAGCCAATTCAGCAACCGTAATGGTTTCTGGCACATGCACCTCGAGCACGCGTGCTTCAACGGGTGCAGCTGCTACATTATCTTCACGGTCACGTTCATTGCCGCGACGGTTTTTAGGACCTCCGCGCCAGTTATTGCGACCCACACCACCGCTCGTATCTCCCCGCGTAGGAATGGCTTTCTTTTTAGCCGGATCCCCCGCCCAGCTGGAGGACAGCTTGGCGGATTTAACTTCTTTATTGGCGGTGGGTGCGGAAGTGCCTGCTGCTGGCGCGGGCTTAGGGGCCGCCTTGGCTCCTGCAGCGGGTGTATTTGCAGGCTTGTGCAGAGTGCCTTTGGTCACCGCCTTGGCTTCGACTTTAGGCTCAGGTTTTTTAGCCACAAGCACTTTTTTAGGCGCACTCATCATGGCCCGTATGGCCTCAGCTTCAGCCATGGCTTTGCTGCGACGGTCGTTCAAATCCAGAGCACGCGCTGCTTCGTCATCAGATTTGATTTTGGATTCGGCAGCCGCCTGGTCAATGATGGCTTGCTTGGCTGCTTTTTTGGCTGCTTCTGCAGAGGCAATGCGATCAGATTCGGCCTGAACTTTGGCATTCGCCTCTTGCTCGGCTGCGGCCGCTGCATTCCGTGCAATGGAGGGATCAACAGGACGTGATGCTTTATTGATGGCAGCGGCTTCAGAGGCTGCTGCGGCTGCTTTGGCAGAACGCAAGGCAGCGGCCTCTTCTGGATTGATGGCTGAAACACGCTCAACAGCAGGCTGTTCGGCTTGATTGTCTTTGAGAATCAGTTCTTCAGCCTCAGCCTCCGCGCGCGCCTTCGCCTCTTTGGCTTCTTGTACTTCGCGTTGGCGACGCTTTTCAGCTAATTCTTCTTCTTGAACACGCAACAACTCGATTTGATGCCTAGCCTCTTCTTCTCGCTTTGCCAATTCAGCGATATCGATAATCTGCTCTTGTGGTTCCTGCTCTGCGGCATCGGAATTAGCAAGCTCATCATCACGTTTGATGAAAGTGCGTTTTTTACGCACTTCAACTTGAATCGTTCGGGCCTTGCCTGTGGAATCCGCTTGTTTGATTTCACTGGTTGATTTTTTGACCAGTGTGATTTTTTTACGCTCACCTGTCACAGTGCCGTGACTGACCTGCAAATACGTCAGTAATTTTTGTTTGTCCGCTTCAGACAAAGCGTCTGATGGCGCGGATTTAACAACACCTGCTGAGCGCAATTGCTCCAACACGGTGTCGGTTGATTTTTTGAGTTCGCTGGCGAACTCGGCGACTGTATTCATGGACATATTCTGTTCATACCTCCATCAGTTTGAAGCTTCGCCAGTGAACCAATGTTCGCGGGCTTTCATGATCAAGGTGGTGGCATCTTCGGTCGTTTGGCCGGTGATATCGGTGAGTTCATCTGTGGCCAAGTCGGCCAGATCGTCACGGCTGTTGATCCCCGCCTCGGCCAGCTTGGCTATAAGTTCTGCATTCAAACCCTCAAGGTCGCGCAAGTCTTGCGACACACCCTCGACATTTTCTTCACGAACAATTTCCATGGTCAACAAAACATCCTTGGCGCGGGTACGCAACTCATTGACGGTATCTTCGTCAAAACTTTCAATTTCAAGCATTTCCTGCAGAGGAACGTAGGCCACTTCTTCGAGGCTTGTAAAGCCTTCTTCAATCAAAATGTCTGCAATCTCTTGGTCAACATCCAGCTTTTCCATGAATAATTCGCGAATGCCCGTTGTCTCGTCGGCTTGTTTTTGCGCCGACTCTGCGGCATCCATGATGTTGATTTTCCAACCGGTCAGGTCGGAGGCCAGGCGAACGTTTTGTCCGCCACGACCGATTGCAATGGCCAAATTTTCTTCGTCCACAACCACGTCCATTGCATGCTTTTCTTCGTCGACAACAATAGACTGAACGTTGGCGGGCGCCAAGGCCCCAATCACAAACTGTGCAGGATCTTCACTCCACAGCACAATGTCTACACGTTCACCGGCCAACTCATTGGTCACGCTGTTCACTCGCGTGCCCCGCACGCCTACACAAGTGCCAATGGGGTCAACGCGCTTGTCGTGTGATAGCACTGCAATTTTGGCTCGGGAACCCGCATCACGGGCACAGGACTTGATCTCCAGCAGACCTTGCTCTATTTCCGGAACTTCCGCGCGGAACAACTCGATCATGAATTCAGGCGAAGAGCGCGACAACACAATGGGCGCGCCTCGCAAAGTCAAATCCACTTCCATGATCATGGCGCGAACGCGATCACCATTGCGCAAGTTTTCTTTGGGGATCATCTCGCTTCGGCGCAGTCGACCTTCAACACGTCCGGCTTCAACAATGATGTCACCTTTGTCCATGCGCTTAACCGTGCCGACCAAAATCTTTTCACCGCGTGACATGAAGTCATTCAAGAGCATTTCACGTTCAGCATCACGAATTTTTTGCAAAATCACTTGCTTCGCCACCATCGCGCCAATCCGGCCAATGGTCAAGGACTCCACCGACTCCTCGATGTATTCGTCTACCTCGATATCCGGAATTTGTTCAAGCGCTTCGAAAAGCAAAATTTCCTGATCAGGCAATTGCAAACCAGCCTCATCGGGCACAACGTGCCAGCGGCGAAAAGTTTCGTAATTTCCGCTGTCACGGTCAATGGCTACGCGGATGTCTACATCACCTTCGTGAAGTTTTTTGGTCGCTTGGGCCAAGGCTGATTCCACAGCGCCAAACACAACATCTCTCTCCACGTTTTTCTCACGTGAAATCGCTTCTACAAGCATCAACATTTCGCGATTCATGCCACTACTCTCCTATAACTGTTTACAGGGCCTGCAACATCTTGCTGCAGACCGAATTCATCATTCTTGGGCCGGAGTTTCACCCGGCAACTTGGGCTTTCGCCCCTTGAAATCTACAACCGGCGCTAATCGCGCTTCGCGTAATTCGTCAAACGTAAAACCCAAAGCCTGCAAAGGCGGCAACACACGCTTTTTGCTTACGCGCTGCCCCGGTTTAACTTCAGGTGCATCACTCCATACGACTTGCCATTGCACCGGCTTATCAGACTGAACATCATTTTCTGAAGTCCCTTCTAAATACTCCAACGTACCTCGAAACTTTTTGCGACTGGCGTTCACCAAGCCTGCCGCGGCCTCTCCCATAGGGGCCTTGAGCGTGATGTCGATCAAATAACCGACAAAACGCTTGAAATCAGTGTCGTTGCGCAAAGGTCGGTCAATTCCGGGAGATGAAATCTCTAACCGGTTGTATTCGACACCATCCACTTCAAGAGAAAACTGCAACTGTCGATTGACCTTTTCACAGTCTTCTACCGTGATGGAGGGCTCCACACCCTTTTGCCATGGCCAGTCGATCGTTATCCGCAAAAGGCCACCTGACGTGCGCTCTATCTCGACCAGGTCATAGCCTAATCCTGTTACGGTTTCTTCAACAATCTGCTGTAATGCCACGCGAATCGGGTCTTTTCTGAAGGTTTCGACAATGTATCGACCAAAAAAAACGGGCGGTGAAAACCCGCCCGTTTGGTCGTGAAGGTCGCATTGTAGTCTACAAATGCTTGATTTGGAAGGGCTTTGCATCCCCTCGACCCTGGAAAACAAGTCATTTAAATCAAAAAAATTCCGATTTACACCACACGCATCACTGCTGCCTGTGTGCTCAGGTTGAAATCCGAAGGCAAAAATTGCCGTGTCAAAATAGGGGGTTGCAACCCTTTAAAGAGACACCATGGGCTTTCTTTCTGGTAAAAAATTACTCATCACCGGCGTTCTGTCAAACCGTTCCATTGCCTATGGGATTGCCAAGGCCTGTCACGCACAAGGCGCAGAACTGGCATTCAGCTATGTGGGCGAACGGTTCAAAGAACGCATCACAGAGTTTGCTGAGGACTTTGACTCCAAGTTGATCTTTGACTGCGATGTCGGTGACGATGCTCAGATTGAGCAATTGTTTGCAGGTCTTTCTTCCCATTGGCCTCAATTTGATGGTTTTGTCCATGCCATTGGTTTTGCACCTCGTGATGCCATCTCAGGTGATTTCCTGGAGGGCTTAAGTCGAGAGGGCTACAAAATTGCGCACGACATCAGCGCCTACAGTTTTCCCGCCATGGCCAAGGCTGCACTGCCCTTTTTGCGAGATAACGCGGCTCTGCTGACGCTGTCGTATCTGGGCGCTTTGAAGGTCGTGCCCAACTACAACACCATGGGTCTGGCCAAAGCCAGCCTGGAGGCCTCTGTTCGCTACCTTGCAGAGTCCTTAGGCCCCAAGAAAATGCGCGTCAATGGCATCAGCGCTGGCCCCATCAAAACCTTGGCCGCCAGTGGCATCAAGGATTTTGGCAAAATTTTGAGTGCCGTTGCACAAAAAGCCCCGATCCGCCGCAACGTGACCACTGAGGATGTGGGCAATGTGGCTGCATTTTTGCTGAGTGATCTGGCTGGCGGTGTGAGTGCCGAAATCGTGTACGTCGATGGCGGGTTCAGCCAAGTTGTGGGCGGGATATCGGCTGATTGAATAAAAAATTAAAAATCTCCCCATTAAAAAAACCCGCCTAGGCGGGTTTTTTAATGGTTGTATGTATTTCAATCGAACTTGTATTTTACGCCCGCACGGAAGTAACGGCCAATCACACCAGCCATAGAGTAGCTGGGGTTGTAACCAGTGATCCCATAAGAAGCAACATGATCGTAGGATGGCAACTTATCAAACAGGTTTTGAATCGATGCATTGAACTCCAAGGTTTTGCTGTACTGGTAACGGCCAAAAACGTCGAAAGTCATGAACGAGGGTACCTTGCAGTTTGGATAGAAAGATTTGCCGTCGCTGTAGGCTTGCAAACAGGTTGCATCATCCAAACTTTCAAATTGTTTGATCGGGCCGGTGTAGTTAATGCGGCCTGTTGTTGACCAGTTGCCGCTTTGGACAGTTAAATCCATCACAGCGCGATCACTCGGCATGCCCGCAGAACTCGACAATGCGGTAGGACCGTAAGTGCCTGCATAACGCGAAACGGTGCCATCTGCATTGACGCGGTCAAACGCGCTGATATGCGAAATGTTCAAACCGCCTGACAGCTTGAGGCCATTGTCTAAAGTCGGAAAGCGGTAACGCAAGTCAAGGTCCACCCCATTGGTTTTGGTGCTTTGACCGTTCGCATAGGGCGCCAAAACAGCCAAGATGGAGCCGGAATTCGCGACGCCAGGAATGCCGTTGTTCAGGTCACGTACAACCTGGGCAGATGCGTAACCCGTTGGATTGTTCAAGACCAATTGAGGATCAACACCCAGGATTTCATTGGTGCGCTCAATGCGCCAGAAATCAATGGACATGTTCAAGTTCTTGGTAGGCTCCAGAACAACGCCCCAGTTCCAGCTCTTGGATTTTTCAGGTTGGATATTTGGATTGCCAGATGAGAAAGCCACGACCTGTTGTGCAGCGCAATCGGTGGCCAAACCGCCTGGCAACACAACGCCTTTAGGACAGCGCACTGGATCGGTTACGTTGGTGTAAGCAGAAACTTGGCTCTTTCCACTCTCACCAGCGCCTGGGGCTCGGAAGCCCTCTGCATAGGATCCGCGGAACACAACGAAATCAGCCGCTTTCCACTTGGCACCGACTTTCGGGGTGATTGCATTGCCCCAATCAGAATAACTGTCATTGCGAACAGCAGCATTCAATTCAAGCGATTTGGTCACGGGTGCAACCAATTCGGCGTAAGCAGCTGTGACACTGCGTGACTGATTGAAAGTTGAATAACCTAAGCCTACGATGTCGCCAGTTGAGGTGTAAGGTGTCGGCGGGCTGCTCAATTTTTCCTGGCGAACTTCAGCGCCTACCGCCACTTGCATGGCACCGCCAGGCAAGGACATTAACTCTTTGGAAGCTTTGAAATCCAGCGACGTCACCGAGTTTTTGGTTGAGTTGTTCAGCGTGGGCGAGATGGCTGCGCGCAAAGCGGCCGAGTTCAAGCCGGCATTGGTTCCCAGACGGTAGTAGCCGTAATTCACACCGTTGTATGTTGTGCCGTTGAGCAGCGCTTGCAAAGCGTTGTTCAGTACATAGCCATTGCGCTCAATTTTGGTTTCGCTTTGGGTGTAAAGAAAACCGCTGTCATAGTCCCAACCGGCAATCGTGCCTTTGATGCCGCCCAATACGCGTGCCACAGTGGTGTCGTAGTTGCTGTTGCGGCCGCCCAAATCAGCGGTGACATAGCGAAGACGCGAATAGGATCCGGGTGTCGGATTGTCCGGATGGTTGGGGCCCATCGTGATGTACGTGTTGTCCATGACCTTGTTGGTCGATGGATTGGCCCAAATGCCTGAAACGGATGTGGGCGTGTAAGTGGTGCTGACTTTGGAATTGAAGACGCCGGCTTCACCGTAAATCTGGGTGTCTGCGTTCAGATTGTAGGTACCACGAGCAAACAAGTTGACTTTGTCTTCCTTGGGCTGAATCATCTGGTAATCATTGATGTTCCACAAGCACGCAGGGTTGCTGTTGTAGCTCAAAGTCTGTGAACCTGGATTGGGCACGCAACCATTGCCCAATTGCAGGTATTTAGAACCAGTAAGGGGCGTAACAGAGCCTGGCCCAGTCACAGCGCGCGCCCATCCGGTCGGGCTTGCGCTGACGCTGGTAGGCGTGGCATTGGCTGCATAGCCTCGAACCATGGTAAGGCTATTGTCGTTGTAAGGATTTGGCAAACCAATGAAGTCACGCTTACCCGCGCGATCACTCATGGTCAATGGGCTTTGGTGACTGACTTCCAGGTTGATGAAGGCGTTGTAATTGTCCGAAGCCAAATCACCAAAACCTTTGGTCAAAGAGGCACGCGTCGAGTTGGCGTCCCCATAACGGGAAGTGCCTGCACTGGCGCTGCCAATAAAGCCTTTGAAGTCTTTGCGCAAAATAATGTTGACCACGCCGGCAATCGCATCCGAGCCGTAAACGGCAGAAGCGCCGTCTTTCAAGATTTCAACACGGTCGACCAAGTCCAACGGAATGGAGCTCAAGTCCACAAAGTTACGCTGGCCATCGTCGGCCAAACCATAAGGGGCCATCCGGCGGCCATTGAGCAATACCAAGGTGGAGTTGACACTCAATCCACGCAGCGAAATACCTGAACCACCTGCAGCAAAACCATTCCCAAAACTGGTAGGCACACTGCCGTTGTTGTTTATGGGCAAGGCTTGCAAGACCTCTGACAGTGTCAGCTTACCTGTCGATTCAATTTCTGCACGCGTGATGATTTGCACAGGGGCCGCTGTCTCAGCATCTACCCGCTTGAGTCGGGAGCCAGTGATCTCCATGCGATCAGCATCTTGGGAGTAAGCAACGGGGATGAAACCAACCCCTCCAGCCAATGCAGTGAACACTGCAATGTTTAATTTTGAACGCGCAAACATGGACATCCTTTGTTAAGACAACGACTCTGAGAAAACTGTTAAAAGTTATATCTCAATGAAATTGTCAACAAATATGTCGATATTGTGAAGGGGGTTTATTCGGTGTGTTTAAAAAAAGACACACTTTTATGTATTCTAAAGTATTATTAATAAACGTTAATTAGAAAATTGCTCAATAAGAAATTTTTGAATCTTGCTGTAAAGCAATATGTTGTTAGCGGGTTTTGTAAAGCCATGGCCTTCACCAGCAATGGCAACAAGTTCACGAGGTGGATTCCCTGCCTCTGTTAATGTCTTGGCCATCTTTTCAATTTGGGGAAATGGAACCCGGAAATCGAATTTGCCAGCATACAGAAAAACAGGGACTTTGATATTTTTAACCCATGACAAAGGCGAAACCTGATTCAGAATTGGGTCATCTAAATTTTTGGCGCCAATCACTTGTAGCCAAAAATTTTGACCATTGATTGACAATGCAGTGTCTCCGTCCATGGTGGTCAGTTGGTACTTCATGTCGGTTGGCGCCAAGCCTGAAATGGCGCATTTGTAAAATGACGGGCTGATGGCCGGTCCCATCAGCGCGGCATAACCGCCATAACTGGCCCCTGAGATACAAACTTTCGCTGGGTTGACAAAGCCTTGCTGCACACCCCATTTGACCGCATCTTCGTGGTCAAAAAGCATTTCTTTGCCATAACTGCCAAAACCAGCGTAATAGTTTTTCCCGCCCAGGCCTGGCGTGATCCTGAAGTTCGGCACGATGACTGCATAGCCCCACGAGGCAAACAGCTGCGCTTCTCTGTAGCCGAAACCACGGCCAAAATAATCTGCACGCGCAAAAGGCCCGCCGTGAACATGGACGATGGTGGGCAACTGCTGGCCTTTTTGGTAGTCCTTGGGAAGAAAATAGTAGCCGTTGAATTTCAAGCCATCCCTGGACTCGAATGTGAAAGGCATTTGTTTGACCAACTTACCATCCAGCTGGGGTTTGGAATTGCCCACTTCTTCAAGCGTTTTCTGGGCTTGATCAAATACATACCATCTCTCGGGGTGCACATCGGAATAACTGGTAATCAACACCTTGCTGCTTTGCTCATTGATCACAAAATCATTGATCCTGTCTGGCAAAGCTTTATCGACTTGCGCTTGCACTGAAGCATGAGCCTCTGAGAACCAGACATTTTGCGGCTTGCTTGCATTCACCTTCAGGCCCACAACTTCTTGGTTCTTGGCGTTGAATACAAGTCCATCTACTGGCGCGCCCATGGCAGTGGCGCCCATGTCAAATTGAGGGTGTTGTGCAAGTTGCTCTAGAAATTCTTTCTTGACCGGATCAAACTTGAAAATGGCCATCGTGTCGCGACCATGATTTGAAGCAACCCACAAGGTTTGGTCAGACTCTTGCAAAGCCAAGGGCACAAAAGTAGGCCCTTTTATGGCATTGAATTCTGCAATTTGCGTCCAAGGGCTGGTTGCACTTTCTCGGTAAAAAACCTGCGAAGTGTTGGTATGTTTAATCTCACCCGTCACCACGCGGGGGACCAACTGCTTGTCCAAAATCCATGTGTCCGCCTGAATACCCGGTCTGCCAAGAGACAGTAAAGTACTTTTACCTGTATTCAAATTGACCTTGTACAGATCAGAAGCATCTCTGACAGTCAAGTTACCAGAGGCAATGATCTCGTCGTCATTGCCCGGAATAGATTTGACGAATCTAAGTGAACGGTAATTCATGTCGCCTTTGGCCATGGCTTGCTGCAAACTGTCTGCCAGCGTCCTGTAGCCCGTGCCATCACGATTGACGACAAACAGACCGCCACCCGTCACGAATTCGCGGGACATACTGGGGTCACCATAATTCCCAAGTGAGAACAAAATTCGATGGTTCCCTACCCACCGCACACTCACGGCATCAATGTCCGTGAAGTTGGTCAAGGCTTGTGCTTTCTGCAACTCCAAGTCAATAACAGTAATATTCATTCTGTCGTTAACACGCGTTGTTGCCGCGAGGTATTGACCATTAGGCGAAAGCACAACGTTAGCGAGTTTGGGTAGTTGAAAATAATCCTCAAGAGGGATGGCATTTGCAGTTGGTTGAACTGCAAATGCCCCTTGAAATACCAAACTCAATCCGGCAAAGGCCCATACAAAAAAACGCATGATCGATCCTGGTAACGATGAATAAAGATCCATCGTACTCATTCTTTCAAGGATATTCCAATGAATTCAGTCCCTCACGCAATCCGCGAAATACCGTTTCACACCATCTTCCCCCACCTCTTCCACCAAGCCGTGAATATCGGTCTCAAAGCCGGGGCACTGGGCATTGAACTCACGTGAAAATTTGAGGTAATCGACAATCTTTTTGTTAAAGACTTCACCCGGAATCAACAGCGGAATACCTGGCGGATAGGGTGTCACCAAGCCGACGGTAACGCGCCCTTCCAACTGGTCAATTTCCACACGCTCGGTTTTGCGGTGTGCAATATAGGCGTAAGCATCGGCAGGCTTCATCGCAGGCGTCAGGTCGGACAAATACATCTCTGTGGTCAAGCGCGCGATGTCATATTTGGCATACAAGGTGTGGATATGTTGGCACAGGTCGTGAAGCCCCATTCGCTCGTATTTACGATGCTTTTGGCAGAACTCCGGCATGATGCGCGACATCGGCTGATTGCGGTCGTAATCGTCTTTGAACTGCTGCAAAGCCGTGAGCAACGAGTTCCAACGGCCTTTGGTAATACCAATGGTGAACATGATGAAGAAGCTGTACAGGCCCGTCTTCTCAACCACCACGCCATTGGACGTTAAAAACTTGGTCACGATAGACGCCGGTATGCCGGTTTTGTCAAACTTACCGTCGAGGTTCAATCCAGGCGTGACGATGGTGGATTTGATGGGGTCCAGCATATTGAAGCCGTCTGCCAACTGACCAAAGCCATGCCACTTGCTGACCTTTTTGCGGGCATCGCTTCGAATGATCCAGTCTTCAGCGCGGCCAATGCCTTCGTCAACAAGTTTTTCTGGCCCCCAGACTTTGAACCACCAGTCTTTGCCGTATTCGGCGTCCACCTTGCGCATGGCGCGCCTGAAGTCCAATGCTTCGGCAATGCTTTCTTCCACCAATGCGGTGCCGCCGGGCGGCTCCATCATGGCCGCCGCCACATCACAACTGGCAATGATGCTGTATTGCGGGCTGGTGCTGGTGTGCATCAGGTACGCCTCGTTGAACAAGTGGCGATCCAACTTGATGGTTTGCGAGTCCTGCACCAACACGTGGCTGGCCTGGCTGATGCCGGCCAGCAGTTTATGGATGGACTGCGTTGAATACACCACCGAGGTCTTTGGTCGCGCTCGCTTTTTGCCCATTGCATGGTAGGGGCCGTAAAACGGATGAAAGGCAGCATGAGGCAACCAAGCTTCGTCAAAGTGCAGGTTGTCCACGTAGCCGTCCAGCATGCCCTTGATGGTCTCTGTGTTGTACAACACCCCGTCGTAGGTGGACTGGGTCAGTGTCATGACGCGAGGTTTGACTGTTTTGGGGTCTACGCCTTTGAGCAAAGGGTTGGCTTTGATTTTGGCCTGAATGGTCGCGACTTCAAACTCGCTTTGGGGAATCGGGCCAATGATGCCAAAGTGGTTGCGCGTGGGCTTCAAAAATACCGGAATAGCACCGGTCATGATGATGGAGTGCAAAATGGATTTGTGGCAATTGCGGTCCACCACCACCACGTCATTGGGCGCAACGGTGTGGTGCCACACCATTTTGTTGGAGGTGCTGGTGCCATTGGTCACAAAAAAGCAATGGTCGGCATTGAAGATGCGCGCTGCGTTGCGTTCACTCTCACCAATAGCCCCGTTATGGTCAAGCAATTGACCCAACTCTTCGACCGCATTGCACACGTCAGCACGCAGCATGTTTTCGCCATAAAACTGATGGTACATCTGACCCACGGGACTCTTCAAAAAGGCCACACCACCCGAGTGACCAGGGCAGTGCCAGGAATACGAGCCGTCCTCGGCATAGTCCAACAAAGCCTTGAAAAATGGGGGCTGCACGCCTTCCAGGTAACTTTTGGCTTCACGGATGATGTGGCGCGCCACAAATTCTGGTGTGTCCTCAAACATGTGGATGAAGCCATGCAACTCACGCAAAATATCGTTGGGCAAATGGCGCGAAGTTTTGGTTTCGCCGTACACATAAATCGGCACATCTGCGTTTTTGCGGCGCACTTCTTGAATAAAAGCACGCAAGCTTAAAACAACAGGATCAAGGTCCGGCCCGGGGGTGAATTCTTCATCGTCGATCGACAAGATGAACGCGCTGGCCCGACTTTGCTGCTGTGCAAACTGCGACAAATCACCATAACTGGTCACCCCTAAAACCTCAAAACCTTCGGTCACGATGGCTTCGGCCAATGCACGAATACCCAAACCCGACGTGTTTTCGGAGCGGTAGTCTTCGTCGATGATCACAATGGGAAATCTGAATTTCATGCACGGCTCCAAACAAGGGGCAAAAAAAAGGAAACAGGGGCGAAGTGTAAGGACTATTTGTGTCTAAAAATCGGCACAATGGCGCTTGCGTATCAAAGAATTCATTTTTGTAAGGATTCCAAATGGATTTACCAACGGTTTGGTGGCTTGTGACTGGTGGCTTGATTGCCCTTGAATTGATCACCGGCACCTTCTATTTACTGATGTTGTCTGTAGGTGCTGCTGCATCCGCATTGGCCGCACACGCCGATCTGTCCTTGACCTGGCAAATCGTGGTCGGTGCAATGGTTGGAGGACTTTCCGCCACGCTGTGGCATTTGAAAAAAGCACGCACACACCAGCCGACCGAGTCTTCGCGGAATCAAGATGTGCATCTGGATTTGGGCCAAGTCGTTCAGGTGCTGGTTTGGGATGAACAAGGACTTGCACAAGTCAAGCACCGCGGCGCGCAGTGGACTGCACAACTCGCACCCGGGCAAGTGCCAGGCGCTGGGGCTTACCGGATCACCGAAATGGCGGCTAACCGCCTGATTGTCGAAAAAATTTAACCCCTAGGAAAACCATGGAAATCGCCCTTCTCTTTTTGGTCATCATCACCCTGTTCATCATCAAAACAGTCAAAGTAGTGCCTCAGCAAAATGCCTGGGTGGTCGAGCGCTTGGGCAAGTACCACGCCAGTCTGACGCCGGGTTTGAATTTCGTGGTGCCCTTTGTGGACAACGTGATTCAAAAACACAGCCTGAAAGAAATCCCACTGGATGTGCCTAGCCAGATTTGCATCACACGCGACAACACGCAGTTGCAGGTGGATGGCATTTTGTATTTCCAGGTCACCGACCCCAAGCTGGCCAGTTACGGTTCGTCCAACTACATTGTCGCCGTCACCCAGCTCGCGCAAACCAGTTTGCGCAGTGTGATCGGCAAATTGGAACTCGACAAAACCTTTGAAGAGCGCGACATCATCAACGCGCAAGTGGTGGCGGCCATTGACGAAGCCGCTTTGAATTGGGGCGTCAAAGTCTTGCGCTATG
>Ga0114963_10002083_pt1 | contig 13639 bp, 18 predicted proteins | sample C_131016_EF_Meta_FD_87019 | JGI IMG/M metagenome (GOLD analysis project Ga0114963, IMG submission 87019) | Freshwater microbial communities from Lake Croche, Canada to study carbon cycling - C_131016_EF_MetaG | ecosystem: Environmental > Aquatic > Freshwater > Lake | place: Lake Croche, Canada...
AAACTCAGCCAAAGGAACTCAAACAGTTTTTTTCGAAACATTATCACAAGATTCCTTCGAGTTCCGAGATAAAGTTGAACAACATCACGTCCGAATTCAAACTTGGATTTCCTCTTAAAACAAATCTGATTTTTTACATGTTTAGCGATCCATTCATTCAGTGTTCGTTCGATGGATACATTGTCAGGGCCAAGTACAACGAAAAAAAGTTTTTGTACATTGCATTCGCAGACAAGTTTTCGGTCGTGATAGCTGACACAGGAGTTGTCCAGATTCAGGGAACGACCGATGTTGAAGAAGCCTACAGGATTTCAAAAAAGTTTTTCGAAGTTCTCAAAGACAATGACTTTCTTGTGACGACCGGAAACACACAGAACATTCGACGCAAAGAACTCAAGAACACCAAAGCGGTCCGGCGACTCAACAACCAACCAGCTCCGAACGTCACGCGTCGCGGAACCACGTGCCCCGTAGGCCGTCGTCCGATCCCTTACAGTTATGACGGAAAGTGTACCGTCCCCGGGTGCTACATAAAGCCGAATCCACAGGGCCAACCGTGTTGCTACACTATTCCCAGGAGCATCAAGTACTCCAAGAACAAAGTCGAGAATGCGTACCGAAAAGCTGGCGTGAAAGTCCCCAACGTCGTCCGAAAAGAGTTTGGAATCGGTCTCAACACAAACAACAATCCGGTGAACGTGGCCAAGAAGAACACCCCGATTAATTTAAAGACTTCTTACTCGGCCAACACCGGCTTGAAAATTGGGTCTAGACAGTGCACCAGGTACACCAAAGTCGGTCTCGTTGACATCGCTATGCGTCTCAAGATTGCGCTCCCCAAAAGGATTACGAAACCGATTCTGTGCGCTCTTATCAGAGAGGCTACCAGGAAACTTTCAAACAGCAACAGCAACAGCAACAGCAACAGCAACAGCAACAGCAACAGTGTCTCACCGACAAGACGCCTTGCGAACGCCAACAGTTCATCATCGGCAAGGCCCTTGGCCAAACCTGCGAACGCCAACAGTTCCTCATCGGCAAGGCCCGTGGTCAGCAAAAGCGAGTCACCCAACAACTCCTTGAAGCGCGCGAGGAAGCAAATCAAGACGCGTGAAAACGCTGAAAAATACATGGAAAACTTGTACAATTATTTCGAACGCGTTTCTAAGAAAGAACAAGGACGTCGTTAACTTTTTGTACGATGTTGTACAAGGTGTCTGTGTCGACCACTTTCTTGGGGTCTATGATTTCAAACTCAATCTGATACACATTCTCCTCTTCAGAGTCCAGATCAGTTGGATTACCGGATGTGATTGTCATGTCGATGGACAAATTCTTTCTGACAAACGACGTTCGTGTTCTCTTTCGCGCGGAAAGAAACTCTTCGACTTCGCGAGAGTCTGGGGTTTCTGTGGCCACGGCAAAACGAACGTCAAGTGGCATTCCACTCAGGATGTGATCAATCTTTTCAAACTTCTTCTTGACGACTTGGGTAGAGTTCTCAGTCTCATCGTCTATGACGAGACGTATGTCTCCATTGTAGTACGCGACGTCACTCATCTCTGAGACCTTTTCCCAGCCTTTGTACTTTCGAAGACGTCTCAGAATCTTTTCAAACGTTTCTTGACCTACGTTCGTGTCAAACGAACCTCTGTTGAGCTTACCGAGACGCATTTCAAACTCGACATACTGTGTGTTCTGATACTTTGAAAAAATAGGGCCAACTTTTTCAAAGAATTCCTTCATGGTTACGAGTATCGTGTGCGTATTTTTTATCTTCATCTACACTAAATGCCATCTCACGCAAGTGCGTTTCTCAGAAAAGAAAAGAAGCGACGCGTAAACGTACCGGCTTTAAGCTCGGCCGCAAACGCGCCTCTGCGCAGGCTAGCAAACGCTTCGGCAGCCGAATCCCGTCTGATGGAGAACAGAATGCAACCGCCTCCTATATTTCGGAACGCACCGGTAATGATAATGATGCCCCAGCGTTCCCCACCTCCCAAGAGGAATCACTGGAAAGAGATGGAAGAGGCTGTATTTAAGAGACCCGCTAGGCGCGCGCTCAATGTGGTGAAAAACATGACCGGTTTTGGAATTAAAAAGCAAGTCAAGAACGCGAGAAAAGTACAAGCCACCTTGAAAAAAATGCACGAAAAAAACGTCAAGGCTGCTCTGGAAGCTAAAAGAGCCGTCGAGAAGGCCAACAACCAGATTCAGGCCAACAACCAGGCTGCTGCTCGCACGCTCATGAACATTCAGGCAAACTCTTCAATCTGAATGTCCTCTTTGATGTTGACTAGGGTCCTATAAAATGTTCTTCTGTTGTTCGGGTGTCTCTTGTCAGTCCTGAGACCTATCGGTTTCCACCATCTCGGGTACTCGTCACACATGTATTGACACTCGACTATACAGTCTTCGGTCAGCCAGTCTGGTGATTTCGAAGGTGGCAACTCGGATTCAAACACGAGACGACCCTTTTCAATCACATAGAGTCCCCATTTGTTGTCCAGCCATTTGCACTGAAAGTCTATGGTGTTGTTGATCCTGGGTTTCCACTTGAACATAGTCTCATGTGTACCAGTCTTCACAGGTTCATTGATTGGCGTAAACACGAGACCGTCTATATTGTACGTCACAGTTGGAATGTGTTCGGTGATGAACTGTTTAAAATCTTTCAAGTTGAAAAATGTCTTCATCTTGGGAACAACAGGATCGCCTTTCATGCGCGTGATTTTTGATACAACCTTTTTGGCTTCTTCGAGTCTCTTGAAGAGATCAAGGTTCTTGACGTTCGTTCCGGACACCATGACCGAATCGTACACCAAAAAGTCTCTTTCAACAAGTTCGCCATCGAGGATGGTTCCTTGATACGCACTTTTTGGTAGATTGAGTGATACCACGTACATTTCAAAAGCCCTATTCACAAGTGCACATATCTTCTTGTCTCCGAACATGAGTGACACAAGAACATGGCGAACACCATCTGTTTTTTCACAGACTACGTAGGAATTTTTGAGAATCGGAAAGTGTTTCCTCTCTATTGAAATTGGTTGGGGACCCGGAAAATATTCACGAGTTTCCCAAGCTGAATGAATAAAACTCATGATTGTTTTTTCCAGAGGCGTGTCGGGAAGTACCTTGAACAAAAAAGTCTTTGCATCTCTTTCAACTTGTGTGTTCATTCTTTTCTTACACGTGTTGCAATTTTTTAATTGGTTGCTACTGGTATCTGACACGTCTCAACCCCTGCCGCAGAGAGCAGATTTCCTATACACTCGTGCGGGTACGTGACGACTATGTTTGCAGCCGTGTATGCGTACACTTTTACACCGCGCTCGATGAATGTTTTGAACATTTCGGTCGTGTTTGCAGAAACGACTATGCCCTCACCTTTGTTGCCCTTGAGCGCTTTGAGAACATGTTTTGGATCAATTGCCCAAGCCTTGGGATTTGTCGACGTCACGATGTGCAAGTCTTCACCTATGGATTTTCCAACTTCCGTGTCGAAACTGAGACCCATCTGATTGACCGGCTCGGTTGAGCCATCGATAATCTTCTTTTTGAACATGTCCCAGTCTATCCCAGGAGTCACAGCTGGGAGTACCAGACAGTTGTACCCGTTGATAAACTTGTCAGACATCTTGTCAAGAGAAACCTCGTCTACGTGGACACTAAAATCTAGCCAAATGAGTCTATCACACGTTTTGGACTTTTTGAGAAAGATGTTCTTCTTCTCAAAAGCATCATCGTTGACATATACTACTTCGAGTGTGTTCCCTTTGTGCGCGTTTAAACGATTGAGACAAAGAAGAGTGTGCAAAGTTTTTACAGTTATGGCAACATTTCGCGTGACGACAACTACTACAACGTACATTACCACCATGGAAACTCTATGTTTTAAGCACTCATTCACAACTTGCTTACAATCACCGTGTATCCTTTCGTTTTTATAGTAACAGTTTCAGTTTCCATGTACATTCAAATTTTAAGCCTTTTACTCATTTGTCCACTGAACGGAAGATTTCCCACGTGCCCCAAGGTCGTACATGTGTCCGCGTAAATCTTGCCCCCCATTTGTTGCCACCTCCTGCAAAAGGCGTAGTCCTCGGACAAGTACCTCCTGTTCACAGGGTCAATCATGCAGTCAAACGCGGCGTGGTAATCGTCAAAGTCCCTATTCTGGTGGTCGTTCTTGCAGTGCAACTCGGGGTACTGCTTCTCCATCTTCTCGAAGACGCACCTCTTGATGAGCATGAAACCTGTAGGACCGTCAAGAACTGGAGCAAAACCATTTACAATCTCAACCTTTTGAGCCCCGAAATTGACAACCAGCGAAGCCGACAGCATGGCCATGTCCCTAGTGTCGCCTTTTTTCACAGCCTCAGCCGCCTGGTTCCAGTCAACAAACTTTTTGGGATAACACGCAACAGAAAGTTCATGACCAGACTTTATGAGACGAACAACAGACTCAGGATCAAAGTGAACATCCGCATCTATAAACATAAAGTACTCGGCTGTGCTCTTTTGCATAAATCTACCCACAGCCACATTTCGAGCCCTCTGATCCAGACTCTCATTTTCTATAGTGTCTATGTACAACTGAATTCCCTCGCGTGAAGCCACAACCTGAAATGCCAAGATGCTCTCTGTGTACTTTTGGAGACACATTCCTCCGTAACATGGAGTGCTCAAGAAGAGTGATACAGCCATTTTACCAAACGTACCCGGTATCCTCTAAGTGCTTTCGGACAATGACTTCTATCTTGTTGAGAGTCGGCATGGAAATCTTGCAAACCTTGGCAACCTCAGACTTGGGAATCTGACCACCAAGAACAATGAGAATAACCGCAGACGCGATACTGTTCGGAGTCTTGCCCATGAGTTCAACGTTTGATTCAAGATGAACACACATCTTCCTGCACTTTGAAGCAATCTTTCTCTTTTCGACTTCTTGAAGCATGATGAAATCATTGAATATGCGAGGAAGAACATCAGACGCTTTTGTAATCTTGGTCTCCTGAGTGTCACCGAGAAGAGTCTCTCTGAAAATCTGAGACGTTCTCGAAATGTCCTTCGAAGGAATTTCAAATGCGTCCGCAATCTCCTTGGTCGTCCTGGGAATGTTGGAAAGCTTGCACGCCGTCAGAACACAGTTGGCCTTGATACCGCTCCTGACGGCGCCACGTGTCAGCTTCTCGGTGTTGAACTTCTTGTACATCACCTTGGCGTCACGAATGACAGTAGCTGGGAGATTCAGACGCGTCAGAGCTGCGAGTTCAATGTCCTTGTACGCGTGAAACAGTGCACGGTCCTTGTGATTCATGGAGCTGTGAAAATTAATCTTGGCCATCCTTCGGACCGCGTAAGTCGATCCGCGGGAATTGATCACGAGACCGGCGCCCCAAGCCTCCGAAAACAGCTCGGTGTCCGAGGGCATACCACAACGACCGGGGTTGCTCACAACTCCGCCTTCAGATACACCACTCGTCCACTCTGCTGTCTCATCGATATAGTATCCATCGACTGTACCACACGTAGTGCAAACTTGGAGATTGTTGGATCCGTACACTTTGGATCCACCACATTTGCAAAAGTACACGGCATTACAGATAACAGGTTCTTCTTCTTTGGGCATGAAGTGTTCTTCAAAGTCTTTCCAGGCTTCTTCAACGAGTGTGTCCATCGCGTGGCTGTTTAATACAAGTTTAATTTTAACCTAACTATTTCTTGAACACAAATTTTTCATCTATGGCGTGATTCATGTACTCCTCAATCTGATCGACTTTTTCTTTGAACCTTCGGGCTCCTGCACTCACGGGTCTCCACGAGTTCCACTCCGCGTCGACGTGCCTGTGGTCGGCTGGTTTCAAGAGAACTTCTTCGTCGTCTGGTACAATGAAATCGTCGTCACTGTCTTCTTCTTCACTCTCATCTGTTTCAATCTCACTCGAACTCTCTTCGTCAATGTCTTCAACTTCGACATACATGTTGTCCCCTACTTTTTTGAAACCAAGTTCTTCCATGGTTGAGTGTCTCGTCGCTGCACTAGGTGCTGGTTCAGATTCGGTTTCAAATGAGTACACTTTCGTTCCTTTGTACGATTTCTGACACGAAGACAAAAACTGAACTTCAGTGTCAGACACAACTTTTGCAATGCCGTCTCCTGTGGACACGTACATTTAATTAAAATGAACATTTTTTTGCCGGTGCTAAACTCGCAGTGCACGTTCCGTGGGGCTGTATGCAATCCCTGTTCCTCTCGGGGTGCGCGGGATCACAAAACTGGTCAAACAGATCGGAATCATTTATGTTTATATTTTCAAGAGTATCATAGATGAATGAAACGCAACCGTCGTCACCTTCGTAGACGTACTTTGTGCACTCACTGCACTTTATGGGGGACACGTCGACCGAAACTCTTTTGCCATCTTGGGTGTAGACCCTTTTTTCATACAGGTCTTTTCCATCAAACGTACAGTACCCCAAAGGATCCTGGATCGGGTCACCTGCAGCAGGATCATCTGAACCACCGAAAAAACTGTCCCAGAATGGTTTCGTACCTGTAATCACACAGTACGCATAGTACATCAGAAAACCTAGCACTATGAGAAGTGCTACGGCGACTATCATCGCCATTTACAGTACTCTTTTACATTTTTTTGGCAGTGACGTTCATGAGACCCCACGTGATGAGGAAGAAGACGACGGAGTGAACGGCGACGCCGACGTTGGTCGGGCACCCGGTCGGGCTCGCAATCGCGTGACCGAGGATTCGGCGCGTGAGCTGAAACATCTCGGGACACGCGATGATAAAGAAGATGAGACCCGCGATGAGCGACGTGATGAACTTCGCCTGCTGCTTTTTGCCGTCGCACCCGCATCCACAGTCGTTGAATAAGGCACCCATTTTATAGTGTACTGAGAATATTTTCCAAGGCGCTTAAAGGGTACCGGCTACAGTATAGTAACAAAGTACAAATGGCTCACTCAATTCAGCAATCGACTGAGTTTTCCGCTTCCGCTGTCGTCTTCTCCAAGATTCGCAAGAACAAGAATGGTGGCCGCGCAGTGTATCTCAACGGCGCCAACAACAGCAAGCTTCAGCTTGAGATTCCCAAGATGCGCGCGCCGTTCGGTCTGAGCACCTTCACTGACGAGAAGTCGACCAACACGTCGTACACGCTTCCCCTGTCGTTCGACGCCGACCCACAGATCGAGGACTTCATGAACAGGATGAAGGCACTCGACGAGCTCATCATCAAGACTGTTGCTGAGAACTCTCAGGAGTGGCTCGGCAAGAAGTACGCGGTTCCGGTCATCAAGGAGGCGCTGTACAAGCCTATTGTCACACCTGGCAAGGGCGACTACCCTTCGACCATCAAGCTCAAGGTTCTCCACGATTCCAAGACTGGTGAGTTTGTACCAGAGGCGTACAATTACCTCAAGGAGAATGTCGACCTCAGCTCCATCGAGAAGGGTCAGCGCGTCAGGTGCATCATCGAGATTAACCAGATTTGGTTCATTGACAACAAGTTTGGCGTCAGTGTTCGTCTCCAGCAGGTGCTCCTCGAGCCTTCCAAGAAGCTTCCTCGCTTCGCCTTCAAGAATGTTGAAGATGTTCCAGTCGAGGACGCTGAGGAAGAGGAAGAGGAAATCGAAGTTGATGAATAAGAGACCCAGTACAAATCAAAAGTCAAAGCGATGCTAAAGCATCAAACGTAGTCCCGGTGGCCTAATTGGACAAAGCGTGGGACTTCTAATCCCAAGATTGCGGGTTCGAGTCCCGTCCGGGACACTATAAATTAAAATGTTCGTGTACAGTACAAATGCACGAACGTAAATTGACAGTCGAAGCTAAGCGCAAACTCCTTGCAAAAATTGCAAACATGAAACGTCGTAAAGTTGCGCCTAGTGTAATTGCAAAAACTTTTGCCAAGGGGATTCTTACAGCCTCAGCCTTTAAAAAGGTTTTCAAAAAGTAGCCCCATTCGGGACACTTGTATTTTTTTTCTCAGCAAATGAAAAATGAAGATCGGACTCATCTCAGCCTACGTCATCTTTCTTGTGATCAATCTCGTTGTCAACCTGGTGACTACGTACATGATACTAGCCAAGAAAGTCGATCCTCAGTCCAAGTTCGTCCACGTTATTACTCTTGTTCAGACGATTCTACTGTGGGTTTTTGGAATTTCGCTTATTCGCGTAGCTGTCAGCTCTGGATTTAAAGCTTAAAACCGTATAGTACTAAAATGCTTCCAGTAGACATTCAAAAAAGACTGGCTCTCAAGTTGAAACTTAATAAAATAGACAATTGTGGAATTGTAGCGCCTATTTTATTAAATGAACTTCTCGCGAAACGTGGACACGTGACCAAACTCGTGCAAGGGTACTGTTCGATGGCGTCTGACACGTGTTGGCATGTGTGGGTCGAGGTGGACAAGTGCACTGCACTTGGACCCGTGGAGAAACTCGATATTGGTTACACAATCGCGTGTCTCCACGATAAAGAGTTTGAAAAGTGCAACATGATTCTTCACACCAACCTCGCGCCGGAATCATCGGAACCAAAGACTGACACAGAGGTCCTTGACTTGTGGGAAGTGTACCAGAAAGATTCAAAGGAGTTTTGGAAGAAGCAGCCGGTGAAAATTCAAAACTTTCGGGCCAAGGTTCTTCACGAAACCTGGTAATAGTATCCAATCCATCCTTTTCTGGCGATAACGTGCATGACTCTCATGCACAACCCGAACGAACACCCTGTGTGACCCGCCCCAAGTTTAATAGACTCACCCTGAATCTGTGCAATAACGGGGTCCTGCGAATACATGAATCCCTGGTCACGTGGTTCGAATGTCATGAGGTAATCCCATGCGTTGCAGTTTGTCACTGCATTGAACGTTTTTGAGAGCGCGTCTCCAAAATTTTTGCATGGGTACCAGGAAAAGTCTCCGAGTTCTGGTAAGTGACTCATTTTAGCGACGTTGGTGTCCACGTGTTTAATTAAATATTTTTTCGCTACTGATACTTTGGTATGATTTTCAATTTATTGTTATTGTAGTTATGTAAAAAGTTGGCGATTTTCCATATAAAGTAAGATCCGGTTTCTGTGGTCTTGCACTCTATAAAATGAATTCGGTTATGCATGTTGATTACACACCAAAAGATGGAAATTACATTTGCGAACACGTGATTTTACATAAACCCAAACATGTTAGTTCTTGTTGGTGCACAAGGAACACCAAAAATTTAGTGTCTAGATTGTTTGTCTCTGTATCTCTTTATAAGTACAAGGATTCCAACAATTATAAAAAATGCACACAGGTACGTGTACCAATTGTAACCTCCTTTGCCAGTGACTTGGGGGTAGACCCTCTTCATTCTCTCATAATCAATCACCGGTGGGCCTTCCATATACAATACCATAGAGTAAAAAATACGAATAACAGACCCAAAGTAATTTCAATATTTGTTCTGGGGGGAATGTCAAAAATAAAACTTTTGTATAGTATATGAACAAGTTACTTGTACTTGTATGTTTTGTATTACTTTTTTTTACAGTTGAAAATTTCTGTCGACAGAGAAAAAAGTCATTTTTAGAAATTATGCGTCCAGGATGGTTTGAAGACGTTACAAAGTTTCCAGAACATGACTTTCCATGTAGAGTTAATTGTGAAGAGTACAACAGTACAATTCAGATAGGTTTCGAAACAATGAGGACAAAGAGAATAGTCTTTGGTGGCCTTTGCATGAATTCACGTGAAAAAGTACCTGATATTTTAAAAAGAATAAAACATCTGGGATCATACTTCAAAGAATACGCATTTGTAGTTTTTGAAAATGATTCGAGTGATGGTACTCGAGAAGAACTTGAAAAATATGGGGTCACGCTTGTTCCTTGTCATGAAGATTCAAATTGCAAACTAAAACAAAAAGGTGCCGTACAACACGGCGCAACTTCAGAAATGCGAATGAAAAAAATGGCAGATTATAGAAATAGGTTAATTAATTGCATTTCTGAAAAATATGGCACATACGACTGTGTATGTATACTAGACCTTGACATTGTGGGACCAGTTGATGTACGAGGGTTTGCACATAGTTTTGGATCCTATAATCAGTGGGACTGTATTTCGGCGCAGGGTCTAAATGGAACTACTTTAACATGTGGGTTTCCATTATATTATGATGCTTTAGCATATTCAAATTCTACATTAAAATTTAGCTATTTAAACATGTTTCTAATTTTTCTCATGGCGACTTCTTATAAAGTTGGTGATTCTCCCTATAGAGTGAATTCTGGTTTCTGTGGTCTCGCACTTTATAAAATGAAAGCACTTCAAAATGCTGATTACACACCTAAAGATGGCAAATACATTTGCGAACACGTTATTTTACACAAAAACATGATAGATCAGGGTCATGATAAAATTTATATAAATCCAAATATGATAGTACTTGTTGGTGCGCAAGGTGATGTAAAAAATCTCCCTATATATTAATAACAGTAGTATCCAGACACTCAAGCAGATTTTAGATCGTAAAAGTTTGAATTACCATAAAACATGGATGCAAAAAACTGTTCAACGGGTTTCGATGCACTACTTTTAAAAGCGTCACTCATGACTGGAAACTGACACGACAAGTGTTTTTGAACATCGTTGAGAATGTCCGGGTTTGTGTTGTCGTTTGAGAGAACCTTGTTGTACTCCTGAAAGTACGAGAGTGCTTCGATGTCGTCGACGTGAGACAACTTCATCTGAATGCGTTTGTTGTCTGGTTTATCGTTTTTACTACCGGCGTGAATCAGACCCGCGTCAAACAGGATGGCGTCTCCGGGAACGCACTTGACGCTCTCGGTCTCGTCCGTCCAGAAGATTCCATCACGAGTAGAGTGACTCTTGTCAATAACATCGAGACACCTGTCCATGGGTTCCATGTAAAAGATTATCGTGTACGAAGGATACTTTTGTTTCGCGTTGAATTGTTTGGCGTTCACGTCTCGATGACACGTGTGAATTCGAGACTTTTCTATGAGAAAAACATAATCCTGAAAAATGTATGAAGGCCCCAGAATATCTTGCACCTGATTCAGTACTCGCGGGTTGTTTTGTATAAAAGTCTTTATCGCATCCTTGTCTTCCCATTTTTTCTTCAGGTACTCGATATCATATTCTTCAAAACACTTGAGAACCTGAAAACCATTTTCCGAAATGGTTGCATTTTTTGGCGCGTACCTTTTTTTAAAGAACCTGAACAAAACACTCACACACAAAATCACGAGTATCATCAGGCACCACCACTTCATACTATTTGCAAAGACTTTTTAATTTGTTCTTGATGTTTTGCAAGACTCGTGGTTTTAGTTTGTGTATCAGTGACAGATGATTCATCATGTCCATGTCGGCCGACTCGATGCCATAGTGCTGAAGCATGGGCAACACATCGGCGATGGGACAACTCTTGCAGTACTGCGACAAGACCATCAACTTGTCAATGTCCATACCCGAACGAATCTTCAAGTCGTTGTACCGACGGAACCTCATCTTGTAATTGTTAAACTTGGTCCACGCACTTCCTGGCCTCATGGAACTTCTTTCGAGCGAATGTGAAATCTCAATGGCCGGCAAGACGATACCAAAGAGACTGAAAATGTTTCCACTCGAGTACCCGTTGTACATCTCTTCGTCCTTGAGATCTGCTATCGACATCATGTCCGCAATCTTCTCCAGGGACGCGCCTGGTGCGTCGAGATAGTTTTCGTGAATGATCCCCCACGAGTACCCGTGTTCCATGACGTGTTTGCCTATGTATGCACTCGGGTCGAGGCTCCCTTCCGAACACACCAAGTCGTACACGAAATCTTTTGGAGTCTTGAACACGTCTCTCGAACACGCGAAACCGTCGAGTCGAAACAAAAACGTTCTCACGTCACCATTTGACTCTTTCGCGTGGTGATGTATCAGGTTGTCGGCGAGTTTCGGAAACTTGTTCTTTCCGAGAAGTACCATGTCTTGCAAAGAAAGAGGTTCGACCCTGATGCAGTCAAAGTTTTCAACCGGACCGTCAGACACTATTATCGTCGAACCAAGAGTCACGGGTTCGAAAACATCCATCTCTTCGACCAGGACGTGTATGCACACCTCCTGGAGACGCTTGCTTTTCAAGATGTCTTGAGTGAGTTCAATGTAGTTGAACCCCTGCAATGCATGACTGATCAGAAAAGTTTTCCCAACACCAGGGCGACCATACACACAGAACGATGCGTTTGTCTCGAGAAGACTCCGAATGTTTTTGATGTACTCGTCCCGTCCGATTATTTCATCTTCTTTTTTTCTGTGAAGTGTAACAAAGCGATCCATGGATCAGTTGACTACTCAAGCACTCGATATAATTTTCGAAAATGATACACTCAAAAAGAAAGTGAAGCAAAAGGTGGGACCTTACGTGATTGGAGGTTTGATTTTTAATCTGATTTTACTCGCGCTTTTGGTCTATATCGTCTTTAAATTGGGAAACTTGCAAAGTCAAATTCACACATTTTCGTCCCTCGAGTGAGGACTTTCCGATCCTTCTATGAGCCGAACGGCTCGAGTCGGTATATCATAATTTGTCCGCCTCGAGACGACAGCTCGGTTTGCTACGTTCTGAAGTTCGTTGAGCATACTGAACCGTGTGGGATTGAAAGTCTTCTTGTCTTCGAGTTCCTTCTTCCTTTTTTCAAGAATTCTTTGCTCCTCTTTTTCAGTTTTGACACGAACACGCTCTTCTTCTTGTTCGTTGTCGAACAACTGAATGGGATGAATGTTTGCGAGCTCTGGTTTGAAAAAAGTAACGTTACTCGTGTCTGGAAACTGTTTTTCAAAAAGCTTTATGACGGCTTTCGGGACCGGGGGTGACTGTTCTATGAGTCGGTCGTACTCTGACCTGCACATCTCAACCATGTTGTCCCCGTGTTGCGTTCGTTCCGATATGGGAAGCGTGAGTTCCAACCGAATCCTTCTGGCCAGCTTTCCGTATTGTATGCTCGTGACTCGGTGGTTTTCCATCAGCTCGGTCACTTTGAGAAACTGAGCGACGGTCGTCATGATGGCGGCAAAAAGGTTGAACGCTCCTATGATAGAAGGAACGTACTCGACCACGGATTGCGGGAACGTTCTCTGAGCAAAGTTTGCAGTCCCAGTTATTGTACTAATAATAATGACCGGCAGTGTAAAACTCATGCTCCAGACCCTGTTAACCTGGAAAGCTTTAAAGTGCATGTGGCGGTAACACGAAGACGACTCACCCCATTCTTTGAGAATCTTTTCGTGTTGAGCGTGCCAGATTCTCACCGTCTTCTTTTTACGCGCACCTGGTTCCTCTGTCATACTATACACCAATTAATTTTTCCCATGACTCGTGCAGGTCCTTCTTAACCTTTTCGAAAAATGAGTCGCAGAATACGACGTTGTGATCGCGCAGTTCGTCGGCGTACTTTTCTTTCAGAGTCCACTCTTTCGAACCGCTTGCAGCCATGTAAAAATGAATCTGAACCTTTTCGTACAAAGGAACGCCTTTGAAGGAATCTTTTCGGGTTTTAATCTCGACATTCTCGCCGTCGAAACGGCACCCGACTTTGTAAGATTGATCGTCAACCTTG
>Ga0114963_10002085_pt1 | contig 13624 bp, 13 predicted proteins | sample C_131016_EF_Meta_FD_87019 | JGI IMG/M metagenome (GOLD analysis project Ga0114963, IMG submission 87019) | Freshwater microbial communities from Lake Croche, Canada to study carbon cycling - C_131016_EF_MetaG | ecosystem: Environmental > Aquatic > Freshwater > Lake | place: Lake Croche, Canada...
CCAGCAAACACAATAAAACAAATTTAAGATATTTATTTATAGTAAAAAAGTTTATTCTTTTGTTTAAAATTAAATAAATAAAAAAAAAAAAATATGGGAAAGAAAACCTAAGTGCATCAATTAGTATTTTAAAATTTATATTTGAAAAAATTAATTTAAAAGTATTAAAATCAGTGCCGATGGCTAACCACACCGAACTTAAAAAAAAAATTAAAAATATTTTTAATGAATTATTTTTAATTTTTTCTAAAAATAATCTTTTAATCATTTTAATCAAAATTATTAGTAAAATATTAAAAGAATTTGAAATTTTAATATTTTAAATCCTTTTTTTTGCGAATAAATAGTAGTGTTTGTTTGTATTAAATATAGCATTATTGTAGTGCTTAAGAGGAGAAATTTCTACGTTAAAATTTCTTTTTTCTAAATCTATTTTTATTTTTTTAAAATATTCAATGTTATTAATATTTTCAAATTTATCTTGAAAAGAAATTAAAATATAATTAATATTAAAAATGTATTTCAATATTTTTTCCCTGAGCTTTAGAGGCATTTCAGATATAGACCAGTTAGCAATAAATAGACTGCTATCATTATCATTAAATAATTTTTTTCTTAAAAGACTAATGGATTTTGTTAAATTGAAGTTAGCTTTTATTGTTTCAAATTTAACATTAAGCTTATTTAGTTTTAAATAATAGTACTGAAGATAATTAACTTCCTCAGTATCAAATATTAAATAATTACAGGATCTATTTATCTTAGAAAAAATTCTTGCCATACACCCATATCCTCCACCAACCTCAATAATATTTTTTATTGATTTTACGTTGATGCCTGCGTAATCCGTAAATTTTTTTAAGTGATACACTTGTCTTATTCTATTACCGCTGCTTTTTAAGTATAAAAAATATCTTATTGGATCTCCAACCGCATCTTCTTTTAATAAATTTTCCCATCTACTCCAGTTGTTTTTATCTTCACGAAGCTCCCGTAATTCATTGTAAATGAATAATCTATTGTGAGTAAAGAACATTTTTTGGATAAATGGTTGACGTAAAAAATTAATTAATTTCTTTTTTTTAAATATATCAATAACATTTCTATTAAAAATTATATGAGTTCTTGTTCTTATATTTTTATTTGATTTTAAATCTTTAATTTTATTTTCTAGATAGGTAGATATTTTATTGTGTTCTGATTTTAAATCTAACAAATTATTAAATTTATAAAAAGATAAGTAGCCAATTGCTTTTCTAAAAAAATTCCTCATATTGTTTTCTTTATTATTTCATTAATAAATTTTTTTGAAATATTTTCCATTCCATAATTTTTTTTAAAAAATTCAGATTGTCTTTTTGAAATTAATTCATTTTTTTTTTTATTTTGCAATACCTCCTCGCAAATTTTAATAAATTTTTTTAGATTATTTTCAATAAAAGGTGGATTTATATTCCCCCCGCAATTAATACCCTCAATTCCTTTAGCTGTAGTTATTATAATTTTACCTAGTATTAATGCTTCTATGATTTTGATTCTGGTACCAGATCCAGATTGTATTGGAAGGCATAAAAACTCTGAGTCTTTAATAAGTCTAATCAGGTCTTGCTTAGATACCAATCCCAAATTGATAATATTTTTTTTTATTTTTTTGTAACCTCCGCCTGTAATAACTAATCTTAAATTTGGAAAACTAAGATTTAAAGAGGGCAGGATTCTTTCTGCCAAAATATCTATGGCTATTTTATTAGGTTTATAATTATATGATCCAGGATAAATAATATATTTTTGTTTAATAAGTCTAGGCCCTTTTTTTATTTTTAATCTTTTTATGCTAACTCCGTTTGGAACTAGTAATGTATCAACGTTATATAATTTTTTTATTTTTTTTTTTTCAATTTGAGAAACTGAAGTGCTAATATCAGAAATTTTGTAAACTATTCTTTCTAAATATTTTGTAAGATATGATATAATAAAATTTGAGTTTTCCTTTCTTATTTCATATTCAATGCTGTGAGAGTGGTAAATAATTAAGCATTTATTAAAAAATATTTTTAATAAAATAATTGACAAAAATGAATAGCCAATCCAACTTGGACCTTCTATTATAACTATCTTTTTTTTAGCTTTATTTAAATACTTAATAACATGAAGTATTAAAAAGGGAATATTAATTATTTTTAAAAAAGAATTTTCTTTTATAATAAAAAAAGTTTTAATTTTTTTTTCATTAATTTTTTTTAGATGAGATATTTGAAAAATTTTTTTTGATTGCTTTATACAATAAAAAAAACTCATCACAACCTCGGCAGAACCCATGTTCGTAGGCACTACTGGAAAAAAATTAATTATTGCAAATTTTTCCATTTTAGAATTTCAAACTTCTAATATAGTTAATTGGCTTTATGACTAATAAATTTTTAATTATAAGATAGCAATTAGCCAGATATATAAATATATAGTCATATAAAAAAAAATTTCTGCACGAAATTTCTTTGTCAACATTATTTGTATTTATTTTTATTGTAGAATTTTTAATGGTATTTCTTATATTTTTAAATTTTATTCTATTTTTCTCCATATATTTTTTAAAAAAAAAATTATTTATATTTCGATTTCTAAAATCGCTGGTCATATGAAAAATATATTGTTTGTCACTTTTTAATCTGCAAATATTTTCTTTTACAAGTTTAAAGTTTATATTTACTTTTTTTTTATTATCTCTCCAGAAGTTCTGGAGCCAATACTGCTCGTAAGGGTGTGATAAATTTTTTTTAGAAAATGTGTTCCACCAATTTTTTATAAAAATTTTATTATAATTGTTATTTTTCATTAAAATGAAACCACAATTAGGAAGTTTTTCGTTCCACGGTCGATCTGAATAAAATAATGCCTGTTTATTATCTAAATTTTTAATTAAAGAACTTGGCTTAATTTTGTGATTATTTACAATACAGTCGCTATCTAAATACAATATATATTCATATTTCGATTTAAAAAAACTGTATATTGCTAAAAGTTTAGTCCAAGATGCTGCTTTGGGGGACAAGGCTTTTCTTGCATATCCTGATACACAGTCTTTTTTTGAAAGTAAATTGGTATTGGTAATATTTTCAATCTTTAAAAAAAAAAAATTGATATTATAATTAGAAAAATAGCTTTTATTAATTAGAGCGCAATATTCTAAATATCCTAATTTTTTTCTAAAGTTTGGACTCCTATTATCTGATGTTAAGGCAACTATTTTTTTCACACTAATTGTAAATATGTATATTATTAGGTATTTGTATTTACACCATGTGGTTTAAAAAGTAATTAATAAACTAATATGAGAATATTTATAACAGGAGTTGCTGGCTTTCTAGGATCTAATTTAGCCGATTATTATATAAAAAAAAATTACAAAGTTTTTGGTTGCGATAATTTGGTTGGTGGAGATCTTTCTAATCTCAATAAAAAAATAGTGTTTTACAGAGCAAATTGTGAAAATTTTGCTAGCATGTTAAAGATAATAAAAAATGTAGACGTAGTATGCCATGCTGCAGCGTATGCTCATGAGGGTTTATCTGTTTTTTCCCCATCACTAATTACTAAAAATATTATGGCAGGTTCAGCGTCTGTTTTTTCTGCGGCAATACAAAACAAAGTAAAAAGAATTGTATTTTGTTCATCTATGGCAAGATATGGAAATATTAAACCTCCATTTAAAGAATCTGATATACCAAAGCCAGTCGATCCTTATGGAGTTGCAAAGCTCGCTGCAGAAGAAATACTAAAAATTTTATGCAATATTCACAATATTGAATATAATATCGCAGTTCCACATAATATTATAGGACCTAAACAAAATTTTAAAGATCCTTTTAGAAATGTTCTTGGAATAATGACAAACAGAATGTTGCAAAATAAGTCTCCAATTATTTATGGCGATGGCACTCAAACAAGATCTTTTTCTGATGTTGATGATTGCATTTCGTGCTTGGACCAATTGATTGTAAACAAAAAAATCAAATCAAAGGTTGTTAATATAGGACCAGATGAAGAAATTAACTTAATTTCAATAAATGAATTATTTAGAAAAATATCAAATATATTAAAATTTAATAAAGAACCAATCTATTACCCTGATAGACCAGCTGAAATAAAAAATTCACACTGCTCATCTGATCTAGCAAGAAAAATATTAAATTATAAAACAAAATATACTCTAGATGAGTCCATTGAAAGAGCGGTAGATTATATAAAAGAAAAAGGTGCTAAACCATTTGTATATAATTATAAAGTAGAAATAAAAAACAAACATACCCCAATCACCTGGAAGAAGAAAATAATTTAAAGCAAATGAAAATTTTGTGGGCAACAACCTTTAGACCTTTTAAACACTCTGTAAATAATGACATTTATCAAATAATATTTATTAATTCTCTAAAAAACCTTAATGCACAAATTGAAGTTTGTGTTACGCAGTTTGACGATTATGGGGTTGAGAATTTTTTAAGTAAAAGTGAATTGAAATATAAATTTATTAATTACCCAAAAAAAGATTTGCCCTGCAAAAAAAAATATTCAAATAAAATTATGCTAGAAAATGCATTAATAGAGTATTGCAAAGATAGTAATGATTATAGTTTTTTTGTTTATTCAACATCTGATATTATCGTTCCATCTAACTTAATAATTGAATTAAAAAAAAAAGAAAAAGAAGAAAGCCTATTACTGATATTTCCAAACACGCTTGTGCGCAACGGTAAATTATTGGGATATTACGACGTTGTGTATGGAATAGATTTGATCATTCTTAGACTGTCTAAGCAAAAAGCTAAAATTTTATTAGAGGCAATAAAAGATTGGAACCAATATGACTGGGGAATTAATGAGCATTTCTTAATAGCAGTCTCATCATTGCTAAAATTAAAAACTTCAAATTTAATCAAAAAAATGGACCTAGTAAAATTTGAAAATAATTTTGAAAGTGTACAAGAGGATAGATCTTGGCAAATTAACTCTTGGTTTGAAAATCAAAAGTTTTTAATTTATTTTTTAAAAAAAAATAATCTTTCAGTTTTTTACGCCAAAGGATCATATTATTTTCTTTTGTATAAGGTATTTAATTTGACAGATATTAATTTTAGACTCTTTATTATTTATTTAAAAATTTTTTTAATTTCTCTGCCAAAATCTATTATGAAAATTAAAAACTGGAAGTTTTTTATAAGTTAAATTTTTTATAATTTTGATTATAGAAATTAAAAACTTCTGAAATACCAGCTTCCAGAGTAAATTTTGGCTTCCAGTAATTCTTAATACTACTTTTACCTTTATTTTTTTTATTTAACTGAACAGAATCGTGGCTGGCAGAGGGAATAAATTTGACTTTTCTCCCGATACTTTCAAATTTTTTTTCAATTATTTTTGCTACCCGTATTATTTTGGTGAGCTTGTGTGTTGTTAAGTCTATCTGTTTGTTATTTTTTTGTAATTTATTGTATTTTTTCATAAGAACCTCAAGTGCTTTACAGCAGTCTTCAGCATACAAAAACTCTCTACTCTCTTCTCCGTTTGTTAAAAGTTTGATTTTTCTATTTTTAAACCCTTTTAAAATAAGATCTGTTATAACGTGTGATTTTTTCATGTTATACTCAATTCCATAAACATTCCAAAATCTCACTGAAATACCGTTGATAGCTTCAGTTAAGCTTTCACCAATTTTTTTCAAAACTCCGTAATTAGAAAAATGCATATTAGACATTTGACTACTAGCAAAAATAAATTTTTTTTTATAATTTTTTAATAATGAAAAAACGTTAACCATAATTAATTGATTATTCATTAAAAAGTTATAATTTTTTTCATACTTTTTTAGATATCTTGAGCCCCCAACATCAAAAGCTAAAAAATAAATAAAATCACTTTTTTTTATTGCTTTTATTAGTTCTTTATTCTTTAATTTTCTTAAATCTTGATTGGCTGTATTTTCAATATCAAATTCACTAACTATATATTTTTTTTTTCTTAAAAAATTTGTTAAGTGTGAGCCAATTTGACCAGCGGAACCTAAAATTAATATTTTTTTTTCCATTTTTTTATTCTTTTCTAATTATTATTAGGTTGTTATCTTTATATGTATGTAAATTTGTTTCTAGCTTAATAATTTCGAAATTATAATTTTTGAGAGATTGTGATAGTTTTTTAATGTAGGAATAACTAACATCTTCAATAATGTAGTAACCGCCATTTCTTAATTTTTTGTAAGAATGTAAAAAAAATGTTATCGCAGCATGATAGTTGTGCATTCCATCGTCAATAATTATGTCAAAATTTTTTTTTTTTACCAAATTCCACATTTTGGAAATCGAATCTTCATTTAATTGATCTACGTAAAATGTTTTGATTCTATCTTCATTAAAAATTATATTTTTATCTATATCTGCTCCATAAATACTTGCCTTTTTAAAAAAATCTTTCCACACTCTTAAAGAAGCGCCAGGCTTCCCTTTGGCAGCCATATTGCTACTAAATTGTAGGTTGTTAGTTCCAATTCCGCATTCAAAAACTAGTTTAACTTTATCCTTAAAAGGATTAAATAAATTATAATAAAAATTGCTGTAAGTGTGTGGTTTCCAGGGAAATGGTTTTTTTTTATCAAAATTTATAAAACCCTTGTCAGTCCCGTATTTTTCACAAAGCCTTGATAGTTTATTTTTTTTAGAAATGTTAAAAAAGTGAATATTTCTATAAGTAAATTTTCTCTCATAAAATTTATTTAATTGTTTGATTATTAAAAAGTAAATCTCATAAAAAAAGGATTTAAAAATTTTCTCATCAATAGATTTTAGCTTGGCTTTAAATAAAATCATAATTATTTATATTAATTACTATTTAATTTAGTATTGATAGATATGCAATCAATAGACCATAAACTACCAGATAATAATAAATTTTATAAGACGCGCAAATTTTCCATAATTATACCAACTCTAAACGAGGGAAAAAATTTAAAATTATTAGTTAAGAAAATTTTTTATTACTTAAGGGGGTTTAATTTTGAGATTATTATAGTAGATGATAACTCATCAGACAATACCAAAAGCGTATTAAATTACCTAAAAAAAAGATATTTAAATCTGACTTTTTTTATAAGGAAATGCCATCCTGACCTCTCTCAATCTGTAATACAAGGCTTTGAAAAAAGCAAGTATGAGAACATACTGGTAATGGATGCTGATATGCAGCATAATCCTATTTACCTGCCTCTCATGGTAACTCTTTTTTTTAAAAAAAAAAAAGATTTTGTAATTTGCGCTAGAGATTTTAATAAAAAATTAGGTATAAATTTTATCAGAAAAAATTGTTCTAAAGCAGTTATAGTTTTAATTAATTATATTTTTGGTTTTAAAACCAAAGATCCGATGAGTGGTTTCTTTATATTTAAAAAAAAATTTTTTAAAAAAAACAGAAAAAAATTATTTGGAAAAGGCTTTAAAATACTTTTTGATTTGCTCTATTCTGAAAAAATACTAGATATTCAAGATTTATCAATTAAATTTGAGATGAGAAAAAACAATACAAGCAAAATGAGTATAAAAATTATTTTTTTACTGATACGAGTAATTTTTTTTAAATTTCAACAAAATAAATTTAATTATAAATACGCAAGTAATTTTTAATTACAAAATCTTCAATTTTAATAGTCCTATTGATTTTAAAGTTACTCAAATTATCAAATTTTTTACATCTTATTTCCTCTGGAAGCTCGTAAGATCCTTTGCCTCGAGCAAAGCTTGGATTGTTTATGCACAAAAACCAAAAATTATTAATTTTTTCCAAATTTTTAGAGTCTTTATTGTCGATAAGATATAAATTATTTTTAATAAAAATTTTTTTCGTTAACATGTAGTTATTAAAAACATCATTCTCTGGAGTTATTATATTCTTACCTCCATTTTCTATTATAATATTTAATGCCTGATTTAAAGGTGGTGACTTAATTTGGTAGTTTTGATAATTTAGTAGTAGATTAGAAAATATTATCGCAGAAAGAATTATTTTTAACTTTTTTTTGAATTTGTTAATTTCCACTTGGTGCGAAACAAATATAAGAATTAGCGGAAGTATAAAAATTACATATTTAGGAGCCATTATTGGCGCTCTAATTGTTGAATAAAGCAATGTTAAAAAATATGTGCTGAGTATTGTGTAGATAATAATGTTTGAATAATTATTTTTATAAATAATTTCTTTCACATTCCTAAGTGCAAAATAGAAAAACACCAATAGGAATACAGCTCCCGCAAAAATGGACCCAAAAAAACTCCTAAAGTGGTAGTTTATAAAAAAAGTTTCATATATCGTTGTATAATGCGTTTCTCTCGCGATATTAAAAAATAAATATTGATAATTTAATGCTACATAAAAAATAAAAATTGCAATTAGATTCGAGGCTAGCACCCAAAAGAATTTTTTATCTTGAATATATTTTTTTATAATAAATATACATTTTGCAAAATAAATAGTCAGAGTGATTGGCCATAACGTAATTGTTATAATTGAAGTAAAAAAATAAAATACATATTTCAGTAAGGAAGGATTTTCTAAAATTTTGATAAAAAGTATTAAAGAAAGAATAGAAAAAAAAGTTACAATACTATGCGCTCTTATTTCCAATGAGTGCCATAGTAGAAATAAATTGCAAATTAATAAAATTCCAATAAAACAAAATTTGTTATTTTTGTAAATTAATTGATACAAATATAAAGTTAGCGGTATTGTTAAGGTTCCGAATATAATTGAAAAAATATTTCCAACTACTTGAGTATACCCAAAAAAATAAAAAAAATATTTTAACAAAAACAAATAGAGAGGCGGGTAATATTCTGTTAAAAATGTGTCACCTTTATCCCCCCAGTACCTAGCTAAGGTTGCGTCGAAATTTATTGAGGGGTCAGAAACATAAATGGTGTGCCATTCATCATGCCAAGCGTCTTTATTGTATAGTAGTAAAAATCTTATTAATAATGCAATAAGAGTTATGAATGCGTAAGAAAAAAATATTTTTTTTTTATTATTTATTGAGCTTTTCATAAATTTTTTTTAAATCATATAATCAATGCACAAGATAAGGAATTAATTGCTTATATAGATTTGATTTTTTATTAATAAACCAAAAATCGTGAATATATATATTATTTTTAATTTTTTGATTTGAGTTAATAAATTTTTTATAGTTTGAATTTATTAAATATAGCCTATTATTTTTTTGATAAAAAACAAAATACCCATATAATTTTAACTTTTTAAATAATAATAAAAATAACGGATTGTGTCTTTTCTCTATTTCGACAATTAGCACAGGAATATTTTTTTTAATAGTCTCTTGCAAGCCTTTGAATACTTCTATTTCATATCCCTCAACATCAATTTTGATTAAATCTATTTTTTTGTTTTTTAATATTTTATCACCGCGAACTATTCGTATACTTTCCGTACTAACCTGCCTCTGAGAATTAAATTTTTTTCCAATAGAGGCTTCATCTAAGTTGCAATCAGGAATTTTAATAATAGCATTAGCATTTATTGATCCTAATGCAAAATTAAATATTGTTATTTTTTTTATATTGGAGAAAAGTTTTTTATTTAGTTTGAATAATAAAAAAGTAGGTTCAAACGATATTACCCGCGCGCTCACTTTTGATAAGTAGTAAGTCCATTTTCCAGTGTTAGATCCTACGTCCACAGAGGTATTAACTTTGAGCTCATTAATTATAGCAAATGCTTCTGGAATTTTTTTTTTTAAAAAAAAATTTAATTTTTGATTTAAATATCTTAGTATTAAATATTTTTTTAAGTTTTTTTTTAACAATTCTAAAAATCTTGATAACATAAGTAACATAATGTATTGATTTTAAGGTAATGAGAGAAAATCTAATTCATTTTTTGCTTTTAATCTACTGTCTTAAAGGAACTGATATACAGACAATTTAAAAATTTTGTAACTAAATGTTTATTCTGGGTATGTAAATGACGAATATATTTATTAGCTTATTTGTTTTTAATTTTATTGTTTTAATTTTTATAAAAAAAATTATATCTACCTATGATATTTTTGATTTGCCAGATTCATATAGAAAAATTCACAAAAAAAAAATTTCTAAAATAGGAGGATTATTAATTTTTTTAAATTTAACTTTTTATTTACTATTTTCTTTAGCAAATAATGCCTTATCTGATTTGGGTGTAAAAAGTTTTGATTTAAATTTTATAATTATTTTTGGTTCTTTTATTTTTTTTTTTTTGGGCTATTTTGATGATAAATTTGAGTTAACTGCTAATAAAAAAATTTTTTTACAAATTATTTTTTTACTAATTATTGTAAATTTAGATAATTTTTTAATTTTACAGGACATAAGGCTATCTATACTTAAGACAGGAATTTCTTTAGGGAATTTTTCAATTATTTTGACCATTTTTTGTTTTTTACTTTTTATTAACGCCCTGAATATGTTTGATGGTATTAATTTGCAAGCAGGCATCTATTGCTTAATTGTATTTTCTTTTCTGTTTATTAAGACGTTTGATGAAATTTTTATCTTTTTATTTTTCGGAGTTATTATTTTTTTACTATTAAATTTATTAAAGATTTCTTTTTTAGGGAATTCAGGAGCTTATTTTTTGGGTTTTTTAATCTCAGCTTTATCAATAAAATTTTACAATATGCATATTGTTACTGCAGAAGAAATTGTGATCTTTATGTTAATACCTGGTCTGGACATGTTTAGGCTTGCTTTCATTAGAATTGCTAATAAAAAACACCCATTTTGCGCAGATGCCAACCATATCCATCACTTACTTTTATTTAAATACAACTTATTTGTGGCAATTTTAACTACCCAGTTATTAATATTGCTTCCAATTATTCTGGAAATTATTACAGATCATCAATATAACTTCTCAATAATTATTTTAACCACTATAGTTTATTTTGGGATTGTTTTTCGACTAATTTATAAAAAATAAATAGCAAAAATTTTAGTAGCAGGAGCTGGTGGTTTTATAGGGGGGGCACCTGCCAAAATTTTTTTTATAAGGGTTATAAGCTAATCTGTGTTGACGCAAAGCCTATAGATTATTGTTTTCAAATTTATGATTATAATGCAAATTTTTCTTTGGATCTTAAGAAGTCTGAAAATTGCTTAAAAGTAACCTAACGCTTGGATTATATATATAATATGGCTTGTAACATGGAAAGCATGGACATTATTGAAAATAATAAGACTGAATGTATGTTTTCAATTTTAATTAATACAAATTTATTAAGAGCATGTCTTATTCACAAAATTCAAAAATACTTTTTTGCCAAGTGTATGTGCATATATTGTATCCAAACAAAAAAACCGCTTTTATTCCAGAGTTAAAACAAAAGAGGAAGATGTATACCCAGTTGATCCAGAAGACGGATATAAATGTGAAAAATTGTTTAGTGAGATAATGTGTCATCATTTTATTGAAGACTTTTGCTTAGAAACTAGAGTTGCAAGGTATAATAATGTGTATAGACAACTCGGAACTTATGATGGAGGCAGAGAAAAAGCTCCAGCAGCTTTATGTAGAAAAGTTATTGAAGCAAAGTCAAAAAAAAGTATAGATGTTTGGGGTGATCGAAAGCAAACAAAAAATGTAATCTCTACAAATAGAATTTAACAAATTAGTATTCTATTTTTTAAGACACTCTTAAATATTGAAAAATTAAAAAAATTTAAACTTAAAAAGTTTTTATTAGAATTATTTAAAATCAAGGCTGATATTTATTTTTAATAGACCTTATTCCGAATTAGGAACAAAAATTTTTCCCAGATATTATATTATAAGTGTAACAAACTAGTCTTACTCTCTGTTAACTAAAAAAATTGGTTGCGGGGCTTGGATTTGAACCAAGGACCTTCAGGTTATGAGCCTGACGAGCTACCAGACTGCTCCACCCCGCGATAAAATGTTTCTTATATCAAAAGATTATAGACTATCATATCTTTATTTAAAAATTTTTTTTTCTAAGTTTTTTTATGTTTTATAACGATAATTAATTTTTTAAAAAAATTTTTCTAAATAATTAGGTATTTTTTTTTGAAAATATATTTATATTAAAAAATATTAATAATGCTAAAAAATTTCGATAACTTAGTCAAACTTACTTTTTATGAAAAGTTTTTTTTGTTATTTCCTGTAGCTTTGCTTTTAAGACCAGTAATAATAAATATTTTTTTAATTTTAGTTATTTTTATTTTAATTTATGAACTTTTTAAAAAAAATTATTTAAATATCATTAAAGAAGAGAAGTGGATTTGGTTTTTTTTATTTTTTATTTTTTATAGTATTCTCAGGGGTTTTTTTGCAAAAGATTTTACCCTGGCTGTGACAAGTAGTCTTTTTTTATTTAAATTTTTGTTTTTTTCTTTATTTATTTTTTTATGTATAAAAAATTTAAAAAATTTAAATTTTATTATTAAATTTTGGGTCGCCATCCTAATTTTCGTATGCATAGATGGCTTGTTTCAATATTTTTTTTTAACAGATTTATTTAATTTCCCAAAACAAGGATTAAGACTCACCGGACCATTTGGAAGACATCAGATTATTGGCTCTTATTTATCTTACATTTCTATTCCTTTAATGTTTTATTTTTTTTCTAGAATTAGAAATTTTGAATTTCAAAAGAAATTTTTATTATTTTTAATTTATTTTTTGCTTTTTATTACTATCGCTATAACCGGAGAAAGATTAGCTTTTATTATATTCTTATCTGGTTCGTTAGTAATTTTTTTTTCTTTTTTTCGAATTAAATATTTTGTTTTTTTATTTTTTCTAATTTCTTGTTTTATTTTAATTTTATATTATTACAATTTGACATTTTATAATAGAATAAATGATTTTTATTTTACAATAATTAATTTTCAAAATTCTGGTTGGGGTCGTTTATATCATTCTAGTTATTTAGTTTTTAAAAGTAATATTCTTTTCGGAGTTGGTCTAAAAAATTATGCAACTATTTGTGATAATGAAATAATTGATCCTTTGAAAGATGTTGCAGGTATAAATCAACATTTTTGTGATACTCATCCACATCATTTTTATCTGGAGATATTAAGCGAGTCTGGAATTATAGGATTTTTACTGCTATTATTAACTTTTGGTTCTTTTTTTTCGTCTATCATTCATAAAATATATAAACTGAAAAATAATTTAAATTTTAAAGAATTTAAGGGATTATTATACGGCAATCTTTTTATTTTATTTATTTATTTTTGGCCGATTAAAACATCAGGTCGTTTTTTTACTACATTTAATGGCTCTTTTTTTTGGTTAAATTTAGGAATGGCCTTATTAATTACTAAAGATTTCTATAAAAATAATAAATAAATTAATTTTATTTACATAAGAGCTAATTTATTGAATTTTATTTTTGAAATCGCTTATTTATTGCAATTTATCCTTTTATATATATAAAACTCTTGCCTGGTGATTATTGCAAAGGAGTAACACCCGATCCCATTCCGAACTCGGCAGTTAAGCCCTTTAGCGCCAATGGTACTTTGTCTTAAGGCACGGAAGAGTAGGACGTTGCCAGGCTTTA
>Ga0114963_10002086_pt1 | contig 13621 bp, 10 predicted proteins | sample C_131016_EF_Meta_FD_87019 | JGI IMG/M metagenome (GOLD analysis project Ga0114963, IMG submission 87019) | Freshwater microbial communities from Lake Croche, Canada to study carbon cycling - C_131016_EF_MetaG | ecosystem: Environmental > Aquatic > Freshwater > Lake | place: Lake Croche, Canada...
GGCGGCGGCGTGCCGAAGGTGGTGTTCGAGCGGATCACGACCGACGCCTTCGAGGTGCTCGGGGCCCGGGTCGTGCCGCTGCGGCTGCGGCACGGGCCCCTCGACGTGCTCGGCTTCCGGTTCGGCGGGCTCGCCTACTGCACCGACACGAACCTCATCCCCGACGCGACCTGGCCCCTGCTCGAGGGCCTCGACACGCTCGTCCTCGACTGCCTGCGGCCCCAGCGTCATTCCACCCACTTCGCGCTCGACGAGGCGCTCGCGGTGGCCGCCCGCGTGGCCGCCCGGCGCACGCTCCTCGTGCACATGGGGCACGAACTGGCGCACGCCGCGGTGTCGGCGGCGCTGCCGCCGGGCGTGGAGCTGGCGTACGACGGCCTCGTCGTGCCGTGGTCGTGACGCGGGCGGCGGGATGCCGTCCCCGGCGGCGTCCGCCGCGGGTCAGCCGGCCGATCGGCCGAGCGGCAGGCCGCGCAGCCGCAGCGAGTTCGCGATCACCGACAGCGAGCTCGCGCTCATGGCCGCGGCCGCGAGCATCGGGCTCGTGACGTGGCCCAGCAGCGGGTAGAGGGCGCCGGCCGCGACCGGCAACGCGACCAGGTTGTAGACGAAGGCGAGGGCGAGATTCTGCCGCACATTGGCCATGGTGGCCGTCGCCAGGTCGACCGCCTTCGGCACGCTCCCGAGGCCGCCGGAGAGCAGCGTGACGTCGGCCGTCTCGAGGGCGACGTCGGCTGCCGAGCCCACGGCCATGCCCACGTCGGCGGCGGCGAGTGCCGGGGCGTCGTTGATCCCGTCGCCGACGAAGACCACGCCGCCCGGCCGCCGCGGCGCGGCCCGCAGCCGGCCGACGTGCTCCGCCTTCTCCGCCGGCGAGAGGCCGCCGATGGCGTGGGGGATGCCCAGCCGCGCCTGCATCCGCGCGACCGCGGCGGGCGCGTCGCCCGAGAGCATGACGACGTGGAATCCGCGCCGCACGAGGTCGGCGATCACCGCCGCCGACTCGGGACGGGGGGCGTCGGCGACCGCGAACACGCCCGCCGGGCGGCCGTCGATCGCCACCTCGATCGTCGTCGCCCCCGCCATCGCGGCCGGCAGCGTGGCGGCGTCGATCCCGCCCCCCACGCGCTCGGCGAGGAGCGCGGCGTTGCCGACGAGCACCGGCCGGCCGGCGACGGTGCCGCTCACGCCCCGCCCCACGATCGCCGTGGTGTCCTCGGCCGGGAGCGTGGCCACGCCCGCCTCGGCGGCGGCGGCCGTGAACGCCCGCGCCAGCGGGTGCTCGCTCGCCGCCTCCAGGCTCGCCGCGTGGAGGAGCAGCGTGCGGAAGGGCTCCGCCGCCAGCGCCGCGGGCGCGGCGGCGACGTCGTCGACCACGTGGCGGCGGCCGTCGGGATCGATCGCCACCGCCGCCACGATCCGCGGCCGGCCGACGGTGAGCGTGCCCGTCTTGTCGAAGAGGATCGTGCCGGCGCGGGAGAGCCGTTCGAGCGCCTCCGCCGAGCGGGCCAGGATCCCGGCGCGGGCGCCGCGGCCGATGGCCACGGTCATCGCGAGCGGCGTCGCCAGTCCGAGGCTGCAGGGGCAGGCGATCACGAGCACGCTCACGGCCGAGAGGATGCCCAGCGCCAGCCGCGGCTGCGGCCCCACCGTCGCCCAGGCGAGGAACGTGACCGCGGCCAGCGCCAGCACCGCCGGCACGAACCAGGCGGAGATGCGGTCGGCCAGCTGCTCGATCGGCGCCCGCCGCTCGTGAGCCTCCCGCACCAGCCGCGCGATCCGGGCGACGAGCGCCCCCGAGGCGGCCGTCGTGGCCTCGATGACGATCGATCCGGTGCCGTTGATCGCGCCGCCGAGCACCTTGTCGCCGGCGGCGCGGTCGACGGGCATCGGCTCGCCCGTCAGCAGCGACTCGTCGCAGGTGGTCGTGCCGGAGCGGATGACGCCGTCGGTGGGGATGCGGCCGCCCGGCCGCACGCGGAGCAGGTCGCCCACGCGGACCGCGTCGAGCGGGATCGTCTCCCCTCCCGGCTCGCGCTCGGCGGTGGGGGGGGAGAGGTCGACGAGCGCCCGGATCGCGGCCGTCGTGCCGCGGCGGGCCCGGCTCTCGAGCAGCCCACCGAGGAGCACGAGCACGACGATCATGCCGGCCGACTCGAAGAACACCTCGACGCTGCCGTCAGGCCGCCGGAACGCCGCGGGGAAGAGGCCCGGCGCGAGCGTCCCCACGGCGCTGGCCGTCCAGGCGACGAGCACGCCGAGGCTGATGAGCGAAAACATCGTCGGCCGCCCGCGGCGAAAGCCCTCGAGTCCGCCCGTGAGGATGGACCGGCCGCCCCAGAAGACGATCACGGTGGCGAGGGCCATCTGCAGCCAGTTGCCCGCCTGCCCGCCGATCCAGCCGGCGACGCCGCTGCCCTGCCCGGCCGCATGGGCGGCGGCGTCGCCGGCCGCGTGGCCGCCGTGCGTCATGCCCGCCATGCCGAGCATCGCCACCGTCATGAGGATCGCGGCGAGCACGGCACAGACGACGAGCCGGCGGGTGTCGGCCGCCCGCAGCGCGAGGTCCTCGCGGGTCTGCCCGATCGGCTCGAGGGGCATGCCGCACACCGAACAGGATCCGGGCCCGCTGCTCCGGATCTGCGGATGCATCGGGCAGGCCCAGCCATAGTCGCCGATCCCCTCCCGCGCGCAGCAGGCCTTCGGGGCGGCGTGCCCACCATGATCGGCGGCATGATGGTCGGCGGCGGCATGATGGTCGTGCGGCCCGTGGCCGTGCATCGCCCGGTCGTGCCCGGCGTGGCCCGCGGCCGCCGCCCCGGCGGCCGTGCCGCAGCAGTCCGCGGCGGCGGCCGGGGGCGTGGTCGAGCAGCAGGGCTTCGCCGTCCCTGACTCCGCCGCGTTCGTGGTCGGCGCAGGTTGGATGACGTCGAGTTTCATGCCGGGGCTCCTGGTGTCGTGCATCACGTGGTGGGCTGCGGCTCGTGCGGCCAGGCCCGGCCGAACTCCACGAGTCCGTCGAGCAGCCGTGCGGCCGCGCCCGCATCGATCGCCTGCTCGGCACGTTCCCGCGCCGCCCCGAGCGTGGGGGCGCGGTCCGCCGCCCAGAGCACCGCGGCGGCGTTGATCACCACGACGTCGCGCCGCGGCCCGGGCCGCCCCGCGAGCACGTCGCGGATCGCCGCCGCGCTCTCGTCGGGGCCGGCGGCGGCCAAGGCCTCCGCGCGGTCCGCCGGCAGGACCGGCAGGCCGAAGTCGGCGGGCGTCCAGCGGCGGCGGGTGATCGCGCCGTCGGCCACGTCGAGCACCTCGGTCGGCCCGAAGAGGCTCACCTCGTCGAAGCCGCTCCCGTCAGCCTGCGCGGCGGCCGGCTGGCCGGAAACGATCAGCGCCCGCCGCAGGCCCACGAGCGCGGCGGCGCGGGCCAGCGGCTCCCGGGCGGCGGGCCGACCCACGCCGATCACCTGCACCGTCGCCGCCGCCGGATTGCACAGCGGCCCCACCAGATTGAACACCGTGGGCCGGCCGAGCGCACGACGCAGCGGCCCGACGCGGGCCATCGCGGGATGGTGCACGGGCGCGAGGCAGAAGCAGAAGCCGAGCCGGTCGAGGCACTCGGCCGACGCGGCGGGCGGCAGGTCCACCCGCAGCCCGAGCCGCTCGAGCACGTCGGCCGAGCCGCTGCGGCTCGAGACCGCCCGGTTGCCGTGCTTGGCCACGGGGAGTCCGGCCGCCGCGACCACGAGCGCCGCGGCGGAGGAGATGTTGAACGAGCCCGATCCGTCCCCGCCCGTGCCGCAGGTGTCGGCGACGGCGCCGGCCGCGGTGCCGGGGACGCGGGGGAGCGTCAGCATGCGGGCCCGCAGCGCGTCGGCCGCGCCCGCGATCTCGTCGGCCGATTCCCCGAGGTCGGCGAGCGCCACGAGCCACGGCCCGAGCGCCGCCGGGTCGATGCCCCCCTCGAGCACGCCGTCGACGAGTCGGCGGGTCTCCTCCCGGCCGCAGTGTCGGCCGGCACGCAGCCCCGCCGTGGCCGCGCCGGGATCGGCCGACGGGCCTGCCGGATGGCCGGAACGGCTTGCCATGGGTGTCTCGCGCCGGGGGGACGCCGCCCGCCGGGGGCGGCATGGACTACGATACGGGGGCGTGCCGGCCGCCCATCCTACAGCACCCGGTGCGCGGCCGGCAGCGAGTCGGTCGCCGCCGTCCACCCGTCAAAGGAGCCAGCCCACCGTGCCGCGCAAGGTGATCCTGGACGTCGATCCCGGAATCGACGACGCCGTGGCGCTCGCGATCGCGCTGTTCGACCCGCGGCTCGAGGTGCTGGCGGTCACGGCGTCGGGGGGGAGCGTGCTCCCGGAGCAGGCCACGGCCAACCTGCAGGCGCTCGTGGCCTGGCTCGATCCGCCGCGGCTGCCGCGGATCGGTGTCGCTCCCGTCGACGTCGAACTGCCCGAGCGGCCCTTCGACCTGCAGGGCGCGGGCGGCCTCGGCGGCTTCGACCTCCCCCGGGCGCAGCTCCACGGCGGACACCCCGCCGAGAAGGTGATGTGGGAGACGATCCGGGCCTGTCCGCGGGAGGTGACGCTCGTCTGTCTCGGGCCGCTCACCAACGTGTCGAGGCTCCTGCGTCGGGATCCTTCGATCATCGAGATCATCGAGCGGGTGATCGTCTCGGGGGGCACAACGCACGGAGCGGGGAGCGTCACGGCCGTCGCCGATCTCAACTTCTACTGCGATCCCGCCGCCGCCCGCCACGTGCTCCGCGAGCCGGTCGCGAAGACGCTCGTGCCGCTGGAGACCGGCGGCCAGGTCGTGTTCGGCTTCGACTTCCTCGAGCATCTCCCCGACGACGGGAGCCGGGCGGGCGCGATGCTGCATGCCATGCTGCCGCACGCCTTCCGGGCCCATCGCCAGCTGCTCGGCAGCGAGGGGATCTGGCTCCACGACGTGGTGGCGCTCGTGGCGGCGATCCACCCGGAGCTCTTCGAGCGGACGTCGGTCGTCGCCGACGTGGAGACCGCGGGCGAGCTGACGGCCGGCATGCTCGTGGTCGACCGCCGCCAGGTGCGGCAGCAGCGGGCCAACGCCGACATGCTGCTCTCGTGCGACGCGGCCGCGGTGCAGGACTGCATCCTGCGGGGGCTGGCGGCGGCCGCGGCGGCGACCTGACGGCCGCTTCCCTACCAGGCTGTGGACAAACAGCCTGCTGGATCGCAGGGATGCGATCCCGGGAGCGCAGCTCCCGTAAAAACCCGTGGAAAAACGTCCGGAGGACTTTTTCCACGGCAATCTACGGAGCCTCGAACTGCTCGCGGCTGGCCACCGGCATCGAGAGCGTGATCCGCGCGCCGTTGCGGAACACGCCGAGCGTGAGCGTGCGGTCCGTGGGCGTCACGCTCACGAGGCTGACGAGGTGGTCGTCGTCCTCGATCGCCGTGCCGTCCACCTCCAGGATCACGTCGTCGGCCCGGATGCCGGCCAGGTCCGCCGGCGAGCCCTTCGTGACGCCCGCCACGTGCGCCCCCACGGCCCGCACCATGCCCAGGCGGTGGGCGTCCTTCTGGGTGAAGACGCGGTCGAGCGTCACGCCGAGGTAGGCCCGCGAGACGACGCCCGTCTCCACGAGCTGGCGGGTGACGAACATCACCATCGAGATCGGGATCGCGAAGCCGATGCCCTCGCTGCCGCCGGAATTGCTGGCGATGGCGGTGTTGAGGCCGACCACCTCGCCGCGCAGGTTCACGAGCGGCCCGCCGCTGTTGCCCGGATTGATGGCGGCGTCGGTCTGGATGAAGTCCTGAAACTTCACCCCGCCCTCGCCGAGCTCGAGGTCGCGGCGGCCCTTCGCCGAGACGATGCCGAGCGTGACGGAGTGGGAGAGGCCGAAGGGGCTGCCGATGGCCAGCACGGTGTCGCCGATCTGCAGGGAGTCGGCCGCGGCGAACCGGGCCGTCTCCAGATCGTCCCCCTCGATCTCCATCACGGCGATGTCGGTGCCGGGATCCGACCAGAGCCGCGTGGGCCGGATCTCCCGGCCGTCGTCGAGCCGGATCGTGATGTTGTCGAGATCGGCGCGGTTGACGACGTGGCGGTTGGTGATCACCACCGTCCGCCCCGACACCAGCCCGATCACGCCGGAGCCCGCCTCCTCCTCGCTCGTCTTGCCGTTCTTCGGCCGCGCCGCCGGCTTCTTGGCGTCGATGTGCACCACGGCGGGCCGCAGCAGCTTCGTCAGCCGCCGCAGCTGCGCTCCCTGCCGCTCGAGCAGTTCGGCGTCGCGGGAGACCTGCTCGTAGAGCTGTTCCCGCTCACCCGAGGAGAGCCGGGCCGGACGCATCGGATCGACCCGTCCACCGCTGCCCGCGGCCTGCCGATCGACCCGTTCGTCGCGGGATCCATCCAGGCCCGACCGCTCGATCGGGGCCAGCTTCACCGGCGGCTCCTCCGCCCGCGGGGCCGAGGAGCCGGCCACGAGGAGGACGATCGCCGCGGCGACGCGGCCGGTGCGGGGAGTGCGGATCATGGATGGCTCGCTCGGGATGTCGGAACGGCGAGCCAGAGCATACCGCACGCGCTGCCCGCGATCACATGTCGAGATCGCGGGCCAGGCTCTCTTCGGCCGATTCCCGGCGGTCGTACGACGCCGAGCCGCCGGATCGCTCCGCCTCCCGCTGGCATTCGATGCACATCGTGGCGTAGGGCAGGGCGTTGAGGCGGGCCATCGGGATCTTGCCGCCACAGTACTCGCACGAGCCGTACTTGCCGGCCTTCATGCGGTCCAGGGCGTTCTCGATGTTCGCCAGTTCCCGGCTCTCGACCTCGGCCAGTTGGGAGCTGATCTCGTCCTGCGTGGAATCGTACGCCGCGTCGATCACGTCGCCGGGCGATTCACTGCGGAGCTCCCTCAGGAGAGAGAGGTCGCCCGCCAGCGCGCTGCGCAGGGCGTCGCGCCGCCGGACGAGGATCGCCCGCAGGTTCATCAAAGAGTCTTTCCGTGCCATGGTGCTGCTCCTTCCCCGGTGCGGCGGCCGTCGTTGTGGACCGCTTCGTCCGGGTCGCGACCAATACTACGGATGCCCCGCGGCGTTGGTTCGCCTGCCGCCCCAAATCCCCGCATCGTTCGGATATCGGCAGCCGTCCCCGGTGACATGCAGCCAAAATCGGGCCGACACCCGGGAATACGCAGGCCTCCGGCCGCGGGTTCGCCCCGCCGTCAGTACCCCCCGGCAAGGTCCGCCACCGTTCGCCAGGCCGCCAGGACGTCGTCCCGGGTGGTGAGCGTGCCGCCGACCGCCAGCCGCAGGGCCAGCCGCCCCGCCACCCGGGCCGAGCTGAGGAAGACGCCGCCGCCGCGGTTGGCCCGCTCGAGCACCGCGGCGGTGGCCTCGTCCCCCTGCCGCAGGGCGAAGCAGACGAGGCTCAGGCTCGGCGGCGCGACGAGCTCGAAGCGCCGGTCCTTCCGCACGAGCCCCGCGAACTCGGCGGCCCACGCGACGTGGCTGCGGATCCGTCGGCGGAGCGCCTCCGCCCCGATCATCCGCAGCGTCATCCAGAGCTTGAGCGCGCGGAAACGCCGGCCGAGCGGCACCTGCCAGTCGCAGAGGTCGGTGACCGTGCCCGCGTCGGTGGCCGCGTTGCGGAGATAGTCGGGCTTCATCGACAGCGCCCGCAGCAGCGGCTCGCGGTCGGCCACCCAGAGGGCGTGGCAGTCGAAGTTGACGAGCAGCCATTTGTGCGGATTCATGCCCCAGCTGTCGGCCTCGGCCGCGCCGGCCACGATCGGTTCGCGCAGCTCCGGGCACACGGCCGCGGCCCCCGCCCAGGCGGCGTCGACGTGCAGCCAGGCGGCGTGCCGCCGCGCGACGGCCGCGATCCGCGGCACCGGGTCGAAGCCGCCGGAGGCCGTGGTGCCCACGGTGGCCGCGACGAAGAAGGGCCGGCGGCCGGCCCGGGCGTCGTCGTCCATGGCGGCGGCCAGCGCGGCGACGTCCATGCCCCCGTCGGGCCCGGTGGCGATGCGGCGCAGCCATCCCCGGCCGATGCCGGCGATGCCCGCGGCCTTCTCGACCGACGAGTGGGCCGCCACGCTCGCGTAGGCCACGAGCGGCCGGGACTCCTGGGCCGCGCCGTCGCGGGTCGCGGCGCCGCCGGTGGCCCGGTCGCGGGCGGCCACGATCGCGCAGAGGATGCCGCTCGAGGCCGAGTCCTGGATCACGCCCCCCCCGCGGCCCGTCGTCGAAAACGACGCCGGCAGGCCGAGCAACTCCCGCAGCCAGTCGAGCACGTGCGCCTCGAGCTCCGTGCAGGCCGGGGAGGTGGCCCAGAGCATGCCCTGCACGCCGAGGCCCGCGGCGAGCAGCTCACCGAGGATCGACGGCGCGGCGGTGCTCGCGGGGAAGTAGGCGAAGAACGAGGGATGTTGCCAGTGGGTGAGGCCGGGCAGGATCGTGGCGTCCATGTCGGCGAGCACGGCGGCGAGCGGCTCCGGCAGCTCGGGCGGCTCCGCGGGCAGCCGTGATCGCACCCATCCCGGCGGCACCTGCGACGCCACCGGCAGGTCGGCCACCGTCCGCCAGTAGTCGGCGATCCAGTCGACGACCGCGCGGCCCTCGCGGCGGAACCGCTCCGGGTCGAACGGGGGCGGATCGGCGGCGGGCATGTCTCACTCCCCGATCAGCGTGATCACGACCGACCGCGGTCCGCCGCGGTCGCGATGCTCGCAGAGGTAGATGCCCTGCCACGTCCCCAGCCGCAGGCGGCCGTCGCGGATCGGCACGCTGACGGAGCTGCCGATCATCGCCGCCTTCACGTGCGCCGGCATGTCGTCGGGGCCCTCGAGCGTGTGCCGGTAGGGGAAGCTCTCGGGGGCGATCCGGTCGAAGGCCATCTCGAGGTCTCCCGGCACGTCGGGATCGGCGTTCTCGTTGATCGCGAGGCTCGCCGAGGTGTGCTGGATGAACACGTGCACGATCCCGGCCCGCACGCGGTCGCGGTCGCGGAGGGCGGCCTCGATCTCGCGGGTCACGAGGTGGAAGCCGCGGGCCCGCGGCGTCAGCCGCAGTTCGTACTGGAAGACCGCCATCAGCGGCCCCCTTCGCCGAAGCACCAGACGACGCCGTCGTCGGCGGCCAGTACGACGCGGCCGGAGGCCACCGCCGCCCCGGCGGAGAAGCCGCCCCCGGCGTCGAACTCCCAGGCGATCGCGCCGTCGGCCGCGTCGAGCGCGGCGACCTTGCCGGCGGCGTCGGCCACGATGACGCCGGGCCGCGTCGGACCCGCGGCCGGCCCCATGACCGACACGACGACCGGCGCGCCGTCGACGCGGCCGCGCAGGGGCCGCCGCCAGGCCCGGCCGCCGTCGGCCACCGTGAAGGCCTCGATCGCCTTGCCCCGTGAGCCGACGATCGCGAGCGGTCCGGCGGGGCCGTCGGCGATCGCGGCGCTCGAGCGGTAGGACTGGCCGTTGGCCGCCCCCGGCGTCCGCCAGGCCACCGTGCCGGCGACGAAGTCGATCCCGAAGAACACGCCCCCTTCGGTGCCGAAGAGCACGCGGTGGCCGGCGGCGGCGGGCGTGGTGCCGGTCGGCCCGTCGATCGGCACGGCCGCCTGCTCCGTGCCGGTGGCGGCGTCGATGACGTGGAGCCTGCCGTCGCAGCCGGCGAGGAACACCCGGTCGCCGTCGGGCGATCGGGCGACGGTCGGCGAGCAGCGGATCTGGTCGGCGATCGAGTGCTTCCAGACGACCGCGCCGGTGGCGAGATCGAGCGCCGAGAGGGACGCATCCTGCGAGCCGACGAGCACGCGGAGGGCCGGCCCGTCGCCGCCGGCCGCCGCCACGATCGTCGGCCCGCCCGAGATTTCCGCGCCGGTCTCGTACCGCCACCGCTCCATGCCGGTGGCGACGTCGATCCCGCGCACCATGCCGGTGTCGTCGCCGACCACCACGAGCGGCACGGCCGGGTCGAGCGACACCGCCGCCGCCGACGGGAAGCCCGCCCCCTCCGCCTTGTGCGTCCATTTCGTCGCGCCCGTGTCGAGATCCAGCGCGTGGAAGGAGCCGTCGAGGTCGCCGACGTAGACGGTGCCCCCCGCGATCACCGGCACGGCGCCGAAGGCGGTCTTCTCGAACTCGCGGCGCCAGCGTTCGGCGAGCGGCAGCCGCAGCGTGGCCGCCGAGCGGCCGGTGCCCCCCGCGCAGCCGCGGGCCATCGGCCAGGCGTCGGCGGGGGCGGCGTCGAGCGGAATCGCGGCCGGCTCGGCGGCGGCCGCCGCGGCGACGAGGGCCGCGACCACGAGCGCCCGCATACCCAAGGAAACGGTTCGGACGATGCTCATGGACTGGCCTCGGTCACGGGGTGTCGGGCGGGGCGACGCGCCCCGGCGGTCATGCGGCGCGTCGGCCGGCGAGCCGGCTGCCGGGATGGCGGCGTGGGGCGTCGTCAGCGGGCGGCCTCGTAGAGCCCGGCGAGCGTCGCGGCATCCACCGGCCGGGGATTGAAGCCGCCGGTCCACTGTCCGGCCGCCGCCCGCGACAACGCGACCACGTCGGGCTCGCGGATGCCCGCCGCCGAGAGCGTGGTGGCCAGCCGGCCCTGCACGAGCAGGCCGGTCACCCAGTCGGCGATCCGTGCGGCGGCCGGCGCGGCGGAAGCCCCGGGGGGCGCGGGATCGGCCGGCAGGTCGGCCGCGAGCTCCTCGTAGGCCGGGCCGCAGGCCGCGGCGTTGAACCGCAGCACGTGTGGCAGCATCAGGCCCACGGCGTGGCCGTGCACGACGTGGTGGGCGGCCGTGAGCGGATTGGCCAGCGCGTGCGCGGCGCCGAGCATGGCGTTTTCGATCGCCATGCCGGCCCAGGCGGCGCCGAGCTGCACCGCGGCGCGGGCCGCGGCGTCGCCGCCGTCGGCGAAGACGCGGGGCAGGTTTCCCGCCAACAGCCGCCAGGCCTCCCGCGAGAAGATCCGCGAGGCGGGCGTGGCGGCGCGGCTGACGTGGCTCTCCAGCGCGTGCGACACCGCGTCGATCCCGGTGAGCACGGCCACCCGCGGCGGCTGCGTGAGCGTCAGCGCCACGTCGAGGATCGCCACGCGGAACGCCGCCCGCGGGTCGCCGCAGGCCATCTTCATGCCCGTGGCGGCGTCGGTGATGAGCGCGAACGACTGTGTCTCGCTGCCGGTCCCCGCGGTCGTGGGCACCGCGATCGAGGGGAGCATCGGGCCGGTCGCCGTGTTGCGGCCCCGGTAGTCCTGCATGCGGCCGCCGCAGGAGAGGAGAAAATTGATCCCCTTGGCGCAGTCCATCGAGCTGCCGCCGCCGAGGCCGACGATGAGGTCGGGGGCGAACGCACGGGCCAGGGCCGTGCCCGCCTCGACATGGTCGGTGGTGGGATTCTCGCCGAACCGGTCGAACACGCTCGTGGCGATCCCCGCCGCCGCGAGCGCGGCGAGGCCGGCGGCCGTGTGCCCCGCGCGGGCGACGCCCGGATCGCTCGCCACGAGCACCCGCGTGGCTCCCAGTCCGCAAGCCAGTTCACCGAGGCGGCCGATCGTTCCGGGCCCCACGACCAGCCGGGTCGCGGCCCGAAACTCGAAGGTCGACGCCCCGTCCGCTCCGCTCGCCACGTGCACGCCTCACCGCCTGTTGGTTCCGTCGGGCGCAGCCCCACCGCGATCCGCCCGCCGAGACGGCCGGCGTCACGCCGGCTGGGGCACGGCCGCCGGCACCTGCAACGCCCGCGACCGGTAGAGGAAGTCGATGATGTTGCCCTCGTGGGGCTGGAGCCAGTCGAGTTTCGTCGTGGGGATCGGCCCGAGGTTGAGCCGGTCGATGTGCGTGCAGTCGGAGAGGGCCGCCTGGAAGGCCGGGTCGTCGGTGAGCGCGGTGCAGACGAGCGTGGGCCCGATCTTCTCGAGCATCGTCTCCTGCGGGCACTCGACCACGCTCACGAACGGAAACATGTATTCCGCCCGCGCGATCTCCGGCTCCGGCGACGTCGCGTGGACGACCACCGGCCGCAGCCAGCCGCACCGCTCCCCCTCCACCAGCCGGTCGCCGTAGGGGGCCGTGGCGTGCGTGACGCCGGCGGCCTTGAGGCCCCCCTCGATCTGCCCCCAGATCGCCTTGGCGGCGCCGGGGATCGTGAAGGCGGCGAGCTTCGCCCCGGGATCGTCGGGGGGCAGCACGTCGATCGGCCCGAGCCGCTCGGCGAGCGCGGCGGCGATCTCCCTGGTATGGCGGCTGGCGTAGATCGCCGACGCGTTGATGCAGCCGCGGCCGCTGTTGATCGCCACGCTCTCCGCCATCAGGTCGACGTGCCGCTCCCAGTCGTCCACGCAGTCGTCGCCGATGACGATCTTCGAGAAGCCGGGGCCGTGCACCTGCACGCCGGGGTTCGAGCGGTACTGCTCCACCGTCTTGGCGCTGCCGAAGATCATGCTGCGGCGGCAGGCGGAAAGGATGCCCGCCCCCACGTCGGTCGCGCCGGGATAGAGGCTGATCGCCTCGGGCGGGATGCCGGCCTCCAGCATCGCCGCCGCCATGCGGTAGGGAGTCCAGGGCTCCTGGCTGCCCGGCTTCATCACGAGCCCCACGCCCAGCGCGATCACCGGGAGCCAGAGGGTGTGCACGCCAGGCGAGTTCGAGGGGAGCACGAGCCCGAGCACGGGGGACTGCGCCTGATAGCTCACGACCACGCCGCGGTGCTCGCGGCCGTAGCCCTTCCAGAGGATCTCGGGGGGCAGCCCGCGGGAGAGCGCGTCGAGCATGCGGTCCATGTTCGAGAGCACGAAGAGATTCTTCTGCATGTTGGCCCGGCAGAGCGACTCAGGCAGGCCGGTCGTGGCCGACTGCTGCTTCACGAAGTCGTCGGGCGACTGCTTCGCGTCGCCGACGGAGAGCGTGCCGTGGGCGTAGAGGTTGCCCGCCGTCTGCAGCCGCTCGACGACGTCTTCGGGGTCGAGTGCCAGGAGGGCCGCGCGGGCCTTCGCCCCCTTCTGCAGGTCGCGGGCCACGATCGCGCCCCCCACCTGGCCCACTTCCGCGACCTGCTCGCCGGTGAGGAAGTGGACGAGTTTCTCGCGCTCGAGCGAATCGTAAGGCCTGCCGAAACGCAGCGGTGAAAGCAGCATCAGTAGACTCCGACGGTGGTGGTGGCGGCGAGTTCACGGAACGGACGCACCCCGCTGATGCCGTCCCAGGGATAGGCGGCGTAGGGCAGCTCGCGTTCCCCCTCGTCGCGCTCGAGGAAGCCCGGGATGAACGTCTCGCGGGTGAGCGTGGTGAGACGGACGCGGCCGGTGCCGCCGTAGGGAACGACCTGGTTGGTGTCGTCGAAATCGACCACCTCGATCACCGCGCGGGGCTGCGGGGCGTAGTAGGCGATCGTGTAGCCGTCGGCCGGCACCACCGGGCGGGAGGCCGCCAGGCCCATCAGCGTGTTGCCGTAGGTGGGCGTCATGTAGGCGCCGTCGAGCAGCTCCTCCACGGCGAACCTCGTCCACTGCGGGGTGAACTCGGTGCCGCCGGAGAAGATGCCGGTGATCCCCGCCTTGCGGATCGTCGTGCCCTTCTTCTCGAGCCCCAGGGCCAGTGCCTCGAGCAGCTTCGGCGTGGTGAACATGCA
>Ga0114963_10002088_pt1 | contig 13607 bp, 22 predicted proteins | sample C_131016_EF_Meta_FD_87019 | JGI IMG/M metagenome (GOLD analysis project Ga0114963, IMG submission 87019) | Freshwater microbial communities from Lake Croche, Canada to study carbon cycling - C_131016_EF_MetaG | ecosystem: Environmental > Aquatic > Freshwater > Lake | place: Lake Croche, Canada...
AATCATAAATGAAATCTCTCATATGGGGATCAAGCGTACCGGCTATCTTCGCAATGTTACTATTGTGCCAAAAGAAAAGAAACCAAGCTGGGTCAGGGGTCGGCGTTCTACTTCTCATTATCTTTTATTGAACAGAGGCAACACGGTTTGCCCTGTTGTTTTTGATGAAAAAGAAAACAAATGGGTCGTCTTGACCACACTTCACAAATCGGTAAACAAATGAAATTCAACATCAAAAATAAAGAATTGCAAGTTCGTTGGCATGAAAATCATCAAATTATGCGAAACGTAGGAGTGACACTCTATCGTCAAAAAAGTAATGATGGTGATTATGTAGTTCGTAGCTTTGTGCTTTGTCTGTGGAAATATGCCTTCCTCATTAGTCTTTGGGACGGCGATGGAGTGTTTGCAGAAGCAGTCAATTACAAAAGTAAATAGTTTCATAGTTTTACCCTTCCTTTACATTCGATTTGCTAGACTGATCGTAGACAGGGTGAGAATCCCGGCTAAAAGAAAAGGGCGGGGTGGCGTACAGCCCCGCCCTATATTGCAATCAACCAAATAGGAGGCAGTTATGGAAGCAGCGGTTCAGTATATGGTTCCCGTCACGGTATTCGTGGACACCGAAACTAATGAGGTGGTTCGCGTATTGCAGGAGTACGAAAACATCTTCTTGCCCGATATGCCGGATGTGTATGACGAGTCTTGGAATCCAATTGACGCAAAAGGAATTATTGACAATGTTCTTGACATTGCCGAATCTGCCGATTGGCCCGTCTGGGATCGGGCGTAACTAATGCCTAAGTACGAAGTATTGGTGCCGGAGCTTCACTATCAGACGGTCACTGTAGAGGCTGAAAATGAGCGTGAAGCTATCAAAAGTATTATTGACGGCGGTGGAGATGTTGTCGAAGGTAAGCTAGAGTATTCTTGCGTAATGGATGATTACCTTGATAACGCTTTTAATTACATTGAAAATTATGATTGGATGATTCAGGAGGTAACTAATGCCTAGATACGAAGTTACAGAAGTAATTAGAAAGTATTGGGAGGTCGAAGCTGACTCTACTGAGCAAGCGTATGACCTTGTGATGGACGGCCATAGAGAAGCTATCCTAGTCAATGAAGATGGCGAGTGTGCCGATATTATCGAAATTGAGGAGTAGGTTTTACTCGTTCTTTACCTAGCATTTGCTACGATGGTTACATCAACTAATCAGGAGGTTCCCAAATGGGACGAGTAAATCTGCTTGACGCAATGTTTGTAAATAAAGAAATCGCCCGCAAAGAAGTCATGGCCTGTGATTACTTTATTCTTATGCCAGATCATTACAGTGGCGATGGCACCTGTCGTTGCACTGACGAAGATCACGAAGAAATGAGTGATTGGGGATACATCTGGCGCGACGGTAAGTGGAGGGCCGAATGATCGGCATTGCTTTATTCTTATTTATCATACTTATAAGTGTGATGTGGGCAGCAGGATAGAGTTTGAGAGGGGGCGCAAGCCCTCTCTTTTTTGCACTTTATTTTATATGTAACATTTGTTACATAATAGATATAAGTGAACATCTTTGATATAATGAAGTGAGCAGGCAATCTTTATATAAAATAAAGAAAATCGGCCTGAGAAGCAAACAGATGTAATCAAAAAAGAAATATACAGGAATAATGACTAATATAAAGAAAAGAACATACGATTTCATTTGCAATTATTCGTTTAGAGTTTACACTTGGAGCGATAAAAAGTTTTGGGATGCGGCAGGTGATAAGAAAAGAAATACTGAGCGCATGATTGCTAATGTTGATAAGTACGACCTAGATTCATGGGCAAAAAAGGATAACAATGAATAAAGTAATATGGGAAGCTAAATGCGAGGCAAGAATCAAATCGGCCACCATAAAAGAAAAGATTTATTTGAAGATTGCCCTGTACGCTGATCGGATTGGCAAGTGGAGCTATCTGTCAATGGATAAAGCTAAATGGAAAAGAATATCGGCCTCAATAGACAAAAGAGATCGCCGATAACCTATCACAGAATAACAAAGGAAAACACAATGGAAATAGATAAAACAATATATAAAACAAAGAATAAAGAAATCAAGATTGTTTGGGCAGGGCGTACTCGTCTTTTCCGAAAGGTGCTTGCTTTATTGAAAGATTTATTTGGCGTATACCGTCGAACAACTAATTCATATGAAAAGTATATTCGTGTGAGGTTCGGCCTATTCGGTTTCGCAATGTATACCACAGACCTAAAAGAAAAAGAAAAGTGGGAGGAGCTAGATGCCTAGACTCACGACAGTTGGCTATACTGATAATCGCCCATAATCATCCCTCAGATTATCCCCAGAATACATATAAAACAATAAGAAAGAAATAACAATGAATAAAACAATAAATACAAAGAAAAGAATAATCGGCCTTCGATTTGAACGCCAATATATATCACTTCATCTTATTGGTATTCATCTCCAAAAGGCGGAAGCATTACTGCCAGAAAGACGAGCAGTTATTTCGCCCATATATACTTTGGTTATAGACCTATGGAGTCATAGGCTAGAACTATTGACAAGAAAAAAGAATAACAATGAATAAAGAAATAGACCCAATAGTAGACGATCAAATAGATGGTAGTCTTGGCACTCATATAACCGCGCCATTTGATTATCCAGCTTCTAGAGAGTGTCGTATGCCTGATTGCAATAATATTGCTTATGATGGCCCTATTCATTTAATTGTAGAAAAATTCCCTGAGGAGGATTATATTTTTTGCGATGAATGTAACGGCCCATTTGGAAATAAAGACAAGGGAGCTTGGGCATGATAATGAAAACAATAAATAAGGCAAAAGAAAAGCTATATCTGTCTATGAGGGATAATTCGCTCAAGTTTTACAAATGGATTGACGATAAGCATTGGGAAGCAAAAATGAAGAATGCAGGATTGTGAGGTGGCAGGGTGAGGTGCTTCAATCCAAATGGAATGGCTCAATGTGAGGTTGTTCACCTATCCACCCCCCTCCACTCACCCCCACTTCCTCCCGTGTATATAATAGGTGATAAGTAATATATCCCTTATCATAAGTAAAGTATTCATACTTATAAGTAAAATATTCAATCTGAAAGGAATTATGACCGTATTATTTGCAGTTGTAGGTGCAGTGATGGTATTTTGTGCAGCTAAGGCATAAGTAAAGTATTAACCAAATATTTACTTGACAAATGGAAAAAATATGATATAATCAATTTATTGTATTATTTTATAAAAATAAAAACCTTTATTTTGCAGGGAAAAGACTAAGAATATCCCTAGTGAAATATACCAATATATATAAAGTAAAATATTCCCCTTTATATAATATGAAAAGTATCCGGGTAAACTACTGAAAAGTAAAGAAAACCCTGAATACATCACCTTTCTCTGTTTCCACTTTATAGGCTTTTTGCAAAACCTTTACTTTTCGTATTGGTTTTGTTGCTATAATGAAGGGTGGGAGGGCGGAACAAAGACCATCCATTGCATTGGTAAATCCTTTACTAAACCTTTACTTGACTTCATATGGGGCCATCTGTATAGTTGTTCTTGTTGATGGAGCTAGCCCATCGGCCATGTAGTCAGACCGGCGACGGTCGGTTAGAGGACTAACGAGAGTCGGTAGCAATCTCGTAAAACAGACCGTGATGAGATGCCACGCTAACATAGGTGCGAGTGCAGTGGATAGACGACTATACAGCTATCATGGGTTCGGAACTCAAAGTAGAGAGTGTCCAGCGATAAGGCAGCTATAAAGCCGACTGACTCAGAAGATAGGCGCACTGAGCAGGTATAGCCAGCATATGCGACAGTTAGGGCCGGGAGAGGAATTTCACAGTTCCCCAATCCCGGCCCTTTCTTTATCAAATTTAATGTTTTGCCATTCCTTTACCTTTAGCTCCAATTGACCTGCTAGAGTGTGAAACACAGTAAATCAACCGAAGGAGAATCACATGAAGTTCTTTAACCGTCGTAACAAGATCGAAGCAGCACCTAAGTCTTTCTATGAGCTTGCTCAGGACGCAGAAGCTCACGAAGATTGCCTGATTCTGGTAGCGGTGCCTAAGACACCGTTCACGCCAGACGAGTCAGAGATCAACGAAGATGATCTGGGCCGCGTGATCTACGAGGCGATTGGCGATTACTTTGCCAACCTCCAGACTCAGAACCCCGATCAGATCGAGATTTGGGAGCTTCAGGACGAGATTTCATAGTTTGCCGTTTGGTTGAGCGGCACGGAGGGGGCTGAAATGCCCCCTCCACCCTTTACCTAACCTTTGCTTGCGCCCCGCCGCCTGTCGTTATAATGATGGGCGGGCGGGAGGACAAGGCAGTAAAAAGCATTGGGAAAGTTTTACTTTTTCTTTACTTAGCACCTGATAGTATGACTCTATCAACCAATCAGGAGATAAGAATGCACCCCAACAAAAAGAAGACTCCGACTCCGTATGAACATTGGAGTAGCAGCGAAGAAGGCAATTGGCATATGCCATTCGGGAATTGCGGATTACGCCATTCTTGCCAGAGAACGCAAGAGCTTTACGCCCCCCTTCACTGGAATTGGTTACAGATGGCGATTCAGTACGGCGTAAAGAATATGCCCGTTTGACGAAGACTAAATTTTACTTACCTTTTACCTTTCAATATCAAATCATTTGATACAGTGTGTAACACAAGGCAATCAACCAACAAGGAGATAATCCAAATGCCATCAACCAAGACAACCACCAAGACCACCAAGCACCACCGCACAATCTTCGGTGAGGCCAACGCCGCCACTGTAATGGCAGCAATCAAGGCACAGAAGGGCCAAGCAACGGCCATGAGCCTTGAGGTTGCCCCGTCATTTATGACACGGATGCAGAAGGCCGGTCTGGTCAAGATCACAGGCAAGGTCAAGAGCGAGAAGCGTGGCCGCCCTGCCCACTACTACGGCCTGACAGACAAGGGCCGCAGGTTCGCAGCAAAAGCGTAGCAAGCAAGAGCGGAGGGGGTGCCAATCGCCCCCTCCAATCTTTTGCCTTATCTTTACTTTGCCGCCGCCGGATGGCGATACACTTACAGGGTGGGCGGGAAGGACCAGATGGATCGTGTTGCACAACATGCAACAGATGTTTTGCCTTTCCTTTACCTTCGACCTGCTAGGATGAATCCATGACAATCAATGATTATAGAAACCTGATGACTGATGCAGCGTTCGATATGAGACGCGCACAGGATCAACAGGCATACGATGAAGCCCTAAAGCGTCTTAGAGACGCTCAGGCAAAAAAGGAAGCACTACAGGCCGCTGACCCTGCCGCCGCCGCCGCAGACGCTCAGGAGCAGGCAGAACAGCGCCTATACCGTGAAGTCAATGATCCGTATGGTCAGGCTCGCGGTTGGGGATCATAAAGCTTTACCTTTACTTTACCTAGCACCTGCTAAGATGATTCCATCAACCAATGAGAGGAACGGCCAAATGCCAAAGACCAAGATCATCCACGACCCAACAACATGCCTCAACAACATCCTAGATATGGTGCATGATGCACAGCAGGAAACATGGGCGTTGGTTCATAGCCTTGACGAGACAGACTACATCAAGGACACAGAGAAGAATGAGTGGCACCCTATCACTATCCAGCACGACCAACGCAGAGATGCAGTAGACGCAGTAGACGACATGCTGCGTGAGGCCATCAACATGATTAACGCAGCGTTCGACCTGAGCGTGAACGTAGACCGCAAGTAAAGAGATGGTAAAGGGTGGGGCATAGCAGCCCCGCCCCCACTATCATACCAATAGTAAAGGTATGGTAAAGCCTGAGGATCTTTAGGAGTCCCTATTGTAGCTGGGGATAGGGTAACCCGCAGTCTTCTTTTTATCCCCCTAGGCGGGGGATTTTGCTTACGGGCTTACTTTCGACAGAAAGTAATGGGTCCCCTTTTGCCTTGCTAGGCAATCGTAAACTTTTGAAAAAATAATATAATTTTTTCCTATAGGGTGTTTGCGTGTTGCAAGTTACTGTTGTTGCGGGTCCCCTTTTGGTACCTAAAATATAATGGGTCCCTTTTCCGGTACTATAAATAATATGGAAAAGAAAAAAGAAAATAATAATAAAAAAGCATCGTATGAAGCTAAATTCAAGAAGTACAAGCAGTCTCTGCGCGATAAAGGCGCTTCTAAAAAACACAAGCCCTAATTCGCCCAATCTTGCCCGCCTGCGGAGCAGGCTTTTTAGATTGGCTTCTACGGGCCTCTGATGACGCCTATGCCATTGTATCCCTTCTTAAAGCTCCATATGTTGCCGTATTCTGTCTGATCTACCTTTTCCTTCAGAATTACCCCGACATGCTTTCGGTCTTTCCTTCGGACATATATTGTTCGATTCGCAACTGGATGCCACCCCTTCGGCTCAAATGGAATCTCAATGAACCATTTGCCTTGCCTTCGGACAAACCTAGCTCCGGAATCTTGCTTTAGTGTTTTATTCATCCTTTGAGTATAGCATAACAATCACCATTTGTAACTAATTATTAAATACGCAATAATCAAAACTGAAATCGCTTGAGTTTGCGCGAGAGGGTTGGTTTTTTCTAAAAAGCATTGGTATAATACCTAGATGGCTAAAATTGAATGGAAAACACCTTTTGACCGATTTAGAGACCAAAGGCTGCTTGGAGGATTTAGCAAGCAGCCCGATGGCACTTGGCTCGTTCAAATCGGCATTAATCCTAGAAATGGCAATAGTAGGTTTCCTGATCCGGGCGAAGAGGTTATTGTCCCTGTAAAGGGCGAAGATCATTCTTTTCGTGTTCTTGAAAGAATTTATCCTCCTATGCTGCCCGCCGATCCTGCTGGCAGGGACGAACTTTATTCTTGGTGGACTTTTGAGCCTGTAGCCGACAGTAATTCAGGCGAATCCGAAAGGTTAACTAGTATGAGCTATAAACTTGATAAAACCCTTAATGATGTTCTTAGAGAGCAAATGATTGCCGGAGGGGTACCTGAGAGTGAAGTGGCTCCAAGCATTAAGGATATAGAGGAAGCTATGGATAAACGACTTAAAAAGAGCAATTTTGGCAACGAAGAGTTCACTGACGAAGATTACGCTAGCGTCAAGCCTGAGCTAAACAATAAACTGCGCGAGCTAATTAAGCATATGCGAGACGCAGGCGTTCCGCATCAAGAGATCATGAATCAGGTTCAAGAGATCATTGAGGCTTCTATTTCCGCAAATAAGCACATGGCTTATAGCGAGAACGCTGTGTCAATTGATCGCTCCAGTATTCCTGATGAGCATCTTGGCTGGCACCATCAGTCTAATGATAACCTTGGAAGCTCTTATTACACTCTTAGACTTACCGGAGAGCAGCTTTCTAACATTACCGGCGCTTTAAGGGTTTTCCTAAATCAAGTTGGGGAAAGCAATCCTCAGGGCGCTCAAATCCTAGAGGCTTTAGAAGCACTTAAAACAGCAGAATATGATGCAGCCGGATCAGGGCTGGATGATATTCCAACAATGCCTGAATACTAATGCGACACTTTTCTTTATTTGACGGCTCCGATGATGAGCCTATTCGCAAAAAGGCAGATAGTGAGAAAGAGAACACTTACTACACTATTAATTTTAAAAACCGCGAAGGGCTTATGGGTCTTTTGTCCATTATCCAGTTTGCTTCTATTCTGCTAGGCGTTGATCAAGAGAAGCTTAATCCTTTAACAGATTACATTGCTAATGCTATTTCTAGCGATGATAATACAATTAGATTAAATGCAGAAGAGCTTGATACGCTCATTAACGCTTATAATCAAACTTGGGATCTTTATGAAGAGCTTGGCGAAACTGAATTTATTAATCAATGGGGGTCTATTGTTGATGAGAGCGGATCGGGCCTAGATGATATGGCAATTGCAGGAGATGCTATGTTTGAAGCTACGCCAGAGCCAAGCTCTATGGCTGATCTTGAAAACATTCCTACTATGGAAAAGAATCCAGAGGGCCTTGCAGAGGGCGAGAACCCAATGGGCAGTCAGGCCGAAGATATATTTGGCGAAGTGCCAGAGCTATCTGAAGCCCCTGAATATAATCCTGAAGGTGAATCTCGCCCTTCTCTTTTTGAAGGCTGGCAATATGAAGAAAATCCTGCCCCAGATATGGAACTTCCATCAGGTTTTCGTCAGTGGCGCTGCCCTGCTTGCGATGGGTGGCTTAGCCTTGACAATGATGGCGACTGGCGCTGCAATCAGTGCAATTCCGCTTGGGCGGATACTGGTTACGGTCCTGATATTGATGATGAAGATGAAGATGAATGGGATGACATCCCTCACTCAATTCCTCCCGCTACCCCTGCTGGTCAAATAAATATGCTTGAAAAACAATTTAATATGCCTGCCGTAGAGCATCCACTTGGGCCTCATACTGGCGCTGAATCATTAGATAACCAATATTATACTATCCCAATTGATAAAAATGGAAATGAATTAAATTCCGCCGATATCTTCTTTCAATGGGCAGAGGCTTATGAATTACTACCCGAAGAGTTTTTAAATTCTAATATTGTATCAAGGGACGAACAGGGCAATCCAGTTTTTAGATTTTCTGGATCGGAATATAGTCAAATGATTCAAGCGTGTAACGCATTTGTATCGCTTTCAACGACCAACTTGTTTCAATTATTTAATTCGCTTTTTGCATCGGAGACCGTGTACACCATGTTAGAGCGCTCTAAAATATTTGATGGGGCTATTGGTATGAACCCGTCCGAAATAATGGCGGAAGCGGGCAAAATGAGCCAAGAGCAACTTCAACAAATGTTAACACAATTAACAGAAATTATGCAACCTATTGTGTTAGACATTCTCAATTTTATTAAAAAGGTCACATCTATCAAACCCGATTCATCATCACAAGCAAATCTTGAAAATGCTTTTAATGCTCCAACTGTAAAACACCCCGTAGAAAAACCGCTTGGTCCAGATGAAGGTTTAGATCCTCGCATTGGCGCTAATGGCGAAGAGTATACTGGTAGGTTTATGAGCCTTACAGGATGGTCTCGTCCAGTTTGGGCCGTTCTTGTTGAATTACAAGAGGGACAAACGCCACCTCAATCGGGCGACATGGTAACCGTTACAAGAGATAGAAACCGCCCATCTAAAGTTATTCTTACAGATCGAGCCTCTGATACAAAGAACATTTGGAACTTTAAGCAGTACAATGCTGCACCTGAGCCTGAGCCAGTTCAAGTCCCAGAGGGCCAAGAGGGTAGGGAAGTTTATACCTCTGGCGGATTTGTTAAAGGCCCAGATGGAAAATGGTTAGTTGCTATTCGTGCAGCGGGCGGCCAGCGCCCACCTGAACCCGGAGATTGGGCGCAGATTGTTCAAAGAAGCACAGGCAATCGCCCAGTTCCCCTTACTCTTGTAGAAGATATGGGCGCAGGCTGGTCATTTAAAAATGGGCATCATCCAAGCATTTAAAGGCCGCAAGTGCGGAATTAAATATGCGTCTGCTTATGCTGCCGCTTATGAAGCATTTAATCATATTGGCAGATGGGATTTTTTCAAATGCCGCAAATGCAAGGCTTGGCATATTAAGCAAAAATAAATAAGGGCCGCATATAGCGGCCCTTATCATTAGTTAATGCTAACTGCTAGCTGTTTAATGGACGAATGTCAATGACAGTCGCATCAGATGCAGCAGAAGCCGTTGCTGGGTAAATAATAACAGCAATCGGGGTCTTATTAGCAGGTACGCTTGAGAATGGAACAACCTGAGTTCCGGTAGCAGCAGCAGTTCCTGCTGTTACACCAACGGAAGCGTCATAGTTGTCAACCCAAACAATGTCGGCACGAAGGTTACCTGTTCCGGCAACAAGGCCAGTAGTAGTAGCATTTGCACCTGTAACGGTAGTAATAGTAGAGGTCTCACGGTTAAAAATTTCACCAGCGGCAACAGCAGCAGTGAAGTTAGGTGAGGAGTAAGTCAATGTGACCTTAAGGCCAGTGTTATTTCTTACTGAAACACCATTACCAGAGTTTGAAACGGGTCCGGTAGTATAAACCGCACCAATCGATGAGTGATAAGCAAGCTCTTTACGAACCTTTGGATCATCAGTATCAATGTAGCTACTAGCTCCCGTAAGAACCTTCTGACCACCAATACGAACTGCCTGCGAGCGATTAAACGCACGAACGGCAATGTATGATGGGAAACAACGTGCATCAATCGGACTACCAATAGCTGCGGCAGTGACAGGAATTTGTACAATGGCAACCTGAGTATTAGTAGGCTGTGGAGCAACGGCGGTGGCTGCGGCCAAAACCGGAGTACCTGTTACAACCTTGAAACCCTTGGTATTAGCTGTTGATGTTTCATAAACAACGAGGTCGATACGCTTGTAACCAGTGGCTGCAAGAGTAATCGCCGCTGTTGAAACGGCTGCACCTGCAACATAAACATACGATGCATCACTTAGAACATTACGATCATCATAGATACCAGATGTGACTGTTACGGTATCCTTAGCAATGGTTGTTTGGCTTAGTGTAACACCAAATCCACCGAGTACGGCTAGAGCGTTATATGGATAAGACATATATTTCCTTTTACTTTCTTTGTGCCATTGGCCTGCCAGAGCAATCCCCGGACGGTTGTTCCAATGCGCTATGTGTATAAATTAACCTTGCTAAGTCAGTTAAAATATAGCTTTAATTATCTAGCCCAAATGCAATGCGAAGTTCCTTCCACAATTTCCTGTTTTCTTCTGCGTTATTGGCATAATAATCATCATGCGTTTCTGCACCAAGTTTTGAAAGCCTTTGTGCATTATGAGCAAGGGCGTCAAGAATTTTTGCTTGAGCCGATGGCGTAGACAAAATTTCACTGCAAGCGCAAATACTTTCTGTGCGCCTTGCTGGTTTTATAAGCTCTGCAAATCCTTCTAATTCAGAACGATCAATCTTCTTAATTTCCATTAGTTCTCCTTTGTTAGGGGGCAATAAACCCATGTGTCTCAAATGCCTCCGCAGTATGCGGCATAGCATCTTTCCAAAGTTTATAAATCGCTTCAGCGTATTTTCTAATCTCATACATTGCATGAGATGACATACGAAGCTCTAAGAAGTTCATAAGACTTCTTGCATTACAACTGAAGTAAAACTCTGTATATGTATTAAGCGGCAATACAATCCTTGCTTGCTCTTTTGCAATGCCAGAGTTTAGCAGATCCTCATAGTATTTAAATGCGTTTTTAGAGTTCATCATTACAGCGGTACGAATCTGCTCTGTTTGCGCATCATCGCCATCTTCAAATACATATGCTCCGGGGCGACCTTCCTGAATACGAGCTTCCTCTGGCACATAAAAATCTGGCCTTAGCTCGCTGTAGCGCCCCGACTCCTCATTGTATGAAAATCCAATGCGATGTCTTTGCCATTCACGAACAACAAAGATGGGAGCGCGTACATGAAACTTGAAGAAGTTATGCTCAAATGGGCTGCCATGCTTTTCCCTAAGCAGGAAGTTAAGCACTCGCTTTTCGTCCTCGCCAAATCCATCTGATTGCTTGGCAAATGATACCTTGGCGGCATTAACTACACTTAGGTCTGACCCACTGTGCATTTCTAGATCTACCCACCCGTGCGGGGGAAATACCTTGATCATGCTGCCTGCTTCATAATCTCATGCTTAATGCTGTGAATCTCTGCCATTACAACATCATCACCCTTGTCCTGAGCGCTCTTGTAAGCCGCTGTAAGACCGGCAACGATATTATCAATGCCATCTATTAGGTCGTCGCCATATGGAGTCGTAATACGTGCAACGTCAAGGTCGGAACAAATTGCAAGAAGTACTTTGTTAGACGGAGACGCTGAGGTAAAACAAAGTCCACGATTTTTGATATAATTAATAAAACGTCTGAACATAATGCCCTTTCTAGTTAACAGTCATTGTAGTTTAGCAGATCCTATCGAACGTCTCAATCCCCGCCCTTAATTTACATGAGCCTTTGGAATTTTAGTCATAAGCCGGACTCCGATTGGGGAGAAGATGATTCATCCGGCAAAGCTGTTCAGCCCGACCATTATCCAAATGTAGCCCGCCCCGGCGGAGGATACCCTGAAGGCAAGGGCAAGGAATCTGACACTCCTTGCAAAACTTGCAATCAGAACAACCTTGTTGATGGTCGCTGCCCCCTTTGTGATTGGCCCAATAGTGTATCAGAGCCTATTAAGAACTTCCCTCTTGATCCTTTTAGGGATGATAAGGCTGGAATTAGGGCTGGATCTACTCATTCTTCTTCTGAAGATGATTATGAATGGGAAAATCCCGTTGCCAAGGGAGTTAAAAGATGGAGAGACAAAGCTCTAGCAAACTTTGTAATGTTTATTGCTGAAGAGATAGATACCGATATGTATGAAACCGGATTTCAACCTGCTTTTCCTGAAGGTTGGGGCAACGGTTTGTATGAAAGTCTTCATGACGGAGATTATCAACGTTTTAAAAATATCTTTGAAGGTTGCATTGAAAAATATAACGAGGCTATGCATAAATACAACAAAGAAGAAGTTGAAGACCCCAGCGAGCGTATAGAATACATTGACCCTGATACAGATCCAAAATTAGTTTGGAATTATTTTCAAAAAACAATTGTTGGGGGTAAGGCACAAAAGAAAATTCCAATGGATGACCGTCCGCATATTCTTTATGTTATTACTTCTCCAGTAGCAATTAAAGTTGGCATTACCGGAAATGGATTTAAAACGCGCCAACAGGGATACAAACAACAGAACAGAAAACAATTTAAAAATAATCCGGAATGGCAATGGCATACCGATCCAGACGAATTGCGAGAAATTCCTATTGAAGGTCCCGGAGGACAATCAACACTGTTTTTTGATCAACAATTTAGTCCGCAGCATCTAAACCAGTTTTATCATACAACTCCATATGGGCGCAATAGAAAAATTGTTCGATCCGCAGATGAACAGGGCGAGATCATTCATTATGTCAGTCCCGAAATGAAGAAAAAGACGGCTGAAGTTATTGAAGCGCGGATTATTAACTGGTGCAGAGATGACTGCATGATTCAGACCTCTCCCATTGGAGAACAAAAAGGAAAAACGCTCCCTGTAATTAAAAATGAACAGGGAGAGGAAGAAAAAGTTCTTCACATGTGCGAATCTATTCCTATGGCCAATAGTGCCGGAATTACTCCTGATCTTATTGCATATTTTATTGGCGTTATGGCTAACAATGGCGGTAAGGCTCCAGATCTTGGTGAGTATGGTAAAGAATGGTTGCAGTCTAACTTTAATATTAGCGATGAAAATTTTGATCAAATGTTTTCTGGTGAATTTGGTCAAGAATTAGGTTTAAATAATCAACCAGAAGCAAGTTCGGTGTTAGAACAAGGTCAAATTCAAAATCAAGAAATTAACCCTAATCAACAAACCCTGTGGAATTTCAATGAATTGTCTCAAGAATATCCTCAGGCGTATCCTGAAGGATATACCCAAGAGGACGTTGATGACCAAGAGTCTGCCATGAAATGGTATGAATTAAATGGTCGTAATGATAAGGCT
>Ga0114963_10002097_pt1 | contig 13578 bp, 11 predicted proteins | sample C_131016_EF_Meta_FD_87019 | JGI IMG/M metagenome (GOLD analysis project Ga0114963, IMG submission 87019) | Freshwater microbial communities from Lake Croche, Canada to study carbon cycling - C_131016_EF_MetaG | ecosystem: Environmental > Aquatic > Freshwater > Lake | place: Lake Croche, Canada...
ACGCTTCGCTGGACGCCGCCGTGACCGCGCTCAGTTTGCTTGCGATGGCGTTGACGAGCGAACGCTATTTGCTCTGTTGGCCGGTGTGGGGCGTCGTCAATTTGTTGTCGCTCGCCCTGTTCGCGCAGCAAGCGTTGTGGGCAACGACCCTACTGTATGCGGTGCAGTTGCTGCTTGCGTACCTCGGTTTTCGCGCCTGGCGGCGCGATTGCCCGCGCGTCTTCCACTGATCGCGGCCGAGCGTTCGATGACGGCTTCAGCCGAGGACCCGCAGGACCCGCAAGACGCGGCGATCCGGCGGGTGGTCGTTCTGGGGGCCGAATGCACCGGCAAGACCCAGCTCTGCGCGGCATTGTCGACTGCGCTGCCCGCGCAAACGTTCACCGAGGTCTTGCGCGCGTGGGTCGTGCGCGAGCAACGCCTGCCGCTGCGAACCGATCAGGCGGACATTTTGGCCGAGCAGCAGCGCGGCGAGCTCCGCGCGCTCCAAGCCGCACGTCAAGCAGGGCAGGCTTGGGTCGTTTGCGACTCTGGGCCTTTGATGACGGCGGTCTACAGCTTGTATTACTTTCAGGATGATCGCTTGCTCGCGCCCGCGCTCGAACACCAGCGGCAGTACGCCATGACGCTGGTGTGTGCGGACGATGTGCCCTGGGTGGCCGACCCGGGCCAGCGCGACGGATTGCCTGTGCGCACCCAAGTGCAGGCATTGCTCTTGGACGTCCTGCAGCAGTTCTGCCCAGGGTCTTGGGCGCTGGTCGGCGGTAACGTCGACGCTCGGCTTCAGCAAGCGTTGCGACGTCTGCGCGCCCTGGGCTAAGGCCAGCGCGCCGCGACGCCGAGGCTGCGCTTAGCGGATTTCGCTGCTGGCGCGCCGTCGCAACCAGGGGCTGACACGGTAGCGTTCGCCACCGTAAACAGCATCGAGCGCGATCAGAATGTCGCTCACGGCCTGAGCGCTCCAATTGGCGAGCCATTCGAAAGGCCCCCCCGGGTAGTTGACCCCGAGTTTCATGGCGGCGTCGGCGCCTTCGGGGCTGCAGACGCCTTGGTTGACGGCGTCGGCGGCCTCGTTGATCAGCATTGCTAGGGTTCGTGTAACGATCAGACCGGGGACGTCGGTCAGGCGTACGGGCTCAAAACCGAGCAGGTTGAGCCAGCTGGGGGCCTCGTGCTGCCAGTGGTCACTGGCCCCTTCGGCGCAGGCATAGGCCAGCGAGAGCCGACCTGGCGTGGTCGTGGCGCTTGGTGTTTGATTGGCAAGGCTAGCCAGCGCTGGGTCGAAGCGGTCGAAAACGGCGATATCGGCGCTCGCCTGCTGGCGGCGACGCTGGGCGGCAATGTCGCTCGCACAGCGCCCATCGCTCAGCATCAGGCGCGCGGTATCGATCTCGATCCCACACCAGTCGCTGGCGAGGATGCGTTCAAATACGCCGCCCCAGCGAGCGCTCAGTCGCGTCGCAAGGTCGTTCGCAATCGGGTCATTGCCGTGCACGCTCACGCGCGTTGGCGGGAACGGCGTATCGGTGGCCGCAGCCGATCCCGACGAGTTGCTATGTGCAGCGCGGGGGTAGCGATAGAAGCCGTGGCTGGTTTTGCGACCCAGCAAGCCCCCCGCCACGAGCTCACGTTGCACCAGGGAAGGGACGTAGCGCTTATCGAAAAAGTTGGCCTCGTAAACCGACTGGGTGACGGCAAAGTTGGTGTCGTGGCCGATCAGATCCATCAGCTCGCACGGGCCCATGCGAAAGCCGGCCGCTTGCAAGCAGGCGTCGAGCACGGCAGGTTCGGCGGCTTGCTCTTGCAGGAGGGCTAGGGTCTCCGCGTAGTAGGGGCGCGCAATCCGGTTGACGATAAAGCCCGGGGTGCTTTTGGCGTAAACCGGTACTTTGCCCCAGTGCTGACTCAGCGCAAAAATAGTCTCGGCAACGCTGCGGTCGGTTTGCAGGCCACTGACCACTTCAACCAGTTTCATCAAGGGAACTGGATTGAAGAAATGCATCCCGACCACCCTCTCGGGGTGCTGCAGGCCACTCGCGATCGCGGTCACACTGATCGAGGAAGTGTTGGTCGCGAGGATGGCCTCAGCGGGCAAGAGCGATTCCAAGCTGCGCATTAACGACTGCTTGGCGTCGAGGTTCTCGACAATGGCCTCGATCGCCAGCTGCACGCCACTCGCCTGTGCCAACTCGCTGATCGGTTCGACCTTCGCCGCGCAGTCTTGCGCGGCTTGATCGCTCAAGCGCCCCTTGGCGACAAGGCTCTGCAGGGTGGCGAGCAGTTTGCTTTTGGCCTCGGCCGCGGCGCCTGCGCGTGCATCGAAGAGGAAGACGGGATGGCCCGCCTGCGCAGCGACCTGTGCAATACCGGCGCCCATGATGCCTGCGCCGACGACGAGCACAGGCGCTTGCTCCAGCGTGAGACGCGTCATGAATCTGCCCTCGTGCTCATCCAGCGAGGGGATCGTTTTTCGAGGAAGGCGGCAAAGCCTTCGCGAGCGTCGTCGGTGTCGCGGACGCGGGCAATCGTGCGGGCGGTCAGCTCAAGCACCGCCGGTGTGATTGGGGCGACACTCAGTTGCGCGAACAGTTCTTTGATTTCGCGCTGCGCGTTGGGTGCGCCCGCCGCAAGGGCTTGCGTAGCGGCCTCGACCGCGGCGTCGAGTTCGGTGGGCGCAACCACTTGCTGCACGAGCCCAAGGTCCAGCGCTGCATGGGCGTCGATCCGTTGGGTCGTGAGGGCCAGTCTGCGCGCTTGGCGTTTGCCAATCGCGTTGACCAGATAGGGCCCGATGACCGAGGGCAGGATGCCGAACTTCGCCTCACTGACGGCAAAGCTGGCAGCCTCGCTGGCGATTGCGATATCGCAGGCGCAGGCCAGTCCGACTCCGCCCCCAAGCGCGGCGCCTTGGATCCGCGCAACAGTCGGTTTTGGGCAGCGGTCGATGCGCGCCAACATGGCGGCGAATTTGCGCGCGTCGGTCAAATTCCATTCAAAAGAGGCTTGGCTCGCGCGCTGCATCCACTGCAAGTCGGCGCCCGCAGAAAAGTGTTTGCCCGCGCCCGCGAGCACGATGCTGTGGACTTGAGGGTCTTCGCTGAGTTGGGCAAAGGCGGCGTCCAATTCGGCGATCATCGCTTCGTCAAAGGCGTTGAAGACCTCGGGGCGCATCATGGTGATCCGCGCAACCCCGTCGCGAGCGATGTCGATGCTTAGGCTGGTCATGGCTCAGTAGGTCTCGAGATGGAGGCGGCCGTTGCGTTGCAGTGCGATTTGCAGGGACGCCCAGTCTAGTCCAGCGGCACTGGCGATGTCGCGAAGCGCCTCGATGACGCCTTCTTCCATACTTTTCAGGCCACAGACGTAGAAATAGCTCTCGCCGTCCGCCAGCAACGCTGCCAAGTCCGCCGAGCGCTCGCGCATCTTGTCCTGGACGTAGGTTTTGGGCTGGCCCGGTGTGCGGCTATAGGCAAAGTTGATGTCGATAAAGTCGGCTGGTAGATTCCGCAACGGACCGAAGTAGGGCAGTTCTTCTTGCGTTCGGGCGCCAAAAAACAGCATCAGCCGGCCACTCTCAAATTTTCCGCGGGCGCGCTGGCGCCGACGCCATTCCGTCATCGCCCGCATCGGTGCGCTTCCGGTCCCAGTGCAAATCATCACGAGATGACTTTTGGGATGATTGGGCATCAAAAAGCTGGTACCGAAGGGCCCAACCACGCGCACGGAGTCGCCGACGGCGAGGTCGCACAAAAAATTGCTGGCGACGCCTCGCACCGGATTGCCTTGGTGGTCTTCGAGTACGCGCTTGACCGTCAGCGAGAGGTTGTTATACCCGGGTCGTTCGCCGTCGCGAGGGCTGGCGACGGAATACAGGCGCGGGTGGTGGTTGCGTCCGTTCGCGTCCAGGCCAGGCGGCAAAACGCCGATCGATTGGCCCTCAAGTACGGGGAACGGGGTCGATCCAAGATCCAGTACGATGTGGTGGGTGTCGTACTCGGTCCCGGCTTGGGTCACTCGGACGTTCCCGGTGACGGTCGCGGTCACGTATTCAACGGCCGCCTTGGGCCCGTAGAGGTTGGTGTAGGGGTGGGCTGCTGACCAGGGCGGGATCTGCGCGCCAAGTACGGGCCGGGCCGTGGCGGCATCCGGCAGCTGCACATCGACGACGGGCTCGACCGGCGCGACACCTTCCGCGCTGCCGGGCTCTTGCGTCAGGGCCAGTTCCTCGCGGCTCAGCTCCGTCGGCAGCGACTCCCAGCCCAATTGTTCGGCGAGGCTGTAGGCGCGGCTCCGGGGCACCGTTCGGTAATTGTCGATCGACCCGGTCGGACAGGGCGCGATGCAGGCCGAACACCAGTTACAGATTTCTGCGTCAACAACGTAGTTTTGACTGTCATGCGAAATCGCCCCAATCGGGCACGTTGCCTCGCAGGTGTTGCAGCGAATGCAGATCTCGGGGTCGATCAGATGTTGCTTGATCAGCGTGAGGTCTGCCTGGTCCATCTAACGGTCTCCTCGATTCAGCACCGGTTCGCCTGGGGGGGGCGCGATCCTGCTGACGGCGCCCCCGCGGATTTTTTAGTTGAAGCGCACGTATTCGAAGTCGGCGGTTTGCCGGTTCACTCCCATCGCTGGCGGTGCAATCCAGTTGGCAAACTTGCCAGGTTCGACAACACGACCCATCAGGCTTGCGACGTAAGCGCGATCGGCCGCAGTCGGCAACCACTGGTCGACCATGGCGTTCCATTCATTTTGCGATAACACGCGGCCATCGGGTGCGACTCGGGTGCCCGCAAGCGAGCCGATGTTGCGGTTGAAGGCCTTGTGTGGGGTCACGAGTCGGGTTGGGATGCCCGCTTTTTCGATCACTTTGTTCCAGCGACCGACGCCCGCGACGCTATCGCGGATGTAATCATCGCGCAGGACTTCATTCAGCGCGTTCAGCATCGGCACTTCTTTCTCGAGCAGTTGGCTATTCTGGACCTGCAACACGCGGTAGGTTTGGCCGCGCAATTGATGGTCGTCCGCACGCTTGCCTTCTTCGTAGCGCCCCTTGAGACCGGTGCTGTAAAAGGTGGCCGCGTTGCTGCTTTCGTCGGCGCCGAAGAGGTCGATCGTGACGCTGAAATGAAAGTTCAAATAACGTTGAATCGTCGGTAGATCGATCACACCGGCCGCGCGCAGTTTGGCTGGGTCATCGGTTTTGAGCTCGTTCATGGCGGCACAGGTGCGTTGAATGACGCGCGCGATCCCCGATTCGCCGACGAACATATGGTGGGCTTCTTCCGTCAGCATGAACTTCGTGGTTCGTGCCAACGGGTCGAAGGCGCTCTCGGCCAGGGCGCAGAGCTGGAACTTGCCGTCACGGTCGGTAAAGTAAGTGAACATAAAGAAGCTGAGCCAGTCGGGCGTCGCTTCATTGAACGCTTGCAGGATGCGCGGGTTATCGATCTGGCCGCTGCGACGCTCGAGCAGCGCCTCGCCTTCTTCGCGTCCGTCGCGCCCGAAGTGCTTGTGCAGCAAATAGACCATCGCCCACAGGTGGCGGCCTTCCTCGACGTTGATCTGAAACAGATTGCGCAAGTCGTATTGGCTGGGTGCGGTCAAGCCGAGGTGACGTTGCTGCTCGACGCTGGCCGGTTCGGTATCACCCTGGGTGACGATGATGCGCCGTAAGTTGGCACGGTATTCGCCAGGTACGTCCTGCCACACGGCTTCGCCCAGGTGGTCGCCAAAATGAATTTTGCGGTCCTTGTCGCCCGGATTGAGAAAGATTCCCCAGCGATAGTCGGGCATTTTGACGTGGCCAAACTGCGCCCAACCCGCCGGGTCAACGCTCACCGCGGTGCGCAGGTAGACGTCAAAGTTCTGGCTGCCCTCGGGGCCCATATCGTCCCACCACGACAGGAAGCTGGGCTGCCAATGTTCAAGGGCGCGTTGCAAGGTCCGGTCGTCCGCGAGGTTGACGTTGTTGGGGATCTTGTCGCTGTAGTTGATCGCAGTCATGTTGAGTACCCAGTGAATTGAGAAAATGGTTCAGACGCGGTGCCAATCGAAAGCGGCTTTATCACCCTTGCCATAGACCTTGAGCGCGCCTTTTTCGCCGACCGCATTGGGCCGCTGAAAGATCCAGTTTTGCCAAGCGGTCAGGCGGCCGAAGATGCGGGTGACGGCGTTCTCGACGCCATTAAAGCGTAGGTTCGCCTCGAGTCCCGTTAACGCATCGGGGCTCATCGCAACCCGCTCCTCGATCGCGATGCGGGTCTCGTCGTCCCAGTCGATATCGTCGGGTTGGCTCGTCGCGAGCCCAAGCGCGAACGCGCGCTCAGCCTTGAGCGGCTGATCGAGTTGGGCGCGGAGCGCGTCCAGACTCGTGACGTCGCCATAAAAGCGCCGTTGCAGCCGGCTTTGTCCGGTTGCCATCGCGTAGCGGCCAAAGTTCGCTGGGCTCAGGGTGATTGTTGGAGCGCGTTCCGGTTGGTCTGGGAGCGCGAGGTGGTAAATCCGATCACAGGCAAGGGCCAATTCAAAGAAGGTACCCGCGAAGCAGGAGCCCTCGTCGATCAAGGCGAACAGGCTGCGCGAGGAGACGTCGAAGCGGCTCAGGCAACGTCGTAGCCAGCCGATCGTCTCGCGAACAAACCAATGCCCGCCGAAGGTTTCGAGCGTCTGGTCCATCGCCAGCACGGCCGCCGCATCCCCTCGGGTCTTGACTAACCAAGTGCCAATTTCCAGTTCATTGGTCCGCATTTGCAACACTGCGTCGTCGAGTTCGCGTGCCAGCTGCAGGGGGTACCACTGCGCCCCGGCCGCTACGATTTCTTCGATGGTCGACGGCTGAGGACCCTGCGGTGCGTGCACCGTGAAGGTCGCGGTTCGGTGCGCCCGATCGATGGCAACCGTCACCAACGAATAGTGCAGCGCGTTGTCTTCGAGCCGATAGCTGAGGCGCGGCAGCACGACCCCCTTGGCATCGCTGGGGCGGTCGCTGGTGGCGGCGAGTTCCTGCGCACGCGCCTGCACGCGGGCGGCAAACTGCGCGGGCTTGACGATCTCGTCGACGAGTCGCCAGTCTTTCGCGCGCTGACCGCGCACGCCCTCGACGCTGGTACAAAAAAGGTCCGCGAGGTCGTGGCGCACCTTACGTTTGTCGGTCACGCGGGTGAGCCCGCCGGTGCCCGGCAAGACACCCAACAGCGGCACCTCGGGCAGGCTGACGGCGCTGCTGCGATCATCGATGAGCAAGATTTCGTCGCAGGCGAGTGCCAGTTCATAACCGCCTCCGGCGCACGCGCCGTTGATGGCGGCGAGGAACTTGAGGCCGCTGTGTGCGGAGCTGTCCTCGAGACCATTCCGTGTCTCGTTGGTGAATTTACAAAAATTCACCTTCCAAGCATGACTGGAAACGCCCAACATGAAAATGTTGGCGCCCGAGCAGAATACTTTTTCTTTCGCGCTCGTAATGACCACCGTGCGCACTTCGGGGTGCTCAAAGCGGATGCGGTTGATGGCATCGTTGAGCTCGATATCAACCCCAAGATCGTAGCTGTTGAGTTTGAGCTTGTAGCCCGGGCGCAGGCCGGCGTTCTCATCGAAATCAGCGTTCAGGGTGGCGATCGGCCCGGCGAACACCAGTTTCCAATGCCGATACTCGCTTGGCTGGGTTTGATAATCAACGCGAGAGGGGTGTTCCATACGAGCGGTCTCCGGCAGTTTGCATTCGAATGCTTGTTTGGCACCGTGAGGGGCGCCCGTTGTTCAAGCACTTTAGTGCCTGTTTGGGCTCTCGTCAAGCAGTTTCCTGCATTATTCCGAGCGCGCTTCGAACCAGCATCCGTAAGGCGGAAAACGTCTCGTCGAGCGGTGCCGCGCTGGTGTCGAGGCAAAAGTCAGCTTTTGAGTAGAACGGCGCCCGCCCTGCGAGGATGCCCTTAAGGTCTTCCATCGCTTCGCGATTGCCAGCCATTGGGCGCAAGTCGCCTTGCGCGGCCACGCGGGCCATATGGTCGCTGGGTTGTGCCTGCAGCCAAACGCTGGTGCAGTGCTCGAGCAGTAAGTTAAAGCTGGCGGGATCGGCCACCAAGCCTCCGGGTGTCGCGATCACGACTTGGGTGTAGCGGCCGATGGTTTCCTCCATCGCGCGGCGCTCATAGCGGCGGTAGGCGCTTTGTCCGTAAAGCGCTTGAATGGCGTCGATTGAGCAGGCGGCAACGCGTTCGATTTCGCGGCTTAATTCGACAAACGGCACCTCGAGGTCGTCCGCAAGCATGCGCCCGAGGGTTGATTTGCCAGCTCCGCGCAGCCCCACGAGGGCGATACGGCGACTGCGCCGGGTTGCGCTCGACTCGACCGACTCGGTCAGCGCGCGTGCCGCGATGGCCTCGCCAATTGCCTTGCGGGCCGCGCGCAGGGTCTGTTCGTCCGCTTCTTCAAGAAGTTCACGGATCATCAGCCATTCCGGCGAGCGCGTTGTCGGATCGCCGAGTGCCTCGGCGAGGCTGCAGTTGAGCGCCTGCGTGACTTGCAGCAACACCAGAACCGATGGGTTGCCGATGCCGTATTCCAGGTTGGCAAGGTGGCGCTCGGAGATCGTGGCTGCACTCGCCAAGGCTTTGCGGGTCATGCCGCGGCGTGCGCGCAGGGCACGCATACGCTCACCCAGACCGACCAGAAACGGGTGCTTGGACGATTCCTGCAATATAGTGCTTGACATCAGGCCGATGGAATTCTAGAGTTTGACCGGCACAATACTGCTCCTTTTACCGGGCGGCAAGACTGGGGTCACAAGACCCGCCGAAAAACAAAGCGCAAAGCGAACGGAGACAGCGGATGGAACCGCCACTGCACTTTAATTTTGCGAACGAGCTGTTTCGCTGCAACGCCCAGCGGGGCGACAGGGTTGCGTTTGTCGATGGCCGCGAGCGCCTAACCTATGCGCAGCTCGAGCAGAGGGCGCGGCGCCTCGCGCAAGGCCTTGCGGCAATGGGCGTTCGCCGTGAAGAGCGTGTTTTGCTGCTGATGCTCGACAGCAACGATTGGCCCGTGAGCTTTCTGGGCGCTCTCTACGCCGGTGTCGTGCCGGTTGCGGTCAACACCTTGCTGACGGCTGCCGATTACGCGTACATGCTTGAGCACTCGAGGGCGCAGGCCGTGCTGGTCTCGGGTGCGTTGCTCGGCACCCTCACGACGGCGCTTGGGCAGGCTCGCCACGAGGTTCGTCAGGTACTGATTTCGCAACCACAGGCCCCCTTGGGTAACGGTCAAACCGACTTGGCCGATTTTGTTAGCGCGCACGAACCGGCGGTGGCGCCCGCCGACACCGCAGCCGATGATCCAGCCTTTTGGCTTTATTCTTCCGGGTCGACTGGGCGTCCGAAGGGAACCGTGCACACGCACGCGAACCCCTATTGGACTGCGCAGCTCTATGGCCAAGCGGTTCTGCAACTGAACGAAACCGACGTTTGCTTTTCGGCCGCCAAGCTTTTTTTCGCCTACGGCCTTGGCAACGCCCTGAGCTTCCCTTTGAGTGTCGGCGCGACGACGATCCTGATGGCCGAGCGGCCGACGCCAGAGGCGGTGTTCAAGCGCTGGCAGGATGGCGTGGACGGCTTTCGCCCAACGGTCTTTTTTGGCGCCCCCACGGGTTTTGCCGCCATGCTTGCGCACCCTGCGTTGCCGGCGCGTGAAGCCCTCAGCTTACGCCTGGCGTCTTCGGCTGGGGAAGCGTTGCCGGCTGAACTGGGCGAGCGTTTCAAGCGCCACTTCGGGGTCGATATCGTCGACGGCATTGGGTCGACCGAAATGTTGCATATCTTCCTATCGAACCGTCCGGAGCGTGTCCGCTACGGCACCACCGGTTGGCCGGTGCCAGGCTACCGCATCGAGTTGCGCGGTGAATCCGGCGCAGTGGTCGGCGATGGAGAAATCGGAGATCTCTACGTTGAGGGGCCGAGTTCTGCCTTGATGTACTGGAGTAACCGCGTGCAGTCGCGTGAAACCTTCCAGGGCAAATGGACCAAGAGTGGCGATAAGTACGTTCGCAACACCGACGGTAGCTACACCTACAGCGGCCGCAGCGACGACATGCTCAAGGTGAGCGGAATCTACGTCAGCCCATTTGAGGTGGAGGCTACGCTGGCGCAGCACCCGAGCGTGCTGGAGGCGGCCGTGATCGGCATCGAGGATAGCGATGGCCTGGTTAAAACCAAGGCCTTTGTGGTTCTCAAAGCATCGCATCAGGTCGGCGCAGAGGAGCTCAAGGCGTTCGTCAAAGAACGTCTTGCTCCCTATAAGTATCCTCGCATCATCGAATTTGTCAGTGAATTGCCGAAGACCGCAACCGGGAAGATCCAGCGTTTTCGTTTGCGGGCCATCGAGGCCGAGCGCGGCGCGTCGGCAGACGGCGAATGAAATCCGATTGGGTCGAGATCGTCTGGGGGACGCGGCGGGTTCAGATCGAATACGGCTGGGTCGGCGACGAAGCGGAGTCAGCACCCCTGATGGTCTTTTTGCACGAGGGCCTGGGATCGGTTGCCATGTGGCGCGACTTCCCCCAGCAGCTGTGCGCGGCCCTCGGCTTTCGCGGTCTGGTTTACTCGCGCCCGGGCTACGGGCGATCGAGCCCGCGTCCAAGTGCCGAGCGCTGGGCGCCGGATTTTTTGCATCGACAAGCCGATGAGGTGTTGCCGGCGCTATTGAACGCACTTGGCATTGACCCCGATGTGCACCCGCCTTGGTTGCTGGGCCACAGTGACGGCGCATCGATTGCGCTCCTCTACGCCGCGCGCCAAGCTCAGCGCTGTGCGGGGGCGATCGTAATGGCCCCGCATATCATGGTGGAAACGATTTCGATCGCGAGCATTGAACGTGCGCGCCAGGCCTACTTGACGAGTGACCTGCGGGAGCGCTTGGCGCGTTTTCACCAAGACCCGGACTCCGCCTTCTGGGGCTGGAATACGATCTGGCTCGACGCTGCATTTCGCGATTGGTCGATTGAGGATGAATTGGCCACCATCCGGGCACCGCTGCTTGCGGTCCAGGGGCTGGACGACGAATACGGAACGTTGGAGCAGATCCGCGGCATTGCCGCGCGCGTCCCCCACACCCGCCTGCTGGAGATCCCGGCGTGCCGCCATTCGCCGCACCGCGACCAGCCTGAGCAGTTGTTGGCGGCGATTACCCGATTTGTCGAGGCGGCTAGATCGTGAGCTTCGAAACGTTTTTGATCCAGTGCCTGAACTCGATTCAGTATGGACTGCTCCTGTTTTTGGTCGCCAGTGGCTTGAGCTTGATTTTCGGCATCATGGGCGTCATCAACCTGGCGCACGGCAGCTTTTACATGATCGGCGCCTACTTCGCCTTTGCTCTGGCCGAACCCGTTGCGACGATTTTGGGTGGAGGATTTTTCTCGGTTCTGCTCGTCGGTACCCTGCTGGCGATCTTGCTGGGATATTTTTTGGAATGGGCCTTTTATAGCTTTCTTTATCAGCGCGAACACTTGCAACAAGTGCTGATGACCTACGGCTTGATTCTGGTCTTCGAAGAGTTACGCAGCATCGTGGTCGGGGATGATGTCCATGGCGTGCCGGTCCCTGAACTGCTGGCAGCGAGCCTGCCGCTCGGGGAGATGATGACCTACCCGGTCTACCGCCTTTTTGTCTCCGCGGTCTGCGTCGCGCTCGCGCTCGCCATGTATGGGGTGATTTCCCGAACCCGTTTGGGGATGATGATTCGGGCCGGCAGTGTGAACCGGGAGATGGTGCAGAGCCTCGGCATCGATATTCAGTTCCTCTACCGGGTGGTGTTTGCGGCCGGGGTGGCGCTGGCGGCGTTCGCTGGCATGGTGGCGGCGCCGATCAGCAGTGTTTACCCCGGCATGGGCAACTCGGTGCTGATCATTTGTTTCGTCGTCGTCGTCATCGGCGGCATCGGGTCGATCCGCGGTGCTCTGCTCGCGGCCCTGCTGATCGGTTTTGTCGACACCTTCGGGAAGGTCTGGGTGCCGCAGGCTGCCGGGGTGCTCGTGTACGTTCTGATGGCGCTGATCCTGGTTTGGAAGCCAGCCGGTTTGTTTAAGGCCGGCTGAAGATGACGCCCGTGTTTAATCCAAAACCGCCGCCGGTACCTGCGCTGGCCCCTGCGGCGAACGCGGAAAGGTCGCCATTTGGCCTCCAAGGATTTTTCGTCTTCGCCGTCTTTGTGGCCTTGGCCGCCTACCCGATGATGGCCGGCCGCTTTGGCATCGATCTAATTACCAAGATTATGATCTTCGCAATTTTCGCGATGAGTTTGGAGTTGCTGGTGGGTGGCGTCGGGCTCGTGTGTTTCGGTCAGGCGGCGTTTTTTGGTATCGGCGCTTATGCGGCCGTGTTGTTATCGCCTGCGGATGCGCCAGCGGGGCTGCTTTGGCTCGCGCCCGCTGCGGTGATCAGCGCGGCGCTCTATGCCCTGGTCGTGGGTGCGCTCGCGTTACGCACGCGCGGGGTGTACTTCATCATGGTTACGCTGGCGTTTGCACAGATGGCTTACTACGTCGTTCATGACACCCCGCTGGGAGGGGGAACCGATGGTATCTATTTGCTGCAAAAACCCGTGCTCGGCGATTGGCTTGATCTGGATCGACCGTTGACGCTGTATGCGGTCGCGCTCGGCAGTTTGATTGCTACCTTCGGCTTGCTGGCTCAGCTCGCGCGCTCGCGGTTTGGTCGCGCGCTTGCCGGCATTCGGGTCAACGAGCAGCGTATGCGCGCGGTCGGGTTTGCGACCTATCCCTACAAGCTGGCCGCGTTTACGCTTTCAGGCGCGCTTGCCGGGCTGGCTGGATTTTTGTTTGCCGTGAAAGACGGCTTCGTGAACCCCGAGCTCCTGAGCTGGCACTTTAGTGGCTCGGTCTTGATGATGGTGATTTTGGGGGGTATCGGGCATTTGCGCGGTGCCCTCATCGGGGCTTTTGCGTTTGCACTCTTGCAAGAAGCCTTTGCGGACGAAGCGCTGTTTGGGGCTCTCGCCAAACACTGGCACCTGAGCCTGGGTTTAACGATCATTGCCAGTGTCGCCTTGTTACCGAAGGGTCTGGTGGGGGTACCGCAGCAGCTGCGCGATCGATTGCTGGGCCGTGAGTCGCGACGTGCTCGAGCCCAGGAGAGTGCGTCTTGACCGCAACTCCGGGCCCGGTCTGGTTACGGGCGATCGAGATCAGCCGGCGTTGGGGTGGCTTGCTGGCGCTCGACAAGGTGTCGGTCGCGCTCGCGCAAGGCAGTATCCACGCGCTCATCGGGACCAATGGAGCGGGCAAGTCGACCTTGATCAATATTCTGGCGGGTGAGATTCCCCCGTCCAGTGGCCGTATCGAACTGCTCGGACAAGACGTGACGGCGCATTCGCAACCGCAGCGAGCGCGCTTGGGTCTCGGGCGTAGCTATCAACGCACGACGATCTTTGCGCCCTTCACGGTGCTCGAGAATTGTCGCCTCGCAGCGCAGGCGGCCCATCAACAACCCCTTTCCTGGTGGCAGTCGGCCGCCACCTGCTCGCACAGCGTTGCGGCGGCGCTCGAGGCGGTCGAGCGCGTCGGCTTGG
>Ga0114963_10002098_pt1 | contig 13572 bp, 12 predicted proteins | sample C_131016_EF_Meta_FD_87019 | JGI IMG/M metagenome (GOLD analysis project Ga0114963, IMG submission 87019) | Freshwater microbial communities from Lake Croche, Canada to study carbon cycling - C_131016_EF_MetaG | ecosystem: Environmental > Aquatic > Freshwater > Lake | place: Lake Croche, Canada...
AGGCTGGTCGCTACTCATGGTCGAGTACGGACGCATCTACGAAATCGACGAGGACAAGGGCGTTATCGAAGCCCCCATCATCAACGGTTATTCTTACGCCGCCATCGGTTCGGGAAGCGCAGTCGCGTCGGGCGCACTGTTCGTGGAGCGCCTCGACATCGCCAGCGTCCACGGAGCCCTCACCGCAGCCTCGACGCACTGCCTCGACGTGCGAGCCCCCTTCACCATCCTCGAAGCGTGAGTCGAGTGGGCGCTGAACCAGCCGAAGACGTTGATGTAGCAAAGATGTCACCAGTGTGGTATCTTTGAAGGGTATTCTGTGTTTTCTGTCTTTACGAACTCCTAGTTAGGCGAACGATGCCGAAGCCCATGCGCACCGCCGAGCAAGCGGAAATTGACACGCAGACAGTCCGCTACCGAAGCCTCGGTTATTCCTACGGACGCATCGCCGAAGAAATGGGAATCTCCAAGAGCACCGCTTACGCTCGAGTCCAGCGAGCCCTCGCCGAAATCCCTCGCGAAGCCGTCGAGGAATACCGCACCATCCAGCGCGAGCAACTCGACGGACTGATGTCAGTGTGGCTTCCCCAGGCAATCGCCGGAGATGTCAAAGCTGCCGAGTTCGTGCTAAGGCTCATAGATCGCAGGTCTAAGATTGAAGGAACCGACCAACCGGTGAAACACGAGGTCATTACCCTTGACGCCATTGACGCAGAAATCCGACGCCTCGAAGCAAGCCTTGCTGAACTCGAAACTGAGCCAGGCTAGAGAACTTCGAGCGCTCGTGGCAAGAGACCACGAGAAAGCCATACAAAAGAGCATCGCCAACCTTAGTAATTCGGAGTACCGGACCAAAGCCCGACCGAATCAACTGCCCCCCGAGGGTGACTGGCGAATCTGGCTGATGATGTGTGGTCGAGGTTTCGGCAAGACGTGGGTCGGCTCTCGCTTCCTCGTGGAGCAAGTCCTGATGAACCCTGGCACTGACTGGTTCGTCGCGGCCCCGACCTTTGGAGACGTGAAGCGAATCTGCATCGAAGGCCCTTCTGGACTGCTCAAAGCAATAGATCGCGCCGACCTGCAGTACTACAACAAGACCGAGCAAACCCTGATGTTCAGGAACGGCTCACGAATCTACGGCCTGAGCGCCGACACCCCAGAACGCGCTCGAGGACTGAACCTCGCTGGTGGCTGGATTGACGAACTCGGCTCCTGGCGCTACACCGAAACTTGGACCGAGGGCATCGCCCCAGCCCTGCGTATCGGCAACCCTCGCGTTGTGATTACCACGACACCTCGACCGACTGAACTCATAAAGACTTTTACGTCCCGAACTGATGGGACCGTCGCAGTCACCCGAGGGTCAACGTTCGACAACGCGGACAACCTATCCGAATCGGCCCTAGCGGAACTACGCAGTCGCTACGAAGGGACCCGACTCGGCCGGCAAGAACTGTTCGGAGAGCTCATCGAAGATGTCGAGGGCGCACTCTGGACTAGTTCCATGATTCTGCGCTCACCGACCGTCGAATACTCGCGAGTCATTGTGGCAATCGACCCAGCGACCACTAGCGGATCCGAATCCGACGAAACCGGCATCATCGTGGTGGCGAAAGGAACTGACGGTCGTGGTTACGTTCTAGCGGACCGCTCGTGCCGTGAGTCCCCTAATGGCTGGGCCACTCGTGCCATCGCCGCTTACGAGGAGTTCGGTGCTGACCGCATCGTCGCCGAAAAGAACCAGGGCGGCGACATGGTGGAGCAAACCATCAAGTCGGTGGCCAACGTTCCCTACAAGGGCATCACCGCCAAAGTCGGCAAGCGCCTTCGAGCAGAACCAATCGCTGCACTCTACGAACAAGGCAGGGTGAGTCACGTCGGAATCTTCGAGAAACTCGAGGACCAGATGCTCGGCTGGGTCCCAGACTCCGGCTACTCCCCCGACCGACTCGACGCCCTGGTGCATGGACTGCAGGAACTCGGACTTGCTACTGGATCGAGTGCCGACCGCTTCTTCGCCAGCATCGCCCCGAACTGCCCCCACTGTGGCTTCCCTAACGCCTACGACACCGGAACTTGCTCGAATTGCAACAAGCAACTACGAGTCATCGACACCAAAGGCCTGCCAGCATCGTCGTACGAATTTGGTCGCTGAGAAATCAACCAGACCGCACCGAGAGCACTTGACCACGAATGAACTGATTACGAAGTCATGATCGCTCCACGTTTCACACACCCCACTTTCTTACCACGAGGAACACATGGCTCTCTTTAGTCGACGTGACAAAACCGCAGAGATGGCGAAAGCCGTAGCGGAAGAATTGTCGAAGGCTGGAATGTCCGGTTCTCCCTACGCGAACTCCGGTTACTCGGTCGCAACGCCTGCTCAAGGTGGTCAGGGAGTCATCGCTGTCGGTGAGCAGTCCGTTCCGCTTCCTCGCCCAGGTGGTGCGTTCGGCGCAATCCTCGGACCTGCCGCTCCACTGCTCCCGATGCCCATCGACCAGTTGCTCGACGAGTCCGGTCGACCGCTCCCTCGTAAGTACGAATACCAAGTTTCGACGAATCTCAACCTCACCCAGACTTCGGTTCCTTTCGGAGTGCTGCGTAGTCTGACCGAGCAGTGCGACATCATCCACCGTTGCATCGAAATCCGCGTCTCGGAAATCGTCAAGATGGACTGGTCCTTCGCACCGTCACCGCAAGCCATCAACGACATCATGGAAATCGAAAACGTGAGCCACGCAAAGGCTTCGCGCATCGCTCGCGAGAAGTACGGCAAGCAACTAATCGAACTGTCCGCGTTCTGGGAAAACCCCTACGTTGCAACGCACCGTGGCTGGGTCGAGTGGATGACCGAGTTCTTGTGGCAACACTTCGCCTATGACGGAGTTCCGGTCTACCCTCGCTACAACCTGGGCAAGAAGGTCATCGGTTTCGACATTATCGATTCCCCCACGATTAAGGTTTTGCTCGACAACAGGGGTGACTTCCCTTCGCCTCCCGAGCCCGCGTACCAGCAACTTCTCTATGGATTCCCACGCGGGGAGTTCACCGCTTCCGAGAACGCGGACCAAGAACTCTACGCCGGTCCAGGTCGCGCTGACCAGTTCGTGACCGACCAACTCGCCTATTTCGTGCGCAATCGCAGAACCTCAAGCCCCTACGGTTACAGCTCAGTCGAACAGTGCATTCCGGCTGCGACCCTCTACCTCGAGCGCCAGAACTGGATGCGTGACGAGTTCCAGGCTGGATCCACACCCAAGACGTGGATGCGCACCAACTCGCAGGAAATGGACCACCTCAAACTCGCAGCCTTCGAGCGTGTCCTCAACGACAAACTCACCGGAACTTCCAGCGAGCGTCACCGCGTCAAAGTTCTTCCCGATGGTTTCGACCCAGTGGCCATGCCCCAAATCGACGCCAACTATAAAGCCGACTACGACGATTTCATCATCAAGCGCATCGCTTCCTGCTTCGGTGTCTCACCACAGCAACTCGGCGTCATGCCTCGAGGTGGAATGGGGTCGAACAAGAACGGTGCAGACGGTGAAGCCGACAACGCCGAAACCGTGTCCAAGAAGCCGATGGAGAACTTCATCATCGAGGTCATCAACTCACTGAGCCGTCGCTTCCTCGGAGCCGACAAGAACATCACCTTCGTGCTCAACGATGACCAGTCCGCGACCAACGAAGAAGCCCGAGCCAAGACCTTCCAGATTGCCCTCGCCTCCGGTCAGTTGACCCTGAACGACGTGCGTGGCGAAATCGGGATGCCCCTCTACGACGATCCTTCCGCCGACGAGCCCTACGCCATGACCGCCAACGGCCCCGTCTATTTCCGTGGCACGATGGCAACCGATGGTGCAGGCGAGACTACCGTTCAGACAGCCCCAGAAGCCGATTCTGCGCCCTCGGAGCCACCGCTCGACGTATCGCCTGCCAAAGACGAAATTGCTGCAGAACAGGTCGCATTCAAGAAGTTCCTATCCAAGCGCGTCAAGGCTGGAAAATGGCGCGACTTCGAGTTTGTCTACGTTGCCCCCGACTTGGCTGAACAACTGAACGAGCAAGGTCGGACTTTGGTCAAGGGGACTGATACCCCAAAAGCACCTGGGGCTACTAGACCCCATTTCAGCGAACTACCTGGACACGACGCCAAGCAAGAAATCGCCGACTACTACGCGCCGATTATCCGCAAGGCCCTCGCAGTCACCGGAGTAGCGCAGGCCATCACTCAAGCCATGAGCGCACTCAAGGCCGCGAAGCCCGAGGACAAGGCTGCCGCTCGAATGGCAGTCACCCACAACGTCAAGATGGACAAGCCAGCCCTACTCAAGGCAGTCAAGGACCTCTACGGAGACGCCGGACTTCGAGGCACGAAGTTAGCAATGGATCAACTCGGGGGTGCAGCCAAACTTGGCTCCGGCATCAACGGACTGGTCGGTGGCATCAACTGGGACAAATGGACACCTGGACACCCCGAAGCGGCGCTGAAAGTCGCTGACGGTGGACTCGAGACCATTCTGCGAAACGCCAACGTCATGATTCACGGCATCGAGCAGACCACTCTCCGGCGCATCGGCGACATTATCGCTGAGGGCTTGGCTGTCGGCGCGACTGCATCGGAAATTGGAACCAACGTCGACGATGTCCTCGAGGACCCATTTCGCTCGGACATGATTGCCTTAACCGAGACCCAGCGAGCCTTCAACGCTTCGTCGATGGACCAGTACCAACTAGCGGACCTGCCTGGCTTCACATGGATCGCCTACGAAGGAGCCTGCCCCGAGTGTCTCGACCTCGAGGGTGACCACTCGTTCGGCGATGACTACCCACCAGCTCACCCCAACTGTCGCTGTGCCATTGTCGGCATGGCTACCGAATATTCCACGGAGGAATAAATGTCTGAAATCACCCATGCCTACGTCGGAGACCTCATTGCCAAGCGCGGAGAGGACGGCTTCCTTCGCGTGAAGGGAATCGCCACCGACGCGACCCTCGACCTCGACGAGCAAATCTGTGACCCCGAATGGCTCAAGACCGCCATGCCCAAGTGGATGGAAGTCGGCAACGTCAGGGAGATGCACCAGAGCAAGGCAGTCGGCAAGGCTACGGAGATGTCCACAAAGGGTTCCGGCTACGCAGTCGAAGCCAAGATTGTCGACAAGGACGCGGCCATGAAGGTCGAAGAAGGCATCTACACCGGTTTCAGCATTGGCATCAAGGGCGCTCGAGTCGTGAAAGACGCATCGGCCCCTGGTGGCAGAATCATCTCGGGGACCATCGTGGAACTGTCGCTCGTCGATCGTCCGGCCAATCCTTCTGCAGTAATCGAAATCGCTAAGTCAGTTGACGGCGAATTAGTGAAAGGGTCAGCCGTGACTGACGTGGAAAAAGAAATTAGCCAGGACATGGTCCAGGTAGAACAGCCGTTTGCAGTTGACCTCGCAATTTACGCAGGCCACCAAGTCTGCAACTCATGCTTCGGAACCGGAGCCAAGACCAACACGCCCCACGGCGAGCACGTCGACTGCGAAGTCTGCCTCGGTTCGGGCGTGGAGCCTTCCGGCCGCTCGGAGAACATCGAGCAGAACAGCCCCAGCATCCAGACCGCTTTCGACAACCGTGACCTCAAGGGAACCGAAGCCGAACTCGAGAAGGACTACTCCGACTCCGCTCGCATGGACATGGCCGAGTCCGGTCAAGCGATGCCTAACGGTGGATTCCCCATCAAGACCGTCAAGGACCTGAAGAACGCCATCCAGTCCATTGGTCGTGCGAAGGATCGCGCTGCTGCCGTGGCTCACATCATCGCTCGAGCGAAAGCCCTCGGCAAAGAGGACCTCATCCCCGACTCGTTCAAGGCCGTCGAACACGACCAAGCAACACTTGACCAGGTACGCGCCGGACTCATCGCCCTGATGAAGGCAGAGCTCGACGAAATGCTCGCTGGAACCGAAGATGAAATCTGTGACGTGCAGGAACTTCTCTGCTCGCTTCAGATGTTCATGAACTGGTGGGACGGCGAATCGGACGAGGGCGAAACTGTCGCTCCGTACACCGAAGAAGAATCAAACGAGACTCCCGAAGGAGATGACTACATGGCTTACGTTGGACTAGGCGTTAGCGCCGATCTCATCAAATCCGCAAGTGCAACTGACGCGACCGACTCGGTACGCGACGAACTGCGCTCAGAAATCGTGAAGGCCCTCGGGCTCGAAACGGAAATCGCCACCTACAAGGCGGCCCTCACCAAGCAGGAGGAGGACATCAAGGTCCTCAAGGCTGCGCTGGACGAGGTTCGCGAGATGGCTGCACCAGGGGGACCAGTCCTCCGTCAGACCGGAGCCCAGTCAAACAAGACTGCTCAGGTCACCGCCTTGCAGGTCGAGGCAGAACGCCGCCGACTTCTTGCTTCACAAATCACCGACCCCGACCTTCGGAACCAGTACCTCGACGCGGCTCGCCGTCTCGACGCACAGGCTTCGCAGTTCTAAGTCACCACAACTACTAACGAAAGGTAGAGAGACATGGCATACGCCGCTCCCTCCATTGACCAACTATTCGGCGGACTTCCTGCTGAACAGCGCGTCGAACGCTTCGAGGCTTACAAAGCAGCCTTGAGCGCAGTCCAAACCCGTACCCTGAACAAGGCCGCTCGTGGGGAATTGTCCTTTGAGCGCTCACGCGGAATTGTCGAGACGCCTTCGCTGTCCGACCGCGTTGCAGACTTTCAGAACGACATCAGCAAGAGCTTGTCCGGCGATCAGTTGTCCGCCGTTACGTCAGCTCTCGCCAACATCGACAAGTCCAACGCCCCCTGGTCACTGACCTCGCCGTTGAACAACTCGACCTCAGGCGTCACTGGTCTAGTTCCGTACAACCTCGATCCAGTTCTGTCCTACCTAGTCCCGAAGGAATTGTTGCTCCGCAACTCAATCCCTCGCATGGCTGCGCAGGGTCAGGCTTTCGAGTTCCGTCGCATCACTGGTCTGTCCAACGCTGGTGTCGGTGGTGTCGCTAACCTGAACACCTTCTTCAACTCGACCACTGCTTCGACCTCGTTCGGTGGCATTACGCTCAACCGTCCGACCACGATTCAGTACGCGGCCGACAAGATTGTGAAGTCCTTCGTCGAACAGGGTGTGTCTGACTCCGTCAGTATGCAGGCCGAGTTCGCCGGTAAGGGTTACACGGATCTCCGTCAACTCAGCCACACATCGTTGCTGTACGCAACCATGCTCGGCGAGGAGCGCAACATGCTCAACGCTCGTTCGACGGCTCTGTCGATTTCGGGACTGGCGTTCACGGCTGTCGCTGACACCACCGGAACCGGTATCACGGTCGGAACCGCCTCGACGGTTTGCGTGGTCACCCTGTCATCCTCGTTCGGTGAGACCGCTCCGATTAGTGCTGGATCCGTCACGACCGTTTCTGGTCAGGGCGTTAAGGTCACTTACACCGGAACGCTTCCTTCAGGAACGCTCGCCATCAACATCTATGCCACGACTTCGACTCCGAACGTCTACAAGGCCACTTCGTACAACGTCGCTTCGGCTTCGTTGCTCGGTCTGACCTTCGCGACCAGCACCGCTGCTGCCGCGACTGACGGTTCGTACTCGGCGCTCGCCTACGATGGTTTCGTCAGCACCCTGACGGACACCACGCAGTCGGGTTACGTCAAGGCCCTCAACGGTGCGCTTAGCACTTCTGAGCCTGGCGCTGAGTTCCAGGACGCTTTCGTGTCACTGTGGAACTCCTCGATGGCTGACCCCGATGTTGTCTACACCACGGCTGCGATTCGTCGCTCGTTGGCGAAGTCAATCCAGAACAACGCGAGCACTGCCGCCTACCGTCTGAACTACCAGACCGGTTCCGACGGCGTGGTTCTCGGTTCAATGGTGCAAGGAATCCAGAACGAAGCCACGGGCAAGTTCGTCGATTTCGAGACGCACCGTTTCGCCCCCGTTGGCACTGCCATCATCCACAGCAAGCAGTTGCCGTTCCCCGACTCAGGTGTGAGCAACACCGTCGAGGTTCACAACGTTGTTGACACGATGGTGCTCGAATGGCCCCAAATCGGTTTCACGTACGACGTTTCTTCGTACATCTACGGATCACTGGCCTTCCGCGCTCCGGCGTGGTCGGGTTGCATCACCAACATCATCGCCTCGTAATAGGCATGGTTCGCTAAGCCTTCGGGCCTAGCACCTGGGGATTGAGTCGGGCAGGGAGTTTCCCTTCCCCCTGCCCGACTCTCCCTTCTTTCGCTAAAGGGAAATTATGAAATTGTTCTACGCAGTCAAGGGCGTGGTCATCGACCAAGCCTCGCAATTGTTACTCGCATTCTTGTCGCATCCCTATGCGCCAATCGTCTACACATCGAAGGAACGAAAGTGCGACTAGTCGGCTCCGATAGGGCATTAACTTCCATCCAAGTCAACGAGGGCAAAGTAATCCCTCGCCACAAGGACGGCACGTTTCACGTCGACGGTGTGAACGCTCGCTCCCTCGTCAAGTCAGGAGACTTCGCTGTGGCTGGTATCACATTCCGCAACGCGCTGGGTTACGTCTGCACTTGTGGCTGTAAGTTCGTCTCGCTGTACCGCAACTCCTGCGCCAAGTGCGAATGCACCGAACTACTTCCTGAGGAACAATAAATGGTCATCGCCCCCTACGTTCTCTCCGAAGGCACTCGAAGCCCCTACGTCACCGTCGAGGAAGTTCTAGCCTCACCAACCGCCAGCGCCATCGACTTCTCCAACCTCATCGAGAACGGATCCGATGCAGTCCAGCGTCGAGCTCTCAAGGAGCTCATCGTTCGTGCTTCGGCGAAGGCGGACAACTACTGCCTCGGTGCTCTCGGTACGCTCTGCGCTTCAGTCAACACGGAGAACGGACGCACCCGACCCAACCGTCTAGGTGAGTTCATCATCCACCCCGAGTTCTGGCCCATCCTCGAAGTGCAGTCTTTCGCAGCCGGTCCACTACCTGGCGCAGGAATGGACGTTGCCACGCTCAGCGCCAACAACTGCGAAATCGAGCGTCACCAGTTCGTTGTCACGAACGCTATGGGCCTGAGTCGCATCACCTCCATCGGATCGCTGAACGCCCTCGGTGGCGCGTATGGGACCAACGTCGAGTGTTTCGTGCAGTACACCTACGTCAACGGTTTCGCCAACACCTTCCTCAACGCCAACGCCGCAGCCGGTTCTACCTCGCTGGTCGTGCAAAGCGCCATCGGCATCTACGCCGGAATGACCATGACTATCTGGGACGGCATCAACGACGAGTCGGTCGTGGTGTCCTCGAGTTACGACAACGCTTCCCTCACGGTTCCACTCGCCTCGGCTACGCAGTACGCCCACGGTTCCGGCTGCAACTTCTCCTCGCTTCCTGCCAGCGTCAAGCAAGCCGTGATTCACTTCGTGGTCGCTATGGTCAAGCAACGAGGTCAGGGTGGACTGGTGCTCACCGAAATGGGCCAGCCGGTCGCAGTCTCTGGAACTTCGGTGACCAACGCTTCCGACGATGCTGAAGGCAAAGAACTGCTCGACACCTTCAAGCAGGTCTGGGGTCGCAACTAATGTCACGCGCCACAGTCCGAGCGCAGATTGCCTCGTACCTAAGTGGTGCTGGGATTACCTACCTCTCGACCGTCAAACCCTTCCCTGCGAAGTTCACTCCCGAGATGGAGTTTTACGCCGGAGAGGACCCTGGTCACAGCTCAGGCGCAATCGTCTACATCTACTTCGCCAGCCAAATCGAGGACCGCATCGCTCTCGGTGGTACGCACTCCGGTCGCAAATCCGTCGAGTACGAAGTCGTGCTGGACTGTTTCATGCGATCGACGCACCGCAAGTCCGAGGACGCCGGAGCCGACAGTGAAGCCTTCCTCGACTCGCTGGTCAACGCCATACGTGCCGACCGCAACGCAGGCAACGCGCAAATCATCTTCCAGTGGGGTGAGGGAACCTTCCCTGGCTCGCCGGACATCAACGTCACGTCTTACTACCCACGCTCGCTCGCTGGGTCCGCAATGACCACCCAGACCTACTCGCAAATCCGCGTGACGGTTGTCGAAATCATCAACGCTTAAGGAGCGCTCATGGCTATCTACAAGTTCATCGGCGAAACGCCACTCGTTTTCACATGGGCTCAGAATCCCGACGGTTCGACTCTGCTCGCTGAGCCTGGCGAATCCTACGAATTGCTCGTGGACCCCAAATCTGAACTTCTGGTCGCAATTGCTGACGCTGTGGCTTCAGTTGCAAGCGTCCCAGAAGCCCCTCAGAGCGCCCCAGAAGCCCCTGTAGCGCCGTCTAACTAGTCCGCAGTACAAACCCCTACCAATAAGGAGAACAGCCTCATGGCTTTCATGTCCGCCAATAGTTACCTCGGGCTCGCGCTCGAGACCAGCAAAGGAACCGCCGCTTCCGGAACCTTCACCTACATTCCGGTGTCGGCTCCGCAGGTCACTCCGGTGCTGGCGTGGCTCCGTGATGAGGCCCTGCGTGGATCGCCGGTCGCTCTCTACGACCAGATTCCAGGAGTGCGTCACGATGAGGTCGACTTCAAGACGTATATGTACGCCGACTCGTTCCCCTTGTTGCTCATCTCGGTTCTCGGACCCGACGTAGCGACCGGTTCGACCATTTACACCCACACAATCGGACTTCAGAACAACTCCACTGGCTCACAGCCTGCCTCGGTGACCGTCAACTCTTTCGACGGTGGAAACGCCTTCCAAATCTCTGGTGCTCAGGCTCAGTCCCTCGACGTGACCTTCGGTGCTGACAAGGCCGTCGAAGCGACCATCAAGTACCTCGGACAGCCGTGGACCACTCCGACCCCTAGCAACTTACCTGGCACGGAAGCGCTCATTCCAGGCTGGAACACCGCCATCACCATCGGCTCGACAAACCAGGGTGGTGGCACAAGCCCCACCGCCAACTGGACGAACATCATGGATGGCAACATCAAGATTGACCGCAAGACGGCTCCCATCTTCACCGCCGGAACGCAGGGTCCCCACACGACCTTCGCCGGACCGTGCGACGTAAGTGGTGCTTTCACGGTGGTGGTCGAAGCCAGCGATCCGTTCTCTATCGGTGGGAGCGCCTACGCCCTCTATCGAGCCGGTGCTAATATCCCGATGACGCTGACCTTCACGGACCCTGCCGATATCACTTCAGCCACGAACCACTCGGTCAAGTACCAGATGAGCGACGTGCAGTTCCACGATGTCAAGCGCTCGGTCGGCAAGGACTACGTTGAACTCACGGTAACATTCGACGCACAGGCCAACACGACGGACGCCGCCAACGGTGGTTACTCACCAGTGAAGGCAATCGTCAAGAACGCCACTACCAGTTACGTCGCTTCTTAATCCAACCAACAAAGGGAACCATGCCAGCAATCGAACTACCAAACGGACAGTCAGCGATCCTATTCAGCAAGGACGAAATCAGCGAGCGCACAGCTCGTCGAATCTCCGGCTCGTACCTGAAAGCCGCGGCAATCGGTGGCAAAATGGTCGAAGAAAATGTTGACCTATCGGACTCCCAGCAGGTAGTCAATGCAATGGCCCACATGACCGACGAAGAACGCGCCGACCTGAGTGGTTTCGACGCTGCCGTCATTGTTGGCATGGTTCGCTCGTGGACGCTGGGTGACCTACCGACCGCCGAGACCGTCCTCGACTTGCCTCAGAACATCTTCCGAGCGCTGGCAAAGGCTTCCTCGGACGAGTTCAACCGTGTCGAGGAGTTCGGCCCAGACGGAGCCATCGACCCAAAAGCGCCTACCGGCGTCTAGGTCGGTTACGCAACGTCCTCAGGGGTGATGCCGGCGAGGACATGGACTACGCCCTGGCGAAGATGGTTCAGGAATACGAGTACCGTCAACTGTTCCACATCACCCATGACCAGTACCTCGACGAACCGTCATCGCTAATCAGGTGGATGATTGCCATCAACAAAACATTCAGAGAGGCCGCTAATGGGTGACCTGAAAATTATCGTTAAAGGCGTGACCGGCGTCAATGAAGGATTGCTAAGAATTGTTGCCAACGTGGATCGAGCCAACGAGCGCATCGTCCGCAAGGGTGGAACCGTCATCGCTCGCAACGCCAAGAAGGAGTTCAAGCCTCGACCCCTCGGGTCTATGCGCACGAGCAAATCCGGAAAGGTCTACTACACCTCGAAGCCACCCTACGCTCCGAAGTTACCCACGCCGACCAGTCGCTCCGGCAACCTGCGCGACTCCATCACCACCGAGACTCGACGAGTCGGTCCTGGCATATGGATGAGTACCACCGGACCCACGATGATTTACGGTCGCAGGGTCGAACTGGGCGGAGGGAAGAACCGAGCGTTCCCCTACCTCGCACCTGGCTTTAAGAAGTCCAAAGAAGAACTCGAAGTAATCTACAAAAAGGAGTGGGCTGAGGCCCTGGCATAATGGCTGATTTCCTTCCCCCTGTAGTCGTAGAACTTCTGGCCGACGGTCGCGAGTTCAAGAAAACCTTCACCGAAGCAGGCGTCAAAGTCAAAGAGTTCCAAGCGGAAACAACTGGACTCGGCTCGGCTATGGGCGCACTCGGCAAGAGCGCAGCCATCGGAATCGGCGTGGTCGCTGTAGGTGCTCTCGCTGCTGGTGTCAAGATGGCTATGGAATATTCCAAGTCCCTTGAAGCCATCAAGAACCAATCCGGCGCAACCAAAGCGGAAGTCGACCGCCTCAAGACGCAGATACTCGCCACGTCCTCGGCAGTTGCAATCTCGAACGCCGAAGTAGCAAGCGCTTACCTCCAGGTCGAAAAGGCTGGCTACCGCGCAGCCAAAGCCGACGATGCTGTCACCGCAGCCGGACAAGCCGCATGGATCACTGGTGGCAAAATCGCCGACATCACCAAGACCATCATTTCTGTCCAAACCCTTCAGTCCGCAAAAGGGATGGACGTGGCGTCGGTCACCGACCTCATCGTCAACGCCAACAAGTCGCACATCGGTTCACTCGACACCCTGACCGCAGCTCTTTCGGGCAAGGTCGGCGCAGCTCTCGCCATGCACAACGTCGGATTAACGGAGTCGCTGGCAGTCACCGACGAACTGTCGAAGGCTGGCTACGCCAACTCTCGAGCGATGGTGTCATTCGCCAACGCCATCGGCAAGGCGCAGGATCCGACCAAAGCGCAACTTCAGCAGATGCAGGCGTTGCACATCAGTTCGACCAACCTCAAGACCCTGCTCGCCCAGCCGAACGGCCTCATCGCTGCCGTCAATTACCTCGGGCAAGTCTCGCGCACCACCGGAGAATCGGCTGGACAACTCGCCACCGCCGTGTTCGGACCTTCTGCCGCTAGTGGTGCTGCCGTCCTTATCAAGAACGCGCAAGAAGTAGCCAAGACTTACACCGCCCTCGGTGGCTCAGCGAAAGACCTTAAGGCTCAGTTCGCCGACATTCAAGGGACCACCGAGTTCAAAATGGCGAAACTCACGACCGACCTACACAACGCCCTGACGCAACTCGGGCTGACTGCGCTTCCCCTCGTCACCAAAGCAGTCG